>Ga0105239_10001259_pt1 | contig 34412 bp, 27 predicted proteins | sample KBSC44metaG_FD_92761 | JGI IMG/M metagenome (GOLD analysis project Ga0105239, IMG submission 92761) | Corn rhizosphere microbial communities from Kellogg Biological Station, Michigan, USA - KBS C4-4 metaG | ecosystem: Host-associated > Plants > Roots > Rhizosphere > Soil | place: Michigan, USA... | reverse complement strand
TGTTGTTGATCTCTGCGGTGTTGAACTGGCCGGCATAATAGGGGAGCTCATTGGCAATTTTTAGCCCTTGTGGGTAAAAAATACCCCGCCAATGTTTATAACTCCAGCCCGAGGTGCCGATATATATGCGTCCATTGGCCATTACGGACGGGGACTCAAAAATCCCATGCCATGCCGGCCCGGTATTTGGTCTACTCTTTGTACAGACATATTCCTAACTTTATATAATTTCATTAAACAGACATACCTTTTCGATGGATCAGCCATTGCACGTCCTTTTGGTAGATGATGATATGGACGACCGGGAGATATTTACCTGGACAATAAATACTATTTATCCTTCCGCCATTACCGATACTGCGGTAGATGGGGAGGATGCTCTGGGAAAACTGGAGCAATGGGAGTATCATCCGGATATCATTTTTCTCGACCTTAATATGCCGAGGATGAGCGGTTTTGACTTCCTGCGGCACATACGTCAAATGGACAAATGGAAAGAGCTGCCCGTCATTGTATATTCCACCTCTTCCAATCCAAGGGATATGGCCAAATGCTGGGAAGCGGGGGCCACCGACTACATAGTAAAGGGTACTGAAATGGCGACCGTCAAGCGGGATATTTTACAGGCGTTGGAAAAATACCGCCCGCCTCTATCCGAGCATGAGTACAGAAAATAACATCTTTGAGCACCCCGGCCTGAATAAAATGGAAAATGCCAGTCACAACTGGCTGGCTGCCATTATTCATTCTTCCGACGATGCCATCATCAGCAAGACCCTGGATGGTATTATCAGCAGTTGGAATGAAGGGGCTCGCCGCATCTTTGGCTATACGGCCGAGGAGATGATCGGGACGCCTATTTTGCGGCTGATACCGAAAGACAGGTGGGAAGAGGAGCCTGCGATACTGGAGCGGTTGAAGCGGGGGGAGCGTGTGGATCACTTTGAGACCAAGCGCATAACGAAGGACGGCCGGATACTGGATATTTCCCTTTCTATATCACCTATCCGGGACAAAGAGGGCCGGATCATCGGGGCCAGCAAGATCGCGCGTAATATCACAGATCAGAAGGCGGCACGCGAGCTGGCCGAACTGAATAAACGTCTGACCCGGTCGAATAATGAGCTGGAACAATTCGCTTATATCGCGAGCCACGACCTGCAGGAGCCATTGAGGAAGATCCATATATTTTCCGAGCTGTTGGAGGCAGGTCTGGCACAGGAGCTGGATATACCGAAACTCAAGGGCTACCTGGATAAGATAAAGAACGCTTCGAACCGCATGTCCAAGCTTATAAAGGATGTGCTGGAATATTCAAGGCTGTCGCGCGCCGACCAGTCTATTACCAAAGTAGACCTCAACCAGGTGATAAAGGATGTGCTGTATGAATTTGAGCTGGCAATAGTGGAGAAGGATGCTGTTGTCGATGTCGATGTTCTGCCGGTGGTGAGAGGCATCGGTCCGCAGTTCCATCAATTGTTCCGCAACCTGATCGGCAATGCGCTAAAATTCAGTCACCAAGAGCCTAAAATATCCATCCGGGCGGACGGCCATCATATCAGCGTAAAGGACAACGGTATAGGGTTCCCGCAGGAGTTTGGGGACAAGATCTTCGATATCTTTCAACGGCTCAACAGCCAGGATGTCTATAGCGGGTCGGGCATAGGACTTGCTTTATGCAAAAAGATCGTCGAAAATCACGGGGGGGCCATCAAGGCCCAAAGCGAGCCGGGCAAAGGCTCTACATTCCACATCTTCCTTCCGGATTAAGCCTGGCGGGTATTGAAATTGCTGCCTGTACAGCATTATGCCGCAGCAAGATATTCAAGTCGTCGCCAAAAAAGAGGAGATAGAGGCAGCTATTCATGCTCATCACCATGAGCGCTTTATCACCAGGTACATATTCAGCCAGGATCACAAGATGATCAGCAAGCAATTCCTGATCACGGGCATGTTCTGGGCGTTGCTGGGCGGATTGATGTCCGTACTGTTCCGTCTGCAGCTGGGATTTCCGCAACATCAATATGCGTGGCTGCAGGACATATTAGGTCATTGGGCGCCGCAAGGGCATCTCAGCTCCGATGCGTATTATGCGATGGTGACCATGCATGGGACGGTGCTTATATTTTTTGTATTGACTGCGGGACTTAGCGGGACCTTTGCCAATCTGCTGATCCCTTTACAGGTAGGTGCCAGGGATATGGCTTCGCCGCTGGTGAATATGCTCAGCTACTGGTTCTTTTTTGCGGCCAGCGTGGTCATGCTGGCTTCGTTGTTCCTTCAGACCGGTGCGGCAGCAGGAGGCTGGACTGCCTATCCTCCGTTGAGCGCCCTGGGCGAAGCTGATTTGGGATCGAGAGCGGGTATGGATTACTGGCTCCTGGGTCTGGGGCTCTTTGTCATATCCTCCCTGATGGGCAATCTGAATTATATCTCCACTATATTGAATATGCGTACCAAGGGGCTGTCGATGGTCAGGCTGCCGCTGACTGTATGGTCATTATTGTTCACCGCCATATTAGGGACATTGTCCTTTCCTGTGCTGTTTGCCGGCTTTGTTCTCCTGACATTCGACAGGCATATGGGGACGAGCTTTTACCTCAGCGATATTGTCCTGTCATCAGGGGCCCGGCTCACCGAGGAAGGGGGCAGCGCGATCCTGTACCAGCATCTTTTCTGGTTCCTGGGGCATCCGGAGGTCTATATCGTTATCCTGCCTGCGATGGGTATCGCATCGGAGGTGATAAGCGTGAATGCCCGTAAGCCAATATTCGGATATACGGCCATGGTAGGATCGTTGTTTGCTATTATGATATTGTCCTTTATGGTGTGGGCCCATCATATGTTCGTCACCGGTATGAACCCTTTTCTTGGATCTGTATTCGTGCTGTTGACGCTGCTGATCGCCATTCCTTCAGCTGTCAAGGTATTCAACTGGCTGACCACATTGTGGAGGGGCAGCATCCGTTTCACGCCAGCTATGCTTTTTTCTATCGGATTTGTGAGCATGTTTATTTCTGGGGGGCTGACGGGGATATTCTTGGGGAATTCCACCATCGACATACAGCTCCACGACACCTATTTTATCGTTGCGCATTTTCACCTTGTGATGGGCGTCGCTTCCATGTTTGGGATGTTTGCCGGGGTATATCACTGGTATCCCAAGATGTTCGGCAGGTTCACGAACAATACCCTGGGATATCTTCATTTTTGAATCACCTTTATAGGGGCCTATCTTATTTTCTGGCCTATGCATTATATGGGGCTGGCCGGCTTGCCCAGAAGGTATTATGATTTTTCTCCCTGGGAAAGCTTTAACAAGTTCGATGGGCTGAACCGATTTATCACCGTCATTGCGATGATCGTGTTTGCCGCGCAGTTCTTGTTCCTTATCAATTTCTTTTACTCCATCTGGAAAGGCAGGAAAGTTATGAACCCTAATCCCTGGGGCGCCAATACGCTGGAATGGACTACGCCCATTCTGCCGGGGCATGGCAACTGGCCTGAAAACATTCCCGAGGTTTACCGCGGGCCTTATGAATACAGCAAGGACGGGAAAGATCATATCCCACAGACTGAGGCGGTGTAAAAAAAGGCCGCCTCCCCATGAGACGGCCCTCGTTACGGCAATGAAGCTTACGCTTCCTGCACTTCTTCCTTTGCCTTGACGTTGATCCCGCCTTCGGCGATGCTTGTTAGTTTGCTGTCCGCATTTTTTTCTTCGCTCAATGTAACACTCAATAATTCCGCGGCGTCTGTATAACCCAGGGTCCTGGCGAGTGTCACCAGTCCGCCATAGGTTGCGATCTCATAGTGCTCGGCTTTTTGTCCTGCGAAGATCAAACCTACATCCCGTTGTGCCGTATTTTCTTCCGTCTCGTCGATGATCTCTTCTCCTTCGTCTGCGATGCCTGCGATGGCATGGCATTTTTTTGCTTCGGCGGGTTCGCCTACTATTTCAAAGACTTTTTCCAATCTGCTGACATGGTTCTTTGTTTCCTGCAGGTGGCTGTTGAAGGCCTGTTTCAATTCGCTGGAGCTGGCTGCTTCTTCCAGTTTGGGGAGTGTTTTTACCAGCTTCTGCTCGGCCCAATAGATGTCCTGCAGCTGTTCGACAAAGAACTCCTGTAATTTAGAGTTCCGGGCTGAACCGGTCTGTGGCTGTGTTTGCTTAGTTGCCATATAACTGAATTTTTATTTTTGACAATAGGTCACAGGTTATTTGCAAAATTTTTATGCCAGCCTCCGGATAAGGCTGGTATAAAAATGGCATAGCTGTGGTGAGGTGTTTTTTACCTATTTTTATAGACTATATTTTTGTCAAAGACCAATTCCCGCACATTATCATGCCGTTGTTAGAAAAGCAATTGTTCGTCCGTCGAAGTACATTGAAAGGGGCCGGAAAAGGCCTGTTCACCAGCAAGCCCATTCCCAGGGGCGCCAGGATCGTAGAATACAAGGGGGCTGTTTCCACCTGGAAAGAAGTAGATGATCGCAAGGGACTCAATGGGTACATCTATTATGTCAACCGTCATCATGTCATCGACGCCTGGAAGGACAAGGGCGCGCTTGCCCGTTATGCCAATGATGCGAAGGGCATTGTGCGGAGTGAAGGAGTCCGTAATAACTGCAAGTATGCCATCGAGGGGCTGCGGGTATATATTATTGCCCTTAAGGATATTCCGGCGGGCAGCGAAATACTGGTTGGGTATGGGAAAGAGTATTGGGACATCATCTCCGAGAATCTACGCAGGTAAGACTAGAGCAGCGCCTTTGCTTTTTTTACTACATTTTCAAGGGTAAAGCCAAATTCTTTAAAGAGCGCGGCTGCGGGAGCCGACTCGCCGAAATGAGTGAGTCCAAGCACATCGCCTTCATCCGTCACGTATTTATGCCATCCCAGGGGAGAGCCTGCTTCTATGGCCAGTCTCTTTTTCAGGCCGTGTGGGAATATTTTTTCTTTGTACGTATCGTCCTGTTTTTCGAACAATTCCCAGGAGGGCATGCTGACTACCCGTGCGTGGATGCCTTCTTCCTGAAGGATGGTCTGCGCCTTTAGCGCCAATTCCACTTCTGAGCCGGTGGCTATGAGGATCAGCTGAGGGTCGCCCTTTGCTTCGGAAAGGATATAGGCTCCTTTTTCCAACTCCGTGCCGGCGCCATATTGTGCGGGGTCAAGGATGGGCACGCCCTGGCGGGTAAGGACCAACGCAACGGGGCCGCTGGTATGCTGCAGGGTAACCTTCCATGCCTGTGCTGTTTCGTTGGCGTCCGCGGGACGGATCACTGTCATGTTGGGGATGGATCGGAGGGAAATGAGCTGTTCGATGGGTTGGTGGGTAGTGCCGTCCTCGCCCAATCCGATGCTATCGTGCGTGTAGATATAGATGGGCCGTATTTTCATGATGGCTGCCAGGCGGATGGGGGGGCGCATGTATTCTGAGAAAATAAGAAAGGTGGCCCCGAAGGGGATAATGCCTTTTGTGAGCGCCATTCCATTCAGCACGCCGCCCATGGCATGTTCACGTATGCCGAAGTGAAAATTTCGTCCACCTGGATTGTCGGCGGTGAAGGACGCGAAGTCCTTCATATTGGTATCGGTAGAGGGGGCAAGGTCGGCGGCGCCGCCGATGAGTGTCGTGACGGCGCCGGCAATGCTGTTGATGACCTTTCCGGAAGCCTGGCGGGTAGCCATTTTGCCTTCCTTGCCATCGCTGGGTTTGAATATGGGGATCTTTTTTTCCCATCCGGAGGGGAGCTCGTCCCTGAGCGTTCTTTCGTACTCGAGCGCGAGGTCGGGATATTTCTTTTTATATGCCTCGAAGAGAATGGTCCATTCATTCTCCAGCTGTATCCCTTTTTCGCCTGCCGCACGATAGTATTCCAGCGCTTTACCCGGAACGACAAAGGATTCGTTGGGGTCGAAGCCGAAGAACTCTTTTACCAGCCGGACCTCATCTTCTCCCAGGGGGGAACCGTGAGCGCCCGCGGTGTCTACTTTGTTGGGGCTGCCATAGGCAATGTGAGTACGTACTTTTATCAGGGAGGGGCGCTGCTTTTCTGCGATGGCGTTGGCGACCGCTCTGGAGATGGCTTCTATGTCATTACCGTCCTCAAGGGTCTGGACGTGCCAGCCATAGGCTTCGAAACGCAGAGCCACGTCCTCGCTGAAGGCGAGAGAGGTTTTTCCTTCGATGGAGATGTGATTGTCATCGTACAAATAGATGACGTTGCCCAATCCCAGGTGTCCGGCGAGGCTGGCTGCCTCCGAGCTGATGCCTTCCATCATGTCACCGTCGCTGCAGATAGCGAAGATCCTGTAATTGAAGATATCGAAACCTGGCTTGTTAAAGTACGCGGCCAGGTGTCGCTGGGCGATGGCGAATCCGATGCCGTTGGCAAATCCCTGTCCCAGGGGACCGGTAGTAACTTCAATGCCATCCAGAAGCCCATATTCGGGATGTCCCGGGGTCTTGCTGTGCAACTGCCGGAAGTTCTTTATATCGTCCAAAGTAATATTATATCCTGTGAGATAGAGCAGACTGTATTGCAGCATACAGGCATGTCCGGCGGAAAGTACGAAGCGGTCCCGGTTGGGCCAATGTGGGTCCTTAGGATTGTAACGCATGTGTTTTGACCATAATACATGACCCATGGGGGCTATACCCATCGGTGTACCTGGATGTCCGGAGTTGGCTTTTTGGACGGCGTCGACAGAGAGCACCCGGACCGTGTCGATGCACAATTGCTCGATGTCTGTAGTAACGGTTGGCATAGCTGGCAATGACAAAAAAATCATGCCATCACAGGGCTGCCCTGGCATGTCCATTGAAAGAAGGGTTTAAACCGTTGAGTATGTCATTGTCGCAGATAATCATTGACAGGATACAAAGAGAAGGCCCTATATCATTTCATGATTTTATGGAGATGTCCCTGTATTATCCGGGGTATGGATATTATTCCACATCGAGGACCAGGATCGGGAAGGGGGGAGATTTTTATACGAGTCCCTGTGTCTCCTCTCTTTTTGGGGAGATGATCGCCCGGCAGCTGGAAGAGATGTGGTATTGGCTGGGCAAGCAGCCTTTTTCCATTGTGGAGTATGGGGCCGGTACGGGGCTTCTCTGCCGGGATATTCTTCAAAGCCTCAAAAAAAATGCAGCGTTATACATTGATGTTCAGTATCATATTATAGAGAAGAGCTGCGATGTATGCCGTCAGGAACCGGCGTTACATCCGGGGAAGGTGAGCTGGCATGAAGATATTACGGATGTCCCGCCTATTGTCGGCTGTGTGTTATCGAACGAGCTGATCGATAATTTCTCTGTACACCAGGTGGTGATGCAGGAGGAGCTGATGGAAGTGTTTGTTGATTATGACAATGGGTTTACGGAGTGTCTGCGGCCGGCATCGCAGGCTCTGAAGGAATATTTCCAGGAGCTGGGTGTGGAGCTGCCGTGGGGTTTTCGTACGGAGATCAATCTCCAGGCCCTCGATTGGATCGGCCGGGTGGCGGGTGTATTAAAAAAGGGTTTTGTGATGACCATCGACTATGGGTTCCCTTCCCGGATGCTGTATGACCGGCACCGGAGCCAGGGGACGCTGGTGTGCTATCACCGGCATGCGATCAATTACAGTCCTTACAGTCATATCGGCGAGCAGGATATAACCACGCATGTGAATTTTTCCGCTCTTTGTCATTGGGGGTTGAATTACGGGCTGGAGCTGGGGGGCTACACGAACCAGGCTTATTTTTTACAGGGGCTTGGGCTGGCCGCGCACTTGAGAGAAATGGAGGAGAAGGGCGAAATGCAGCAATGGACTGCCAGTGAAAAGCTTTCTCTTATCCGGACCCTGCTGATGGATATGGGAGGGAAGTTCAATGTGCTGATACAGTATAAAGGGCTGCGGAAACCGCTACTATCAGGGATGCGATTCCCGCAACCTATTTGAATGTTATGCTAATGCTGACATGTGAATGCATTCTTCCGCGCACTGGCGGCAGGCTTCGGCGCAGACGCGGCAATGTTCCATACCCATTTGAGCATGTTTTTGACATTCTTCCGCACAGGCCGTGCAGATGTCCGCGCACAGCTGACAAAAAGAATCTACATAGGATCCGTCCATCATCATGATCTCGGCCGTGGAACGGCATGCTGCGGCGCATTCCAGGTCCAGCCGGATGCATACTTTTAGTGTTTCCACTTCCTTTTCTTCCAGACAGGCCGATGCGCATTGATGGCACATGGATGCACAATAGATGCAGGCGTCGATACAGGTTTGATATTTGATGTAAGACATACTACTATTTTTATGTGTTAACAATGCTTCCTCCATTCGGATGCAGTACCTGCCCTGTGACATAGCTGCCATCCTCGGATGCCAGAAAAACGAAGCAGGGGGCCACTTCCGCGGGCTGGCCGGCCCGTTTGAGCAAGGTGTCTTTTCCGAATGTTTCTATCTTTTCATCGGGGAAGGTGGAGGTGATCAGCGGCGTCCAGATAGGGCCTGGTGCGACAGCATTGACCCTGATCCCTTTTTCCGCCAGTGATTGGGCCAGGCTTCGGGTAAAGGAGACGATGGCTCCCTTAGTGGATGAATAATCCAGCAAATGCTCGCTTCCGCGATAGGCGGTGACGGAAGCCGTGTTGATGATAGCGGCGCCTTTTTTGAGATGAGGCAAGGCGGCTTTTACGATATAGAACTGGGAAAAGATATTTGTCCGGAAAGTGTCTTCCAATTGCCGTCCCGTGATCTTTTCGATGCTGTCCTGGGGATGCTGGATACCGGCGTTGTTGACGACGATGTCTATATGCCCCAGCTCTTTCAGCACCTGTTCGACCACTGACTGGCAGTCATTCTCATCCTTGATATCTGCCTGTATAAGGATGGCTTTTTTCCCTTTTTCTTCCACCAGCTCGCGGGTAGTCTGAGCGTCCTCATCCTCTTTGTGATAAACGATGGCGATGTCTGCGCCCTCCCGTGCAAAATGTACGGCCACTGCCCGTCCGATGCCGCTGTCACCGCCGGTGATCAGGGCAACTTTACCCAGGAGCTTTTTTCCCTGCCGGTCGTACTCCCTTTCATATACCGGCCGAGGCGTCATATTTTCCTCCTTATTGGTATGCTGCGCCCGGGGTTTTGTTAGTGAACTCATGATTTTTCCTCCTGTTACTCACGTTTTTAATGATTTTTCAATGGTGTTCGTGAATGCTTCGCATTTTATGTTTTTCCTTCAATTTGTCCTTGGCCTTGGTCAGGACTTTTTTCTTTGACGCACTGAGGTTTTTTCCGGCCCGGTTGATATAGAAGTTCAGCATGGACATGGCGGATTGGTAGGCCGTCCCTTTTTTGCGTTTGCTTTGTTTGGCGGAACGTTCGAGGGAAGCGGCTATTTTTTCCGGGCTGCCCGTTGTAAAGACTCCTTTTTCAAGGTCCAGCGCGTTGCTGTGCTTTGTCACTCCGGCGGACCATTTACGGCCCCCGGAGGACTTAGCGGATCTTTCACCAGTCGTCTTTTTACGGCGATGGTGATTTTTATCTTGTTTCATTTTCTTCTGCATTTTCACTCTCAATGCCGGAGTTTTCTGCTCCTTCTTCTTCCTCGCTTTCTTCCATCTCTTCTTCCTCATTTTCAGCTTGTTCTTCGCTGATACCTTCGAATTCGGCCATTACGTTGATCTCGCATTCGGCGATCTCGGTGAGAAGGAGGTCGGTATCTTCCTCTTCTATCAGGGTCCTGTCCAGTATCTCGGCCACTTCGTACTGGCCCATAGTGATGGCCATTTGAACCAGACCGCCATAAGTGGCTATCTCGTAATGCTCAACCTTTTGTGCGGCCATGATGAGGGCGGCATCCCTGGTCATCGTGTCTTCCTCCGTCTCGTCGATAATGGTTTTAGCCTCTTTGAGAATGCCTTCGATGGCTTCACATTTCTTACCTTCTGCTTTTTGGCCCAATGCCTCGAATACTTTTTCCAGACGGCGGACATGCCGTTGTGTCTGGTAAGCGTGGTCTTCGAATGCTTCCTTCAGCTCGTTTGTGGTGGCGGCTTCCTGCATCTGCTGTAATCCCTGAATGATCTTTTGTTCGGCGTAATAGATGTCTTTGAGCTGGTCGAGGAAGAATTTTTCCAGGTACTGACCGCTGTCGGGCTGGAAGCTTTTTGGAGAGGACAGTCCTGAAGCAGCTGAAGATACGCCTCTTTCCATGGTACCTGAGGAGGGTCGCATGATGGATGAGCGATCACTGTCTTGTCCTTTGGATGATGCGCTGCGGCTGGAGCGGGAATTGGAGGACCGGTTGGAGGCTGATCTGTTATCGGACGACCTGTTACTGGTGGATCGGCCGTCGGCGGATCTGCTGCCTGTGGACCTGTTGCCGGGGGCAGCCTGTTTTTTGGTGTTAGTACCTTTTGATCTTTGGCCGCTGCTGCGGCGTGCCGTCGCTGTTTGTTTCATGGCTTGCTATTTAAATTAGTTTAATAGAACAGATAGGGCCTTCGGGCCCTATCTGATTGGATCTTTTATCGTCCTGACCGGCTGCCATAGCCAGAGCGTCCGCTGCGGCTGGTGAACTGTCCTCTTGAATTGCGGCTCTGGTTTCCTCCTCTTCCGGAAGAACTTGAGCGGCTGCGGCTGGAAGAGCTAGAACCCTGACGGCCTCTGGATGATGAACCGGAACGGCTGCTACTCCCGCGGCTGCTGCCACCGCGGCTGCCCCCTCTCTCGTCATGACCATAGGCGCCTCTTTTTTCATGGGAGGCGCGTCCTCCCTCGCTGGAGATGCGGCGCTGCGTGTTGCGATCCATAGCGGCGAATCCTCTCCTGGAAGAACCACCGCGGCTGGAAGAGCTTCTGTTGCCGGAGGAACCCCTGTTACTGGAAGAACCTCTATTACCGGAAGAACCTCTGTTACCAGAAGAACCACGGCCTCCTGAAGAGCTCCTGAAACGTCCCCTGTCATAATCCTCTTCTTCTCTTCCGCGACCATAGCCGCGGCCACGGCCACCATATTCACCTTCGTCTTCATCTTCTTCTTCCTCGTAGCGGGAATAGGGGCGATGGCCATATTCGTCCTCATCCTCGTCGTAGTCTTCGTCATAGTCCTCATCATAATCTTCTTCTCCGTATTCCTGGTAACGGGAGGATGGGCGATCGTCCTCATCATATTCGTCCTCGTCCTCGTCGTAATCCTGGTCATACTCTTCTTCCTGATAGCCGCCGCGACCTCCATGAGAAGCCTGACCGCCCCTGCGGGCTATTTGCCTGCGTTCCTCGGGGTCCATCGACGCAAAACCACGTCTTCCTGAATTTCTCGTAGCCATACATTAAAATTTTGTGATTAGTAAATCTGAGTTTGTGAAGCTTCGATGACCTTTGGCAAAAAAACTATGCCAAGCCTTTTAAGGGCGCGGCTTTCAGCCGGAAGAATATCCTGCCCCTTTTATTCCCCGGGACATGGCTGGCATAAGATTTACGGCGAATGTCCGTAAACATTCAATGGCCATGACAACATCTACGCTGAAGACAACTGCGCATGCAAAAAAGAAATCCCGAAAGGGTACTCACGCTGTTAAGGATCTCTCTGCCAGCTTTAACAAATTCAAAAATTTTAATGGAAAGCTTTATACCGGTGTACAGATAGGGCGAGGCCATCACTGGAATTATGATAAGGGTGACTGGAAGGAGACCAAGATCACTCCCGACCTGTGGGAGATATCTTATGCCGTGACCAAGCGGAGGGTAGGGCATGCGCCTGATTTTTCAGGTGTACCTATAGGTACGCAATACCATTGGTATATTTTAGCTCATCAGTCGGCGGTCAAGCTGAATGCAAATGACTATGACACAAAAATGACAGGATTAAAATTCAAGCTGGCGCACAAGCGGGCGGATAAGGAGAAATGGTCGGCTACGGGTCCTACCCAGCGAAAGCACCTCATCAAATTTCTAAAGGAGTTTATCGACCAGTTGGAAAAGAAACCAATCCCGCTGGAATTTGTTTATAAGGATAAGACCATTAAAGGAGAAGCCATTCCCATTTCCCAGACTTGCGAGAAGGGGGTGTGCTATGAGCTGGATGTCTGGCTGAACAATGAAAGTATGGGTATCATCCGCTATAGCAGGAGTGGGTGGAAGATGGACCTGGTCAGTGATCAGAAACTGGTGGATACTATTGGGGGGCTGATCATGGATTGGTTTGAATAAAATTAATAAGGGCTGCCTGCGCAGCCCTTGTAATTAGTTTTCGCCGGACGCCTCATAGTTGATACCTCCTTCGGCAATCTCTGTCAATGTCTGGTCGGCGTTCTTTTCTTCTTCCAGGGTCTGTTCCAGGAGTTCGGCCACGTCGTCGTGTCCCATTGTGCGGGCGATCTGGATCAGGCCGCCATAGGTTGCGATCTCATAATGCTCGGCTTTTTGTCCCGCCATCACGAGCGCGACATCCCGGGTGGCGGTTCCTTCGTCCGTGTCTCCGATGACTGAGCTGCCTTCTTCGGTGATGCCTTCCATGGCGTCGCATTTTTTGGCTGAGGCCTTTTCGCCCAGCATTTTGAATGCCTGTTCGAGGCGTTGCACATGGGTTTTTGTTTCTTCCAGGTGGTTGGTAAAGGCGGATCTCAATTCTTCGGAAGTGGCTGCCTTTGCCAGCTTGGGGAGTGTCTTTACGAGTTTTTGTTCTGCCCAGTAAATGTCTTTGAGCTCATCGATGAAGTACTCTTTCAGCTTGGAGTCTTCTACGGGGGCGTTGATCCGGGATCCGGAGCCTGCCTGGGACCTGGTATTGGCCTTGGAACGAGCGGAGGTTTTGGAGGCAGTCGAGTTTCTGGAATTAGCCCGGATACCGGCGGCTCCCTGAGTCCTTGAACGAGACGAGGTGTTGGTCGAGGTGTGTCCACTTTTGGCGCCAGCGCGTTTGCTTGTGGTATTAGTTTTAGGCATACAATAGAATTTTTATAATTAAGAAATGGTTTATGGAGATATTTTTGAGAGTGATAAGGTAAAAGTGTGCCACACAATATGTTCTGTATCCGGCTCATATGCAAGGGTACCTTGTAGAATTTTTTACTCAAACCAGCTATTGGTCTGGCGTTGATGGCAATTGGCCGGACATGGGAACCTTTGCATTTTTTTTCCAGGCATGGGACCGTTCAGCTTCGTCAATAGAATGTGATTTTTGAAGCGTCTCTTCTGTCTGGGCAAACTGGCTGAGACGGGCATAATATTTCTGGATCACTTTCAGCTCCTCCTCTGTCATGCCCTCTACATTCACCAGCCGATTGCTGGCGAATTCATGGGCGGCGATGAGCTCATTCAGCTTCAGCTGTATGGCCAGGGAATCCTTATTTTGTGTCTTTTGTATTAAAAAGACCATGAGGAATGTAATGATCGTTGTGCCTGTATTAATGACCAGCTGCCATGTCTCGGAATAGTGGAATATAGGGCCTGTTGCTCCCCAGATCAGGACCAATAGCAGCGCGAAAATGAAGGCGGGTGTGCTGCCGGCGACCCTTGTAATCCAGGCGGCCAGTTTTTCGAAAACCCCCGCGGACCGATGATCTGAATTCTTTCGCATATTGATGTATTTGATAGGTTATACTTATCATATAGCAATAGGAAGGCCATGGAATGATTTTTTCGGCCATGATCACACATCAATTACTGCTATATGACTATTTATCCTGGTGATCCTTTTCCTCTTGGCAGTACCTGGGATGGAAAGGGTGTCAATTTTGCCCTGTACGCCCGGCATGCTACAGGCGTGGAGCTATGTCTATTTCATAATGAGAAGGGGGAAAAAGAACATAAACGTATACGGCTTACAGAAAGGTCGCACGACGTATGGCATATCTATCTTAGGGATATTGGCCCCGGCCAGCTATATGGTTACAGAGTTCATGGGGCATATGAGCCCTCCGAAGGGCATTGGTTCAATCCCAATAAACTCTTGCTGGACCCCTATGCCAAGGCCATCTGCAGTATCGTGGAATGGAAGGACAGTCTCTTTGGATACAAGATAGGAGAGGATGATCTCAGCTATAACGAGGAGGACGATGCAGCTGTGGCGCCGAAAGCTGCTGTCATCGACCCCAGATTTGACTGGAAAGGTGATAAACCTCCCAGGGTAGCTTATCACAACAGCATCATTTATGAGGCGCATGTGAAGGGGCTCACGTACCTGATGCAGGAGATACCCGAAAAAATAAGAGGGACTTATGCCGCGCTGGCACATCCCGCGCTGGTAAGCTATCTTAAGAACCTGGGTATAACGGCCATCGAGCTGATGCCGGTGCAGCAGTCCCTCTCGGAACGACACCTGGAAGAACAGGGATTGACCAATTACTGGGGGTATCATACCATTGGATTTTTTGCACCCGATATACGGTTTTATCATGGGGAGGACATCGGCGGGCAGGTGAAGGATTTCAAGACGGCAGTCAAGGAGCTGCACAAAGCTGGTATCGAAGTGATCCTGGATGTGGTGTATAATCATACAGGAGAGGGCAATCAGATGGGGCCGACCTTGTCTTTGAGAGGTATCGACAATGTGGAGTATTACAGGCTGGCGGAGGACAAGCGATTTTATTTCGACTATACTGGCACGGGCAATACATTGAACGCGCGGTTTCCCAATGTACTGAAACTGATCATGGACAGTCTCCGGTACTGGGTGCGGGAGATGCATGTGGATGGGTTTAGATTTGATCTGGCGGCGGCGCTGGCCAGGGAACTGCATGATGTCAACCGGCTGAGTGCATTTTTCAGCATCATCTATCAAGACCCGGTATTGTCGCAGGTAAAACTGATAGCCGAACCATGGGATGTGGGGGAGGGAGGATATCAGATTGGTCAGTTCCCCCCTGGATGGGCGGAATGGAATGGAAAATACAGAGACTGTATGCGGAATTACTGGCGGGGAGCGGATAGTGTGCTGGGTGAATTCGCAGAAAGGTTTACGGGCAGCAGTGACCTTTATAAAAATGGGAGCCGTAATCCTACGGCCAGCATCAATTTTATTACGTCGCATGATGGATTTGATCTGACCGACCTTGTCAGCTATGAGCAGCGGCATAACGAGGCCAACGGGGAGAATAACCAGGATGGCCATGCGGATAATCTTTCCTGGAACTGCGGGGTAGAGGGGCCTACGGATGATCAGGGTATTCTTGCGCTGCGTCAGCGTCAGAAAAGAAATTTTCTTACCACCTTACTGCTTTCACAAGGAGTGCCGATGCTGCTTAGCGGGGACGAGATGGGGCATTCGAAGAAGGGAAATAACAATACGTATTGCCAGGATAATGAGCTGTCATGGCTGGACTGGGGGCGTGCGGATAAGGAGCTGATCGAACTCACATGCAGGCTGATCCATTTGCGAAGGAAGCATCCGGTATTTTCCCGGAAGCAATGGTTCCAGGGAAAGCCTGTGCGCGGAAGGGGATTGACGGACATTGGCTGGTTCCTGCCGGATGGCGCCGAGATGGAAGATGAACACTGGCAGACAAGCTATGCCAAGTCACTGGCCATCTTTCTTTTTGGAGGGGGGTTGAATACGGTGGATCAGCTGAGCAGGCCGGTGTCGGATGACAGCTTTTATATCATCTTCAATGCGGATGCGAATGCCATCGACTATAAGCTGCCCGTGGAAAAATTTGGCAGGAAGTGGAACAAGATCTGGGATACGGCAGATGTGAATGCCTGTACGGGTAAGAAAGGGAAAACCTATTCCCCAGGCGGTAGCGTCAAGGCGGAAGGCCGGAGCGTATTGGTATTAATGTCGTCGAGGTCATAAGCTGCGACGCACCACGCGGGGAGGATCAGGCTTTCACCGGTGTAGATCAATTCGGGCAGCTGGGGATGAGAAGTCAGCAGCCGGACCCAGCGATTGGCGCCATCATAGATCAGTCGATAGCCGGCCTGCTGATCGGAGAAATTGAATATCACAACCAGCTGTCTGCTGTTGTCCGTGCTGTGCCGGTGTACGGCCAATACGGAGCGGCCTGCCAGGTCGGCCCTTATATTTTTGCGGGAGAGGTCTTTGAGAAGGGGATGGGTCTTTCTGAGGGTGATCAATTGCCGGTGCCAGTCCAGCAGCAGGCGATAGGGTTCATGGCCTCTCTTATTCCATTGCAATTTGGATTGGAGGAAAAGGTTCTCGTCCTGAGGGTCAGGCGGCTCGCCGCCCCATTCAAAGGTGGCGAATTCTTTTTTCCTTCCTTCTCTCAATGCGTCTCTCATATGCTGGTCCTGGTGGTCGGAGAAAAAATAAAAGGGAATGTCCTCGCCGTATTCTTCTCCCATGAACAGCAGGGGAAGATATGGGGATAGGAGCACGGCTGCTGCCGCCAGTTTGAGACGTTGGTGGTCTACAAGGACGGAAAGGCGTTCTCCCTGCGGCCGATTGCCCGGGAGGTCATGATTTTGATTAAAAACGACGAACTGGTGTCCCGGCAGGCCTGCAGAGGAGGCGCCGTGACGGCGATGGCGGAAGGTAACATATTCACCGCTATGGACGAATCCTTCAGTATAGGCTTTGGCAAACTGGTCCAGCCTTCCGAAGTCCTTGTAGTGTTTGAGTCCATCCTTGTCCAGGAGAACATAGAGAGCGTGGTGAAAATCGTCCATCCATTGGGTGTCGAAGCCATAGCCGCCCATTTCGGGAGGCTTCACAATGCGAGGGCTGTTAAGATCGGACTCAGCGATCAGATAGAAGGACCGGCCTGACTGCTGTTCCCATTTGTGAATGGCGGTATGCAGCTGGTCCCAGATACGGACGGCATTCCTGTCGAATATTTCATGCACGGCGTCGAGCCGCAATCCATCGATGTGATAATGCTCCGCCCAGTGCAGCGCATTGCCGATGATGAAGTCTTTTACCCCATCCGACCAGGCGCCGTCATAGTTTAATGCCTTTCCCCAGGGGGTATGGTATTTGTCAGAGAAATAGGGCCCGAAAAAAGGGAGGTAATTGCCCTCCACACCCAGGTGGTTGTATACGACATCCAAAAAAACTGCAAGACCACGCTGATGACAGGCGTCCACCAATTGTTTGAGCGCATGCGGGCCGCCGTACGTATTTTGAACGGCATAGAGAAAAGTTCCATCATAACCCCAGTTGCGGGTTCCGGCGAATTGGGCCACCGGCATGAGCTCGATGGCATTTATGCCTGTTGCTGCCAGATCGTCCAGCCGGGATATGGCCGCGGTGCAGGTTCCTTCATCGGTGAAGGCGCCGATGTGCAGCTCGTAAAAAATAAGCTCTTCCAGTGAAAGCCCCCGCCATTTATCATCCTGCCAGGTAAATTGGGAATGATCCACTACTTCAGAGGGACCATGAATGCCGTTGGGCTGATAGTGGGAGGCGGGGTCGGGTCTGTCGGCTTCGTCCTCCGGGCGATAGAAATAGCGGTGACCTGCTCCTATATCGGGAACTTTTATACGAAAGTATCCATCGGAGCATTTATCCATACCGATGCGTTTGTTTTCATCGGGCAGATGGAGGATCATATTGTCCTTTTCCGGCGCCCACACCGTGAAGGTGCAGCTGTCGTTATGTATGATGGTCGGTCGCATTTGGATTCGAAGAGATGGATTGCCATTCGTCCAGGCGGACGACCAGTCCTTCGTCGCCTCCCAGATCGATCCTGTCATTGACAAAGGTTTGTTCCTGTTCGGGAAATGTATCGATAATGATCTCGCCTTTGAAGTGAAGGGTGCCAGGAGCGAAATAGCAGGGGCGATGCGTCAGGTTCAGCACGATGAGAAAAGCGGGATTGCCTTCGCTGTGGCGGATATATGCCAGCATCTGGTGATCGGAAAATACCGGCTTGTAATTACCCGTCTTGAGGGAAGGTTCGCGCTGTCGTAATTGGATGAGCCGCTGATAGAGGCATAGCATAGAATATCTGTCCTGGCGCTGGACCTGGACATTGTCACGCAGCCATGTCTTGTCCAGTCTCAACCAGGGTTTACCTGTAGTAAACCCGGCCTGTTCGCTGTTGTCCCATTGCATGGGCGTTCGTTCCGGGTCGCGGCTAAGATTTTTACCCGGCATGTTCAGCCCCTGGGGATCCTGTATCTCGTCTTCCGGGATGGGGACATCGCGCATGCCAATCTCGTCGCCATAATAAAGCGTGGGCGTTCCCCGCAGGGTGAGCAGGAGCATAGCAGCGACCCTGGACTGCTGGAGACCGATGCGGCTGGTAATGCGGGGCTGGTCATGATTGCCCATGACCCAGTTGGGCCATGCATCGCCTGGAAGTGCGGCTTCATATTCGTCGATGTTGGCCGATAGTATCTTGGGTTCCCAGGGAAGAGAGATGAGCATGAAGTTGAATGGCAGGTGAGCTTCTTCCCTGGCGCTGGTACCGTAATAGGTGACCAGCCTGTTGACCGGAAGGTATATCTCGGCAATCATCAAGCGCTCCTGATATTCGTTCAATAATTTGCGCATATTAGCGACGATGTCATGCATCTCCGGCTGGTCGGTGGAATATACAGGCAGGAGCTCGTTGTAGGTCGCCATGGTGGGTTGATAGTCGGGGTTATGAGGATTGTCGCGGAGCTGTTTGTCCTTTATCAGGTGCCACATGGCATCCACGCGGAAGCCATCCACGCCCTTGTCGAGCCAGAAACGCATGATGTCCAGCATGGCTTTTTCAACTTCGGGATTGCGCCAGTTGAGATCGGGCTGTTTGACAAGGAAGGCGTGATAGTAGTATTGTTTTGTCTTTTCATCCCATTCCCATGCGCTGCCTCCGAAGACGCTGAGCCAGTTATTGGGCGGGCTGCCATCGGGTTTAGGGTCTTTCCAGATATACCAGTCCCTTTTGGGATTGTCGCGGGACGATCGTGATTCCACGAACCAGGGGTGCTCGTCTGAACTATGATTGGGAACGAGGTCCAGTATCAGTTTCATGCCGGCGTCGTGGATACGTTGCAGGAGCTCGTCGAAATCCGCCATGGTCCCGAAGGCGGGCCATATGCCTTCATAGTCCGAAATATCATATCCGAAGTCGGCCATGGGAGAGGGATAGATGGGAGATATCCATATTGCCTTTATACCCAGCCCTTTCAGGTAATCCAATCGCCGCATGATGCCTTTGAGATCACCGATGCCGTCCCCATTGCTGTCCTGGAAAGACCGCGGATAGATCTGGTAAATGAGCCCGTCCTGCCACCAAAGATATTGTTGATCATTTGCCATGCCTTTGGATGATGCAAGGAAAATGCCATGGCATAGGTTTTTTAAGGACATATACATGAAAGAGCGATCTGCATGGTGGAAAGAAGCGGTGATCTACCAGGTATATCCCCGCAGCTTTAAAGATAGTAACGGAGATGGGGTGGGGGATCTGAGGGGCATTATTTCCAAACTGGATCATATTTCCTCATTGGGTGTGGATATAGTCTGGATCAATCCCGTGTACGCATCCCCGGACCGGGACAATGGATATGATATCAGCGACTACCGGGCAGTTCAACCAAAGATGGGTACGATGGAGGACTTGCGGATGCTGATCCAAAAAGTGCATGAGAAAGGTATGAAGATCATTATAGATATGGTGATCAATCATACCAGCGATGACCATGCCTGGTTCAGGGAGGCGTGCAGCTCAAGGGACAATCCTTTTTATTCCTATTATCACTGGTGGCCGGAGGAAAAAGGGGAACCTCCGCACCGTTGTGGATTTTTTGACCCTGCGGGAAAGGGCTGGCATTATAATAAAGCCACCCGCAGCTCATATCTACATTATTTTTCGGAGCACCAGCCAGACCTCAACTGGGAGAACCCCGAGGTGCGGGAGCAGCTGTATGATATATTAAGGTACTGGCTGGATAAGGGTATCGATGGATTCCGGCTGGATGCCATTACTTTTATTTCGAAGGATACGCGATGGCCATATGTAACGCCTACGATCCTGAAAGACCGGTATTACGGTGACTGGGGACATTATTATGCGAAAGGGCCGCGCCTTCATGAGTATCTCCAGGAGATGCATGAAAAAGTCTGGCGTCATTATGATGCCGTGACCATTGCCGAGGCGCCGGGTATAAAAGCAGATGAAGCCAATCTTTTTGTGGATACCGGGCGGAAGGAGCTGAATATGGTATGTCATTTCGAGGGCATCATGTCTGGATATATACCAAGCGAATTCAAGAAGATGCAGCCGGGTGGATATAATCTGAAGGAGTTGAAAAATATATATACTCTTTGGGATAAGGCGCTGGATGGCAGGGGATGGGGATCCCTCTATCTTGGCAATCATGATCAGCCCCGGATGGTCTCGCACTGGGGTCATGACGGCGTCGAATACAGGGAACTGTCGGCCAAGATGCTGTTTACCTTTTTACTAACCATGCGGGCTACCCCATTTATTTACAACGGAGATGAGATCGGGATGGTCAATATTAAATTCGAGAACATCGAGGACTACCAGGATATAGAGACACGGCATATGTATCGGCGTATAAAGGACAGCGGTGGGGACGTGGATGCTTTTATGAAGGACCAGCAGCTGGCGGCCAGGGACAATGGCCGGACGCCTTTTCAATGGAGCAAAGATGTCAATGCGGGTTTTACGATGGGTAAACCCTGGCTGAAGGTGAATCCCAACTATCGTCAGATCAATGCAGCCGCGCAGGAAAACGATCCTTCATCGGTACTCAATTTTGTACGGTATCTTATAAGGCTGCGAAAAAGCATTCCCGCGTTGGTGTATGGGAAGTACGAGCTGCTGCTGCCGGAACATCCGCATATTTATGCTTATTACAGAAGGGCGGAAGGAGACTGCTGTCTGGTGCTGTTGAATTTTACTTCGTATGAAGTGCTCTGTCCCGCGGATTGTTCTATTCCTTTAGGCGGGGAAATAATCGTGAACAACTATCCGGGGATCAGGGAGAAGGATGGCCGCTGGCGGCTGCAGCCTTATCAGGCGCTGGTGTGTAGGATAAAAAATGACACTGTGTCAGGTTAAAATTTTTCGAAAAGTCTTTATCATCTCCCGGATATAGTGCAACTGGATATCCAATGCAGGGCCTTTCCAGCCGTCCAGCTTATCGGATGTCAACAGAGAATTGTTACCATAGATAGCGAAATAAGCGTATGGGATATCGATATCCTTCTCAGGCACTGGGGCGGCGTATCCCGTGATACCTATTGCATAATGGCTGCAAAAAAGCTCGGAGCAGTGCATGGTCATTTCTTCAGCCACCTGGCTGGATACTGCATTGTATTCCAGCGCATGCACAGGCTCGACCCTTAGCTGCCGGCATTTTTGTCCAATGTTGTAAGTGGTGATGCCTCCCTGAAAAAATTGTCTGGCGTCCGTGGCCTGGGAAAAGGCTGCCTGCAGGAGGCCTGAGGTTACACTCTCTGCTACGGCAAGGGTTTGCCTATTGTCAAGCAGGGCCGTTCTTATTGCCTCTATGTCGTCGATGGGAAAAATATTCGTCAGGTGCTGTTGCATAAAAATAACACTGCAAGCGGAAGGCCAGACAGGTAGTCGTCAGGGCAGCGTTAACGTCACCTACCACGGCATGCGCAGACCAACCCACAGCATACACCCGAGACTAAAATAGGAAAAAAGTAAAGGCCCGGATCAACTCCGAACCTTTATCTTGCTTTACCAGACCTTTTACCTCAATTATTTGTGTCTTTTTGGAATGGAATCTTCATCCTTTCTGCGCAGGGCTTCGTTATCCCACCCTCTTTCGTTGGCGTAGTTGGCGCCCGCGTTCTTTTCGCTGCCCTGCTTGTAGGAAGGTTTGCCCAGGTGAAGCGATCCCTGGCCAAAGTTCGAGCCTCCCTGGGTCGTGGACCCGGGGTGAAAGCTGGCTTTACTTTTGGGATTGCCCTCCTGGATATTATTTTGTTTATGCGTGTTGTTCTTCATAGTAGAGTTTTTGGTACACGCAGCAAAAATTATTCCCCAGCGGCCTGATGAATGATCTGCTGGTCGGCGGCTTGCCAGGTGGCGTTTGTTATCTCTTCGGATGGAATTGTTTCTACAGTGAGGTCCCATTCTATCTTATCTGCCTCGTCCGCCGACAGGCGACGTCCACCCTTTTTCCCGGGGTGCGAAAACCGCGTGGGATACCCTTCGATGCCGGGAACGATTGCGTAAATAAACCCCCTGAGGCTCGTTCCATATTCAGAAATATCTTGGTACGTTGGGCTACGATTGCCCAAAATCATAAACTCAACTGCCATTATGAAGCCATTACTTCTTGCAGCGCTCGCACTTTTCTTTCAATCAACCCTTTTTGCACAGACTGCTCCCATCAAGGGCCGCGTCATAGATGACAGCACGGGAACGGGTATTCCGGATGTGACCGTGATGCTGCCCGGCGGCGCCGGGACATCGACCAGGTCTGACGGCTCTTTTATGCTGCCATTTCCTGCGGATGGGCGTAAGCACACCCTTATTATTTCCAGCGCCGGATATAACAGCCAGACTGTCAATGCCAGCAATATGGCTCCGCTGGTGATCCATCTAAGGCGCCAGGCAAAGGACCTGGAGGATGTGGTTGTCATTGGATATCAATCTGTCAAACGGAGGGATGTGCTGGCGTCCGTCAGCTCGGTGAGCTCGCGGCAATTAAAGGATATTCCCCTGAACTCCGCGGAAGAGTCCCTGGCCGGCAGGCTGGCCGGGGTACAGGTGACGGGCTCTGAGGGGTCGCCCAATGCGTCCGTGCTCATTCGTGTGCGCGGCGGCGGTAGCATTACCCAGGACAACTCGCCCCTATATGTAGTTGATGGGATACAAGTCGACAATGCGCTGTCCACGCTGTCCGTTCAGGACATCGAGTCCATCGACGTGCTGAAAGATGCCGCCTCCACGGCTATCTATGGGGCCAGGGGGGCCAATGGGGTCGTTATCATTACCACGAAGGGAGGGCATAACACCGGAGGCAAAACCACCATCGCCTACAATGGATTTGTAGGTGTGGGCAAGCTGCCAAAAGAGCTGCCCGTAATGAGTCCGTATGACTATATGTACTATCAATATGAACGGGCCAAGTACACCGGGGACAGCAGCGGCATCGTCCCTTATGGATATAGCTGGGATACCGTGAACGCCTATGCTCACCGGCCTGCCATGGACTGGCAGCACCGATTGCTGGGGCGCAGCGCTTTTCAGCAGACGCATAATGTCAGCGTCTCGGGGGGTACCGATGTGACCCAATACAGTCTCTCTGCCACTGCCAACCGGCAGCAGGGTATTATGGAATTGTCCGACTATGACAGAAAGCTCGTGGCCTTCCGGCTGGATCATAAGGCATCCGACAGGGTAAAGGTGGGCTTCAACACCAGATTCAACAACACGGTGATCTCCGGAGCGGGGACTACCAGTACCGGGTCTTCATCCCTCAACTTCCTTCGTCATATCATCCGGTACAGGCCCTTTATCCTTTCCGGGCAGACGGACCAAAGTTTTGACGGCAACTATTATTCAGAGACCAATGGGAATAGCCTGGCGCTGGTGAATCCTGTCCTGCTGAACCAGCAGCAATTTCGCCGGACCTATAATACCGTACTCGATCTGAATGCTTATCTCAACTACAGCTTCTCCAAATACTTTTCTTTCCGCAGCACGTTTGGATATGACAATAACAGCATGCGGGCGGATGCTTTTGACGACACGCTGACTACCAATGCCAAGTCCAATGGACTGGGGATGCCCATTGCCTCCATCAACCAAACAGGTAAGACCACGCTGGATATTTCCAACGTATTTTCCTTTACCAATAACGGAATGGGTGGAAAGTTCAGCCAGCACAATGATCTTACCGTCCTTGTAGGAGAAGAGACCTATCAGACACATGAGAAGGACCTCTATACGGAGACGCGTTATTTCCCGATCGGCACGACGTCCACCGGGGCGCTGGGGAATATGTCGCTGGGTACTCCGCCCAATAATACCGTGTCCGAGCCAAAGCCCGTGACTACGGATATACCTATCAGCATGCTGTCCTTTTTTGGCAGAGTGACCTATGCCTATGACAAGAAGTACCTGGCCTATTTTTCCTACAGGGCGGATGGGTCTTCTTTATTCGGTCCCGGGCACAAGTGGGGGTATTTCCCTTCAGCCACCGTGGCCTGGCGTGTGTCCAACGAAAAATTTATGGCCAATGCCGGCTGGATCAACGATCTCAAGGTGCGTGTGAGCTATGGACAGGCAGGGAATAACCGGATCGCGGCCTATCAATATGTATCGCAGTTCCTTGCCAATACGCAATACGGCCTGAACGACAATCTTATCACCGGATTCCAATCGCCCAGTCTTCCCAATCCCAATCTCAAGTGGGAGACGACCATTTCCCGCAACCTGGGATTTGACGTATCGATGTTCAACCGGCTGAATGTCACCGTGGACCTGTACAGCAACACCACCAATGATCTGCTCGTCTTTACCGCCATCCCATCCAGCTCGGGCTATACGAAGCAGCTGCAGAATGTGGGTTCGACCACCAACAGAGGAGTGGAAGTACAATTAGGCGGCACCATCCTGCAGCGGAAGGGTTTTAGCTGGACCGGCAATTTCAATATCTCCTGGAATCAGAATAAGATCTCGAGCCTGGGCACACAACAGTCCTTTACCCAGAACTCCGGCTGGGCGGGGTCGAATAATCCCGACGACTTTATCGTAAAAGTGGGACAGCCCGTGGGCGCCATGTGGGGCCTGAAGACAGATGGATATTACAAGACCAGCGATTTCACGTATGACCCTGCCACCCGGATCTATACGCTGAAGGCAGGCGTGCCCAACGATGCCTCTATCACATCTTCTACCCCTATGCCCGGTTCGCTCAAGTATGCCGGAATCGGGAAGGATTCCATTATTACCGCCGCCGACAGACAGATCATAGGATATGCACAGCCCAAGTTCTTTGGGGGCCTGGGTCAGCAGTTTGTATACAAGAACTTCGATTGCAGCATCTTTATCAATTTCCAGTACGGGAATAAGATCTATAACTACAACAAGCTGGAGTTTACCAGCGGATATACCATCGGCGCCAATCTTTTGGGGGATATGAGCCGTCGCTGGAAGACCATCGATAAAAATGGGGTCGTCTATGAGGGTCTCAATTCCGCGGGCCAGGTAGTAGGGGCTTCGCCCGACTCGCTGAATGCGCTGAACAAAGGGGCCAGGATCTGGTTCCCGCTGGTGGGATCGAGCTCTACCACCTTTATGCCGCAGTCGTTTGCCGTGGAGGACGGCAGCTTTATCCGGATCAACAATATAACACTGGGCTATACATTACCTTCCTGGCTGCTGCGCAAGATGAAGGTGAACAGGATACGTGTATACGGCACCGTGAACAATGTGGCGGTGATCACCGGCTACAGCGGATATGATCCCGAAGTAAATACGCGGCGGGATACGCCTGTAACGCCGGGTGTGGATTATTCTGCCTACCCCCGCAGTCGTACTTTTATCGCTGGTGTCAATGTAATCTTTTAATTCGTAAAAAAATTGCTATATGCAACGTTATAAATTTTTTGTCTGGGGTCTGATGCTCATCCTTTTCCTGGGCGCGTGCAAAAAATACCTGTCGCCGACGTCCGTCAGCAGCTTCAGTCCGGATTATGTATTCGGCAATGTTCAAAATGCGCAAAAGGCCATACTGGGTGTCTACCAGGACCTGGCAGGTGACAATGGATATGGGATACGTATCAGCATGTATTTCCCGTATGACAACGATGAGATGATCGGGCTTCACCAGATAGGCGATAATGACAGAGGGGATATTGCCCACTACAACGCGAACTCAGGCAACGGGCAGATCTACAATCCCTGGAACCAGCTATACCAGGGCATCGAGCGGGCCAATATCTGTATCTACTATATACCAAAGATGGACCTGTATACTTCGGGTACTGCCCAGCAGAAAGGGGAGCTGCAGCGGCTGTATGGGGAGGCGCTGACATTAAGGGCGCAGTATTATTTCGAGCTGGTGCGCAATTGGGGAGATGTACCCGCGCAGTTCCTGCCATCCGCACTCATGGACAATCTGTTCCTGGCCAAGACCGACCGGGACACTATTTATGATCATATCTTAAATGACCTGAAGCAGGCGGAGGACCTGGTGCCCTGGCGTACCGATGTGACTACGGTGGGAGATGCCACCGACGAGCGGATCACAAAAGGGGGTGTAAAAGGTCTGCGGGCGCGTATCGCTCTTTTCCGCGGCGGCTATAGTCTGCGCAGGGCTTCCAGCTCTTATGGACAGGTGATGGCTCGTCCGGCAGATTATAAAACTTATTATCAGATGGCCCTGGACGAGTGCACGCAGCTGCTGGCGAGGAGGGATGAGCATACGTTGAACACCAGCTTCCAGGCTTTGTTCAAGACGTATATCGATGCGCATGCATTAGATCCTGCGGGAGAGGTAATGTTCCAGGTGGCAATGGCCGGAGGGGCCGGCAGCTATGACAGCAAGCTGGGGTACTATGACGGTGTAAAGGTGAATGCATCGCTGACCGGGAATTCCGCCATCGGCGTATTGCCTACCTATTTCTATCTTTTTGACAGCACCGATGTGCGGAGGGATGTTACCTGCGCTGCGTATGAGGTGAACTCGGACCTGACTACATTGAAGATACATCCGCCTACGACCATTTGTGAGGCAAAGTTCCGCAGGGACTGGATCTCGAATCCAAGCGTCATGACTTCGACCGGGCAGTATTATGGATTGAACTGGCCTATTTTGCGATTTGCCGACGTACTGCTGATGTTTGCGGAGGCTGACAATGAGATCAACGGCGCCCCATCTGCCGCGGCCATATCCGCATTCCAGGAGGTCCGGACAAGGGGTTATGGCGGTAATGCGTCGCTGATTGGAACCACGCCTACCGACCATGACGGGTTCTTCGAGGCCATTGTTAAAGAGCGGTCGCTGGAATTAGGCGGGGAGGGCATTCGTAAATTTGATCTTATCCGGTGGAACCTGCTGGCGCAGCGTTTGACCGAGGCCAAGACCGATATTGGCAATCTGGCCAATCGCACCGGGACCTTTGCCGGTGTCTATGCCAACAATACACTTGACTTCGGCCAGCTGCCGGATTCTGTATTTTATAAGACCAGTTCTACCAGCGCGACCGGGATACAGCTTGGGACGTCCCTGTATGTGCCGCGGACAACGGGTTCGTTATCCGGGTATTCCAGGGCCCTCTGGGTGTCGAAGGCTATTTCCAATGTGCTGAATGCGACGGGGTCTTCCAATGGGTATGCATTTTATTTTAAAGCCAATCATAGTGAGCTGCTGCCGATACCACAGGCGGCGCTGGATGCGAATCATAACCTTACACAGGACTATGGGTATTGATGGACGTATTGCTGTGTTCGTGCTGTTCGTGCTGATGGGATCCAGTCCACAGCGAAAAATAAAGATCTGGCTCATCGGGGACAGCACGATGGCCGACAAAGAGGTGAGGGCTTATCCTGAGACAGGCTGGGGTATGCCCTTTGCCCATTTTTTTGATGAGGAGGTAGTGGTGGACAACCGGGCAAAGAATGGGCGGAGTACGGCGACCTTTCTTCGGGAGGGGCTGTGGCAGCCGGTGGTGGAGAGTTTGAGCGCCGGGGACTATGTTTTTATCCAGTTTGGTCATAATGACGAGGTGAGGACAAAGGCGAGCTATACGACGCCGGAGGAGTTTACGGCTAACCTGCAACGATACATTGATGAAAGCCGGAAAAAGGGAGCTATTCCTATTTTGCTGACGCCTGTGGCACGGAGGAAATTCGACAGCGTGGGCCGGATCGTGGAGACGCATGACTATGCTTCGTTGGTGCGGGATGTAGCGGCACGCAGCAAGGCGGCGTTGATCGACCTGTCAGAGACGAGCAAGGTGTTGCTGCAGCAATATGGACCGGAGTATTCCAGGGTATTGTTCAATTATTTACAGCCAGGGGAGCATCCGAATTATCCCGAGGGGCGTAAGGACGATACGCATTTTAGCGGGTGGGGGGCGAGGAAGATGGCGGAGCTGGTGGTGGCGGGGCTCAAGGAGTTGAAACTGGGGCTGGCGGAACATATTCGAGGACCTGGAGCGGTGATGACTGTTGCGGCGGACGGGTCGGGAGACTATCTCACGGTGCAGGCGGCGTTGGATGCCATTCCGCTGAGCAATACTAAGCCTGTTACGGTGTTTGTGCGTCGTGGGGTATATAGAGAGAAGCTTCACCTGGATAGTACAAAGAATTTTGTTACGCTGCTGGGGGAGGATGAGTGGAACACCATACTAACATACGACGATCATACGGACACGCGAAGCTCGCACAGCTTTTTGGTGAAGGCGGATGATCTTACGGCCCGTCATTTGACCATTCGTAATGATGCGGGTTTTTCAGCCGGTCAGGCGGTGGCATTGGAGGTACAGGGAGACAGGGTCCATATCGAGGAATGCCGTATTATAGGCAACCAGGATGTACTTTTTCTCAACAGTGAAAGGAGCCGTGTGTGCTTTCGGTATTGTGATATCGAGGGGACTACGGACTTTATCTTTGGGGATGCTACTGCGTGGTTTGACCATTGTCATATCCATAGTAAGAAGGATTCGCATGTGACGGCGGCGGCGACGCCTGCGGGTCATGCATATGGGTTTGTATTTTATGATTGTGTGCTGACCGGGGATACGAGCATACATCGTGCGTCGTTGGGGAGACCGTGGAGACCGTATGCTTCGGTGGATTATATTCGCTGTTATATAGGGGCGCATATCCGGCCGGAGGGCTGGAGTGACTGGAACAATAATGGGAGCTATAAGACTGCCCGGTATAGTGAGTATCGTGATCATGGTCCGGGGGCTGACACGGCGGCGCGGGTCCGATGGGCGCATCAGCTGACGGATGAGGAGGCGGGGCGTGTGAGTTTGCGGGCCGTGTTGGGAGGGTGGGAACCTGAATGAAAATGAAACAATATATTATCGGAATGCTTGCTGCTATGGCGGTGAGCGGAGTTAAAGCGCAGGATTATTCATGGGATCATTTGCCTGTAGTGTCTGAGCCTGTGTTCAGGCTGGATACTTTTAGCATAGTACGATATGGGGCTGTTCAGGACCCTGTGCGGCTGAATACGGAGGCCATCAATACCGCCATTGCCGAATGCAGCAAAAAAGGAGGAGGAGTGGTGCTGGTACCTGCAGGCTATTGGCTGACGGGGCCCCTGGTATTGCACAGCGGGGTGAACCTGCATATCGATCGGGCCGCCATTCTACAATTCACGGCAGACTTTTCTCAATATCCCCTGCTGGAGGGCAACTGGGAGGGGCATCCTGCCGCGCGTTGTCAGTCCCCTATATCCGGGACGGATCTGGAAAATATTGCTATCACCGGAGGGGGCATTATCGATGCGAATGGGGATGCCTGGAGGATGCTGGCAAGGGACAGGGTCCCTGAAGGGGAGTGGAATAAAAAAGTGGCTGCCGGCGGGGTTTTAAGTGGAGACGGGAAGACCTGGTATCCTTCCGAGAAATCGTTGAGGGGAGCCAGGACCAAGGACGCGGGGGTGCTAAAACCCGGTGTGTCGCTGTCCTCCTTCGAGGATATAAAGGATTTTCTTCGTCCGAACCTGCTGGTGCTGACCCGTTGTAAGAAGGTGCTGCTGGAAGGGGCGAGCTTTCAGAACTCTCCCGCCTGGTGTCTGCATACGCTGCTTTGTGAGGATCTGACCCTGCGGGACGTACATGTCCGCAATCCCTGGTATGCCGCCAACGGGGATGGGGTAGACCTGGAATCCTGCCGGAATGTATTGTTGGAGAACAGCACATTTGACGCCGGCGACGACGGGATATGTATCAAGTCCGGTCGGGATGCGGAGGGCCGTAAAAGGGGCAAGCCAACTGAGAACGTGATCATCCGGAATGATATCGTCTATCGTGCGCATGGCGGATTTGTGGTGGGCAGCGAAATGTCCGGCGGGGCCCGTAATATCTTTGTCAGCGATTGCAGCTTTATCGGTACCGATATAGGGCTTCGTTTTAAGACCGTGCGGGGCCGCGGCGGGGTAGTGGAGAAGATCTTCGTACGGAATATCAGCATGCGGAACATCGTTCATCAGGCCGTCTTTTTAGACATGTATTATTTCGCCAGGGCGCCTGCTCCGGGAGAGCCTGCGGCTGCGGTACCGCCGGTGACCGAGGAGACCCCTTCCTTCCGGAATATTCATATCAGCAATATTGTTTGCGATGGCGCGGAAGAAGGTATCTTTGTGCGCGGCCTGCCCGAGATGCGCATCCGGGACATATATATGGAGGATATGGTGTTACGGGCAGATAAGGGGATGGAAGTATCGGAGGGGGAAAATATCTATCTCAAGGATATAAAGCTTATTACGAAGGCAGGCACGGAGGAAGTAAACAAGAAATTATGATACCTGTCAAAACTGCTTTGCTTTCGTTTGGAATGTCCGGAAAAGTGTTCCATGCGCCATTTTTACATTTGAATCCAGGGTTTGAGCTATACGCTATCTGGGAAAGGGAGAAGAACCTTTCCCAGGCGTTGTATCCTTATGTTCGTGTTTACCGGAGCTTTGAGGAGATATTGCAGGACCCGGCCATCGAAGTGGTGGTTGTCAATACGCCCAACTATACCCATTATGAATTTACAAAGGCCGTATTGAAGGCCGGCAAACATGCCGTGGTAGAAAAGCCCTTTACCGTCACGGTGAAAGAGGGGCTGGAGCTGGCTGCGCTGGCGATGGAGGAGGGAAAGAAGATAGCCGTTTATCAGAGCCGCCGGTATGACAGTGACTCGAAAACCGTAAAAAAAGTGGTGGAGGAAGGCTGGCTGGGAGAGATCGTGGAGGCCGAGCTGCATTATGACCGGTATACCGTGGCTTTGAGTCCAAAAGTGCATAAGGAGACGCCGGGTCCGGGGCGGGGGTTGTTGTATGACCTCGGGTCTCATTTGCTCGACCAGGTGCTGCAGTTGTGGGGCATGCCCGAGTCTGTATACGCGGACATCGGCATCATTCGCCCTATCTCGAAGGTGGATGATTATATGGAGCTGGTATTGTATTATCCGGCTCATCGCAATCTGCGGGTAAGGCTCAAGTCGAGCTATCTTGTGCGTGAGCCCATACCAGCCATCGGGCTGTATGGTACATTGGGGACCTTTTTAAAGCCAAAGGGTGATCCGCAGGAACAGCGGCTGCTGGCAGGGGCCATGCCGGAAGGAGATGACTGGGGTGTAGAGCCCGATAGCAGCAAGGGACTTTTGCATACTGAGAAGGATGGAAAGGTCATCCGGGAGTATATTCCTTCCCAGCGGGGTAATTATGGTGAATTTTATGAGAGCCTGTATGAAGCGATCCGTAATAACAAGTCCGTGCCTGTGACGGCGGAGGAGGGGACTGATATCATCCGTGTGATCACTGCTGCGTACAAAAGCAATGAATTGAAAAAGGTAGTCCCTATCGAATAAGTGGACTATTGACTTTTGATATAAAATCTACGATAACGTTTGCGTAAATAAATAAGCCCGGGGGCTCCAAGAGTAATAAAATACTCAGTACAATTGTTGCAATGAGACGTAGCATATATCTCATATTTGTCGTATTGGGCATTGCTTTTTCGGGTTATGCCCAGGATCACATCTCTGCCAAAAAGATCATTGTCGATGCCAGTGGGAATGGTGATTTTCGGAGTATACAAGCCGCGTTGAACAGTATCCCGGATCAGGCTGCCGGGCTTCGGGTCATTTTTATCAGGAAAGGCATTTATAACGAGCAGGTATTTATAGAAAAGAGCAATGTGGTTTTGGAAGGGGAGGATATGGAGCATACCATTCTCCGCTGGTCGTGTGCACGCGATGTCTGGCGCTGCGATCATCCGGATGACTGGGGTGTTGCTACGCTGAATCTGAAAGGGAATGATATTATGATCCGCGACCTTACGATAGCGAACAGTTATGGCTTTGATAACCTGGGGGACAAGACCGTCCTTTGTAACGCCGACTCTGCCACGCACAAGAGGACCATTAGCCGGATGGGGCATCAGATGGCATTGAGAAGCTTTTCGACCACCCGTCTGCGCGTGATCCATTGTATCCTGAAGGCGTTCGGCGGCGACACGGTGAGTCCATGGAATGTCGCTGCCGGCCTTTTTTATTTTAAGGATTGTGTGATGGAGGGCGGGGTGGATTTTTACTGTCCGCGGGGCTGGGCGTATGCGGAGCATTGCGTGTTCAAGGCTGACAACGGTCCGGCCTGCATCTGGCACGATGGCTCTGTTGATCCTGACTCGAAGACGGTGCTAAAGGATTGCTCTTTTACAGGGTATGATGGGTTCAAGCTCGGCCGTTATCACCGGGATGCCCAATTCTATCTTATACATTGCCATTTTGCCGCCAATATGGCGGACCAGGATATTTACCTGGTGCCAACTACCAATGTCATTCAATGGGGGCGCCGGATCTATTATTACGACTGTCATAAGGAGGGAGGAGAATACGGCTGGTATGCCAATAACCTCGATCGTGCTCCAGGCGCTCCGGACCCGGCAAAGATCGATGCCGCGTGGGTATTCAAAGGGAAATGGGATCCATTATGAACTTTTATTCAACCATATACTCTATGAGAGTTTATTTTTTTCTGTCGACTGGCTTGTTGATACTGTCTGCCGGAGTCTGTGCGCAGGGAATGGGAAGTGACGCACAAACATCCGGGAGCGATGCTGTCCAAATGGCTAATACTGTCATGAACATTTGGAAGGATGGGGACGAGAGCCAGACGCTCCGGTGGACTTATGACGAGGGCGTGGTATGGAAGGGGCTGGAAAACTGCTGGTATAACACTGGTGATGCCCGCTACTACAAGTACATCCAGCATTTTATGGACCGGCTGGTGGATAAGGAGGGGAATATCCTCACGTATAAGCTGGAGGATTATAACCTGGACAATATCCTCTGTGGAAGACTGTTGCTGCTGTTGTACAAAGTGACCAACCAGGAAAAATATTATAAGGCCGCGAGCCTGCTACGCCGCCAGTTGCAGGAGCAACCGCGCACGGCTGAGGGCAGCTTTTGGCATAAGAAGAAGTATACCCAGCAAGTGTGGCTGGATGGGCTGTATATGGCGCAGCCATTCTATGCGGAGTGGGCCGCCACTTTTCATGAGGACAGCGCATTTAATGATATTGCCGGGCAACTCGAATTGATGGAGAAGCATTCCAGAGATGTTAAGACCGGTCTTTTATACCATGGCTGGGATGCATCCGGGCAGGAACGATGGGCTGACAAGGTTTCCGGGCATTCTCCCAATTTCTGGGCGCGGGCCATGGGCTGGTATGGTATGGCGCTGGTGGATGTGCTGGATTATTTCCCTGCCAATCATCCCGGGCGGAAGCGGCTGCTGGCGATACTGGATCGGTTTGCCGCGGCTGTGACAAAGGCGCAGGACCCTTCCACCGGACTGTGGTGGGATGTGCTGGACAAGGGGGGCGCTGCGGGCAATTATCGGGAGGCTTCTGCCAGCTGTATGTTTGTGTATACGCTGGAAAAGGGGGTGCGGATGGGCTGGCTTCCTTTGTCGTACCGGGCGGTGGCGAAGAAGGGATATGCGGGGGTGCTGAAAAAATTTGTCAATAGGGGGGCGGATGGCCTTATGATCCTGGAAGGAACTGTGGCTGTCAGCGGTCTGGGCGGGGAGCCTTACCGGGATGGCAGCTTTGCCTATTACACTGGCGAGAAAGTAGTACCCAATGATCCCAAGGGTGTCGGGGCTTTTTTGCTGGCTGCCGGGGAGATGGAGCAATTGCCGACTTTAGGGCTGGGCAAGGGCCGGACCGTATTGCTGGATTATTATTTTAACAACGAGCATAAGAAGGATATTACCGGCGCGAGTGTCCGGTATCACTATGTATGGGAGGATCACTCCAATAGCGGGTTCTCTTTTTGGGGGACCGTTTTTCGCCGGCATGGTCTGCGTACCGACAGCCTGGCTGTTGCGCCCACTGCTGAGCGCCTGAAAAAGGCCGCCGTTTACATTATCGTGGATCCTGATAATGAAAAAGAGTCGCCTGTGCCCAATTACCCCAGCCCGGCGGATATTCAAGCCATCCATGACTGGGTACAGGCCGGGGGTGTCCTGTTATTGATGAGCAATGATTCCGCCAATGCCGAGTTCACCCATTTCAACAAGCTGGCTGAAAGGTTCGGGATCCATTTTAACCTGGACGACCGTAACCAGGTGATCGGAAATAATTATGAGCAGGGGGCGTTTATCATGACGGGACAGGACGGGATATTCAAGACAACGCACAAAGTTTACATTAAAGAACTAAGTACCTTGCGGCTGAGCGGTCCGGCAAGGGCGCGGTTTATTGCCCCGAAAACGGGCCTTCCTTCAGACAACGAGACTCCGGCTCGTTATGGTGATAAAGGAGATGTGATCATGGCGAC
>Ga0105239_10001258_pt1 | contig 34432 bp, 28 predicted proteins | sample KBSC44metaG_FD_92761 | JGI IMG/M metagenome (GOLD analysis project Ga0105239, IMG submission 92761) | Corn rhizosphere microbial communities from Kellogg Biological Station, Michigan, USA - KBS C4-4 metaG | ecosystem: Host-associated > Plants > Roots > Rhizosphere > Soil | place: Michigan, USA... | reverse complement strand
GTCCCCACGGTCGGCCTTGCACGGCTATTTCTGCGAGGATTTCCTTGGCCCAGGGACCACTGGGGAGGGAGAACTCTGCGTATGTCTCAATTCAGATGGACACTGCATGTTCTTCTTAGAGAACATTCGAATGGAACCTTCCGTTGAACAAGAGAGAGGAGACGGGTAAATCTCGCTTGTGCCCGCCGCTGGCCAGGCCGGAAATGGCGTTGGATGTCGCGCAAGGCCCAGATATAGTGGCAAAGGCTTAACTCTTTATTGATCGTTCGTATATGCCTCGAGTTCGGAAATGCAACCGAACACCGTCCTCCGCGTACGATCTGCGGCGGCAGCGGCGAAGGCGTTGAGCGGGTATCACAACCTGGAGAAAAACTTACGCATTGATTGAGCCTGAAAGGGAGCCAAAGCTTATTGGCCTTGATCCGCGGTCGTTTGATACTGGGGATTCCGATCAATGCGGAAGCTGGCGAGAGAAACTTTGTCGAGACGAGGCAAATTCCACTGAGTCAATTGTATCAGGTCGGTGGCCAAGACCAGCGACGCGTCCTTACCTCAACTAGGGAACCGACAACGTCAACGAGATTGAATGCATCTAAGAAATTGCACATCAAAATGAAGCGTGTACTTGCCCGATTGAGATATTGCCGCTATACAGAGTACTCCTTGGCCAGCTGATTGGTGGTCAATGGACTAGAACAAGTTTCACTTGATACAATCATCATGACCTGTGATCGAGAGATAAGGGTTGACGAAATGAGGTACCAAACCTGGGTGTGTAGCTATACTTGGGTACATCCAGAAAATACGTACCAAGAGCGGGACGGCGCGAGCGACAAGTTGTCGATGTTACCTAGGGCCGTGCTCGGGTTACGGCTTGAACTGAGAGCCACCGAGTAGGTTTTTCGCTGGCTTAGTGCAACGCCCTACCATCAGATCATTTTGGTGGTAGGCCAACCAATCGTTGCATGGGCAATGAGGTGCTCGAGTACCTCTAATAGTGATTGACTTTCCCACAAACTGCGTCAAGGCTAGTAGTGCTCGTATCCCTGGTCTTGGAACACAGAAAAGGGGTTGCTTTATCCCGAAGTTTAATTGACACCTTCCGCGGGCGGCAGGGCGAACTCGATAATATCTGCAAATCTAGATGACTATGAGGCTCGGATGATTTCGGCGTTGCCATAGGGCCGTAAGCCATACCATTGCTTCTTGAGGGGACGAAGGCCTCGGGCAGCGCAGTATTCTCGTGTTCGAGTTCGAGTTGAATTGTCGAATGCGATGACAACGTAGGAGAAGAGACGAGTTTTTATGCCAAGACTTTGCTCACCAGGTGCCACTGGCAGGCTTGACCACTGACCCACATCTTTCCGTCTTGGTCACGTAGTTGCTGCTGCGAGTAAGGTCTGTTCTTTGCGATGGGCCAATTCGTGTCAGGAACACAAGCTATGATAGAGGCTACTGAGCATGAAGCACCATCCTTCTTGCTTGAAGAGAGACGTGGATAACGTGTGTGCGTGTCAATGAAACACTGTAACAAGCCGCCTGTTGAGGAAAGTGACCGGGTTTTCGATGTGTGCACAACCCCACCAAAAGGGGAGCTGTTGAACTGCAACACAGCCGCAGCCTCAAATCAAGCGATAAATGGCAGAGGGTAGGGCTGGCGGTCTGGGAGCTCATGAGGTGTTGGAGCCCAAGTGAGGGCTGTGGTGGACTTCAAGCATGACATGCTGAGCCCCCTAGCAACCCAGATGATAACCTCGTAGGCTAGGATCGTGTGCCGCTTGGGGGCTTGGGCTCCCTTCTAGAACAAACGAACCAATCTGAAGGTGAAGGTTGTGGCTTGCGAAATGCAGGGCCATGGCGGCACAGCACGGGACACTGGGCAAGGTTGTAGAGAAGTTGCTGTGACGAAAGTTGGAATACGAGCCAGTGTCACCCAAGTGTCCACGGAGATGCGGCAAGAAAGAAACCCATACCAAGCAATGACTCCATGACCCGATGGCTCGATGACTCAAAGTCGTGTTCAAAGAATGAGTTTGAGGCCAAGCCCAGTCAAGGCTCTATCTGGGCTTCAAAGTGATTTCAAACACTGCGGAATGAAGGGACAACTAAGCTCGGAATTGCTAGGCGGGGAATGGAGATGGTGCGAGTGGAAGACATAAAGATTGGTATGCTAGTATGCTACTGATTACAGCATCGACAGGCACTGATAGTGAGTGAGGTGAAATGAATTCAAATGAAGATATCAAATATCATTATTAAGGGCAGATGCAAGAAGCGAACGAAGCCTGGACTGGGGCTGATAGGCATGGTTAGGCATGGTTAGGCATCAAGCGTCTGGTCTTCTGGGGGGCACCAGGCCTAAGAAACTTAACTAACGAACTGAACTGTACGGGAGATGACTAACCCACGCTAAGTGTAGGGGCAGGAGTGATTTGGTAAGCCTGAGGAGGGGCAGGCACCCTGGAGAATGCTTCAGCAGCAACCACGACCCAAAGGCCCCCGCAGCCCTACCAGGACAGCCCTGGGCACTTTAGGCTTTGTGACTAACCGAGTTGGGCAACTGGGCAGCGGTAAGTTCCAAGGCTGATTCCGTGTCTGAGGGCAAGAGCGAAGGGCTCCAGCGTGCTCACCGTGTCTTGGGCGGGTGAGGGAGTCTGCCTGCTCCTTCCCTCGACCAGGGTTGCCTTGGGCCTGCACGTCATCAGACGAGAAAGTCGCTCACCCATCCAGTCATTTCGCGCAGGGTCTCTGGACCCCCCCTGCCACTTTCCTTAAGGGGGTTAGCGCCCCCTCGGATGTCACCCCTTGGCTCGCGGTCCTTTTGACTCTCCACACATATGGCATCGGTGAACATTTGAGAATTTCCCATCTCCTCCTTTGCGCCTCATTCTCTTCCCACTCGGCCATCCATGTCTCCCACGTGTAAACACTGCAACCATTCGCCATGCCATTCTCAATTGGGGGGGTGATATGCGTCGCTGCCAGCGTCTGAGCCAGGGTTACCTTCTGCAGCGACGGTACTCTTGCAAACCCACACGCGGTGAGTGACTCTGACCAGTATGGCCCACAGGACCAGGTGAGGGCCCTGACTCCGCTGCTTACCTACAGACTCGTTTGTATGTGACTCCATATGGAATGACCCGGTTGTGAGCAAGGGATGTCAGATGCTCATCTTCTGAAATTGATATAACCCTTCATCCCGCCTCTCCCAAGCCCTCACGCTCTTCTCATCAAACATTGAATCTAGTGTTCACCATTCTCCGACCAGCAAAGGCCCGTGCTCACTGGGAACCGTCACCACCAAATTTATTGAATACCAACCCCTTCATTCAATTTCCCATCCATCACGACAGCAGATGAGAACATATACAATCAACACTACACCAACCTTCTCTGCAACTACAACACATACTCCGCAACAATGCCTTCCCACTGCAGAACCAAGGGCGCCCTTTTGAAGGGTCTCCGGCCAATGCTCTCGACCCAGACCCAGGTTGCCGCCACACAAAACCTTCTCTCCTCTGCCTGTCAACAAGACTGCATCTACTGTGATATCTGGAAGCTGGCAACCTTGATAGCATCCCACACCGGGCTCGCTACTCGATACAATCTGTCCACAGGCACACCAGTGAACAGCCCAAGCTCATCACAACCATCCTCGCCCACAGCCTCCAGCCCAATCTCTCTAGATTCGTCCAACCCATATGCTTACATCATTTCCGCCAGCAAGAAGATCGAGGCTCAATTTCAAACACAACGATCACGGCTATCCTCCATCTTGAGCATCTGCACCGTTGCTGGAGCCGATCAAACCGAGGGTCTCCGCATGGCTCATGACCGATGCTCCGCGGCAGTTGAGGATCTACTCGACCAAGAAGAGGAGCTTGAGGAAGAACTCCTCAAGGATATGGAGGAGTTGCAATACATGCACGAGTACGAATCCGGATATGGCTCTCAGTATTACACCTTCCGAGAGGAACGGAGACCTAGCATGGTGCATGTGGCCATCTAGTTTGGCACAACTACAGCTTGCCTTACTTGTCTTGTGCATGACTAGCGTCCGGGAAACAAAAAGAAAGCGATGGTGTTTGGGGATTCTTATGAATTGGCGGTCACAGCAAGGATTTCGGATATCAGACCGAATGAGCAGACCAGCCAGCCAAAAGGGCAGCAGCCTGCCGAAATGGCTATGAGATGATACCATAATTACGAAGCTGTACAATATGAGATGGTAATCCAAACAAAAGTCATTCAAATCTACGTCCTTGTTCAATGTGACTCCCCTGCTTCTCGCTGTGCTGTCGCTGCGTGCCGGATTGGCACCCATCGGACACCGTAATCTGGATGCATGATAGGCTGATACTTCCTGTCACATCCTTGCAAGCTGGGCCTGAGGGGCCTGTCGTATCAAAACTGCCAGGCCCTCGCCTCAAACCAAACCATCCTCCTGGCGAGCCTCACCAACAACCAGTTAGCATTTGCGGACGATATGGCTGACGCGTGCATGCCAACCACCACCACCACCAAACATCATGGATCTCCATATCCGCTCCTCGCAGCCTACTCGTCGTTGCCCATGCGAACAGATCAGCGTCAACTTTCCCATTTGAGACGCACGGACACAGTCGCACTAACCGTATCTGGTCTCTAGCTTTCTCCTGATAGCGTGACTAGCCTCCACTCGTGCCAGCCCTTGAAAAGCTCGGATTTGGGATCAGATGCTGACTTGGCTTGTGCAACTGCTTGATGGTTGGTGGACCAGCCTACGGGGCTCCAAGCGTGCGGCTGTTGGTGGGCACTCGAGGTCTAAAACATACTAATTATTCAGCCTCTCTGCCACCCCCCTCCACCCCAGGGCCACAGCCCCAAAAACCTTTGGTTCAAATAAGAGAATTTCACGAATATTGACGTTTGGGCATTTGTCGTCAGTGCTCTCGACTTTTACCCGCGCGTCATTTTCTTGATTGATAGCTAGTGGCATTGTACCTCAATCAATCCCGGCACTCCGCAGAAGACAAAAGCACAGATCCAAATGGGGGAGGCAAATAGGTGAACGTTTCATCTTCCGTCCAAGTATAGTCAACTATAATAGCTCTGCGAGAGAATTAATCGAGAGCGGACGGACTCCTTGCAGAGTCGACCAGCTTCAACCCTGATTTTGCGAAATGGGCTTTCGGGTTCGGACATCCTTCTCACCAAAGGACGCCCGCAAGGCCTTCCTCCTATTGTTGTTCAGTTCTCTAGTTAATAGTCCCGTGGGATCATCAAGATCCGACTGTCATGTCAGATGACCGACCATTGGAACTAACAGTCCGAGATAACACTTCTGCATGTCACTTTACGTCTGCCAATGAATGGAACCTCGGACATAATCGGAGCTCCAACAACGAAATCCTGACGCGAAGTGGGATGGATTTATTGGGAATTCCAAAATTCATGCTGCTAGTCTCTCATTAAGTGATTACAGTGGGTTTTTGGGCACTCGCACTACTTACTCCTTAGTAAACTAACTAGTTCTTCGCTGGTCAGCTCAAGTGATATGTAGGAGATCAAGCCAATGGTCCGGAGATGTGGAGTGGCTACGAAAGATCTACTCGTAAAATTCAAATCTCGACCCAAGGAGGCATGAATGGATTACGCTTATGAAGCCTATCCAAGAGCACCCCACAGTTACCAGTCTAAGGTGGTTTGGAGGTTGGACGAGTGCTGGAGTTGAGCCTCTATCGGCCCCAAGCGACATGTCAACGCCTAATCAGGGAATTACCGGGCGAGCTCGCGCTTGGTGCCTTAACGGTCATCTGGCATTGCGGCATCAGCGGCCGTGGCGAACGAGCTGCCTCGAAGGGTAAACGATGAGCTGCCCAGTGTCCACTGTCCAGGTTCCCTGCTCAACGGGTGTGGAGTCCCCTGACAAGGCAAGCCAAAGTGCTTGCTGGCCTCAACAGTACTTCAAGTATATCTAACTAGGGCCTCCCGCATACTGAAGATCCCTCGAGAATCTTACGAGTCCCAGTTACAGATGGCGTGGCTATCACCCTTCGATGATTCGCGCACGTACACGAACCTCACAAGCACAAACCGAACATCTCCTAGAATCTCTATCCATGATGCTGGCGGCCTGACCGAGCCTTTCTGGGGCACCTTCGTGAGCGACGAGGATGTAGTCAGGCATGCAGGCAGGCAAGCCAGATCAGGAAAGCATTCGTTCGGGGACGACTGGGTTGCGATTGATCTGACTTCCTGGAACTCTACTTCGACTTGAACCACGCTTGCAAGCGAGCTGGCCTGGAACGCGTTAGAACTTTGGCGTCGTAGAACTTGTGTAGAGTGAATGCATCCTGACCAACATCGTTCGCCCGACGCCTGGGTACAGCACCATGATCCTCAGGGATCAGACCTCGGACCGAGTGAACGAGTCAGCAAACAGTTAACTCGTTAAGCTTTCAAGGATCGAACTTGAAGTCGTTCCTCCTCTCCCCCCAGCCGTTGCACAGCCGCACCTGCGAGCCCCTCCTACGGTGAGTTAGCGAAGGGTCGTAGCGACTCGGTGCGGCTTTCCACACCGCGAATGAGATGAGCTTTCCTCTTGCATGTGCGCTGCATGAACTGCTACATAGTTACAACTCTGCGGTCGCACGGTCGCACAGCCGCACACAACTCACCTTCTCCCCAGAACTGATCGACTGGCGTCTAGCGCGCAAAGTTGGGGGCTGTGGAGCCTCTTAACGAGGCCCAGGGCACCCTTCCGACTTTTACCCCATGGCCACATACATACGACCGACTGCCCGTGCGTTTGTGGCACTTTGATATTGAGCTGAGATACTGCTACCGCTGGTCTTCGTTCAACCCCTCCTCGTATCTACGGAACGCAGGTCTGTAGCCGTGCCCCCTTGTCGTTGTTGTCTCGCTTTGTGTCCTGTGCGCACAAGATTGTCGGTGGCCGATATTCCAGCTACATCTGCCTTTCCACTGAGGATGGGAGGTGCATCACAGAGCTCTGCCGTTTTTGTCAAATTTGGGTAGAAGGACAAGGTATGGCATGTGCATTGGCAGGTATTCGAGGGCGAGTCTGGAGGAGTCACAGATGGCACATGGGCTTATCCATTCTTCTCCAGCGAGGGAATACTTCCTACCAGTACAGTTGCCCACTATATATCGAGCAGGATTTGCTGACAGGGACAAGTACCCCCTACCCTTAGCGGTGCTAGGCCGCACGAGATTTTAGCGCCAATGATCAAAGAACTACGAGTGCGACGAGTCCTTGGGTTTCGAAGCGACTGGAAATCCAAGATCCCCGGCTTATAGCCTCAAGTACTAACGCCTCCGCTTACACCGATGAAAATCGTCGCCCGACGGAATTCGCAAAAAAGCATCATCATATTATGCTGTCTACCATCTTGGCCAGGCCATGGATATCGACTACAGGAGATTGTAAAGCAACCCTTCCATGCAACTGAGCCGGGTGCCTGCGAAGTCGCTAGGCCTCGGTGTGAAAACTTGTCCCTCAACCTCATCTGGAATCTGGAGAGCACTCCTACTCGCTGTAAATTCGAATGGCCATGTTGGCATTGAGCTCAAAAGCCAAGAAAATGACCATCCAGGTACTGTCCTCTCTCGCGAGCCAGAATGTGAGGACAACACGCGCAGGGAAACTGCTCACACGTTGACGCGAGCACTAATCTCCCAAGGGGTATTTCTCGTTCGTATGGGTCTGGGTGTCAAGAAAACTAAGTTCGGGTCAGCTCCACGGGTTCTAATGGACCGAAGATATCTCCAATCAGTTTTTGAAGTCCTTCCTTTGCGTCCGCGAATTTGTCGAAGGTAAGCTCAGGCGTTGTCCACAAATCCATGACCTTGCTGGAATCAATCCTCCCTGGCTCGTCCTCCATGGTGGCCATGACGCTCAGTAGGTGATATCTGGTGGTAGTGATCACCTTTGCCCAGCATGAAAGTTCCGCTTTTGCCACATGCCACCTCGTTCTGTGTCCCGGGCAGGAGCTGACCGACGTCAACATATGAGTGAGGGACGGTAAATAATACGCGGCTCCTCTGAAGTGGGTTCGCTGGTAGTACGCATGTTCCGGTGTGTCTCTTGCCTTGTCCACCTCCTCTAGAAGGCTCATACCCAAGTAAAAGTGAACCCAACTGTGAAGTTCTGTGAAGCACATGGGCCACGATATCCCTTGCTCGATTTGGAACGTCGCAAAGCTGAATGCAATTAGAGCATTGAGTTCCAGGAGCGAAACAATTGCGGACGGGAAATCATGAGACAGGAATTGGTCCTCTGCCTTTCGGAACCTGCGTACCAAGCGGGAGAAGGTGCGATCGTCGTATTCAATCGATCTGGCAGCATCAAATTGAGAGCCTTGCCTGAGAATCCAGGATCTCAAGTTCTTCTCAAGTTTGAGGTCACTGTCTGGCCCGCTGCAACTAATTTGGTCAACGGAATCGCCGATCCAGTCGAACACGTTGGCTTTGAAGTAGTTCACAAGCCACGGGAAGCCTTTTGTTTTCCATTCTGGAAAGGAAGAGAGGCGAATATCAACGTTGACGCGAAGTGGAAGAGAGTTGTCTTCGGGGTCGGTGATGTTGTGGGCTTTGAAGCCAGACAGAGCTTGACAGACGCGGCCAAGATCCTCCAGACCAACAATCAGCAGGATTTTTCGAGGAGTAGCCCCGGGAGATCGGGATAACACGTCGAGAGTCACGACAGGTTTGCCATATTCGCCGGTGGGAGACTTGAAAATGCCTGGCTCCATCCAAAAAGTTCCGACGCCACTTTGCATCATGAACGTAATTATCGTGACAGAATCAACATCGCTTGGGAACCTGAGTGCAATGTACTTGTTCTCTTCGACAAGCATCACTGTGCCTTCGCTCAAGAGTTGCTTGCAAGTCCACAATATGTTGGGGTACAGATTGTAGCCTTTGTGGATCTGATAATGCTGCAGCAGATAGTGGATTGGCCAGGTGTCCAAGGACGCTTCACGCCGCCAGTTTATGCCGTCAAGGTCTGTGCCAATGGTGAAAGAAAAATCGCGGGAGATCAAGCGGTTGTCTGCCAAGTCGGTGGAGAGGAGATATTGAAGAATCCGACGTCGAACATCGAACGGCAATTCTAGCAGGTTGAGTGTACGTCGCGTCACGCCTCGTCGTTCCCTCCTTGCCACGGCTCGAGGTGGCATGATGCGGGTGTCTTCTGCGTGCGTATCGGTAGGTAAGGACAGGAAGTTAAACAGCCAATCTGTCCAAGATGGTGTTGGCAACTTGGGAGGGCGTGATGAGAGCATTGTTGGGAAAGAAATACCGTTCTCTCATGTCGATCGACAAAAGATCGGTTGGCGGTGGGCAGTCCAAGAATGAAATTTCTTTGTTTTCATTCCTACTTTCGAACGCCTTTTGAAGTTCCAGTGAGTGGTTAGTTATTCACCGGCGAGGCAGCTGACAGGAAGGTCAACCAACATTTGGCAGGATTTCCGAGTGATGTGAAGTCTTGACTTTAAAGCAGCGCGAGAGTATATGGTACGTACACACGTACTTTGTAGGACCCGTTGGTTGTATGTGTGCTGAAGTTTGATGTTTGATTTTTGTGATCAATCAATCAATCAATCGCTTACTTGGACGCCGTGCCAGTGTATCTATCTATCAGCTTCCGAAAACCTTAAACTGCCTGAGCGGACCAAGTTCAAAGGTATATATATATATATATGGGGGTGATCATTGTCCGAGCCCCATCAGTAATCCCTCCAGGGCGAGTTACCAAGTGCTTTTATCAAAGACCATCAATCAAAAGGTCCAAACTTTTCATGAAAGCCTAAGGTCTTTCCAAGACTCTCACCGTGACAGTGACGAATTCCTGCAAGATCAAAAGTCCATAATAATACCGAGACCTCCCCGGGCAGGGCAGGGCATCTCATTCCTATTTTGCTTCGATCTTCCATAATGAACCACTATGAAGGGAAAAAAACAAAATCGCCGTGGAGAGCAGTCAAGGGTCTCGAGACCAACGCCTCACTGCAGCGCAGGCGTGGACTTCTGGGGGCTCTCTGATGCATACTGGGCCTCAAACGCCGCTCAGAGCATTGGCAAAGGTACCAATTTAGGTAGGATGGAGTTGACTCTCAGTAGCTGCAAGGCTGACTGACACCTGAGGGGGGAGGAGGGAGATCAGACAGTATACTCTTTGGCGTTCCTCACCCCTACCTACATTGTCCCTCTGCGATGCACGTCCACCGACTGTATTGGCAGCAGACGAAGAAACCTCGTCACGTCGAATGCAGCGGGAACGCTCCATGGCTGGCCAGCTCGACATGGAATCTCTGGAACACCTGGACTGCGAAATAAAGGAGAATTGAGAGGAGGTCCGAGGGAGGTGTTAATTATTAAATAATGAGAATCAAAATCCCCCTACTATGTAGATTATATTTGTCCAAGGGATGATTACACAGAGAAATCACGTGACGACGTTACTTACTCTAGGGAGCGCCCCTAGGGCAATGCGGTTCAAAGGCGAGTATAATCAATTGGATGAAATTCTCTGAAATTTGGTGTAGGAAATACTACCATGTCTTTAGTACGATGGGATGTATTTATCGGCCCCCGTTCTAGCGTGCTTTGGCCAAAGGCGCACGTGCACATCCGCCATCAGCGCAAAACATGTTCAACACATTTGTGCACTGTGGTTGTGTACCGCCATTTTTTAACTTCAAGATTTTCCTACACGAGGTGAGGGACTTATATTAGCAAATATGAGTTAATCCTACTCTATTCATATGCAATTACTTGTCACTCGTCTACCTATTCTTTGGCAATGTACTTCGCGACATCGACGGCTCTACTGCAAGGGCCCAGAATAAGCTAGAAATACCCAAGGAAGTCAGTAATTAATTACTCGCATTATCCTGTCTATAGCTGAGGCCAATTTAAAGCCCAAAGGACGAATCTTAAACCTATACGACTCATGAATAGCAAGGCAACAAGCGTCACGGCATCAACTGCACTGACTCAACCATGGCGAGCGTGCCTAAAGCCGACCTTCTCAACCCCCCAGCATCTCCCTACAACCCTCGTAAGCGACGAGCATCTCACAGCCCGAAATTGAATACACTTCCACCTGGAATCATGTTACCGTCACAGCCCCAGACGGGGATCTCAATACCCGCTTTACCCATGGGAGACTGGATTAACAAACGCCGCCGCACTAATACTCCGTGGACCCCCCAAGAGGAGCAGAGATTGAAGCGGATGCGCGATGCTGGTCTTTCCTGGACTGAGATCGTAAAGGTCGGATTCGAGGAGTGTATCCAAGATGTACTGATGCTCACAGCTGGCAGGCATTTCCTGCTCGAACAGAAGGGAGTGTGAAGAAACACTGGTACAAGGTAAAGGAGATTGCGACTCTATCTTGACAGATCCTAACACCGAGTGAAGGATATGCACTACGCCGAATTTGCCGAAGACGAGGTTTGTGTTTCCGTGCTAAATGACATTTTAATCCAAAGTGACCTTTTGTACAGTCTATTGCCCTCCGTGAAGCTATCAAAGAATACGAGGCCAATAAATGGAAGTTAATTGGGCAGAAGTTGGGCAAGCCTGCAAAAGCCTGTGAGGCCTACGCAAAGAAGCGATTCATGAGTGATTTAAAGGAGCCTCAGCAGAAGCCTGCCGAGCCATCATCTGAGCTAGCATCCGTCGAGATCACAAGGGGAGGGACTATACCCGTATCTCTGGGAGACATGGGGAAAGTTCATCACGATAACCACGTCGAGAGTAGTGTCGAGTCTGAAGCCCTCAACGAATCATCTGTGGAGAACCAGGAATTTCTCTCGCGCCCTCTCCATATCGAGACATCAGTGTCTTCGTCAAGACGAGATCGAGAGACATCGTCTCCAACAATTTCAATAAGTCGGCCAGGCCATAGCAACCACTCGGAAAGCGAATTATCTTTTGTAGCAACCGGCATGACTTGTTGGTCGATATCGTCTGTGATGGATGAACCCCGCGAAGATACTCTAAGGTTCATTGAAGATCTCGCCACCACGATTGTTCTACGATCTATTGCCTTCTCCAATCACCAAGGGCTGATAACACACGCTCCACCGCCACATGGGCCTAGTGGATCGGTCTCGAATTCCATTGCTAAGGGGAAACTCGCTACCAGATCGTCTAGATCTTTAAAACGGTCCCAACAGGATTGCGACGAGGAAGATCATGTTAGTGAGGACGAGGACGGGGACGGGGACGGCGATAAAGACCGAGTACCTAACTCCAAGCGAAAGCGAGGAAGTCTAGACAAGTCGTTAAGACTCTTTGCTTGTCCTTTCGCGAAATTTGATCCTGAACGATACTCAGAACAAAACCATGAGGAGAAGAACTATCGAAAATGCTCCAGCAAATACCTCAGGAATATTGCCCGCCTTAAGCAACATCTCTACCGAACTCATAAACGCCCAGAATGGTACTGCGGGAACTGCTACAAAAGCTTCGATTTGCGAGAACAACTTAATGAGCATAACCGAGAACGTCCTCCGTGTGACGGAAGCGCTGCTCAATATGAGGAAATGATGACAGACGATCAGTTCAAGGAAATCAAACGACGGAGCACAGGAAACAGTCAATGTGAAACATGGTACAAGATTTTTCAACTGTTATTCCCGAATGCTCGGCGGCCGATTTCTCCGTATGTTTCAACCTGCGATCCGGACACTGTTCAGCACTTTGTCAAACTATTTCAGTTGGTCGGTCCACAGGAACTCTTTCGCCTGATACAAGATCGCCGAGAACGTGGCCAAGAATCCGCGCAACTCGGCGCTTCAACTCAAGCTATCGTCGATGAGGCGTTCGAGATTGCGCTGCCGGACTACTTGGAGCGGCTGGAGTGCAATCAGCAATGCCAGTCCGAGCAGATCGGCATCTCTGAGTCCTCAGGGCAACAAGCCCAAGGTCGTCAATCGGACTCTTCAGTCTCTCGGATGAATGGTGGTCTGACTGTCGCCCCTCAGGCGATAGCTGACCATCCATTTCTGATGCCGCAAGCCGCACATACAAACACATGCTCTGCGCTCCAGCCAGGTTGGAATGTTCAGCATGTGACTGGGAGCCCGCATCCCATGGGCGAGCCGCTTTTCCACATTCCTCAGGCATTACCCTCCGAGATCACGCAGATATTTCATCCATTTGAGGCACTACTTGGTGGTGTGGATGTGGAAGCTGGCGGTTTAACATCAAATGTAGATACCGATTTCTGGGCAAACGTGAGTGTGTGATGGAGAAGCGTAGACTCCTGCAGAAGGCTGCACCGTTCCATGAGGATCATTGGCGGGGGCCTTGCCCCCCCCCACAGCAACCAGACAGCAAACATTACGCAAGTACAAATAAATGGCTGCATGGAGCCGGAGGAACAGGGCTGTGGCTAATAGCTGTACCTTGTGGAACTCGGAAAACAAACGAAGCGTGTTTCTCAAGGGAATTGCAAAACATGCCTTGCATAGTCTGCGGCCCCCCAGTGTATGTATTATGAACGGGGGAATAATATTGTGAGTAATTAAAGAAATGATAGATTCGAGCAAGGTCGGAGGAGAATAGATCCCACGACTCGTGTCCACACATGATCAGTTATTCGGGTTTCACTAATAGTGACAATCACTGCAGGCAAGAAAGTTGTACCCCCATAATGATACCAAGAAATCTCCCGCATTGCTGGGGCAGGGTGGTTAATATAATATCCATGCCCCCACGCAGCCTGTTTTGGGCAAACACCGTCTTTTTCGGCTAAATTCCCGCCGTGGTGGTCTCCCGCAGACGCAGGAAGGTTGAAAAGTAGTCACCTTGAGGTTGATTGTCATCTAGCAAGCATGTACGTACGATTTGTGACTCCATGAGGTGACCTCCCAAGACTGTGCGGAGAAGAATCGACTCGGCATACCATGCCGTACTTAGTTTCGTTATTAAGCAATGTGCCATGATGATCGTCTCGGACCAGTTTTGTGGGGAAGGAGTTCTGGGTTCGTGACCTCTGCAAGGTTTGGGGGTCACCCTCCCACCTCCAGACGACACGGGAGATTCCGTCAATATAAATGAAATAGAAGAGGATTTAAGGTTTCTTTGTCCCTTGAAGAAATGACCAGAACGCCCTGTAGTAGCATGTTTCTTGTGTGGTCGTCACCCTAACCCCTGGGTATTGCAGCCTCATTATTTCCCTTGACCTGAAATGCTGCAAGGAACAGGGCATCCCAGAGTTGGATTCATTTTTACTCAGACAGGTGCTTGGAACGAGACATCGGAGGCTAAGACAGGGCCTTGAAAGGCATGTGCTGCAAGCAAATCATGGCCCAGTCATCTAGCCGTCAGCCTCATTTCACGGAGTTGAACAGCCCGCTCGAGACACGGTCGCAGGTTGTGGAGGCATGTACCTCTTTGCTGAACCCCTTACTGCCATTCTTCTCGCCAGGGCGGACCAGATTACGACTGGGCGCTACCGCAACTCGCTACGATGAGACGGGAGCACAGCTTGAAGGATTCACCCGGCCGATGTGGGGCCTCGGGGCACTGCTCGCTGGTGGTGATGAATTCCCTGGCGCTGAGCTGTGGCTTGAAGGGCTCAGGCATGGGACGGACCCAGAACACCCTGAGTTCTGGGGATATGCAAAAGACTCCGATCAACGCATGGTCGAGATGTGTCCCATGGGGTTTGCGCTGTGCGTCGCCCCCAGACGGCTTTGGGATCCCCTGACGGAGCGAGAGCGAGGGAATGTCCAGACATGGCTTGGTTGGATCAACAACAAGGAGATGCCAAACACGAATTGGCTGTGGTTTCGCGTTTTTGCGAATCTTGCGCTGAAGACCAATGGTGCTGAGTATTCGGCTAATCGCTTGGAGGCCGACTTGGTCCATCTCGACACGTTTTACCGTGGCGATGGCTGGTCGAATGATGGGCCGAGCTCCCATCGCCAGATGGATTATTATAGTGGATCATTCGCCATCCAGCTGCTTCAGTTGCTGTATGTGAAGATCAACGGTGAGGAAGATAAAGCTCGCGCGGAGGAATACAAGGCTCGTGCGAGGCTGTTTGCGAAAGACTTCGTCCATTACTGGGACGATCAAGGTAGGTCTTTGAAGAGTGTACGGACGGGATGATCTGACGTGATGTAGGGCGTGGAATTACATTTGGTAGATCACTCACGTATCGATTTGCGACTGCGGGATTCTGGTCAGCTGTCGCATTTGCGGAATTGGAACTTGACCCTGCTTTCACCTGGGGGGTGGTTAAAGGTCTGTTACTGCGAAATCTTCGGCACTGGGCACGACAGAAAGATATCCTTACGCACAGTGGATTGCTGACAATTGGATACAATTACCCCAACCAGTTTCTGTCCGAGAACTATAATTCTCCGGGGTCAACATACTGGTTCATGCTGGGATTTGTCGCGCTGGCTTTACCCGAATCTCACGCTTTCTGGCAATCCAAGGAGGAACCATTCCCGTCATCATCGATCCCACAAGTCGTGGCGCTGGAACACCCCCTACACATCATGGTCAACAAGGGAGGTCATAACTTCCTCCTTTCCTCCGGGCAAGCCTGTCATTATCCTGTGCGAGCATCAGAATCGAAATACGGCAAGTTTGCTTATAGTTCTGCTTTTGGCTATTCGGTTCCAACGGGAGGCTACTTCGTGGAAGCTATTGGAGGGGACAATATGCTTGCACTTTCTGATGATGATGGAGAATCTTGGAAGGTCCGCAAACAGCCTCTTCATGCGAGATTGGAGACTATCGATGGGTCGCCAGTTCTGACATCCTCATGGAAGCCGTGGAAAGATGTATCCGTGGAGACGCATTTGTTGCCTCCAGCTGATGCAACTCCAAATTGGCATTTGCGTGTCCACCGTGTGGTCACAAAGCGGGCACTAAAGACGAATGAAGGCGCGTTTGGGCTTCACGGTGTGTCGGCCAAGGATGAGCGAGAACTCACAGTACTTGACGCACAAGAAAGCGAAGGCCGTTGGGAATCCGAGGGTGAATCATTAGCCATATCTAGAGGTGGGGCGGTGGGTATTCTGGAATTGGATCAACCTAAGCTTCGTGCTGGTCGAGTGTTGGATGAAGATGCAAATAGTAATCTGATGGAGAGCAGGTCAGTCTTGCCCAGTCTCGCTGCGGACTTCTCTGCTGGGACAGACACCTGGGTCGTTACAAGCGTTTTTGCTCTACCATCCAGTGTTGAGCAATTTCAAACGAAATGGCAGGAGAGTTGGAAGAATAGGCCGGTGATACCGCACTGGGTGGTGGAGAGGATCAAGGATAGCATTGTCCAGACATGACAACAAGGCTCGGGGATGCGACCACCGTGGTTCATGCTGTTTGAGTTGTGATACATATGCTAGCTTCTTTTGCTTAGCCACTCATGAAAGTCTTAAAGTGACAGCCGAGGATCTACCGACTCAGCCTCGTGCCCATTGTCTCAGTATCTGTTACAGATCAGCGCATCTTTGGACCCCAAGCTACCAGTACCAGGTCCTTTTCCCCCTTCACTCGCATTTAGAACCGTCTGCGTTATCATTGCCTCCCAACCATCTGATGTCTACTTTCACCTCGCGCTCTGAATAAACAACGTATCTGCCCATTGGGATTGCTGTCCATCCGTGACAGCCTGATGACTTCATCCTGAGGCTTCCGCTACCTTTCAACAATAGAAGACCATGGCACCTTCCCCGACGATCCGCCGTCTTCTGAAGGAGACAGCGGAGCTCTCATCTCCATCCCAAAACCCTAATCCCGCGTTCTACGCTGCACCCGTGTCAGATGCTGATCTCCATGACTGGCACTTTACCCTGCTAGGCCCTCCCGCTCCTTCGCCCTATGCAGGTGGCATGTACCACGGGCGCATTACATTGCCACATACATACCCATTGAAACCACCAAATTTTCGCTTCCTAACGCCCTCAGGGCGATTTGAAGTCAATCGTGAGATATGTCTGAGCATCTCCGGATTCCACGAGGAGACTTGGATGCCAGCATGGGGTGTACGAACTGCGCTCACCGCGCTACGTTCGTTTATGGCAGAACAAGGGACAGCAGGTCAAGTGGGCGGTCTGGAAGCCAGCAAAGAAGTGAGAGCACGTCTGGCAAAGGAAAGCCGGAATTGGAGGTGCGACGCTTGCAAGAAAACCAATGAGACAATAATGAGGGAATGGTGGGATATATGCCATGAGGCGGGTCTCAATGTGAACGAAGAGGAGTTGGGTCTCGAAGCGTTGCCTGAGGGCATGAACCTCGAAGCCCGGGCCCCTAAAGCGCAGGGGCAGCAGACTAGGGAAACCGCTCAACAAGGCGGACTGCAAGACGGAGCGCAACAGCAACAGGCGCCAACACCTTCGATACTATCATCGGCTCAGCATGATTCTCCGTCTCAACCTCACACTCCACCGCGCTCCGAGAATCACTCGCGGTCTGTTTCCACCAGTACCAATTCCCTTGTACCAGGATCCATTCCCCTTGTGCCAACACCAAGCGCAGAGGCAATACAAGCTAGGGCAGAAGCTGTACTTACCGCATCCGAGCTCTCACCCACCGGGCCATCCACTCGGCCGCTCTCATCTCTCCATTCTCAATCCACACCACTGGCAGCGGCCACCGCCGCGACGACCAATCGTTCAGCACAGCCATTGCTTCCACAGGGGAATGGTGGACGTAATCGAGAACAACCCGCCATTACAATCGATCGCGCTATAGCGGGTGTTTTCTTTGCCTTATGCCTGATGGTCCTAAAGAAGATATTCTACCCTGCAGGATCGGGGGCTTCAGCTGATTCAATAACGAGAAACGAGTTCTATTTGCAGCGAGAATAATGATGATAGCATTAACACTTTGTCCGGATGGAGAGACAGTACAATGGGCGCAGTGAGTCATCCACGTGAAAGTTCAAAACGGACCTGGTCCTTTGCACGAGGCGGGATTCGACGGGAATCAACAGCGATCCCAGAGAAATGCTGTTGACTTTTTCATGTAGATTCATCGGGCCGCAGCAAACCTGCCCTTTGTGTCGAACATTCGCCTTGCTTCCAGGAATGCGCTTGCCTTTATCTTGATGTAAAAGAGCGGCATCCAATGGTTCAACTTTCGGTGGGTGCAAGGCGGAAGGCGACGGTATGGTTGTGGAAATCGCTTGAGGCTGCCTATGATAGAAGGCTGGCTCCAACTCTATGCGACTATGCCAACACTCGAGATGTGAAATACGTATTCAATTTGCAGCGATTGGAATATTGGAGAATGAAATGCGCCCCACTCTTCGTGCGAAGGAGTGAGGTGTCCCTAGCAACAAACTGTGATTTTGACAACACACTGTCACTTCAAGAAGATATCATCAACTCACCTTCCCAGATTGACAATCGTGTTAGCACTAGAGCAATGGGTCGGAAGACACCAGCAGAATGCAAAGCTACCATCGAACGAGTGAGGGAGGTCCTTGGCGGTGCAAAGAACCCAAAAAGAGATGAAAACACGCTTGGAGTATACTAGGAGTGCTGAAGTTACACATATAGACCGGCAGAACATCATACCCCCTGTGAATATCTAACTTAGAGTACACCGCCGAGCACATTGGCTGGCTATACGGCGCCATTACCCACACTCGGAGAGTGGGAGCTTACGGCGCACCAGGCTAGGAGCGCCACATGGTTACATACGACTCCAGAATGGAGAACTGCATATTTTTCGAGAGATTGAGAGCGACTGAAAAGTACTCTGAAGGAACGCTTAATACGATACATGACACTGGCCTGGATGGAATATAAACTCTGACAATCTCCGGAGTTCTTTACTGTCATCCGATTCCATCGAAGAAGTTTGGCCAATAGCTTATTTGTTCTAGCTTCAATCTTACGTCTAGAAGCAGAATGCTTTCACAATGCACGGAGTAGCTTGGATTCAACCGCATCCTTCCCCCTAATATATCAGTTTGATTTATGAACTGTCGATAGCATTAACCCAGGCTAAGCCCCGGCTCAGACGCACAGCTGCCCGTTACGATGCCACCGAAGACTATCAAGAAGAAAAGGACCGTATTTCTCTGGGATTGCGTGAGTGTTCTCTATTCGATTGAAATAAACAAAGTAGTTGAGCTAACTTGCGGTATTCAGTGCAACTGTGGTTGTCCAGGAATTGAAATCAAGACTCAGAAGTGCCCGACTTGCAAGCATCACAGGGACAGATCCTGTAATACCATAAAGGCCAAGTTCTAAGAATGGTGCACGATATCGCCTTGTTTGAGCTTTGGTTCAAATACACCGACTCATTAGCAACAGCGCGCCTCCAGTATTACTAGCTCGACACGCCTCCATTATCCTTCAGACAACGACTCATTCTGTGCTACCATTCACGGATAGATAAAGAATACAAACCTGATGCGTCGCCGGTTGCGTACAGTCGAAGGACTGCAACTTTACCTCTCTCTTCCATAAGATCAAGGACGACCGAGCCACATATTCTCTACTCTTTATTTAAACCGCAAGCTTTGACCATTCATCGCGGACGACCTGCGAAGCAAACGTGATTGTGAGACCCGGCGTAGGAGAAATGGACTTGTAATTATGGTTGTCTGAATTGGGCATTCCCAGCCGCCCAAATCAGTATAGATGTATGTATATCAACAGTCCTCTCCCCTCTCGTGTAGGGAAAGGGGCACCCGTAATTCGTTCAACCTCAATCCGATAATGGTAGACCGCGCAGTAGGGGTCTGGCAGAGACTCCCTCAGCAAAACTTGTCTCAGTATTGCACTCCGTAGACCGTGGCCAAATTCAAATAGATGGCGCCGATCGAATGGCGCGCATAAGCCAGCATCATGTGCGTTCTAAAAATATGCATGCGAGAGGAATCATACCCAACCTAGCAACAGACCGGGTTGGTGGAGCCGCAGTTCCAGTAGCCGTCATTTATTTACTGGATCAGGGCACAAGCTTCGCTCCCAGACTTCATTTAAGCTCTACACTTGGAGGGCTTGACTATTTTGCGTTCGTTTCTGGAAAGAGGAGGTCCGTAGGACCATATTCAGACAAGGAGAGCGTAGGCAGGATCAATGAATTCGGTAGGATATCCAATGTGTTTGGTATACAAAGCTATATGGCTAGTTATGCAAGAGACACGCCCCAACCGCGCAATCCGCCAGCCCGCCCCGATTCAAGCCTTACTCGCTGCATGAAGGGCATGAAGAACATGCCGAGGGTCATTTGCAGTCTTCGACAGCAATGAAACATGTACACGTAACCGTTGGTCATTCCAGATGACGCTGCGGTCAAGGCTCTGTTCCAGGGAATCGTCAGCATATTTCATCACGGTAACCGACTCCTCTGTGCCCAACCGCGCTTATTGTGCGCGTCATCCTTGAACGCAACGTCAGAATTGGAGTCACTGTCATCGTCGTCGCTGCTAACTTCAAATGACCCGACTTCTCCGCTATCTGTAGTATCAAAGTCACGGCGTTGGCGTCGCCGGCCTCTTTCATGCGCTTCCATTGTTGAAAACGCTTGGTTGCGCTGGGGCAGCGTCCGCATTGACATGGCACTTTGGGAATAAAATTCGTCATCGTTGTTGTTGCTGTAGCCATTGAGCTGTTGGTGGTGATACATATGGTTCTCGTCGTCAGAGTCATGTTCTCGATCCTGCTCGTATGCTTGCGGTAGATACCGGCTACCGCGACCACCGCGCAAGCCGACCTCAGCGCCATACCCGGCATTCCTTTGAATTGCCGCCTCATTCAAACGCTGCTCTTTTCTTCTGCTTAGTTCCTCCTGGGCAACTGCCCATTTATGGCTGACTTCCCAGCTCCATCCATCACCGGTGGTATTGCACACGGGTAGTGCCCAGAGGAATGGGTTGGGACCGAACAGGTGCTTCAGATTCCGTCTCCAACCAAGGTCGAAGGCGCTGGGGAGCTTTGCGGACTCTTTGTCGTCGAGATATTCGTCATATCGCTGGCGTTCACGCTCTGCTTCGATTGAAGAGTATGTGCGCCTGAGAGCACGCAGAGCTGGCGTATCATTTGTGGAATTTTGGTTCGCACGGCTGGCGTAATTATTGGGGTGTTGGGGCTGGGTGAGGTAATCTTGCGAATTATAGAGGCTGGGGACTGGAGATGTATGTTCTTCGCCTTCCTCATAGCGTGAGGCACCTGGGACTGCATTGGCATGGAACTCCAAAATCTGTTCCCCTGCTCGTTGAAGTCTTTCCGCCACACCCTCAGAAGGGCGTCTGAGATGGCTGGATTGGTGTTCTTGTCGATTTCTTTCGACACGACTTCGTACCCCACTAAGGTACCTCGTTTTCTCTAGTTTTTCGATAGTGGTTTGTCCCTTTAGACACAAGTAAATATGCCAACCAGTAAAACCAGTGATAACCAACCCAAGAATACCGGATATCACGGAAAGCAGGATGATGTTCACTGGTGCCGCTTCCTCCAAGTAGCCACTTTTCTCAAACAATTCCTTCCACATCCACCAAGATGAATCGATAAAACAGGTCCAGGAGAACATCGATATGTAAATGAGGAACAATACAAAGGCCTTATAATTATGGAGACCCAAGCAAGTCGCGAGCCAGGGGCAATGGTGATCCATTTTCAGGACACATCTTTGACAGGTCGAGCAGTGATGCGTACGGTCGGGTTTCGAGGTATGGCACTTTTTGCAGAACCGCGGAGCTCCAGTAGACGACACGGTAATGTTTTGTGCGCTCCTCAAGTCGTTTCCTGGCTCGCTTGTTGGAAGTATCGAATATGTCCCTTGCTGCTTACTCTTGGTGGATTTTAGAGGCGAGCCCGGGTCTGTGAAGATGGCTATAGTGTAGGATAAATTGGCGAGGCAGTAGAAAAGAATGCCCAGGGCCGAGATACCTTGTACGGCCCACCATATGTTCTTGGATCCGGTGTCGTGGAAGCCAATATTTGAGAGCACCCATACGGCCCATGTACTAAGCCCATATACAAAAGCGAGAGGGAAGTACGTCGCAACAGCGCAGCAGCCACGCTCGCATGCGTTGGCGCAGTTGTTGAGTCGTCGACGTGACGGGCTCGGAGGAGGCGAGGAGGAAGGGGTTGAGTAGCTTGCCATGTCAACAAGACTTACCCCAGTGGTGGTTTCTTTGGGGAACGGGGAATCTGGTCAAGCAGACCGAGTGTGAGGGTTTGTCATCTAGCCAGAGCAATTGGCATGTTGAGGATCAGGGAGGTGAGATTCGCAAAGACGAAATACTCGCTATGACTGGAGACAAAATTTGGGGATGACAGGAGCGCGAAGCAAAGATAAATGAGTCAGCACACCAACGCACGAGGGTGACGGTAATAATAATCAACTAAGTTTTTGAAGGAGAGCGATGTAGTTGTGGATGTCGAGGTAATTGAATCGAGGGATGCCTAGGATGGATGTTTAGGAGGCAAAAGCGGCGGTGACGTGGTTACCCGCCAGGTGTAAACTGCGTCCTGCCTTTCACAACGTCGGATAAGCTCACCCGGCGGCGCCTAGCAGCCCCAAGGGGGCCCGAGGGCCCGTGACGCGCGCCTAACCATGTTTAATGGGCATATGTAAACATCACAGCATGTCTCCCTTGTTATACGCAGTACTTTTGTATTGTCTCCTCTCCAGCCACAGGCTTCTCACTCGACTCACTTTCTTCGAACCTGGATTCTGTGGCTGGAGAGGAGATATTGATTGTATTGTTCTAAATGAGTGTGTATAAAACAATGTAGGAGACATTGGAAAGATAATCAACTGCTAAAAGCTCAAACTGGTCATTCCTCCCATCTCCGCCCCAGTTGTGGCTTGCATTCTGCTCTCCTCCTTACAGTGCTCCGTATCGGTCCTCCACTCGGCCTGAGCTATGCCAATTTGCTCACAACCGAGTCATTGTCCTTTTCCCGGATGGTGGCCGGCTCCCTAACCATCACATCTAGTCTGAGTTCCTGAGGAGATCGCTGCAAGTAGATTTTCTTCTTGAGTTCGTATCCCATCTTGCCATAGATGACGATGTTGATGGCGTGAGAGCTTTCGAGATAACATGGAAGCCCTTCAGCATCGGCCTGAGAGTATTGTTAGCTATCGCAGTTTCCCAATCATTGGACAATGGATGCAAACGTGCCAGGTTCCCCACATAATCAATCAGCTTTCTAGCATATCCCTTACCGCGAGCCGAAGGCTTTGTGCCAATGTAGTTGAGATACCATGACTTTTCATCCCTGTCGCCCAACACCTCTGTCTTGGTGCGGCTCAGCAAGGGAAGAAACTCTTCGAAGAATCGTATCTTGCCTTCCTTGGACAATCTGTAGTTCATTCGCCACAGACCACTTCGAAGGACCGTCCACCAGTCATCGATATTCTTACCAGGAGGCAACCACAATGCAACACAGTCATAGTTCTCACCGGCGGTTAGGACGAGACCTTGCAGGATATGCGCATAGACTACGTATTCCATGCTAGCGGTGTGCAACTCATAACGCTCCTCTTCACTCAGGTGAAGTCTATCGGGAGTATCAATGGCATATCGGACAACATTGTCCAACCTGAAGGCCTCTGCAAGACACGCTGCGGCTTCCTTATACTCATGGGCGGCTAGAATGCGAACTCCGCCTGGGAGAGTGGTAGCAATGTTGGTGCATGGGGCAAGCTTCCCTGCAATCGATCCTCGTTTCTCGTGCATTATAGTAGCATCTAAGATGGGCACAGCAACACTAGAAAGAGCCATACTTGGTTCGTGCCTGTAGATCTAGCGACTTCTAGGGTCTGTGAGAGCTGTGAAAGTGTTTTCCTTTTCTTCGAGTTTAGTGCAAAGGTCAAATATGGTCGGTCAACCTACTAGGTTTTGTTGTAATCTGCCTACTTTCTTCGTTCGTGGGTGCGGAGGTTAACCTCTATCAATGGGTCTGGTAAGATCTCCGGTATGGACGGAACTTAATTGGGCTCTCGCCACGGTTGCGAAAGCTCGAGATGAAAGTGAAGGCAAACACGTTCGTAAGTCAACCGACATCAGCGTATTGATACCGGGTGGTTGACTTAGTACTGGGGGAAGGGGAATATCGAAAACAAGATCAGTTATAACCCTTATCTTGTTCGTTTGCTCGACCGCTTCTGGTCAAACAGTGATTTGATGTGTTGTAGCACCAAGAGGTTGGTAAGTCTGATTCTCGTCTTTTAGGTAATCTTCGGTGCGATGCCAACAAACACGCTGGGCAGCAAGAGGGGGAGTTAAGTGCTGATTGAGAGGTAGAAAGTCGGTGGTGCGCTGTGGTGCTTGTACGAGGCTTTCAAGACTAATAGAGAGGCCCGAAACGATGTTGGGAGAGGAGACAGATGAAGGTTTACCAACGTCTGCCAGGGTGGCCCATCAAATAGCCCATCACGTATTGTTTCAGGTCTCACGGCTTGGTCAGAGGACGACGTCTCGCATATCAGCACCTATCGGCCCCTAACGATAGGTGGGATCCGTCATCGACGCACCGTTCCCCACGCTACTGCGCTGCCAGAAGCATAATAGTATCGTTGTGGCTTGCCGGATCCGTGCCTCCTCGTAGCCTGGAGGTGTGAAGTGCCGGGTCTCGGATGTTGGCGGTCAAGCTGACAGCTAATACAATCGTTGAACAAGGAGCATCTGCCTAACTATAGGTAGCTAGGTACATAGGTACCTACAGGTTTCAAAGACGTGCTGCGTACCTCAGGTAGTTAGTTGCCTTGTAGTGGGTAGCGAATACCAAGGACCGTCCCCAGAGAATCAAGCGATGCATCCTAGCCCAACGTGAATTGAGTCAGTCACGGGGCATTTCCGCCTGGATGTCCCGAAATTGGTTTAGCCCTGGTGGAGGTTGAAGCGGGGACGCGCAAAGAATCCTGATTCGATTGGAGTTGCCTTTCTGGGTTCAAGGCACGTGGGACGAGATGCATTGTCACGTGGTGTCTCCCTGACTGGCAGTGAGATCAGAAAGTCAGCTTCTTCTCCACGCATTTTCTTTGATATTTGGCAGGACATAGCCTCCCAATGCTGCTGCATCGACCATGGTGTTGCTTCAAAGGAGGAGTGTGCATCAAGCAGGCTATAGATCGTCGACACCGCCCTGGACGATGCTTCTGCTTTCTTATTCTTCGCTTGTCTGGATATGGTCTTAGCTCAACCTGCCTGTCTCGCAATGGCAGATCCGGAGGACATATCGTGTAACCTGTACTACTCGAGATATGCACGACCTGCTGGGATTGCTGATAGCTAGAGTCTATTGGCCCACCAGATTGTGAGAGCTGCATCAGCCGCATGGACCACAACTCCCAATGCTCCATGCCACGGGTCAAGCTCTCCTTTCCTTTCGTTCCCAACCCACTCCTGAGATCCCGATTGATTCAAACAGCTAAAGCATCTTGGCCGCCCACGTCTTGCAACAGCACCTTTCTCATGGCCAGGCGCCACGGACAGAAAATCAAGGGTCACGCTGCATGACTAGGTGCGTTTGAAGCCTCACTTTTCCTCAATATGCATCGGACGGTGCTCCCCGTAACCGGCCTCCATTTCTGGCTTGCCATGAGTGGTGGCTTTGCCAAAGTCTTCTCTGCTGCAGCAGTCTTTGGCTCCAAGCAAATCACTTCCTCGCTGAATGCTTGTCTATGATCACATGGTTAAGGACAAGGTTTTTGGCGGTCAAATGTTGTCGTCTAGTTTCTATCTGGTTAGTACCACATAGGGGCAGTTGAATTGATGAGAGCTGGAAATTTCAACACTCCTAGTTATTCGTGACCCTATACTAGATTATAGAGGAGCAAAATGTAAAGGGAATGAATCTATACTCTGAGGCTTGTGCACCCGGCATCAGACTTGATTTGATTACCGAAACTACCTGAGAATTTATAAGACTGGCTCAGAGCAGACAGCAAAACTCAGGAGCATAGGATAGTACTATATCCCATCAGAGTATGTACCGAGTTCATGATCTCTGAAATATGCTTTCCAACATAGTGGGCACAAAGCCAAGTTTGAATGCGGAGCGGGTGAGCAGATGCTCATGGGAATCGAGCCTGAGCATTCCAGTAGTCACTCACGGCTCAGGCCAACGAATGGATCTCATAGCATCGTAATTTACACTCATTTCGCCAGAAGCGCCGCTGGAAATCCGACCTTGGCCAGAACCCCAAGCAATCACAATTTTGACAACATAGCCGACATGGATCGGGCATTAATGGTGTAAACACACCATTCAAGTTTCCATAATCGCCCAAGTATCATCATCCACAGTTGTGAATATCAGACATACGCCTAACAACTCCTCTGCACCTTTGTAGACCTCCGAAACAGGTAGCCCCATACTCGATGCAATCATTTGAACATGTAAACCCTCATTGCTCTGTGGAGTGTTTTTAAGAGCGGCGAATACTCTCCGAGCGAGACCTGAGCATGATGAAAGAGCACCATCAGCCACGGCACCAAATTCAGATGCTGCTCCTTGAACGCCGTTCGCCCCAGCAGGCTTCTGGCTGTTGGATTGTCCATCAGATGGCAGGCCTCTGGTGAAAAAGAGGTGCACAGCCGTGGCCTCGAGAAGGTGGTAGTTGATCTCATTGTAGTCACTGATTGGCCGAATGACATGAGTAACAACGTGACGCTTGTTGTTGAATGCCTTTAAACGCCCCCAGACTCGACAGTAGCCGTCTTCCACTAGTTTGGATTTGTTTGAATTGGACTCGACATCCATCTTGTCTTGATTAGACTCCGTGTCGATCCAGCACTTGACCTCTATCAGACCCGTGCCATCGTCCACCTTATAAGTGATGTAGGTTGCTTGTGTGGTGATGTTTCTGATTTGTCCAACAAATGTAATCTGAGGTAGGCTTTTATCAGAATGTGCCCTTAATCTCCATACTCTTTGCATACCTGGCTGATTGCTTCGCCATCCACCTTGAAATCTGCATCAGGATGCGGCTGCTGGGCTTCCAGGACTTGCTTGATGGTCAACGGTCGAACAGTATCTTTTCCATATCCGCTCTAACTCAGTCAGCATGCGGCGATACTGGGCACACATTTCCGGCTGCTACGTACCCTTCCACCAGCAGGACTACTTTGTGGTTCTCCTGCCACAAAACCGCCACCGTCGGCGGCACCATTTGCGCCGTAGGAGGTGGAATAATTGTTTCCGTACCCGTAATCTGTGATAGGAGCTATTAGAAAACTTCGATGTGATGTTACAATTCCCAGTACTTACCCATGATGCAACCTGGGGACTGACGTTGAATTGATTGTTGAAGTTGTGACAACAGCAGGCTCAGAAAATACACAAATACGCGTCGCCACATATCGGACGCGTTAAGTGGTTTCCATGCGGGGTGGCATGCCAAGCTGACTGTTAAAGCAGCGGGACAATATTTCTTGAAATTTTTGGAGATCCTTTGGTGCAGGCAAAATTAACACCGAATGTTCGCAGAACAACAGATCTAATTACACCTGGGAATGCACCAATACAATGAGCGCCCTTGAAGACTCGATGAGATCCGAAAGTTGAAACAAGATTGTTAACAGAGAAAGCCCACCATGGCGCCTCGACATCCCTCCCCGACACCGTCCGAAAATGAAGTCGATATCGGGGCCTCACTATTTGGCAATGATGCTGGATCAGAGTCAGATCACTCAAACAGCTCAGAGAATGGCAAAGCAAGTACTTCTGTGCCTAGCGGTCACCTTGACATTATGGCGGAGGCATCTGACGAAGACGACGAGGCTATCATTGCCGCACAACAAGCCGCCTCGAACCGCAAGGCTTCCAATCTCAAGGGCCGTACGGTGAAGAAGGGCGGAGCCTTTCAATCCATCGGTCTCAATGCGAATCTACTCAAAGCTATCACTCGGAAAGGATTCTCTGTGCCTACACCTATACAACGGAAGACGATACCTCTCCTTCTTAACGATAAAGATGTTGTCGGCATGGCTCGAACAGGTTCAGGCAAAACAGCAGCCTTCGTGATCCCAATGATCGAGAAGCTCAAAGCACACAGTCAAAAGGTAGGAGCAAGAGGATTGATAATGTCGCCATCAAGAGAACTGGCCTTACAAACACTACAAGTGGTGAAGGAACTAGGACGAGGAACTGACCTACGATCAATCCTCCTCGTCGGCGGTGACAGCTTGGAGGAACAATTCTCTGCTATGGCTACCAACCCGGACATCATAATTGCCACGCCTGGACGATTTCTACACCTGAAGGTTGAGATGGGCCTGGATCTTTCGAGCATTAAATATGCCGTCTTTGACGAGGCGGACCGGTTGTTTGAAATGGGCTTCGCCGCGCAACTCACCGAAATTCTCCATGCACTCCCAGCCTCTCGACAGACGCTGCTTTTCTCAGCCACATTACCCAAATCACTGGTAGAATTTGCACGCGCGGGTCTGCAAGAACCTGTTCTCGTACGACTCGACGCTGACAGCAAAATTTCACCGGATCTCCAAAGTGCTTTCTTCTCACTAAAATCTTCAGAGAAGGAGGGCGCTCTTTTGCACATGCTACAAGACATCATTAAAGTCCCGACCCAATCACAGCTAATCACATCATCGGCACCTGCGGATTCAGCTAAGCCAGGAAAGAAAAGAAAACGAAATGAGACGGAGAGCAAGATTTCACCAAGTTCAAACCCATTTTCTACCATCGTATTCGCCGCAACCAAGCACCATGTCGAGTATCTAGCCCAACTACTACGTATGGCAGGCTATGCTGTCTCCTATGTGTATGGATCTCTAGATCAGACTGCAAGGAAAACCCAGGTTCATGCCTTTCGGACCGGACAGAGCAATATTCTCGTAGTCACAGACGTTGCAGCTCGAGGTATCGACATACCCATCCTGGCAAATGTCATAAACTATGACTTTCCTTCTCAACCCAAGGTCTATGTTCACCGTGTGGGTCGGACAGCTAGAGCTGGTCAGAAAGGTTGGAGTTACAGCATGGTCCGAGATTCGGACACTCCGTACCTATTGGACTTGCAACTATTTCTTGGTAGAAGACTTATGGTGGGGAGAGCTGCCATCGATTCGGTCAATTTTGCTCAAGATGTTGTCTTGGGCGGCCTCCGGCGAGAAGAATTGCAAAGCAACTGTGAGTGGGTTACGAAAGCCTTGGATGACAGTGTAGATCTAGCCGCCTTGAGATCTGTCGCTGTCAAGGGTGAGAAGTTATATCAACGAACGAGGAATGCTGCCTCGTCAGAAAGTGCAAAGCGGTCGAAAGACATCATTGGCTCAGAAAAGTGGTCCGAATTACACCCCTTATTCTCCAACCAATCCGATGACCTGGAAGTCGAACGAGAGAAAATGCTTGCAAGAGTTGGCGGTTTCCGTCCACAGGAATCAATATTTGAAATCGGCGCAAGACGTGGCGGGCGGAGGAACAACGAAGAAGCCGTCGACGCAATACGCAAGATTCGATCTGGCCTCGAAATTCGCAAACAAAAATCTCTAGACTCTACCCAACATACGCAGAAGGCGGATGTTGATGAGGACGACGCCACGACTCAGAGAATGCAGAATAACCTTTCTGACGAGGATTCCGACAACTCCGACGTCGAAATCAACGATGCTCTCTCGGAAGCTTCGTCCGCTGACCTGGAAGTCACCTTCTCACAGCCATACGCTAAGAAATCCAAGACCAACGCATCAACATCCTACCGCGACCCAGAAAACTTCATGTCCTACCTCCCGACGAGCACATCCCTGAACGACGACAAAGCCTACGGGGTCCACTCAGGCGGGTCCGCTAACTTCACGACGGCAGCCCGCGACGTGACCATGGACCTGGCAGGCGACGAGGCCGGGAAGAACTTCGGCGAGGCACGCGGCGTAATGCGATGGGATAAACGGCACAAGAAGTACGTGCGGCGCGAGAACGACGAGGACGGCAGCCGCAACAGCGGTGCGAAGCGGCTCGTGCGCGGCGAGTCCGGCGCCAAGATCGCGAGCTCCTTCAAGAGCGGGCGCTTCGAGAAGTGGCGGAAGGCGAATCGCGTCGGACACATGCCGCGGGTGGGTGAGGCTGAGAAGCCCGGCGCCAACGGCGACTCATCTGCGACTGCCTCGCTGGGTGGTATAGGGAACAAGCGGTTCAGGCACAAGCGCACCGCGATGCCCAAGGCGCCCGACAAGCTCCGCGCGGACTACGAGACGCAGAAGAAGAAGTCTGCGGGCGCCAAGGATCGCACGGCCGCGCAGACGGGGAATCGGAAGGAGATCAAGAGCGTGGATCATGTCGTGAAAGAGAGGCGCAAGAAGGAGAAGCGCAGGGAGAAGAATGCTCGTCCTGTCAGGAGGAAGGCGCGGTGAGATGAGATGAGAGCGTCGAGAGCGGACTGTGGAAGGAGACCAAGTACACCCACCGGTGGATTGGCAATGTCGTGGCAGAACTTGAAACTGCGAGGTCTCATCATAACGGAAGAGAAGTAAACCCAAGTCTAGGAGAGTACCTGATGGGTCACGATATAAGGAGGTAGGGTTAGGTAAATAATATGTATGTCGTCAGACCAAAAGGAGTAAATCAAAAGGAAAAGAGTCTATTTTCCACGAGACTCATGAAAATGAAAATGTAAAAATATATCGTATTATTTTCCCCGTGTTATTCAACCCATTGCTTTGGCATTGCGCTTCATATCATTGTAATTTGTTTCCATCAACTAGTCTCTCAAGCGATTCAATTTTCAGAAGGCGCGCGCGCTCTCTCTCTCGCTCACTGTATCTGTTCTGTCCCGTCCCGTCCCGTTTCGTCTTTCTGTCTGTCTGTCTGTCTGTCTGGAGCTCAGATTCCTCGGTCACCGACTCCCCGAAAGCCTTCAGGACTCAAGTCGCAAGTCTCCCCTCTACCACGAGATCATGCAACCAGTGGTATATATAGCTGTGTCGTTGATAAATCCCAGGCTGAGGACTGGAATGAGATGGATCGGGTGGGCCGCTGCTGCTGCCGCCGCTGCCCGGGTCTCAACTGGACTGACTGGTTATGCATCTCCGCACAATCTGTTTTCTTGTTCACTTTCGCTTTTTCGTTTCCTCGCGTGCATTGCATTGGCTTTGCATTGTTCCTTAATTCGAAATCGCTCGCTCCTTCGGTCGCTCGGTCGAAAAATACCAGCTTCAAAATAACAATAACAACAACAACAACAACAACAACAACAACAAAATTCGACAGAAACAGATACACTGAAAGCACGCGCTCGCAAAGGAGATCATCAACCTCGATGCGGCGTACAACACCAATCAACAGCGACTCAAATCCATCACATCTCGTTTCCTTGGGGGTGGCGCTCCCGGGGAAACTTGAATGCACATGTGTCATCGGCCCGAAGCCCCCTCCTTGCCCAAACAAAAACGAAATGGAACCAATGGCGATCTTGAATCTCCAAAAAAAAGGACAGGCCTACGTTCACAAGCGACAGTGTGAAGAGAAATAGAGAAAATGGCAAAAAATAAGTGGCCCGAAATGTGAGAGGGAAGATCAGGGCCCTTCTCAGTCGGTCAATGTTGAGCCACGGCCTCGATGCTGCAGCCGGTCGGGTCCGCTCGCTGGGATTGGGGAGGGTATATGACATGTCTTCCCCCTCCAACCCCGATCCTCTCTTGAGCGGACGAACAACAGTGATGGTGATAGCGACAGTAATAATAACAATAGATAGAAGAAGGCGGCGCGATGGCGAGAGGAAGAAGAGGTCGGATATAGCAATTGGGAGATTCGAGCGTGAGCCCAATATTGGTCATGAAAGAGCCGGTCTTTTGATCCCCCCCCCAGTTTCCGCCTCGCGCGTGTGCGTTTCCTTCTAGACTCCCGATGTCCCTGTGGATTTTCCCTTGGTAAACTGAACGTGTCGAGGGATTTTCGAAAAAACGAAAGAATAACGAGAATGGTGCCTCCGCCAATCCTGTGTGATGGAAAATGAAATTGAAAGAGAAAAAAACAAGTGCTGACAGTAAAAGGGGCGAGAAGCTCAGAGGACGTCTCGGTTGTCATCGTCAGTCGTCGTATGGTCGTTATGAAATTCACTCTCCAACTACATCATCGTCCTATAACGTCATCCTTAGGCGTAGCCTCGCACACCTACTCCGGAAAGAAGAACCGTTGACCAGTGTTCTCGTCAACGAAGACCCTCGATCTCCTGCGATCTCGGAGGTCCCGGTCGTCCACGGCGCGGCTCTCCCTTCTCATGCGCCTTACAGCCTCTTCTCGGATATCCAAGTCGCGTTCGCGGCTGGTCATCTCGCGTTCTTTCTCGTTGAGGTACTCCTCTCTGATGCGGTCGCGCTGATAATGCTCGATACTCCCGCTCTGCCGCTCGAGTGCATCGCGATGGAGGCCATCTCGGTCCTCGTCCGGGAAATGGAGGACAAGAGGCGCCGAATCCTGGCGTATTAGAGGGGGTTGCTCGCTGTAGCGGCGCTGAATGGGTACCAGGGCCCCTGAAGCGTGGTATTGGGCTGGTGCTTCATACAGGAGCTGTTGATCTTCTGGGATCTGGACGGGCACTGTTGATTGTCTCACAAAGCGTGGGCGCTCGTATCTCCCCTCTGGTGGACGTTGTTCGTAGACGACATAGCTCTCCCTAGGTGTGCGTGCTGGCTTGACATAGCGCGACTCGTCATAATATCTCCTGTGGGTTTCATGGTAGTTTCGTGGGGCCTCCGAATACGAAGCATGCCTCACAGGGCCAGATGGGCCTCGGCGATGCTGCTTGTAGATAATTTCTGGGCGTGGCTCATGGCGCACTAGACTTCCTCGTCGTGGTATGGCATGTGTGCCGATGGACGTGTTTGAGCTCTCGAGATCATATTCGTTACCGTAATGGCTTCCGTCGCTACCTCCAGAGGAGATGCTGCTTGCCTCGAAGTATTGTTGAGTGTGCCTGTTCGGGAAGTGCACCGCGTCGCCGCGAGGGCGAGACTTCTCTCGACGATGCGTGGATTTCTCTCTCAGCTCGCCTTCATGTCCACCGCGGCGTCGGCGGGAGTGGGACCTTGGGGCATCACCAAACATGACCTCGGGATGGTCCGAGTGATGATGAGGAGATTTACCCCTGCGGCCCCGCTTGTCGTTGATCTCTCCAAACATGGCCTCAAGAGGAGCGTCGCCATCGAAAACTTCCTCTGGAACCATCACGACGTCAGGATCGTGTTCATGTGCATGTTCCGAGAACCTGTCCCTCGACTTGCTTCGAGTCTGGCTCTTATCACGCTTTCCATCCTTCTTATCACCCTTAACCTTCTTGTCTTTGTCCTTGTCATTCTTTTGGTCAAACTTTGCGCCAAGTGGGATGTCCCTTGGAATCTGAGCCGGGAGGCCGGTGAACTCGACCGGACCGTTTTCATCTATTGGTCTCCCGTCTCGATCAAAAAGTGGCAGATTGGTGATTGGATCAGATAACATTGCCAATCCAGAATCTTTTCGGCCACGGGAATAGTTATCATCAGCATATCGCTTCTCCTTTTTCGGTCGAGGTTGGTAGGGTTCTCGAAGATCCACAAGTTCAGCAGTATTAGATTTTTGGCGTGGCTTCAACGGTTTCTTGGTTCTGGCGAGAACAATATCCATTTCAGGTACTTCGACCGATCTAGCTTTCCTTCCACTTATAATCTTTTTGGCTTTGATATAAACCACTTCCCAGCGAGCATTGCCAATCTCTTGATCGTTGGCTTTCTGGATCAAGTTTTCGATCTGGCCACGCCGGAGAGGAGACATACGAGTCATTTGTTCAAGGACAGTCCCGTCGCTCCCTCTCTTCTCGCGGGCCTTCTTTTCAATCTGCTCAATTGGCGCTGAAATGACATCCTTAAAAGCTCGACTCCAGTCGTCACCATTCTTAGTTAGGCGATAATAAAGATAATCCTGGCCTATCTTACGGTCGTCCATGACCTTGATGCGCTCCTGACGGGGCTTGACTTCCTCAAATTCGCGATCGTCGTGGATGGATAAAGCTGACATACGATGCTGGGCTTGTTGTGGCCTTCGCTCCTCGTAGAAGACCGGATCGTCGAGCCTGTCTTCAAAGAACGGATCGTCTAGGATTTCAATACCCCCGCCGGGATCGATTGGAGCGAAGTGATCGCGAGGTGGAGGGGGGTCCATCTTCGATGAGCCCGAATTTAAAAGGCTGGACAAGCCAGGTGCGGTTTGCTTCGCTTGGGGATGCGTTTTGAAAGATGGAAGAAGGAACAATGCAGAATGCAGATGGAGAGTTTGACCTGGTCCAGTGGGGCAGTGCAGCGACAAAGTGGGAATTGGCTGATGATATGCAGTAGAACCACGGGAACGGCTGTGCTAAAGAGATGCAGACAGATTTGAGTCGAAAGGATAGGAACTTGGGAAGAAGCAATCCAGGTACTCCGTCCACGGTAGGAGGGTACAGGATCGATGACTGGATTGCGGGTCAACTGCAGGTAGGCAACCGATTCTGCGCG
>Ga0105239_10001257_pt1 | contig 34436 bp, 32 predicted proteins | sample KBSC44metaG_FD_92761 | JGI IMG/M metagenome (GOLD analysis project Ga0105239, IMG submission 92761) | Corn rhizosphere microbial communities from Kellogg Biological Station, Michigan, USA - KBS C4-4 metaG | ecosystem: Host-associated > Plants > Roots > Rhizosphere > Soil | place: Michigan, USA... | reverse complement strand
GCATCTTTAGAGGAATTTGCCCATGGTGTGATTTCAAAGAGCCTTTGTTTCAAGCGATGGCGAGAAGCGCGAGGACTTTGTGGGGTCAACGGGCGATCTGGGTCTGAAAAGCACGAAGATGGACTTGCCATGTTGGAATTGAGGCAAGTCTACTAGTTCTAGATGTGCAGAAGAGAAGATCACCCCTTGCTGAGCTGGCATCTTGACACATTTATTGTGATTAGGAAGCTAAAACAGTTGAATATATCAGGTGTATAATGCGTGAGACACTGAAACGAAGAAAGTGTAATCGACCTTGGCAATTTAGTAGACACTGGCACTTGAGTTTGGGGTCAACCTTCGATCCCGCAACGGGAGCATCGTTGTACTAATGGTGTATAGCAAACACCTGACCTCTGAATATGCGCATGATGGCATACATGAGTGAGCTCCACGAGCCTGGTCAATTGTGGACAGAAGTGGGGTATGACGTCGACCAAAAATCAGGGTCCAGCGCTCCTTCCAACCCAGCCTTGCGTCTGCCAAGACCGCCACCGAAACCTTACTCCAGCTATGACAAAATTTGGTGGTGCCGCTCCCCAGTTTGAGCGAGTCGAATGTGGGTAGGAGCATTTTCGAAACAGCCATCCTTGGTACAGACTCATGGCCCTGACAGTAGATACTCTTAAAGAGTATCTTCTTCATGGCGATGGATCCCCAACTCCACTTAGCTATAGCTTAATGCTAGCCATTAAGTCTGCCAAAACTTTGTCTACAATATAGGATACGGGACACCAAGTGCGTATCAACGTCTTCCTAGAACGGCGAGCTCTGACGCATGATGGTGGAGGTGTCGGGGCGATTCGCATGGCATTTCTCAACCCCATTAGATCTATCATCTGTTTTGTCTGTAACATCTGTATGAAGATCTTCAAGCTGATCGATAACAAAATGCCGAACTGACGACACAAAATGACCTGGTAATTTTCATCCCAATCTCGAGGTCTATCTCAATTCGATGGGTGCGAACTGCGTCCTGGATATCTAATCATTCATCTCGATGATGGAGGTCAGACATGCATATGGCCGCTGTTTGTACGAGTAAGCACGAGTTATAACCGACAGTTCCCGTATTTGCTTGTCACCTAGAAAGCGCAAGATGCGAGTCGACGTCAGATTCACCATTGGAATACTCAACTCGTGAGGACATAGTCAAAGTATAATTCAACCCTGCCACCATGCGGGCAAAACTGGGGCCATGACCTGCTCGAGCAGCATGAGTGGCAGGGCTCGCTCATAGTACAACAATGATGCTCGGCCACGACCACTCCCTCCAACTGAGCTGAAGAATGGTACTGGTCTGTGGCTTCTGTCACCACGTCACATACCAATACAGCCCACTACGCTGGACATGAGTATGCTTTGAGGTGAATATCGTGATTATCTTGAGGAACATCTCGGGTTCAAATCGCTACCACTATGTAGTATCTTTTGGGTTTGTCATTACTAACGATGCCGGCACAGAACGCCTGGTCTGGGCCAGGCCTGTGTAATTTCGAATATGGGACAGTTGAACCTCACGGCCTCCGCACTCGAAGAGTAGAGTCGCTGGCGATCTCTAAGTTCTCCTGCCATATCCATAATTCTGATCGTCATTTTGTCTTCCTGGATGGAAAAATGGCATTCCAGGAGGGAATGGAATGCCGGCTACATTTGGTGGGGCTGGTTGAAATGGTAGACCGAGATTGTTCTGGCTCCCTAAAAGATTGGGAGGTGGAGGAGGCGGGGGCCACATACCCGTCCAGTTAGGTGGAGGGGGAGGAGGAAAGGCTGCAGATCCAGTCGAAGTTTGGTGGAATGATGAACCTAGAAACTGAGGGGGAGCGGGAGGCGGATAAGTGTTAGAATCTTGAGCAGGTTCAAATCTCGGGGGCTGCTGGCGAGCATTTTGGGTATTGTACGATCGAGTGTTGAGTTTGTTTTGATGGACACCATCATTGCCCCTAATGCTTCGAGACTCCCTTCCCCGAGATAGTGAACGACTGTAGGAGCGTGAAGAGCCGGTGCTCTTACTTGACGAATCGCTATATCGTCTCCTCTTCCGGTGGGCGCGGCTGCGGCTCCGTGATCGACTGTTGGTCCGACTGCGACTGAAGCTGGGGGAGCGACTTCTGCGCGAAGACGGGCCTAGACCATTTTTGGTGGCTCTAGACCTCATCTTCTCGCAGAACGTGCGTGACCACCCGTAATAAGTGTCTCCAGCAAGGCCTTCCGCCTCATTTCGGTATTGTACTTGACCTAGCTCGTCGATCTCAATCGGGAGATTTTCATTTTCAAGTTTCGCAAACGTGTTGTCCATTCTGTCAACATCCCTGAGAAAGTCCTTCAACGCATTCACTAGGCTCTCATCAGCAGGACCAGCGGCGAGTTGCAAAGCTCTGACCTCAGTTGGACGAATAGGCTGCGAACTATTTGGGACGATGAGATGCATGAGATTGGCGGCTGGTAACTCATGGAAGGGGAGTGACGGGTCTCCATGTGTTGCGGGTATGTTGTACGGCAGATCTGACGAGAGCTTCGTTGATTGTGAACTTTGTCGCAAGACTGAATCGCTCGTCTCCGGGGAAACAGACAAAGATTTATGAAGAGCAGTAAGTTGTTCCTTGGAGAAGTATTCCTCCTTGCCCCAGACATCAAGCAACGCGAGCAGTCTTCTCTTGATCTTGGGCTTCTGCTGGGAGGCAGCTAATTGAAGCAGAGCACATAAGATTGGCCACAGGGATTGAAGAACGGCGCCTCCCAGCGATGCATTCAGATTATGGTATTTAGAGTGGTGGAGAAGATCATGAACTAGGTAGAGAATGTGCAATCGTTGGCGGGACAGGAGGGACTTGGAATTGTGTTCGGCCTCAGCTTCTTTATGCTTGGAAACGGAGAGTAAGAATTTCCCGAAGGCGAGAGTCCTTGGAACTGAAGCGACGACATTGTCGAGCAGCCACTGTTTGCACGCCTGTAAGTCTTCAGTAAATTCACCTTGCAGTTCTACGTTGAGGACTAGAATCCTTCAAACCTGAATGTTCTTTGTTGTGCAGTTGTGGAGAGTTTTGTCAAATGTTGCTTGAAATTGCTCGAGATCATCACGAGATACTTTGGTCACATCAGGTCGTAAGAGTGATGCAGCGAACGTAGCCTTCGCAAGGGAAATATGATGCGTAGCCATGGGGGTGGGTTTGATGTGCATGTAGCCCGGCTGCCTGCGATGGCTGTGGGTTGAACATCTCGTTGGAGATCACATCCAACTTCCAACGGTTCTGGCATCCAAAAACAGACTAATCACGTGATTGTGCATGATCTTATCTTATCATAGCCATTCAGACTTGGACGGAGCGCAGCCCCTTTCACTGTTGACATAACGATGCATAATCGTCGGGACCCGGTATAGACATACCTATGTATTTGCTACCTATCGACGGGGTTTCTACTCCGTGCATAAATATGTAAGGGATTTAGTATTTGACTAGGGCGAACGGAATGGATATCGGTTATTGATAAGGATCTGGCAGGGTGAACATGTACATTGCATGGTAGTCTGATGTTGAGGATATGCGGTCAGTCATTCGAAGTATTCGAGTTGAGTCTCTAGGACTGAGGCTTAGTGGCGACTCTGAGCACTCATTCTGAAGCACGAGATACGTAGCATGATCACGAAGTCCCAAGTCCCAAGTCCCAGTCCCAGTCCCAAGTCTGCTGTCAGAAAGTACCTTCAGATGGCCCTCATTACTGCGTTGGTACCTGGAGCTATCTACACTATCTGCAAGCCTCCGAGGGAGTCCCTTTCACCCGAAATTAGCCTCTGTGCGGCAAGCCCCATGACCTGCAAATGGCTGGCATGACATTGACGGAGTCACGGGCGAAGGCATAAGGCAATGAATGGATAAGCTCGAGACGAACACACCGACATACTTCTACGCATTGCCTAACGAAAACCCCCTTGCAAGGCGAAAGAAAAGAAAGGAAGGCCTAAGGATGCATGCAAGCATGTTTTTTGTGCTGGACAAGGGGAGCTCTCGGGGGAGCTCCAATCCTCCGTACGGAGGCTCGTAGGCGCCTCCCACTTATCGTGGGAGGCAGGCCAAGCGCTAGCCTGTTAAGGCAAGGCTCCCGGATTCCCGGTGACATGGACACAAAAAATCGATCTGAGGCAGGGAAAGCACGCGTGGACCTGGCGTGGTCAAGGTTGGGTCGCTCCTGGAGCTCTCAAGCGGTGGGCAGCGACGCGACGCGGCTTACCCCGAAGGGTCAGCCGGCTGGTCGGCTAATGGCCTATTGCAGACTTGCAGTAACAAGGAGGTGACTAAGATGGTGCTTGGTGCTCGGTGCAGGTGTGCAGCAGAAGCTCGCTGACTTTGAACAGGATTATTATTATTATTATTATTATTATTATTATTATTATTATTTCTTCTCGGGGCACTATTTTTTTTTTGCTTCCGTTGCCGCTTTGCGGCCTCTGACCAACTTTATTACCCCAAACAAAATCCAAAACCAAAACCAAGGGAGCGAGTGGGAGCCACTCTTCTTAAATCCACTAGTACTTATCAGGAGCTGTTATACCTGGCAGCCGCCTGGAAGTCCCCTTGATCCCTTGACCGCCTACTCCGACTGGATACCGCCTAGTGGCAGCTGGCCTGGGTACCTGGGGTGGATTGCTTATCCGAAACCGCCTCCTACTGCGTCGCTGTTGTTGCTGCTTCCCGGTCTAAAGGTTTCCCGGTCTGGCAATCTCGAAATTTCTCAAAATTCGTCCCATCATCCACTTCGTCCCATTCTTAGTAGTCCTCCCATTATTCCCATAATTCCGTTTCCCCAGACTGCGCCCATTAGCTTTCTTGTCTGTCGGACCCTTGGGCAACTGGCCTTCTCCTCATCATCATTAGCATCCTTTCCCTTCTCCCTTGTCCTTTGTGTCGCTCCCCTAACAGAAGACGTTCTTTTTTCTTCTTTTAATTCCTAGATCGATAGATCGATAGACCGATAGACCTTCCATTCTTGTGAGTCGGGGGTGTTGGGTGGCTTTCTTCACTGGTGAACTTCCTCCTTCGTCCAATCGATCTCCATTTCGGTCTATCGCATCTTTTCCTTTCATCACACCGGCCATGGCTACTGTCACAGAAGCTGTCAAGGAATCCCTCCTGGGTTCCACGGCCCCTCCAAACCTTTCCTCCGAGTCCAGAGCTACCTTCCTCAAATACGCTCAGCAGGATGCTGATGGCGAGCTGTACATGAACGAGGAAGCCTTCATTAACGCTGTGGCTCCTCCGGAAGAAGACTATGTACGTCTTTGTCTTCCCTTGAACCGATCTGCGACCGATCCTCCCCGTGTCCTTAGGCTGTTTGCTAACGCGCTGTTCCCACCATAGCACAAGATCAAGAGAGAACAGTATGGTATTCTCTTTGGTGTCGCCGACCGACATAAGCGTGGAAAGATCTCCATGTCCGAATGGGCTTCCTTCGACAACCTCCTGGCAAAGTCTGACGCCGAATACGAAATCGCGTTCAGACTCTTTGACGCAGATGGTACCGGTTCCATCAAGTCAGATACCTTTCAAAAGGTATACGAGCAGAACCGTGGTCAAGACAGTATCCCCTTCGACTTCAACTCTGAATGGGCCTCCCTATACATTGGTGGCAAGCAAAGAAGGCATGAGATGACATACCCACAATTTGCTCAGATGATGCGTGGTCTTCAAGGTGAACGAATACGACAGGCCTTCCACCTGTATGACAAGGACAAGGATGGCTATATCGACCCAGAAGACTTTGAGCGCATCATCCGAGCCACAGCAGGACACAAGTTGTCTGACCATCTCCTCCAGAACCTACCTACTCTCTGCAACATCTCCACTGGGACCAAGATCTCATATGCCAATGTCCGGGCTTTCCAGAATGTAATCCGTGAGATGGATCTGCTCGATCTGATAATAAGAAATGCCACTGCCAAATCTGCTGATGGCAGGATCGACAGAACAGATTTCCTCAACGAGGCTGCCCGACTCACCCGATTTTCCTTGTACACTCCCATGGAAGCTGATATTCTGTTTCACTTCGCCGGCTTGGACGCTCCCTCGGGACGCCTGGCTCTAGATGATTTCGCCAAAGTGTTGGACGCAAGTTATCAAACCGCTGGCGCCAAGCTAGGTGCTGTAGCCGATGTCGCAGATCGAGCTGTGTCCAGGTCTCAGCAATTCTTCTGGAGTCTGCTCGAATCAGCCCATCATTTCGGTCTGGGAAGTATTGCTGGTGCCTTTGGTGCGTTCATGGTGTACCCCATCGATCTTGTGAAGACGCGGTTACAGAATCAAAGAAGTGTCCGACCAGGTGAAAGACTATATGAGAACTCACTCGACTGTGCGCGAAAAGTCATCAAAAATGAAGGATTCCGTGGCTTGTACTCTGGCGTCCTTCCGCAATTGGTTGGTGTTGCACCAGAGAAGGCCATTAAACTCACCGTGAACGACCTGGTGCGCGGACGCTTTACCGATAAGCAAACCGGGATGATTCCTTTGAAGTTTGAAATTCTGGCAGGCGCGTCTGCCGGTGGATGTCAAGTGGTAAGTCCGGCCCTCCCGCGGCTCGACCAGTCGCGCTCCCCTCTATTTTGTGTCTAGACTAACCTACCCTCTCAATCAAACAGGTCTTCACCAATCCCCTTGAAATCGTCAAGATCCGTCTGCAAGTCCAAGGAGAGCTGGCCAAGAAAGCCGACGTCCCCAAGCGTAGTGCGATGTGGATTGTCCGGAACTTGGGTATCCTAGGTCTCTACAAGGGCGTCAGCGCTTGCCTGCTGCGTGACGTGCCATTTTCCGCCATCTACTTCCCCACCTACAGCCATCTGAAGAAAGATTTCTTCGGCGAATCGCAGACCAAGAAGCTCGGCGTCATCCAACTCCTCACCGCTGGTGCCATCGCCGGCATGCCCGCGGCCTACCTCACCACACCCTGCGACGTGATCAAGACCAGACTTCAAGTCGAAGCCCGCAAGGGCGATGCCACCTACAACGGCCTCATAGACTGTGCGCGCAAGGTCTACCGCGACGAGGGGTTCAAGGCCTTCTTCAAGGGCGGTCCGGCCCGTATCCTGCGAAGCTCCCCGCAATTCGGTTTCACCCTCGCGGCATACGAAGTCCTCAGCACGTTAGTCCCCTTCCCCGGCTCCGAAGAGGCAGAGGCGCAGAAATCCACCGCCGGAAGGGTGGAGCCAGGTGTCGGTCTTAGAGAGGCCAAGGCGCCCCTCCCCTACCTGCGAAGCAGAAACGCGCTCAAGATTCTTCTGGATTTGGATAACAACTTCGGCCGTGTCAGAATCCCTGATGCTGCTAGTTCGTGGAAGACTCTCCCCGGTTTTGGAAATGCGAAGCCTTAGTCACTAGGGTGTGGTGAATTGAATTTGCACATGCACAGAGAGCGTAGGGGAAACAGAGATCGAATCGAAATCAATTAATTGCATTTATGACAGCGAAGGACATGGATTTGGTCACAAACAAATGGCTTGGTCATACTAGCTAGTACTGGTGGGGAAATTGGTGCTGATACCCATAGGCCATGGTATTGTAAGACAAAGGTGAATACAGACATGTATCAAAACCAGAATCAATGTGAACGAACAGTGTGTTCAAAAGCCTTCTATACCAAAAGGCTGAACAAAATTCACTCATATGATCTCTCTCTTCCCATCGGGTATCTAAATGCCTAAGTGCTCCTCGATTGCAACGTTCCTGGAAAGGATTTTGAGGCCTTGACCGTTCACAACTTGCAAAAACAACAGGTTGTAAAATGACTTGGAAATGCTCTAGCTTCGTCAATGTTTTGTGACACCCTGACCGCTGTTGTTGCTTTGTAGCTTTATCCCTGTTACACGCCGCTGTCTGGGTGAATCAACCTAACTCGGTGCTCTTCAAGGATTCCACTGTTTGGTGCAGGTTGTTGCTGTGGGCCATGGACGCATTGTTTTGCCCTCCAAGACTGCTTTATTCACCGCAGCACCTCCTGACAAGCATCGACGTCCTTATCATGCCTGCAGTGCAGCCTGCGCAGCAAGTTTCGACATGAGCCCACTTTCATTTCAGTTCAGTTGAGGATGGCCGTCAACGTGGCGTCAACTTGCTCGATATGCTTCCTTGATCTTACATATATCTAATGTATGACACGCCGTGAAAGCGTGCATCAATGCCGTCACGTGTGTGTACATGGCGCATAGGATAAAGACATGAAAGATCTGATGGGAGCTCCCCCAGATATCAAATGTACCCGGTGCCAAGCGCTCTGGAATTCGAAACTGCAACTAATCGTTAGATCGCTTGTCTTTCATAGTAACAGTAGACGCCGCCACGAGCGCACATGGTCTCGATTCGGAAGGGTGCTGTCCAACATACCGCGTACAGACCAACCCCACCACCATAGAAAGCCAGCTCTATGAGATACCATTTCATTCCCGCGTATTGCAACATATAGTCAAGCCCGTACAACTGGACTCCATGCAGCAGTGGGATGAATGATGAAGCTCCAAGCGCAAAGTAGGCGCCCACTCTCACCCTCCGCCAGCGTAGCGTTCTGAACACGGGTTTTGCAATAAGAACAGCGGTGGTAGTGCCCGAGGCCAGGATCTGGCTCTTATGTCAGCATAACGGGTGAGTAATGGCAGTGACTCAGAAGGACTGAGAATGGCCCAGTGCACTTTTTGCAATCTCGGTTCACAGATGAAGATGTAGTAGATGCCCGAAACAAATGTGCCCACCGTTACGATAACAATACCCAGTAGATCCATTCCATGCCAGAACTCTTCGACCTTCGGTGAGTGGTCTTGCATTAGGTGGTAAGCCGCGCTGAAAACTAAACAAGCTTCCGCAACCACCAAGTAGAGTCCGAACATGAAATAGTCCATTTCCGAAACGTGGAGAAATCGAGAGTCGGGAAAGACTCGCATAAAGGTAAAGAGGACGAGTGGGAGGAGTAGAGCCCCGACTAGGTGGGTGTACACATTACAAGTCTCGTTGTGCAAGAAAGTCAGGCTGGCGAAGACTTCCAGACAATCTGCGTTTGCTGGTCGATAGCCGCTAAGGATATCTTGCTATCGATCTGCCATTCGGGAACCTCATGGCATTTCACAGTTCGACCTTCGGTCTTCGGCTGATCCTTGGGCGCCTCCATAGATCTTGCATTGAGGTGTTGCACGTGACGCTTATTGATTTCTGTTTTCGACATGATCCTCCTGCTACCCAGCTAATTTGGCTGTGCTGACTGTGGTGAGGAGGTTAAGGAGAAGGCACCAGGCCTGGTTGGATAAATGTTACTGGGAAGATGCGGTAGAGTAGCAAGGGTTGTAGGTGCCCAGCGTACAATATTTAGTAGTGTAATTTGGGGCTTCGAACCCAGACAGAAAAGAGGTGTGAAGCATTTATCAGGCTGAAATGTGTGAACATAAGAAACGACTATGGGACAAAATAATCTTAGCCGCCGAGCGAAGCGGCGCAAATACGAGGAAAGCCATTCGCCTTGCGCTTGTTAGTATGACAGTCCACTTCATGCAGGTTACTTACCAGCGCCTCGAGATGACGAAACTGTTGTTGGAATCTAATGATAAGGCCATCATGAACTTGGGAGATAAAAACAGCCTGACACCCTTGCATTACGCTGCAGAGAGAGGCTTCACTGTTGTAATGCAGCTCCTGGTTGATCGTGGCGTCGACAAAGACATCGCCGACAACAACGGATTTTCCCCTTACCTCTGGGCTGTAGTTGCTGGGCAAGAAGCTGCTGCCGCGAACCTCTTGACACTGGGCGTCAATATTAACTTCACCAGCGCGGATGGAAAAACTGCACTGGGTTGGGCAGTCAGCCTGAATCATTCAACAATGGCTCAATTGCTTGTGGAATAAGGGGCAGTCGTCATGTCTACGGCCCAAACCACGCAAATGGTGCCATTGGAAGAAGCGGCAGCAATTGGCGGACACTTGGAAGTGCAATTGCTGCTCGAAAAGGGCGCCGATCCAAATTATCGTGACCGTAATGGATGGTCCGCCATACCTTGGGCAGCCGAGGAAGGCCATGAAGACATTGTACGTCTATTGTTGGACGCAGGGGCCGATGCCAATTCTGTTAGCTCCTATGGGACGTCGCCACTACACTGCGCTGCTAACGGAGGGAAAATGAACATCGTGGGCTTACTTATTCAATATGGAGCCGATCCACTTAGGACAACATGTCACGGTTGGACTCCACTTCACCATGCTGCCTACATGGGACATGCTCACATCGTACAATTCTTGTTGAGAGATTACCAGATAAGGTCAAACACTTCTCTCCAGGATAATCATGGCTGGTCAATTCTCCACTTGGCTGTTCACAGCCGCGATTTGAATACCGTCAGCTCTATACTTGACAGCTCTCTCATAGCAGAGACTCGCACTCTGTACGACGAGAACGGCCTCACTGCGGGAGAGTGGCTAGACCTCGTGCCCACGAGCCATACCTATCAAGCGACAAGCGATTTAGCTTTCAGCAAGTCACGTTGTTGCAGGGCAGTCACAGGCCTACGACAGGCCGTTGCAGGGGCCAATATTACAATGACCGAATTCCTGTTGGGACACGGCCACTTCGTCAACGGCACAGATTCGGGAAGAAGGACTGCACTATACTACGCCGCGAAGAAGAGCTTCCTCCCTATCATGGACTTGCTCCTGGAGAGGGGTGCGGATCCCAATATCCTCCCAGTGGGACGCAAGACCTGGGAGGAATTCATTTCTGACGATATGGCTCTATCACGGCTTACACGAGCCGGTTACAAGAAGGGAAGTACTGATCCAGAAGTAGAGCAACGGATAAGGCTGGCCCTCAGAGGGGGAGGTGACTCCCTTGTTCAAGTTGGCGATCGATCAGCCTCAGGTCCACAACACACCCACTAGCGCCCACAAGGTCCAAGCATCAAAGCCCACAGCAAGCGAACAAGGTGGAGGTGGCCGGATCAGGCCTGACCAACTTCTTCAAACTGCTAAGATCAGGGTAAAACGATCAACGTGAAGGCAAGGACCGATGGTGACCTTGCCTCTTGCTACTCTTTCAATTGCTACATTACGAGTCCTCCCCTAAAGTAATTAATGCAACATAAGATGATACATATCCAACTATTCTCCCTCTCTTCATTCTCCCTTCGCTTTACCGTCCTCAATCAACGTCTACCAACGAGATACTTCATAAATTAACAACCTGATGTAACATTGCATCGACTCTCCTCAATATATTGAGATATTTTTGTACTCTTTGTCTCGGCGCCACAGGCAGGCCTCCAGAGCGGTACCCATACAAGCATTATGGCGGCATCTACTTAATTAGCTTGGTACCTTTAAATACCCTTTGGGTTCGGGGTTCCCAATGCAGAAACACGGACATAAGGGTGGCTGTCGCGACCACACTGGTAATTTGCATCGGTGCCTTCTACGAGAATCATCTGCGCCTTTTTGTTGACGAATGCAGGGTGATTCGAATCAACCCTATTGTCTGTTATGGCGATTTCTTCGTTTCCGCCTCGGGAAGCGGAAAGCATTTCCTTCTGCATCAGCACTCGGGCTCATGGTCCGCACCCTTCTAACATAAAGTGCGTAGCTGCTAACCATTTCGATTTCTTCCACGTCTCTGATGGAGTGTACCGTTCCACGAGTTGCTAAGTGAATCAAGCTCGCTTCCACACTTCTAGCCTTGAGGTCATGTCGAACCTTAAGCGTTACTCTGGGGAGCTTGGCCATTTCTGTCCTCTTCCGCTTGGGTGTTAGCAATGTGGAATTATGTATTCGCCTGGCCATAATGGCCAGACTATGACAGCATTAAACACAGATGACTTGATACTTGAAATAGTCAATTGTGATACATATTCCAAACCGCAAGGGCCTTCTCGCGGTGTCGGTGACACTGTCATACTACCTAGTAACATGTGATGTCTTTCAGGACATTTCAAGCAAACGAGCCACGGCTCACCTCCGACTTAGCCTGCTTCGCGTCCACGACCTGCGTCTCCTCGACATGCTGGCCCGTAATGGCAAGGACGCTGGAATCAGCAAAGGCAGCAGCGCCCTCGAATTTCAGTGCGATTTCCTCCAATGGGATGCCCTTGGTCTCCACCCAGGTGAAGTAGATGATGGCGAAGAAGATGATGTTGTAGGACCCATTGATCAGATAGAATTTCCATCCTAGGTCTGCCATTGCATAGGAGAGAGCGAAGGATGCCATGAGTCTGTTTCAAGGAGTGTCAGTCAACATGGCTATTCAGAAAGAATAGTCATTTGGTGGTGATGGAGACTTACCCGAATCCACTGTCTAACATTCGGAAAATGGCGATACCTGTAGTACGCAATTTGTACTGTGAGATTTCGGTCGGGTACAGACTTGTCAAGGGGGTGATTGAGAATGCATAAAAGCCCTGGAAAAGGAAGATGAAGGCGATCGTGCCATAGATGCCGGATTTGTTGGAACCCTCTCCGAATGCTGGTCATTGGTGAGCGTCTGGACTGGCATAAGGACGACTGATAGGCCAATTGCTTACTCTTGATCATTCCAGCGATGACGTAGAGGCACACAATCATTCCTGCGACACTTCCAAGCGCCTGCTTGCGTCGTCCAATGAAGTCGAGCATGTAACTACCGCAGCAAGCCACGACAAAGGACCAACAGCTCATAATGACATTGATCTGCGTTTTTGTTTTGACTTCGGTGATACCTGCCTGGGTGAGGATCTTGTCCAAGTAGAACCTGTCATTATGATACATTAGCTACACGTGCAAGGACACTCGATGGGGGCTTCACGCACGAGATGACAAAGTTGCCAAAAGAGTTGATCATGACGCCGAATGTGCATAGGATCAGGAGTCGTTTCCTGTTTGCCGGAGTGGCCGCAATTTCTACCCAGGGATTAGAATTGGACATGGCTTTCTCGGCTGCCAAAGCGCTTTCGATCTCCGCGAAAGTTGTCTTCACGCTTTCGGATTCGGGATTTCCGCCTCCCTGTACCACAATCAATACCTCTCGTGCTTGCTCGTGCTTGCCTTTGGATATCAACCATCGAGGAGACTCAGGAACGAAAGGAAGAAGGCACAAGGCGAGCAAGCTTGGGATCACTTGCAGCATCGAGGGGAGCCTCCAAGACCAGGTCGACTGAATGTTCTGACTGCCATAATTGATAATGGCAGACAGCAAGCTGCCCACGAAGAAGCAAGAGAAGAAGAATCCTAAAATCCTCCCGCGCGTGACAGCCGGAAGGAGTTCACCCAGTAGCGCTGGTGCCGCACCACTGGAAAGCTGAGAACCAAGTCCGATTATTATGCGCGCCACAATGAACATGCCGATTTTTTGTGCTGCACTCTGTAGGATGATTCCGATAAAGCAGATGATAGCAGAGAGAATAATGGCATTCTTGCGACCAAAGCTATCCGGGATAATTTGCATGAAAGGACCGGACAAAATGGCTCCCATCCATGAGGCGGCGTTATTGAGCCCATTGGTAGCAGTGTTGAGATTGAAGTACTCTGTGTAGGATGGCAGGATTTGGAGGCCATTCATCACTGAGGCATCATAGCCCAGTGTCTACATTGTAATCGTCTGAGTCAATGGATCGTTCGCTGCGTGTTGGTGATAGTAGATACTTACTGCGGAATTGATGACAGCGACCGCTATGACCACCACTGTGAATACCTTTGGGTTTCTGGGGACCCATCTTGACACATACTCTGGCTCGAACTTGGCCATGATGGCTTTAGACTTGCCACAGGGAAGTACGATGATCAATGATGCTGGAGACCTGGAGAACACCCATGTCTCCTGATCTGGTCGTTTATATGTACTCCGTGCTGTCCATGTCGGCAGAGGCCGTATCTGATTGTGGACAAATGTATCACTCCGCAATCCTGATCCACTCCATCGGCACGAGGTTTCGAGCGTTGGGTGTGTCCTTGATTAAATACCGGGAGCGTTGATTGGCCGAAACCTAAACTCACCCGTGCTCGCCCGCGAGCCTGGGAAGTGAGGTGAGTGGCTAGAGCTTCGTTTATCTGAATGTTGCCGCTATCATCAATGGCGAATGTGGAGACATGTTGGACTGGGGCCAGGGACCCAGCAAAGCCGTTGGTAATTTCGTCGGTGTCCCCCAACTCCCCCGATACTCGGCCGTGATCGACTGGGCCGACGTTTCCCATGGAGGCAATATTGTTGACGGTGTTTAGGCTATCTGTTGTCGAGTCCGCACTATTTACGGAGCGGCTCCTCTCGATACTACAATAAATGATATTGCCAGCAATACTCAGCTTTCAGCTGTCGACACTCCTGTTGTTATCTCCTGCCCAATTTGAATTTGTTATCTCAAGACTAGACGTACCTACTTTACGCATACAGTGCAGCCAATCACCCGACAAAAGGCGATGCCAGGAAAGATCAAGTCGTGGCCTGCGTGGCGGGAATACGTCCCAGATTCAGACGGGTATAACCCCAAAGATCCAGACTATGCTGCCTGTAAGAAATCGATTGTCGAAGAATATGGAAGAGAGGCCATCGAGTCTAGTTGGCTCCAGGTTTGCCAGGACTTGGAAGCTGTCACATCAGATCTTTCGAGTAAGAAGAGCAGCTGCATACCAATCTTCGACGGTAAAGCAGTTCTGGCAAATGGCTTTGCTGAGGATGAATTGGCGCAGATCAAGCATTATGGTTGTTTTGTGGTTCGCCAGGTTATCCCAGAGCCTACTACCACTCAATTGTACAAAAACCTCAAACGCTACATTGCCGACAACAGAGCTCAAATTCGGGGCTGGCCTGCGGAATCTCCCAGTATGCTACTTCTGTACGACTCGCCGACGCAAATTACTATACGAACACATCCGGACCATCTGAAGCTCCAGCGACTGTTGAACCAGCTGTGGCATGATGACTCTGGCGAGGCATCCGCTGATCCACTGTTGTACTCCGACGGCGTTCGGGACCGCCCACCTCAGCAGCAGTTCTTGGGTCTCGGGCCTCATATTGATGCGGGAAGCCTTTGCCGATGGGCGGATCTAACCTACCGAAAATCATACCATCACATTTTCTCCGGGAATCCACGACAGCACGACGCCTTTGATCTTACCATCCGAAAAGATGCCGATCAATTTCTGTTTCCGGGGGTTGCTCATTCAACGGTCTTCCGATCATTCCAGGGTTGGACAGCTCTGACCAAAGCCGCTGCGGAGGAAGGAACAATACTGCTCTACCCAAACATATCCACAGTGATTGCGTATATCCTGCTCAGACCCTTTTTCAGGCCACCTAGTAACGAGGCAGACATACTGGATGCTAGTAAGTGGACGTTCGATGAGGAAGGTGCCTGGTTCCCTGGAACTTTCAAGGAACAAAGTCAATATCTGAGCAGATGCTCTCATCCGCACCTGAGGCTGGAAGATTGCCTTGTCCACGTACCGCCCATCAAACCTGGCGACACTGTTTGGTGGCACACAGATGTAAGTCAATTCTCTTCAGAACGAGACCAGGAGTATTAATTGTGTGCAGCTTTGTCATGCAGTCGATCCTGAGCATAATGGCGATGAAAATGCCAGCGTTACGTATGTCGCCGCTTGCCCAAGCACAGCTGTCAATCAGGCTTATATCAAACATCAACTTCAATCAACACGGGATGGTAAGCCACCCCCAGATTATGCCGAGGGCTTGAACACGGACGAGACCAAATTCAAGGGATACACTGGACACGAAGGTCTTTCCAACGAGGCAAAAGCGGCGCTCGGATACAACCTCTGAGAGTCAGTTATCCATGTCAGTGTTTTTAGCCCATAGCCCAGCCGTGTATACTCCCATTAGTACTTAAGATTCTCGCTGTTAGCGGATCACAGCAGGCTCAGCTAGCTGAAGTAACCAAATGTTGGCCAGGATTCGAAATTCCAACTCCATGGCCGTTATCTAATTGTTGCAAAATTTGGACAGCTGTCTTGGCAACTGCACTGGTGCTTTCAAGTTGTGAGAGGTACGAAATTGAGTAGTCAATCAAATCTCGGCAATCTGTAACACCTGAAAGGCCATGCACTTCAATGTCATTTAGAAGGCAGGCGGCGGCTGCATAAATATGAACGGTGGCAGCCCTGTGAAAGATTCAGTAAGCAAGAATGAATGCTCACTATGTTGATTGGATCTTACCATTGGCGGCGTTTGGTCAAAGGTATTGTCCATTCGCGTTGGATCAGAAGAATACCTTTGGCTGAGCTGAGACAAATGGCCCTGGGTCCACCATACTTGCCCTGGTCGCTAAGCCAGGAATGTTGTAGCGTGCGGTTGATGACCATCCTGTAATATAACAGAACTAGTGTAAGGTATACTCTTTGCCAACCAATCCAAGGATAGGTTGTATCACGCTGATTTATGTAGTCATCTTGAGGCTGATCAGGCTGCAAGTGACTGGGGAGGTTTGAAATTATTTCAGCCAGCTTGTTGTCGGCGTCTTGCACGATCTCCACAACAGGGCTTTCAATCGACCGTAGATTTCGCCGAAATCTATGGTATATTGAGGAGACACTGATCATGAAAATGTGATAGTCCACCGGAGAGCAGGGCGCTATTCCATCATGCCCTTTGGCTGTCATTGCAGGCTCAAACTCCAGTTCCGGCAACGGTACATTGAAATCGTGTTCCGTGATGCATGGCGCATACCACGGTACCGAAAGCCTGTTCGTAGGAGATTAGAGTTTGATCCTGGCTTGGTGGCGGAACAAATCAAACCATTCACAAAGGATCAAAGTCCACCATAATCTGCGACATAACTCTGGTCTTATGGTCAAGTTGGTGACTATGGGCTTATCCATTCCTAAACGTTGCGCAATGCGAATGGCACAGGACCACAGGTTCTTGTACAACTTATACTCCCCGAGAGTGTTGAAACAAATTCCCAAGACGGCTATGATCTGGACAGTAAGAACATCATCTCTTTTCATAAAATCGGAGAAATGAAGATAATAAAGTGAAGTATCAAACCATAAGCGTAGACAAGAATCAATATCGCCTCGTTCATTTGTTAGTTTCAGATGTACCTTTTTCGATTGATGGGGTCAATACCTGTCGGAAGGTTTAGATTGATGCTCAATCTTTCATCCATAGTAAGTAGGGCAGCCTGCGGGAAATCTCTGAGTACTGGACCGCGAAATAGAATCAGTAAATTCTTACAGCAAGGACAGCGAAGTAAAGAGCCAGCCAAGCAGGATCGATCTGATCCGCGGGAGTTCCTGCCTCTAATTTTTCCCACAAGAGTTCGTGTTCCTGATCAAACTCTGGATATTGCACCGCATAGTGCACCCACGAGTTCCAAGTCTTGTCATGGTCGATCAATTTCGCACTACAATCCTGCATAGGGAAGGCGATGCATGTATGATCAAAATTGACGCGAACGGAGGCTTGTTGAACGTTGTCGAAAAGGTACCTTTCCAATATATCGTAATCTTGGACTGCACCAGTGTCGACTGTGGCGACAGACTGCGGCTTGGGGATTGAGAGGGTCATAGCATGCCGCAATCTCCGGTTGTCGTCGAGGAGTTCCTGGTACGTCGGGAGATGGTCTTTGGCTCTCGCGCTGCTATTCTAAGCCTTTGGACACGGCGATAATGAGTTGGAGGATGCCTACGTGGTGATCGCGCCGCGAACAAGAACAGTTTCCTTGCAGCATGCATTGGGGATTCCCTTCTTGATGCATTGATTACAAGGGATATTCTTGTCACATTTGATCTTGAGTCGAGCGCACCGCGTGCAACTTTGAGGAGCCCGCTGTGTCGATCGTAAACCAACAACAGGTGAATCAACACCGCCTGGCGAGTACATACCAGGGGTCTTCACTCACCAAAGGCTAGGGGATTGAAGGAGCGACGTACAGCTGACAAGACGTTTGTACAACAGGAAAAGGAATGGAACTTTGCATATTATGGATGATATCCGAGGTTGACCAAAGTAGAGGGTTCAAATGACGTCGCCAATTTTCAGCGATTGGTTGAAAGAGGAAACTCGCCCGATCTCACCCGTGGGACAAGGCTGGCATGTGTAACCAAACGACACATGACCACATCCAGAGGCTCAGTACTTCATTTATGTTATATTCCACGTCTTATTTCCCCTATCTCTTCAGTTGCCTTCAGAAGTCTCAAGGAGAGTACACGGTCGAGCAACAGGACCAAGCAAGGCATCATTCGTCCAAACCATGAGCCAACCGCACGCCTTCCACGGCACAATCGCACACTGCCTGGACGACGGCTCCACCGAGCTTCTCCCGGACAGCCTACTCGTCGTGGGCCAGGATGGGCAAATAACCCACATCAAACACGGAATAGCCCATACCGCAGCACAAGAGACCCTTCAGCAACTCAATCTCTCAGCACCAGTGCCCACAGTCCGCTTCCTCCCAGCAACATCCTTCCTGATCCCAGGGTTCGTCGACACGCACAACCACGCGCCACAATGGGCCCAGCGCGGGCTCGGCGGCGGCCTGCATATCCTAGACTGGTTGGACCAGGTGACGTTTCCCAACGAGGCGAAATTCGCGAACCCGAAGTACGCACGTGCAATCTACTCGTCCTGCGTTGACGGGTTCATCAAGCAGGGGGTGACGACCTGCTCGTACTACGGCTCGCTGCACGGGCCGGCCACGAAGATCCTGGCGGACATCTGTCTCGAAAAGGGCCAGCGGGCATTCATCGGGAAATGCAACATGGACCGCAGCGCGCCGGACTACTATCGCGACAAGGACGCCGCGGAGTCGCTGAGCGTTACGCGGGACGTGATCGAGCATGTGCGCGGGCTTGATCCGTCCGGGACGATGCTGAAGCCCATTCTGACGCCCCGCTTTGCGATCTGCTGCGACGAGGAGCTCATGACGGGTCTCGGGGCTCTGGCAGCTGAGAACCCGGATCTGCCGATCCAGACGCATTTCAACGAGGCGCAGCAGGAGATCGACGCGACGATGGGCCTATTCCCGGCGTTCAAGAACGAGGCGGACCTCTACGACCATTATGGGCTGCTGACAGATCGAAGCATCCTCGCCCATTGCACCATTATGACGGAGTACGAGATCGAGAAGCTCCAGCGAGCAGGCAGCGGCGTCGCGCACTGCCCCGTCTCCAACACCACGGTCGGAGGCGGGTTCATGGCGGCGCCGATCGCGAAGTTCCTCGAAAAGGGCATCAGCGTCGGTCTGGGGACGGACAGCGGCGGGGGCTTCTCGTCCAGCATCCTCGACGCAATCCGCCAGGCGATCATCGTCTCGAACGCCCGCCAGGCCATGACGGGCGAGTCGGCGCTCTCGATCTGGCAGTGTTTCTACCTGGCCACCCTAGGCGGTGCCAAGGTCTGCAGCCTGGAGGACAGGATCGGCAATTTTCAAGTCGGCAAGGAATTCGACGGCCTCGTGGTACAGACGGACACAGACGGCGTGATGACCATGCTTGAGGAGACGGACAGTCTTGAAACCATCTTCGAAAAGTTTCTCATCACGGGAGATGATCGGAATATTGCTGAAGTTTATGTGAAAGGTCGTCAACTGAAGGGAGCTCGGTTTAATGTCTAGCGCATGAAGTTTGAATCATGAGCAGAGGTAACTTCACGGCAAGGGGGCGGAGCACAGTATCGAACTAAATGTGGGCTATTTCAACGAGCGTATGTTCTGCAGTAGAATAGAATTTTGGGAGATCTTGCTAGTTCAAAGGAGGCAGAACCAAAAGCCCCGCAGCGCAGGGGAATAAAAGGGATGATGGGCTTTAGACGGATGGTCAGGTCGGAAGATGATTCTGTTCAATCTTCAATCCCCATGTTGGCCAATCAAATTTTTAGCAACACCAGAAGTGCCGTCAGCTTGGCGAGCCACTTTCCTGAGACAATGATGAGCGTGTGCTTGCTGTGGCTTGGGGTGTATCCAAGCCCATAGCCTCACGATATTCCTTCCTAGCCTCTTCATAATCAATTTCATAGAGTGTGAACCTTGGTACCTCAGGTATGGAAGGTATTGGTCCAGGCCAAGGCCGACTCCTGTCACTTGGCCCTTCTTGATAATACCGCCTGCACTCCAAGTAATCTGTCCAGTTACAGCCAAACAATTGCATCTGAATCCTCGAGGGCACCAGTCCATTTGGATCCTTGCGTTCGTTGACCGCGCCGTTACTCAAAAGTGCCCGGATCATTCTGCGCAATGGTGGGATGTCCCCCATACCCTCAAACTCACAAGAGTTTGCGAGCTCCCACGTCAGTTCTAAAGGCTTCCCTAACCGCCCATTTTCATTGATGTTTGCACCTGCATCAATGAGGAGAGCCAATTGAGCAGTATAATACTCATCGTTATGGAAATAAATCGGTCTTCCAGTAGCTACACAAGCCACAACATAATGAATCACCCCTCCTAAAGCGCCGCATTTCTGACTAATTCGTGCACCACGCTCCTCTAATATATGAATAATTTCTCTAGCATCCATTTCATTCTCGCTCCACATATTTAGTCGAAGTCCCAAACCCGCCACAAGAGTAAGTGACTTCTCTCGGAAAAATTCTGTGGCCAAGTCGAGATTTCGCCAGTGAACATATCGCAAAAATTTCGGCTCAAGATTCCCGACATTCAAACGAGAGCGGCCCGACAACAACAGCTTCAGCATCTGTGGTGGGCCGTAGGCAACTGCAGCGAAAAGGTCATGGTCTTCGATAGTTGCACCGTAGTTTAAAAGAGGCGTGAGAATCGGGGCCCAGTCTGTTCCATGAGATCTGTCGGGGCCGCACGCGCAGAAAATGACCTGAGCTTTGCGAACTCGTAGGCGCCGAGTGAAATCATCGGAGCTTCCTCGACGGAACGATTTGAAGATTCTATCAACAATGTTTGACTTATGGTCAGCTTCGATACTTTGGGAAGTTTCTTGGACTAATTCGGTCGTGTAATGGACCAGTCTGTGACTACACGCGAGAGAAAATGGTTCAATTTGTGTATCATAATCTTCTGCGATGCTGCGAAGGAGGCCGCAAGAGCATCCATCAATCAGTTCCAAATGTGCCTCAATAAAGGCAGGAGTGAGGCAATGCTCAACAAATTCGCGGCATGAGCATATAGAGCATGTCTCATAGGCAGAAGCATGGTCTAATACACAACTGATGGCGTACCCAAGAAGAAATGTCTCAGAAGTTGGTGGCTCAGATTGGATTATCTGCGAAGAACTTGACTCTGCGCTCATGCCAATACCCTGGCCAGTTGCTGACGATCCTTGGCCTATAGGAATAGCCAAGGGGCCTTCATGAATATCGAATTGCTTCCTCAAATACGGGATCCTCGAAGCAAGATTGGATCCATCTTGCCTGATAGCGTTGGCGCATACCTGTATCCATATCTCGTGGCCTAATTCAGGGGTGAAAATGTTCCCAAGCAGCTCCCTCCAGCCGTCGAATTCAAGGTAGGTTTCTACCGTTCTGTGAATCAGGCGAGGCAATTCACAGTCGAAAACTAATATTGAACCATATTCGGTAAGAAATTCGGCTTGGACCTGGAGGACTTCTACGACGCCGCCCGTGATGGCAAGTAGCTGCTTCGAGAAAGAGCGACTGTCGTTTCCCAATAACTGGTTTGTTTGATTGGTATCGGACATACCCCATGATGTGGGAACATAGCAAAGAGCGTTTTCAAGCATTCCAAGGTTAATTTCCTTCAGCTTGTAGCAGATCAACAACAAAAACAGCGCTGCCGTCTTCTTGTGGGCCGGTGTAAAACGTTGGAAAATTCGAGAATAGATCTGTTGCAGTTCCTCTGGCAATTCGGCGAGTCTCTGTTCAAGGTCATAGGAGCCCAACTTCTCACCACGGCTTAGGCCTTCAATCAGCTCATTGACAGCAAAACGAGCCCAGAGACAAACACCCTGTGATCTTTGAGCGATGTCCTTAGCCAAGGACTTTATAGCAGCAGGCTCAAACTGCTGAGCTGAGTAGAACTGCTCTAAAACATCTGAACTGAAGGACTGAATCGCCTCGAAATTGAGCTCTTGCATCAAAAATGTTGGCATACTAGCGAAGGCGTCTGGGAATGGAGGATCAGGTCTGCTAGCCGTACATATCTTGATGTTTTTGAGTTGAAGAGCCTTGATGAAGTTGGTCAGTTCCACTTTCCGTCCTTCGTATTCGTCAAGACCATCTAGAAGGATGAGCATATGTTCTGAACAGCTGGCAAGCGCCTGAAGAAGACTTTTCTTCAATAATTCTAGGGGCAGGTATCCAGGTAGTCCCATTGGATCTGCTGATCCTAGAGATTGCGAGACTGCGCTTTGATTTGATTTCTTCCGAGTGAATTCGCTAACGAAGTTCTGTAGGCCTGGGACGTTTTGGGAGAGATTCGGCAAGTCCTCACAGATTTGAACGAGGAGACATCGTAGAAATCCCTCGAAATTATTGCCTATGTCATCGCGTGCCCGGAAATCGAAAAAGAAGTAAATCACTTTCCAGTGCGTTTGATGAGCGGTTTGTAGTACCTCGACAGTCCTTTCCGTATGTGCGATGTAGTTCATCAATGTTGACTTCCCACTCGCTGGTTTCCCGGATACCCAGAAGAATGGAGAGTCGTCCTCAAGCCAGGTTTTGAAAGAGGAGGTCCAAATCCAATCGAATGTTTTTTGGGTCGTTTCGGTGCTACTGATTTGTTGTTGTCGAACACATCGTTCTTTGAAGTCTAGAACTTCCATCAAAACTGATGACAGTATCAGTTCTCTCCAATCATGGGGAAAGCCAAATACTTATGATGATTCGTGTGTCACATACCTTGACGCTCAGCCACAAGACGTGCGTGCTCAGCCTTCTGCACTGCGGTTTGTATCCTATCTCCCCGAGCTTGGATGATTGCAAGGAAGCCCTTCAGCGCAGCCGCGAAGTCTTTATAGGCCTGACAACTCGCCGAGCGGAATCGTGCCATGTCCATATGGTTCTCGTCGATGTGCGAATGTTGCTCGATGTCCTTGCGATTGAAGAACGAGGACGAATCAGGTACAACCTTGCCATCGAAAAGCTTTACGGACGATATTCCCTTGCTTTCCTGGAAGCTGTAAAGCTTGATCTTTTCATGTGGAGGGATGTTTTGGTTGAGCATTTGATTGAAATCGCTTTCAATTCAGCTCAGCTTTTCTCCATTTGGTTTCAGCCCTCTGAGAATCTCTTTGTACAGACTGAAGCCACCCGGTAGCGCGCCCACAATGTTGCTCAAAATTTCACCATACCTAGCAGCACTTGAGCCACGATGAGGGGTCCCAAAGAAGAAGATCGCAGAACAGGATTGACTGAGACATTTCAGATGGTTCTCATACTGGGCAGATTGAATGATCGTGTCCTTCACTAATATACCTCCAAGACTGTGCGCGACAAAGATGATCGGTCTTGTCAAGCAGTCGATCCGATTGTTGGTGAGTTGTTGGAGGAGATTGTGGGCATGTTGAGTGATGGTCATTTGATTGGTCTTTGACGCATAGAAATGGGATGGGTGTGAGTCGTAGCCATATGTAATGACTCTGATATTTGCAAAATCATCAGGAAGGAGGTCAAGCGGCCAATAGCAGCCTGCACGCTTTTGTGATTCAGGTTGTGTGGTATCTCCATCAACCTGGATACTCTGCTTCTCTTTTGCGCGGCTAGAGCCAAATGTTGAGAACCTGAACTTCTTGCTCTTGGGAGATTTTGCCCTTTCGTTCGTTGTCGAACCTCTCTGGTCATACCAGGTTTTGAAGGGATGACCCTTTAGGCCATGAACAAAGCAAATATCGGCAAGAATGTCTGTAGAAACAAGAGGACGCCACAGCTCAGTGATTCCATTGTCGAGGATATTAGGCAGAGGTCTTTGGATAGGCTGGCTGCGTGTCCCGAGAACGGGCTGCGACTCACGAGGGGGGACTGCATCTGAAGATGACCCGGTCTGAGTTTCGGAGGCCATTGTGTCGAGTCTATACAGAGAGGAGCTGGAAGGGAAGGAACGGCCCTACCAAATATGGTGACCCCTCATCCTCGTCTTCTTGAGAGACTGCATGGAAGCATCGACGTAGTAGTATCCTCATCCGCAGTTGCTGAAAAAGGGAGGGAAGTTGAATGTCATGAACTGGCTGAAATTGCCCGTGGTTAGGCTGAGGATGAAAGAAGTTCAGCCACACGACCAGGAAGGGCAGCCCCCTCTGCGATGGCTCGACTGCATGGGCGACAACACCAATCAGGCAGCCCTGAAGAGCAACCCTTAGCGAGCAGCCCACATCGCGCTGCTGCGTACCTACTCGTATGTTTAATGGGGTTTACCCTGCACCATATTGTGCGCGTATGTTACAAGGCGGACTTCAGGCAGATCGTTTGATTTAGGACAAGCCTTGTAGAATCACAATCAAAATATCAAGGCAGAGTTGAAGATACAAATGCTCACAGACGAGAGCTGACCTTGGCTGGCGGCTCGGGACGAGTGTTGGAGGCGTGCTGGGCCTGGCAAACCCAAAAGTTAATTACCTGACGAGATGGGACGAGAAAATACAACCCCACCCCGGAATCCTTTGGTCGCCAGACGCGTGCCAGACTTGCGAGTTTTGTACAGCCCCGTGCCATTTCCAGTTGCACAAGGATCAAATGACACCGGCCAGTTTGGAAAGCCAGAAGTGTCGGCTGTACAGGTACCGTACCAAAAACACCATTCCCACCATGCACCCCGGAATGGCAGTTGTGTGCTTTTGCGGAACAGAAGTGTCAGTGACAAGAGACAGAGAAAGAAAGAAAAACGGTGCAAAAATCCGGACGTCGCAATACTTCATCTTATAATATATAATATGGGGAACTACAAATGCACGGAAAAAGAAATGAGGCGCCCATCACACATCAAATAAATCAGTAGCTTGCTATGGCTATGCAAGCGTGGGCAGATGTTATCATCCAGGCATTTATGATATGCGTGTTGTTCTTATATATATGTACATCCAGCCCTTCCAGCCATCATCGACCACCAAAAGGCAGTGCTACATATGCCTGGGACCTCAAACAGGAACGCCAAGCGCCTGTCTCGCCCTGGTCCAATAAGCCTGGCGGCCCGGCGAATTCGCTGTCTGAACACAGCCAGTGATGAATCCATTCTGCCAGCCCAGCAACCCACCACTGGCGACCTGAGCCTTCTGGTCAGCGGAGCACTTGGTGGCATAATACCAGGCGGCGGCGGCGAAAGCATACTGATCGGGCTGCACGAGGGCCAGCACGGCGGCGGGATCGCCCGCGGCGGCCGCGACCTGCGCCGCCAACTCGGGGATGCTGGCGGCGTACTCGGCGACGAAGTTCGGCATCAGCATGGCGCGCGTGCCCTGGCCGGGGCGTCCCGGCGGCGGGAAGTGGTTGCGGTTGAACTTGAAGTCGCCCGACTCGAACGCCATCCACGAGAGCAGCGCGGCCTGCTCCGCCGCCGTCGTGACGCTGTATTTCGCGAAACCGTTGATCATCGCGTCGGCGACGGCCGTGGACGAGATGGTGCATTCGTCCGGGAATGATGCGCCGGCGCAGCTGGTCGAGCTCGGCGCGATCGAGATCAGTTGTGCGACGGGATCCGCGGTGCGAGCTGTCAGTTCGTGGTTGTTGGTGTTTTGTGCGGTACGTAGCGGTGTTGCGAGTGTGGTGCCTGCCACTATCGCCATCACCATGAGGAGACTGGTTCGTAAGCAACGCATCGTTTCTTGCTGGTGTCTCCTCAAGGGAGCGTTTTTTCGCTTTGGGATCGAGTTTTGCTCAAGGTGCCAAACAAGGACGACTTTTTTAGGGACTTCCAACAACTGAAAAAGGGATCGTAGTAACAATTTCTTTTTTTTTTTTAAATAAAAACCAACTCGAAGGAAACTTCGTCGTGAAAATCGTAAACACTGGCAATATAAAACGAAGGGATCAGATCGAAACAAAGCACCATCCGCGCAGCAGCGAGGGAAAGCAGCAAGTAAGTAGGATGACGACAAAGAGAACAGTGAACAAACACCCACCCACACATAATCAAAGGAAACAAAGGGAGGCCCAAGGCTTCATTATAAGTAAGCAAGCTTTTGAACAAGCATAGGTAGGCACCAAAAACTCTTGTTCTGAACAAAGCTAATTAGCAACAGGGGTGGCAGATGACTTGTGGGATAATACTAAGGAATATTTAGCATACCTAAAGGGGATCCAATGAGAAGCTCCGGAGTCGAGGTGCTCGGTTCGGAGTACGTAGTTAGTAACCAACAGTTGAAAGCGGGTGTCAGGACTCAGGAGTTGGACGGCCGTCGATGGCTAGCGAGGGCGAGGCGTCGTTTCAAGTGTCGCGGGGCTTTGGGGGGAGAGGGGATAGGAAGAAATGACTGGAGGAAACAGACGTGGATGGGAGTTTACTGGTAAAAAGGGGCTCTAGGGGGCCAAGGGTGGGGTTGGGTGCCATTACTTAAGTAGGTATTATTAGTCAGGTGAAAGGAACCAGATCAGGCTCCCCAATCCTCGGGTCACGGAGGTGTTCAGGAAGTGCCCAGGACGCTCAGCTACCTACGCCCACCTAGACTTGGAGGCTCAGCTTAAACTAATGACGGACACACAAACCTCCCTCCGGTTATCAAATATACCCAGGTGAGGCCGAGCCGACGTTGGGCTTGGTCATATAGAAGATAAGCTTAAGCGGCAGGCGCCCGATCCCTTAAAGGATGCATCACACGACTCAGCGTGGATACATAACTGTACTGCCCTTCCCTTAGGAACGCCACCTGTACAGACAATACCTTGACCCGAATCCTGACCTCTACAAATCCATTCCATTTCCAGAACTGAGCGCTGCTGGTTTACCTTGAGCCATGGCTGTGTCAATTCTGAGTATACCGGGAGCAACCCTAAGTCCCAGTCGTGAGCCCTATCTAGCGACCTCAACTTAAGTCACTGAGCATGCGGTGATATGTAGACAAGCATAACTGTGTTTCATGATGCGTTCAGAGCCGGCATTGGCCATGTCGCAGAGCTGTATATAAGGATGATCCTCTCCAGAGGTCCCAAAATGTACCGGTTCTCTTTAACTTACAACATTAAAATCTGACCGCCTTCCAGACGAACTGATGGCGCTTTTCTAAAGTGCTCATATGACTGCACCCTGTATAGAATCAACGTGTCTTTGCTTCACATATAAGAAGAGGCTTTGACGTTTCTCCCATATTCTTCTACTCGTCAAGAAAGTGTATCTCCCTCCCCAATATCCCGCTGTATGAACCATACTGATGCAGATGATTTGCGACAGTGCTAGACAACCACGTGCCTCCGAGGACTAGACGGGATGAAGGCTTTGAGGTATTCCCTCAGACCGGGATCACACGCGTAGACATAAGTGCCGCGTATGCCCCGCGTCAAAAGCACTGCATAGATCTGTGTGATGAAGCGCAGCAGGTCATCGTCCGAGTAGCTCCGCCCAAGCTTCCGATTCTGCTCCTTGCCCTTCCTGTCAAAGTACGAGGAGCGACTGACCCAGAGGCGCTGCTGCTCCGGACTGTAGCGCAGATCGAGACCGATGATGACGCCTACGTAGTTCAGATCGTAGCCCTGAACCGTGTGGATCGAACCCACCTCTTCGAGAGACTTGTCCGACGCGATCCAGTCGGTAGAGGTCGTGTTCCAATTCAGCCACGTCGGGCCGATCCTGATGTCCAAGGCGTTCTTATCCTTTTTGGTCCACTTCCAGGCGTAGCCGGCGACCAGGCGTGAGAGGCCGGCTTCGGCGTCGCGGTGGAAGATCTCGTCGCGCATGTCTTCGACGCTGTCGAACGCGCGGAAGTCGTAGTCCCCGAAGTTTGGCATCACGTGAGGAACTAAGAGGCGATTGGGATTGAGGATTCCTCGAATGTAGGATATGAAGTACGATCCCGCTTGAACGCGCATCTGAGTCTGGAGCTGAAAGTATCGTCCCGACTCAAGAGCCTGGGCCGCGAGCGCCGATAGCAGTTCTGAGGGAAGATCGGCTGGTCGCACGCTCTGCGCGGCATCCAAGAGAAAGACCTGATGCCGACTCTTTGCCTGGATCCAGTCGAGCTGAGTCTTGCTGGTATCGTCACTACCAAAGAGGTTAATTGTGATGTCTGTGACCTTGGCGTTGAGCCCCCCCGATGATTGGTTGGCGCGTTGATTAAGTCGATGAGTTTCGTCCACTAGTAGCAGGTCAAACTGTCCATCTGCCTCTGCCACCTCAAAGGGTGTCAATACCATCGAAGGGTCGAGCTCAGGCGTCTTCTTGAAGACCTTCTGGACCGACACTCGCAGCGATTGTTGCGGGACCACCAGAGCGATGCGGAGGCCCTGGAGTAGCTGCTGGTTATCTTCGGTGAAGAACTCGGAGAATCGCGAGTCACTGTCCAGATCTTCCAGGGCGGTGAACGACTTGATGTCAAGCAGCAATTTCATCATGAATATAGCTACGACCGTCTTGCCAGTGCCCGGGTCACCTTGGATCACGATTGTGCTTTGGACACCCCTCACTAGGTCGGCAAGGAACCCCTTGACAATCTGTTCGACGGAGTTTGCTTGATCCTCCGTGAGCGCTTTGAACGGCGAAAGCCTGAAGAGGTCACTGTTCTCGATTGCGGGGATGGTTCGCGTGAAGACGCCATCTTCTGCGAGTTTGACGAAAATGTTGCGAAATCCCTCACGGTATCGATCGCGTTGGTAGTAGTTGGACCCGGTAATCCCGTCATTGCGGTTGAGTACCCGGTAGGCACCGTCGCCTGCCAACATTTGGATGAGATAAGACTCCAAGTCGAGGCACACTGACTTGTTGAATGTCGCGTCGATTATTATGCGGATGTTCGAGAGATGCTGCTTCTGGGGAGATTTGAGATGCTGCCGCATCCGGGCCACAGCATTGAGCGATTCGCCAACGTAGATGTCGCGCAGTCCGTTCGGCGGTCCTGGTGCAGTACCATGCCTTTCCTCCAAGACATATACAACCGGCCAGTTGCTATGTCTCGCGGCATGCAACGTCAAGGCCGCCACGGCAGGTTGAGAGAAGTCGAGACGCACGATTTCAGAGTTCATTGTACTTTGTGCTGCGTCCTCGAGCCTTGTCCACGGGATACTTGTTGCGCGTGATTTCGAGCTTGGCCAGAACGATCTGCTCGGGATCCACCCCGATGCGATCAGCGAGGAGCAGACAGTAAGTTAGCACGTCGGCAAGCTCTTCACGCACGCGACTCAATTCAGCGTCAGGGCTCCATTGGAAGCACTCGAGCAGTTCGCCGGCCTCTATCGCGATGCTTTTGGCGAGGTTTTCTGGAGTGTGGAACTGCGCCCAGTCGCGTTCGGCGACGAATGCAGCAAGGGCGTCACGGACAGCTTTGTTGACCATTGTGTTGCAGGATGAAGGTATATTGAAGAAGATGGAGAGGAGGGTTTTGAAAGGAGGAAGTGGCGGTGAAGGACTCTTGTAGATGTGACGAGCATGGACTGAGGCGCCCGGCTTAGCGCTTCTTTGAACATATCACAATAGGCAGCAGCAAAAGGGCACAGGATCTCAGAGGCTCCCAGACAAAGGTCTGAATCAGGTGCCCGGCTGAAAGGCAGGTCTAGGCGATCACTCAATAGCGCCAGTTTGGATTGGATCCTCCTGGTGATTAGCGGACGCGTAAACACTTGGCCAAGTTTATCAAATCAATCTCCAGGCGAGGTGTTGCTGCTAGCATGAGGAGCTCAGCGATCGCCCAGTGATGCTCAGCCAAAGACTCAAGTAGATGCTCAGGTTAAAGCGACCTTCGCTCACCCGCTAGGATCAAACCGTAAATGGTCATTAGGTTTTTCGTTCTCGAGTAATCTAGGTAGTGTTGGCGGTTTACAGAATGCTAACTACTCGTATATGTGTAACTCTTGCTTGCCAACCAACAAACTTCACCACAAATTCTATCGGAGAATAGATAGTGAGATTCCTCATACTCATATGTATAGGTAAAGTGGATTATAAAATAGTTAAAGGAATTTATATTATGATATTAGTATAGTGTTCGTAACGATATGGCTCCTTGAGGTTCAATTGTTAGGGTGTACTCCGTACTTACTAGGCCATAACCCGATAAACACTACGGAGTACCAACGAATGGCATCAACCCTCAGGCCAAGCATCCCCAATGGCATTCAATTCATCACGTGGAGATGCACGTGCCGCATCCTGGCACCTACACTGGCACCTAAGTACGAGCACAAGTACCGATTGTCATCGCCAGACCTGCCCTTCTCGTAACGATGCCCGCAGAGCCTCAAAGTCAGAGCGGGATTTAGTTATTCCGTATATACCCTCCGTCCTCTGTCTCTAATTATCATACCTAACCGAGTACACGATCTTCGTACATAACTGCCAGTGGGGTGCTCCAGTGTTTGAGTGGAAGGGGGGGAAAAACCGAAAACATTACCTTTTTTTCCCAGAGAGTGTAGCCGCTATATAGGGTATCATTATTCCAAGCATTTCCATTCGTCCATTCGTCCATATGAAAAATGAAAACACCCCTGACCAAACGGCCCAAAGAACGACGCCCCATGCCTGTACCCATAGTACCGTGCGTATCAATGACCATGCACACTCGCCTCGTTCCCTTAGGACCAAGATCGAGGTCGACATACTTTTTTGTTTTTCTCTAACTAGATGCCCCATCTCCCGAAAATCCGACGTCGCTGTCATGTACAGACTCGAAAGTGAGGAGGTACCATCTCTCGAGGGGGTGGACAACGATGAATGAGTCCTTCATTCTTCCTCGCCTTCGGCATCCTCGTCGTCCTCGTCGTCATCATCTTCTTCGTCGTCTTCACCTTTATGAACTGACGTGGCGTCCTGCTCATCCTCAACCTCGCCGTCAGCGTCAGCGTCGGATTCGGAGTCCAAGCTACTGTCTTCGGCGGGGCTTGATTCACTGCTGCTTTCCACTTCTTCTTTCTTGACGATCAACCTCCCGCTCCTGCGCGTATTAGTTTGTGTACGTGGTCCCGGAGCAGCAGGTTCATGGTTGATGAGCCACCACTCGCCCTTCTTCCTGCCCGGTAGGATCAGGCGTTCTTCGATGGCCCATTCCTTGAGGCCGGTGTCGACTTTCTCCTGGTCGAGGCTGTATGCGTCGCGTTCAAAGTGGCGGCCGACATGCTCCATTCGGGCATCCCAGGCCTTGCCTTCCTCGTCGTCGACGAAGGACTGGCCACAGAAGCCACAGCTGCTCCTGGAAGGGGGTTTCCTCCGATCGATCCAGCAGCGGGTACGGATATCCTCAAGCTGCTTCTCGAAGTTGTCTTTCTCTTTCTTCGACACACCCTCCTCACCTTTCTTGGCGCCGGCCCACGGAGCGTGCATCCGTCGACAGTGTTGTGTGAACAGGTCCTTGCGGTTGAAGTCATTGAATCCTCGCTGCTGACTGAGCGCATCATCCGGTGAGCAGGATCCTAGATCACATCGGAAGTATCCTAGTCGTAGGTGCTGAGAAGCCACATGACGTTTCCATTCGTTCTTACTGGCGAACGTGGACGTGCACCCATAGTGGTGAAACGTGCAAGGGAAAGACTTTGCACCCGAATCTAACTTCTTGGCCGCATTCAAGCCTCTGCGGTTGACGGCCTTGACCTTAGAACGTGAGTGCTCAGGTGCCGACCGTCGTCCCTTTTGATTTTTGACGATGCGGGAGTTTCCTAGGACTCCTTTGGTGGCGGAATTTCGCCCGGTTCCAGACAATCGCCGACTCAGAACATTGAGACGATTCAGTCGACCGGTACTTCCTCGCGCTGTTCTTCTCGTTCCGGGGATAAAGTCGGAATCATTGTCATTCTCAGCAACTCCGTAATCAGCTTCCTCGTCTTTGACTGTGATGGTGTCATCATCATGAATGGACATACCAAGACCAGAATCTGCTGGACTGGTAGGGGTGGCAAGCTGTTCTGACAACTCGAGCTCCTCTGGATTGATCTTGGGTTGGAGAACATCCCTGTCGTCCATGAGGGTATCCTCAAATTCTGGCTCCGGATCTGGCGTCACTTGCAGGTCCTTCATTCTCAAAGGTGTGCGGATGGAAGGCATGGAGACAGGAAGGTGAGTCATGAGAGCTGGTTGCGGATTCCAATGGCAGGCAACATTGAAGGGAGCGGCTGTCGATGCTCTATGCAGGTCACCATCATGAGGAGAGATGGGAGTTTCAAAGGGGCTCCGAATGGCGTCTGGACTGAGGGCATATTCGCTTGTGGTAGACTCGGTACTGGATGCTGCAAACCCGGTAGAGTCTGGAGGTGACATATGGCGCATGTACCGAAAATGAGTCACATCGCCCTGGGGAGGAGAGCATGTACCAAGCTGATACAGCTCCATGTCTTGGTCGTTCCCCTGGTATGGAAGGGAGAACCCATGGGCAGCTGGGTCATAAGCAGAGAAACTGCCTCTCAACAGAGCATTTTGGTGCTGGGGTGATAGGTAGCCTCCATGAGGTGGAAGGGCATCAAGGTAAGGGTCGATGCTATTTGAATCACCTGTGTAGGACCAGACCGGGTGATTGCTGTCGTAACCATAGGAGTCACTCGTATACTCCGGTCCTCTGTTCCCAAGCAAATTCTGGTAGATCAGATTATAGTCCATGACACTGGGTCATCTAGTGAAGGTGGTGAGGAGGGCAGTGTAATGAAGGGTGTGAGGGAGGGAAATGAAATAAGATGAGTAGAAGTTATTGGAAGGGTCAGAGTGAGTTGGGGTGGCACTGGCATATGAAGGGATAGGGTGGACGAGGGTGGAAAGGGATTCTTAAGAGAAGAAGGAAGCATATGGCAGCGGGAATGGATTGAGTGGATCTGGGTTCCTAGTGGATTGAAAAGCCAGAAAACCTCCCTCGGAGTCCTCGAGTGCTAGCATCTCCTGCTGTCTGCTTCTGATGGTGTCATGGATGGCGAGGAATAAAGGGGGGGCCAGAAAACAAAGGGCTCGAACAGAAATGCCACAGCATCGGATACTCTGAACTCATGCGTTTGGGTGGGTTGGGTTGGATTGGGTTGGGAGACGAAAGCAAGGGCATCAAACTCCCACCCCATGGGACCAACCATTGCTGAGAGACGTGAGGGATTGGCCCACGCAGAGCCGCATCGCCCTCTTAGGACATCAGAAAGAGGCCGGTTAGGTGGGTTGAAGGCTTTTCACTAAGAGACAGTAGTATGAAAGACCCCTGGAGGGAGTAGGAGTCTCAAGAGGTTGTCACACAGCCAAAAAGTCGAGACTTGAGTGGCGCGACTCGCAAATACCAGGCACCCCGGCCGATCCAGCCGTTGTGATTGGCGGCAGAAGCCAAACCGGTGTATTTTGGGTCAGGCGAAAGCTGGGTACGCCTTTCTGGATGCCTTTCTGGCCGGGACAAGCCATCCGCCTTGACTACTTGGGGCTTGTGATGTTTGTGGTGGTTGTGCTGGTTTGTGGACGAGGCGGCACGTTTCTGCCACTGCCACCACCAGACTCGACTTGCTAGACCATTGGGTCATTGAGACCTGACACTGGCATGAATGCACAATCGCGTGGCCGCCCGCCCGGCCCCTGCTTCGCCCCGGCCTTGTCGATTCGAAGAATGGTGATTGACGCACCTACGAGTACTCGGTACAGTGCAACAGAGCTTATCATCCCAAATCTGGTTGGGCTGATTGGAGTGTGTTTGGTACCGATTCCTCGCATGTCCCCAATCCGCCCCAACGACTCGCAGGAACTCTGGTCTTGCCTCGTGGCGGTTATAGTGGCTTGATATTTAGGGAAATGCATGGTCTGTACGTGGCCTGATGCTTCTCCCACTGGCAGGGACCAGGAACTGGGAAGTGACTAATAGGGCCCTTGGGCTGGGAGGGAAACTTTAGTTATTACGAGTACTCCGTACTCCGTGCTTTCTACTAACGACCCAACGACTCTCGACTCACGAGCAAAAGTCCCATCTGGGAAAAGACTGGCGATACAGCATTCACCAAGGTATTATTAGTACAATTGGTCGCCGGGTTCAAACTTCAAGGTTGGAGTGGACCCGAAGGAGAGGGTCGGGACGGATGGCACGGGTTTGGGGTGTAGGTTTGGGCGTGGACGGAGCACAGAGAACAGAGCACTCATGCCAGTAAGGATCACGAAGGACAAACCGGCGTAGAGGCTAGAGCTTGGAATCGAGCGCAATGCAGGCTTCAGTCAAGGGGGTGTGAGTGCGTGCTGGCGTTGCTGGCGTTGCTGGCGTGCTGCATGCGTGAGTGAGTGAGTGAAATAGAAGCCAAATGGGTGCGTGGCTTTGAGGGCTTGATGGCTTGTTTGTAGAATGAAGCGGTCAGAGCTAAGAATACCTGGATCACTGGATCACTGGGTCGCTGGATCAGTAATATCGCGCGCTAGCGATACGAGAAAAAGGCGCCATGAGCGCCTAGCAGGAACCGGGAGGGGGAGG
>Ga0105239_10001254_pt1 | contig 34477 bp, 24 predicted proteins | sample KBSC44metaG_FD_92761 | JGI IMG/M metagenome (GOLD analysis project Ga0105239, IMG submission 92761) | Corn rhizosphere microbial communities from Kellogg Biological Station, Michigan, USA - KBS C4-4 metaG | ecosystem: Host-associated > Plants > Roots > Rhizosphere > Soil | place: Michigan, USA... | reverse complement strand
TGTTCGACCAGACGGCGGACCTGATCGATGGGTCTGTCGGCGGTCACGGAAATCGTCCCAGATGGTGTTCGCCGGCAAGCTGGATGCTCCGCATCACGGCGTCGTGGGCAATCCGGCCGAACTGCATCATGCACATCATCCGGTCGGTTCCGATCTTGCGGTAGCCCTCGAACTTCGCCGCGCAATGATCAGGATCGCCGATGACGATGGAATCGATCTGTTCGAGGAGTTCGTGAGCTTCCTCGCTGGAGACATGTTCGCCCCGCGCCATGCGCTTGATCAGGGTGATGATCGGCGTGTCGCCGGCTTCCGGCGTCAGCACGGTGGGATCGACGCCATCATCGCCGATGATGTCGAGCTTGTACTGGTCCGAGCTCTGGGAGTTTGGATGCGCAGCAGAACGGAACAGCGAGAAATAGGCGCTGAGCGGGACCTGGAAGTTCTTCGGCCCGGCTAGCACATACCAAAGGGCCGACCACGCCGCGCCGTTCTCGATCGCTTTCGCGCGCGATTCTGCGACATGGACGAAGGTGAAGACGGCCTTCTGCCGGTTGGCGAACATGCCCACCGGCTTTTCGCATTCGGCAAGACCGGCTTCGTATTCGCGCAGGAGTGCATCCATCGAGGACACCGGATTTAAGATGGTGAGCGCGAGCAGGCCTACACCGCGCCGCCCCGCCATGCGGAAGGATTTGGGACTGCCGGCCGTTTGCCACAGCGGCGGATGCGGCCGCTGCACAGGATGCGGCGTCACCGCACGTTTCGGAATGGTGATGTGCGGACTCTGCCACTGGAATTCCAGCTCCGTCCACATCCGGGGCAGCATCTCGAACAATTCCTGATACTCGTCCGCCGAGGTCCTAGGATCGGCGCCGAAGCTTGCCCACTCCTTACCGCCCGACACCGCAAGGCCCACATCCAGCCGGCCTTCGCTCATGATGTCGAGCGTTGCCGTGCGCGCAGCCACCTTCAGCGGATGATTGACCCGGTGGCGTCCGATGACGCCGGAATGGCCGATGCGCATCCGCTTGGTGTTGAGGGCCACCGCGGCGAGCCAGAGATCGGGGGCGGAGCTGTAGCTGAATTCCGGGGTGGCATTGTGCTCGACCTGCCACCAGGTTTCGTAGCCACTTCTATCGGCGAGCCGTGCCTGCTCGAGCGTGTCCCGGTAAAGCACTCGTTCGTGGTTGGCGGGCCAGGGCTTGGCCGACTGCACCTCATAGAACATGTCGAATCTCATACGCGCCCTGGCCCGGATCTCGCCCTTTGTGTAACAGCCGTTATAATTCCGAGCAACCGCCTTCGCGTGCCATGCGCTTGTTGCATAACACGCGTTATTGCACTGCAGCGCGACACGATCCGGCAAGCCGCGCTCGCAAAACCGTCACGATTGCAACGCGTTCATGTCCGGCTCCGCGATTGTTGCAAACTTATCGCGCCTCGCGCTTGCGCGCGGACAACGCCGTCAGCCGGTTGCCAGAAATTGTAACAAGCGTTATATTTTAATCAGGATGCGGGTCAGCCGTCCGAGTCAGGGAATGCAAACGGCCGGCTCCGCTTTCGAAGAACGAAGGGGAGAGAAATGCGCACACGGAAAACAATCGCCCTCATGGGCGGGGTCGCCGGAGTCTGTCTTCTGGGGACCAGCGCGTTTGCGCAGATCGAAACGGTGGTAGTGACCGCGGAAAAACGCTCTCAGGACCTTCAGAAAACCCCGGTGGCTGTCACCGCCCTCCAGGGCAGCGCGCTCGATGCCATGGGAATTACCGGCTTCAAGGAGTTGAGCACCGAAATCCCATCGCTGCGCTTTGGCGCCGGCGTGACCGGCGGCGAGAACGTCATCACCATGCGCGGCCTGGGGAGCCAGAACACGACACCCGGCGGTGATTCCCCCGTCGCCTATAGCGTCGACGGCGTCTATCTGCAGCGCACCACCGTCGTTGATCCCGAATTCTATGACATCGCGGATATCGAAGTGCTGCGCGGTCCGCAGGGCACGCTATACGGCCGCAACTCGGTCGGTGGTTCCGTAAACATCACCACCAAAAAGCCGAGCGACGAGTGGTCCGGCGCCATCGATGCGATGGTTGGCGACTACGCGGCTCGAACGTTTCGGGGTTGGGTCAGCGGCCCGCTGATCGACAATGGCGGCGTCGAAGTCCTCTTTCGCATTACAGGCGTGTCCGCGCAACACGACGGCTACTCGGAGAATCTGTCCACCAGTCCGATCGCCAATCACGATCCCAATGCCCAGGATTATCAGATGGGGCGGGGGCAGCTGCTGGTGAAATTCTCGCCCGACCTAGAATTGCTGCTGACCGCAAGCGGCAGCATGGATTCGAGTCTTGCTTCACCGAACACGGCCTGGTGGGAAGCACCGGGCCGCTATATCGGCGGCGCCTCGCCGATCACGCCGGGATCGGCTTGCGACTTCTCCACGGAGGCGAGGTACGACCCCTGGAAGTTCTGTCACAACGCACGCGAAAAAGCGTTCAACTTCGTCGGCGTCTATTCCGGAACCCTGAACTGGGACCTGGGGTGGGCCAAGTTCACGTCAGTGACCGGCTACGGCACGAGCAATTTCCGCCAGAGCAGCGATGGTGATGGCTCCGATGCGCCGCTCGCGGTCGGCGGAAAGTGGATTCTGCATCAGCACCAGTTCTCTGAAGAGGCCCGGCTCGCGTCCAACTCCGACACCGCGCCGCTGGGCTGGATCGCCGGCCTCTATTATTTCTGGTCCGACAATTTCGAGGACTTCTCCTATATCGATACCGGATTCAACGATACCTTCCCGCTCCCGGGCATCGTGGACACGTTCAACTACTTCAACCACGGCCACACGGCGACGCGTTCCTACGCGCCCTTCGGCCAGATCGATTACGATTTCGCCAAGACGTCTTGGGGCATTCCTCTGACCGTGACGCTCGGTGCGCGCTACACCGCCGACAACAAGTACGGTTACAGTTTTCTGGACTACGAGCTGCCGTATATTTGCGGCAAGTTTCCGTGTCTCACCTACAATATACCGTTCGACAAGAGCTGGGCGCAGTGGACCGGAAAGTTCGGCCTCTCATACCAGGCGACAGATGATCTGATGCTCTACGCATCCGCATCGCGCGGTTATCTCGCGGGTGGCAACATCGTGGGCCTCGCCAATATCTACAACCCCGAAAGCGCGTGGTCGTATGAGGCCGGCTTTAAATCGCGGTTCTGGGACGACCGCGCGCAGTTCAACGTCGCGGCCTATCACGAAGAGATCAAAGGGCTGCAGGTCTTCATCCAGAGTTCGACCCAATCAGGCATCAACAACGTCAACGGCCTGACGCAGGTGAACGGAATCGAAAACGAACTCAAGCTTACACCCGTCGATCACTTGCAGCTCAATGCCACGCTGACACTGACCAGCGCCCATTACGGCGACTACATCACGCCGGATACGCGTTTCGGCGCGCCGCCTCCCGGCTGCAATTTGGGGACGTTGGGCATTGGCTGCAATTTCAAGGGCAACGAGTTGAACCAGACTCCGCCCTACACCTTCAACCTCGGCGCCCAATACGCGTTCGAGACCTCGATCGGCACGATCACGCCGCGGATCGATGCTTTCTTCTCCGGACGCGTGCAGTTCCTTCCGGATAATTATTTCACGTCGACACAGAAGTCCTATACCAAGACGGACCTTCATGTGACGTGGCTGAGCAAGAGCGGGCAGTATAAGGCCGAGGCCTTTGTCGACAACATCGAGGACAATGCCGTCATCTCCAATGACGGTCTCCAGTCGATCACGCTGGGCCAACAGGTGCTCGAGCCTGATAACTTCGTCTACTATCCGCCGCGGACGTTCGGCGTGCGTTTCGGTTATAACTTCTGAGGCTTCAGGGCCGTTGTCTGATCGCCGTCGAGGCTCGACTGGGGGAGGTGCGCCAATCCCATGTCGGGCCTGCGGAAACCCATAGCTGCCCAAGTGCTGATCAGTTTCCACATAAAGATGCCGGGACGGCCTTCATAGTTCGGCACATCCTGCCCCAGCACAACATCGCCGCGCCGGTCCTTTGTCATGATCCGCATTTCGACCGGCGGCGCGGCGGCACCGAACCGGCTCCGATAGAGCGACAGCCAGTGCCCCTTGGTGAAGTCCAGGAACATCGCCGAATTGCAACAGGTGGCGATGACGCGCCGGGTCGGAGAGTCGGGTTTCAGCCTGCATTCCGTCAGATGCTCTCGTCCTTTCGCGCACGTGATGCGATCCTTCCGGTAGACGACGAACTCTGTGCCGCCATCGGCATCGAGCACGGGTGCCGCAGACGGCATCTGTTCGAACGCACGCCCAGCCCGCTGACAATCCGCGCAATAGCAGGAGGCCACCAGGATCGGCGCAAGCGCAGCTTCGAACACGACCTTTCCGCATTGGCAGGCTGCGGAAAGAAACTTGATTCGTCCGTCGCGCAAGCCAGATCTGTTCATTCGTGCATCCTTAGCGGTAGGGACGAATTGGACCTTAGCGCTATCGAGGGGAGTATTCGATTCGGGAGGCCAACGACCTCGCGTGAGCGTGACGACCGATCCACCGGGATTTTCTCTGACGGCATTCCTGCCGCCACGTGAAGGCCGGCGCGTTACGAGCCTGATCTTTTCTGCCGTTCTCGCTCCGCCCGGCGGCAATGACGAGCCGCTCCCGGGCATCGCCTTCGCAAGGCTCTCCATCGCCGCCCGTACAGCCAATTTCGGGACCCGCGCGGCGCTTGACTCCCCCACACGACGATTGGCGATCGCTAGATCCTCCGCGGCGTAGCGGGTTCACGCTTCCGAGCGTTTGTTGCACGCACGGAAGCGCGGCCAGTAGATGACATGAGATCAGCCAGCACGACATAACGCCAAGGCGAGTGCAATACACCTGCGAATGGATAGCAGGTCACCAGCGCCAGTCTCGCGCCTGTTGGCCCCGGATCGGCGGGATCAAGGCCGGATGCATCAGCCTTGACCACACGCATGGAGGTCACGCGAAAGGTCGTGTGATTGCCGTCACGAGTCTCCACGATAATGAGATCGCCGATCCTGACGTCTTTCAGCATGGCGAACTGGGTGTCGCGATGCGCCGCGATGATCGCCGTGCCGCGCGCACCGATCTGGGAGGTATTCGGCATATGGCCAGGACCGAACGCCATCGCCTGACCGCTCGCGCCCTCGAGAACGATGTCGCGTTGACCGAGCCGGGGCACCTCGATCTTCGCGAGAGGACTCATATCGGCCCAAGGCCAGGGCTTGGCATTTGCCTCACCCCGCTCCACGCGTGTCCAAGCGCGCTCGAGCAGCAATTGCGCGAGCGCTGCCTTCGCCGGTGTGTAGAAGGAATAGGTGACCAACGCGGCACCGAGGAAAGCTGTAAACGCCGCAGCCATCTTCCGAAGACCGCTCACCGTGTGGTCTCCGGCTGGCTCTGTCCCATGAGGAGAGCGGCCAACAGCAGCAGTCCGAGACCGATGATGAACAAGAGCCGCGAGTCCGTTCCGCCCTGCGGCAGAGAGATGTTCTGGCCATCTGGCTTGACCGCGTTCGCGCCGCGGCGGGTGTCGAGGTCGCGCAGCAGTGTGGCCGGCACCACCCCATCGTGCTGCGTGTCGACCGCCGCGTCCTCACCGAAGATCTTGTCGAAGTCCCACCCGTCCGGAAGGTTCAGCGGGATGTCTAGGCGGGCGAGTTCGGCATCGTGTGGCCGGCTCGGTGTCACATCGACCGCGACGAGGCTGGTGAGACGGCTGGTCAGGTGATGCGCCAGCGCCGTGTCCAGTACTGCCCTGTCGATGGAGCCCGCGTCGATACCCAGCACGCGGCTGTTCTCCAGGCTCGCGATCTTATTGCGCGCCCATAATTTCTCGATACCCGTCGCCGGATGCGCATCACTCAGGCTCAACGTCGTTTGCCAGAGCTTGCCTGCCAACTCTCCCGTGAGGACCAGTTGTCCCTGCAGGTTCGCAGCGCGCGCGGTAAGCACGACAGGTTCGCCGTCATAGAGGTCGGGAACAGGATTGGGCCAGTTCTCTGCCGCGTCCGACTGCGGCCATTGTGCAGTGAGATCTGTCATTACCGGACGTTCGAGCTTGGCAAGGAGCTCAGCCATGCGTGGCGCCACTTCGTCGATTGAGGAGATGGCGGTATAGGTGCCACGCCCGGCACGAGCAGCGCCGCTCATGAAGTACATGTTTGGCGCAGAGCCGATACCGACCGTGAACAGGCGGGAGCGACCCAGTTTTTGCCTGATCGCGCCGAACAGCTCCGCCTCGTTGCCGACATCGCCGTCCGTCAAGAAGATTACCTGGCGCACATGGCTGGTGTCGTCGGGCGTCTTGTCGTCGAGAGCGGCAAGCAGCGCCGGCAGCATCTCGGTGCCGCCTGCCGCATCCAGGCTTTCGACATAGGCAGTCGCGGCGGCGACATTGCCAGCGGTGGCCTGCACAGGCGCTGCGAAGAAGACCGTCATGGTGTTGTCGAAGCGGATGACATTGAAACGGTCGGCTGGCGTCAGCCGGCTGAGCGCCAGCACCAGACCAGCCTTGGCTTGGCGGATGGACGTGCCCCCCATCGACCCGGAATTGTCCAGCACAAAGATGGTCTCGCGCGGCTTGGGCTTTACATCCTGCCTGTCTGACGGCGGCACGATGAGCGCGAGCAGATAGTCTCTGCCGTCTACCGTTTGCTTCAGCAGCGACACTTTCGGCGCCATCCCCGGCGCCGCCGCGAAACTCATCGCGAAATCACGGTCGGCTGGAACCTTGCCTTGCTGCAGCACGATGGTTGCCGAGGTTAGGCTCCTGCGGTTGACGGTGACCGCATGTGTCTGGGATTCGATGTCGCCGAGCGGAAAGCCGGCTTCCAGGTTCACCCGGATGCGCACCGGGTTGATCTTGCCGAACTCTGGCCTGACTACCGGCGCGGCCTTCTCGGGCACCGCATACAGGAAGTTGACCCGATCACCGCTCAGGAATGCGCTCGACGGCGGCGTGTAGCGCGGCGCGACGACCAGCGGGATGCGCAGACTGTAACGGCCGTGTTCGAAGCGCAGGCTTTGCTGGTATTCGATCTGGACCGTCACGGTTTCATGAGGGCCGATATTGGCAACCTGATTGGTAAAGGTATTGGGCCGGTCCTCCTCGACCAAGCTGGCCTTCTGGCCATTCGCTTTGGCCTCCTCATAAATCTGACGAGCTTCCTGCTTCTCCTTGACCTGTCCTTCGATCAGGCGGTTACCGATGCGCAGCTTCAGCGTGTCGACTGCAGCACCGTCGGGCAGAGGAAAGAGATAGACGCCCTCGACCCATCCATCGGACGGGTTATGGAAGCGCTGGGTCACCCGGGCGCGGGCAATGGCGCCGGCGACGTCCACCGTGATGTTGGCGGCGATGCGCGGCGCGCTCAGATAACAGCCCGGCGTCTTGGTCTTGAGCAGCAAAGCGCCGCTGGCGGCGCCGTCGCGCCGCATCAGTCCCGGCGCGCAGGAAATGGTGTCGGCAGGTGCCGCTTCGGCCGCGAAAACGGCGAGAACGATCGCCGGGACAAGACGGCGCGCGATGCTTGCTGCCGTACGGATGCTGTCGGATATGTGCCACATGGAATCCCCCTCGGAAAATTGGCGAGGGATAGTTCGCGCGCGATTTGCGGCGCCATCACTTCGGGATGATGGCAAGCGCGCGTCTTGTTGCGGCGGATTTGTGTTTTTCGCGTCGCGATCTGAAATCTTGGGTGAGCAGCTGGTCCATCGCCCCTGCCGTCGCAAATGCGGCGATGGCGCTCCCAAGGGGAATCGAACCCCTGTTTCAGCCTTGAGAGGGCAATTCCACGTACTTGCCCAGGGTTGCTGGAAGATGCGCGGTGTCTCTAGAATCAACATTTCAAAGGATATTTTGATCTCTAGTCATTGCCTCTGATTGCACCGGTTTGCGGCGATGTGGTAGCTATCTGGTAGCTAGCTACTTCACTGGGGTTCGCACGCATGGCCGAGAAGCGCATCGGGCTCAAAGAGATCCGCAAGCTCGGTGAAGACGAATTGATATGGGATGCGGCCGTGCCAGGCTTCGCGGCGCGCCGCCAGAGAGGCACTGCGATAGCGTACGTGCTCAAATATCGGACGGCCGAGGGACGGCAGCGCTGGTACACAATCGGCCGCCACGGCGCTCCCTGGACACCGGAAATGGCGCGAGAGGAAGCAAGGCGCCTCTTGGGCGATGTCGTGCGCAAACTTGACCCGGCTGCGGATAAGCGGGCCGCGCGCAAGGCCGCAACTGTAAGTGAGCTTTGCGACCTCTACCTCGCAGATGCTGAAGCGGGCCGCCTGCTAACGCGCCGCAAGACGTCAAAGGCGGCAAGCACGATAGCGACGGACCGTGGACGAATAGAGGGGCACATCAAGCCCCTCCTTGGACGGTTAGCTGTTGCCGCGGTGACTCGTGAAGACGTCGATGGGTTCATGCACGAGGTGGCCGCTGGCAAGACCGCCCGCAAGTCCAAGACTAAAAAGCGAAAGGTAACCAGTGTTCGTGGCGGTAAGGGCGCGGCCACGCGCACTGTCGGGCTTCTGGGCGCGATCTTTTCCTACGCGGTTCGCCACCGCATGCGGTCCGACAATCCGGTACGCGGCGTCGAGCGCTTTGCCGACGGCAGGCGGGAGCGGCGGCTCTGGGAAAACGAATACAATGCGTTGGGACAAGCGCTTCGGGGGGCCACTGCTACAGGCGCTTGGCCGGCAGCGGTTGCGGCGTCTCGCTTTCTGGCTCTCACAGGTTGGCGGAGTGGTGAGGCCCTGTCGCTGCGATGGGACGAAGTTGATCTTTCGCGACGCGCAGCGACTCTTGTCCAAACTAAGACTGGTCGTTCCGTTCGCCCATTATCACGCGCCGCATGCGACGTTCTTAGCAGTCTGCCGAGATCCGGAGAATTTGTGTTCCCGGCAGAACGCGGTGGAGGGCATTTGAGGGGATTTCCGCAATTCTGGGCGCGCACACTGGCTCCACTCGGCAAGTTGCCTCAAGGCGTGACACCACACACGCTTCGTCACTCATATGCCTCGCTGGCAAGCGATCTCGGCTTTTCTGAGCCCACAATCGCGGCGCTTATCGGACACAAGGGACGTTCCATCACAAGCCGCTACGTCCATTCCGCCGACACCGTGCTACTCGCTGCCGCGGACGCAGTTGCAGACAAGACTGCTGCGCTCATGGGCGAAAAGAAATCGTCTGCGGTAGTAGAGCTGCTCCGGGCTGGATAGTTCGTGATTTGGGCGCTGCATGCTAGAATGCTTGGAGTTGACGATGGCCAGACAAAAGCTTCCGCCCAAGGCTTGGAGACCCCTTACGATTTTTGATATGGCGGGAATTGGAGGCAAGCCCGGGTCGCGTGGTCCTGGGCGCGAGACGCGAGCACGCCGAATTGAGGTACTTAAGCTCTTTGACGAGGCGGTGCTATGCGATGGAGACCTGCCTTCATTGCCCAGGTGCCTAGCCGCCCGGCTTTATGCAAAAAATCCGAAGGAATATAGGTCGCCTTGGGCCGCCGAAAAGCGAATTCGAAGGGCCCTTGAGGCGAGGGAGCAAGAGCGGACCTATTATCGGAAGGTTCGGTTAGGCAGGCTGGGTAGCTCGCGGACCATTTTCGAACAGGAAGACTAGGCACTGCCCATCGAGCTTTTTGTAAATTCCTTCACCGCGCTGCCATTCCGACAATCTCTCGGTGATTCGGACAATCCGGCTGGATTGTTTGCAGGGAGAACACGATGGCAGCAATCGATAGCAAGATAATCAGTGTGGACGAGTATCTCACTCGAGACGCGACAGCCGCGGCGCTGACCGCCGCGGGCTTTCCAGTAAAAGCCAAGACTCTTGCGACTAAGGCATGCCGTGGCGGAGGCCCGCCGTATCGCCTGTTTGGAACACGCCCGCTATACCGGTGGGGCGATGCCATCGAATGGGCTTTGAGCCGACTTAGCGCTCCGCGCTGCACGAGCTCTGAGGCAGCGATCGATGGCTGAACGCAATCCCGATGCGAGCCTTGAACAATCGCCCGGTGGCGGGTTCACACGTCGTAAACTTCCCTCGCTCTGGGGGATCGCGCGGGACCGCACCTTAACCTAAGCGTCGAGAATGAGCCAGCTCAAGTGGCACAAGCGGGATCATGTTGCCGCCCTCGACGACATGATGCCCCTGACCCTTGAGGAACGCGGCGCGTACAACGCCGTGCTCGATCTCATATACCAGAGTGCCAACAAACTAGCTGATAATGACCGGTTCATCGCGTGCCGGCTAGTAGTTGACTTGCGGATCTGGAAGCGGATCAAGGCGCGCCTCCTTGCACTCGATAAGCTCTATCTGAAGGACGGACTTGTCCACAACGCGCGGGCAGATGAGGAGGTACGAGAGGCCTTGGATAGGATCGCAAGTGCGGCGAATGCAGGCGTCAACTCAGGCCGCAGCCGGAGAGAAAAGTCACGAACCTTTTCTAACGAAACCAAAGAGTTAACTCGAACGACCGTTACAACGGACGACGAACAGACATTCGAACTACCCACACTAACAAAAACAAATAAACCTTCTAGTTCTGAGAAGACTACCGCGACAACAAAGAACGGCTTTCACGCAAACGGCCGTGGGAAGAATGGGGATCGCGTAACCGTCCAAGACCCAGCCGAGCGGCTCGCACGGTTCCAGAAGTGGCTGGCCGAGAGTCTCGGTCCCGAAGGCTGGAGCCTTGTCGTAGCAGCGCAAGACCCAACAAGCCCGCACCACCTACGGTGTCTCAGAGTCTGCAAAGACCACACACGGTCGAAAGGCAAAGGGTGGCCACACAATTGGCCTGGTGCGGGTAAGGATTGCTAATTCCGAATCATAAGATACCGGGACGAAAAGCCATGAGCAGAACGCGTAGCGAAGCACCACCCAAGTGGACCAAAGGACTGACAAAATCCGAGGCGTCGTTTGTCCGCGAGTATCTCGTGGACCTCAACGCCACGGCCGCCTATCTGCGCATTGGCCTGGGCAATCCGAAGAACCGCGCGGCGGCATCGGTTGGTGCGCATAAGCTCATGCACAGGCCGCACGTCCTGCGCGCCATTGACGAAGCTATGACCATTAACGGATCCGGACCGCGGCAATGGCTCATCACGAAGCTGCAGGCGATCGCCAATGCCAATATTGGCGATTTCTTTAACTGGACGAACAACGGGCCCACCCTCAAGGCGAGCCATGAGATCCCACGAGAGCTGACCGCTCTGGTGTCCGAAATCGTCCAAAAGCCGGATGGGAGCGTGCGCCTCAAACTGCACGATCCGCTACGCGCCGTGGAAATCCTAGCCAAGGTCGGTGCCATCGGATTGACCAGGGAGCGCGTGGTGATCGAGGATTCCGAGATCCAGCAGTCGCCAGACATCGAGCTGGCGCGTCGAATCGTATTCTTGCTGGAGAAGGCCGCTCGCAACGCCACGGCGGACTCCCTAAGCAAAATTCAGATCGGCGCGGCGAATTGCATTTCGAACGGCCAAGAACGCGAAGCAGCGCCGCCCGTATCATTCGATTTAGACCATCGGGAAAAGCAGCACATCCGATAGTCGTTCTCCGCCTGTGAGCATCATCACGATACGATCGATGCCGAGCCCCGCGCCGCCGGCCTGCGGCATCCCATCTTCTATGGCCTTGATGAACTGCTCGTCGACCCCGTACGGATCGTCACGGCCATTGTCCTGGGCGATCAATCGCGCGCGCTGCTCCTCGGGATCGTTGAGCTCGGAATAGGCATTTCCGATCTCTAATCCCATCACATAAGGTTCAAAACGTTCCACGAGACGCGGATCTTTGCGATGACGCTTGGTCAGCGGCGAACCTTCGATCGGATGGTCGATGATGAAGGTTGGCCCCACCAAGGTGTGCTGGACTCGCTCTTCAAACAGGCCGACAACCAAGCCGCCCCATGTGGCGGGCGCCGGCAGCGGCAGCTTCTGCTCCAGCCAGAATGCGGCCATCCGCTCTTGGGTCATTGCGTCAGCCCCGACGCCTATGTGCTCCGCGACGAGTTCCCCCATGCACTGGCGCGGCCAAGGGGGCGTGAAGTCGATATCCCGGCCTCGGAACCGCACGATGCCGGTGTCGCTCACGGTCCTGGCAAGGCGCGCGACGAGATTCTCGAAGCGCGTCATCTGATCGCGGTAATCGGACCAAGCCTCGTACCACTCGACGGCGGTGAACTCCGGATTGTGCGAATGGTCGATGCCTTCGTTGCGAAAGTTGCGCCCGATCTCAAACACCTTGGTGATGCCGCCACACAGCGCCTGTTTGAGCCCGCACTCAGGCGAGACGCGCAAATAGAGATCCGTCTCCAGCGCCTTGCTGTGCGTGACGAACGGCGTGGCCGCGGCCCCGCTGTAGGCGCGACCGAGAATCGGCGTCTCGATCTCCACGAACCCCGCGTCGTGGAAATAGGCGCGCAGCTCGCGCAGGATGAGATCGCGCTGCACGATCCGCTCGACGAGCTTGGGATTGACCAAGAGCTCGATGTGCCGGTTGCGCAGGAGCTGCCCGGTATCGGCGAGCGCCTGACGCCGGACCCCGCTCTTGTCGCGCTTTCCCATCGGGATTGACCTGAGCGGCTTTCCGAGGATTTCAAAGCGCTCCAACTTGAGACTGCGTTCACCGCGTTGCGTGGTGAAGATGTGGCCTTCGACGCCGACAAAATCGCCTAGATCGAGCGATTGGACCGAGCGCCAGCTCGCCTTGTCGGCTACCGACTCTGAGAGATAGAGCTGTAGGCGCACGCCGCGATCGACGAGGTCAAGGAACACTACCTTGCCCATGTTGCGCTGAGCCATAATCCTGCCCGCGAGACGAATGGTCTCGCCGCTCTCGCGGAAGCTCTCGGCCTCGATTACGACGGCAGCAAGATCGTGCGAGGGATGCCAACCCTCAGCCGGATAGGGTTCGATGCCCGAAGCGCGCAGCTCGGCGATGTGAAGCCTGCGCGCGTCCCGGTCCTGCGCTTCCTGCGAAGTCTCGCTGCGCAATGCGATCACGCCCTCGCCAACATGTTCGATGTTCATTGTCCAACTCCTTACTTGCTGAATTGCGCCACGCGCAAAACGGGATGCGTCCCGTCAACGCCGCGCACATTGCCGCCCCCCGCGAATACCGTCTTGATGTAAGCGATGTGATCGCCAGTGATACGCTCGCCCGGCACGACGAGCGCTGTGCCCGGCGGATAGACCGCGATGACATGCGCCGCCACTTCGCCGGCCGCACTGTCGAGCGCCACTTCTTTGGTAGCGCCGATCACGCCCTCGCGGATCGTGCAAACGACCTCGGGCATGGCGCTGGGGATGACGAGGCTCGACGGCTTACCGTTGGATGCGGGCGCTTTCGACGTGCTGTCGGCAACCGCGGCCTTGAGTTCCTCCAGGAACCCCGCGTCATCATCAGCTTCGTGCGGCCCGAGCAGGAACAGGACGGTGTCCTTAGTCGCCTTCTCGGGGTCGAAGCCGCGCTCGTTCATCGCGTGCATCAGCTCCCGGCCGGTAATCTTCAGGCCCGCGACGTTGACCAGAAGGTGGCACGGATCGCCTGTATCGGCACCGATGTCGCGCGCCTTGATGACACGGCTGCCGGGAATTTCCCGCGGGATGCGCTCCGCGAGGATACGCGCCGCTTTAACGGTCTTCTTCCACGGCTCCACCAAACTGCGGTCCCGGAACTGGTCGATGCTGTGTTCGGCCAGTGAAAGCAGGAAATAGTTCGGGCTCGTGGTCTGGAAGCCCAAGCAGCCCGCCATATCGAAGACCCCAGCATGATCTGCACTGCGGAAAAGCGCCGCTGCAATCTGCGACGGGGCAAATCCTTTCTTGTGAAGCGAGATCACGGCAATATCGGCTCCACGCTCCACGGCGCTGCGCGGGAATCCGGCTTCGGCGAGCGCGCCATGAGCTGGTCCCCAGGCTGAGTCGACGATCAAGAGGATTCCGTGCTCCTTGCATAGCGAGGCCAGCTTCTCGATCGGCGCGTCGAAGCCATCATAGGTCGGAGCTGTGATGATTAACGCGCCAATGTCCGCGCGTTCGGTAAAGACGCGCCTGACGTCCGCCACGTCGATGGGCGCCTGGACGTCGTATTCTTCGACATAGCGGCGGCGGATCCAGCGCACCTGCAAACCCGAGGAAACGAAGCCGCCGACAACGCTGATGTGACAGTCGCGATCGACAACGACGGTCTTGCGGTCCGGCTTCAGAAGGCCCGGGAGCACGATGCCGACAGCGGCCAGGTTGGTGCCGGACGATCCAGACACGGTGATGCGCGCGCTGCTGGCGCCGTAGACGGCGGCTATCTTCTTGTTCAGCGCGGCGATCGGGCCGCCGCCCGTGCTGACGAGTGTGTCGAGCGCGTGGTTGCTCGCGGAATTGTCCATATCCGATGCGATCTGCGTGAGCAGACGGGCCATCTGCTGCAAAACCTTGCCACCGGCATCGACACGATCAGTGAGAAGTGTCCGCAACGCCTGCATGGCGGTCTGATTGACCTGTGAGGAGACTTCTTCGATCCACTGAAGGATCTTGAGCGAGTCGTCGAAGCCAACATCTTCGCGCTGTTGAACAGCGCTCATAGCGCGACCGCCAGTGCTTCGACGGCGAGAGGGGTACAGTAACGCCTGCGCACGCGTCCGATGATCAGCGTCGATAGAATCCGGCGTGGCTGAAGGTTCGGCGCCGGGCTGGGTTTGGCCTTATTGTCCTCTTCCACTTGGTCCTCCCGCTGTAGGCTGCGCGCGAACCTATGCGGGCCGAGCAATATCGGGCAACAAAACTTGCCGCTCTTCGCGGCGTGCTCATGCGCGAGGCGGAAAACGATCGACGGCTAGATGTGGTCAGTCTTGCCGTGCGCGGAGCGGCCGTTGGTTAACCCCAATTAACCAGAAGAACCGCATGTGGAAAGCATGACTGGGTGCGGTTAGAAACGGTTAGATGCCGATCACGGCCTTTACGGCGTCCAGTGTGGCGTTCACACGCGCAACGTGCGCCAGATAGCCCGTCGCCGTCATGTGCTCCGACGCGTCTTGCAGCCTTTTGGCTGCGCTGGCAAGCGCTGCTTTGCGTTCTTCCGATTCCGGAGGGTTTATGCGGCTTTCAATGATGTCGGCCTGGCCGCGAAGAAATTCCAGAAACGCATCGTAAGGATCAAGGCCCTGGTCCTTGATCAGGGTCTGAAACGCATCGAGCATCTTGAGCAGCGCGACATGATGCTTGCGCAACGCCTGGAGCCTTTCCGGCGCTTTTTCGGGGTGCCAGCTATCCTCGATTTCCATTGCGCGCTCGATGGTCAGCGACGAGCGCACCATTGCGAGCTCTACAAGCACGTCGAATCCAGCGCCGCGAGCTGAATGGCCTACTGCGGCTTCAATACTCGCATTGGCGTTCTGGAAATCGCCCAACGACATCGAAAGCCGCGCCTCGTCGAGTATGACGCCCAGACGATCCGACCAGCGGCTGCGGCCCACGCGGGTCCGGTTGATGTTCAAGAGCGCCCTTACTTCGACCAACCGCGGATCCTGCGCGTCGATCGGCCGGCGCGACAGCCATATCAGGCCGTCGCTAGTAAACCTTCTCTCGCGCTCGGGCTCCAGTGAGGAATAAAGCAGCAGCCGGACATACTTCCTTATGCCGCGGCCACCGAGAACGGTCGGCGTCGTCGTGGCGAGCGGATCGATGCTGGACAACCGGGCTTCGGTCTGCAGAGCGGCTTCGAATGCCATTTGCGCCTTGCCGGTTTCGCCCATCAGATAATGCGCTTCACCCAGTCTTACCTGCAGCTTGCCGTCGACCCAGGGATCGTTCGCCGCGGTAACGGCCGCCGTGAGCGCGCCGATGTCGGCGACGACACCGGCGATATTGCGCGAATCCTTGCTCGACGCAGGTGGATCGTGGGCACTCATCTTGATCAGCGGATTGCCGCCGCACAGCAGGCCTAGGTCGATCTCTGCTCGGAAGATGCGCAGAAACTGACGGCGCGTATTTCTGTCGTTCCAATCCGGCGCAAGCTGCCGGGCCAGCGCTGCCGCGTCGAGCACCAGGTGAAAGCCGTCCTTGCCCCCGACATTGCTGGCCGCCAACGCTATGGCCATCAGCACATCGGCTTGCTCCTCGCGGTTCAGAGCTATGCGGGCCGGTCCCATGTCCTCCACCTTCACGGCGTCACCCCGGCACAGCCTGCGGTTCTTCTTCTCCATCCAGAACCGTTGCGGGTTGAGGAACGGCAGCAGGGTGTCCAGCCGTGCGAGCGGATCATCCTCGACGTTCATGAGGCTGTGCTCGCGCGCTTCGAAATCCTGGAGATAGAGCTGGCTCCACGCGAAGCGATACGCAACGCGCGGATGGGGCATCGCCGCCGCGACGTCGAGCGGAGGGATCACGACATGCTCGAGGTCGATGGGAGCCGGAACCTCGGCGTCTTCACCCACCTGCCCGATGTCGACGGAGGCGACGAGCGAGCTGATGGCCTGCATCTTGCGCACGAGAGCCATTTCCATGCCGTCGAAGCCGCTCTTGATGATTCCCGTCCGTGCCTGATCGAATGCCTCGCGCGAGACGCACCACAGTGCCGCTCTTGCGAGTTTGGGGAAGGTGTCTATCCAGCGGCTCAGGATGAAATTGCGCAATTGCTCGCGTACATAGAAGCTGTCGGCACCGGCCTTGCCCCGGGAATCGACCTCCTTGCGTGCCCGCACCAGGTCTTTCTGCTTTTTCTGCCAGGACGGGAGCTCGCCGCCGATGACGAGCACCTTGTCGAGAATCGATCTGCTCTCGAGCCCGGGGCATTTCGAAAGCGCGTCGAGAAGCTTCGCGATGGTCGGCGTCTCGAGGCCGTCATGGCTGCTGGCTATCAAGCCGATGAGGAATTTATCGCCCTCCTCCAACCCCTCGCTCCAGGTCATGTTGAAGATCGCGTCCGGGGTTCCGGAGTGCTTCGATGCCATCAGCGCATCGATGAGCTGTGGCTCATCAATTGGCGTGAGCCTTTCCGTCGCATGCTTGATGATGGGCAGCGCGAATCGCATCGCCAAGCCAGAGAGATTTTCGATCCGGCGGATGTTCGTCCTGACCGGCCCCTTCAGCTTGTTCACCGCGGCATCGAATTCCGCGCGCGACGGCTTGAGGGGATACTTCTTGGCCCTGTCGCTCCAGTACAACGCGGGATCATCGCCTCGGACGCCGACCAGCACACGGGAATGCTCATTTCCCTCAATGACCGCCGCGAGGATGTCACCGATCCTGTCTCCGTTTAGGCGCCGCACGATGGAGTCGCGGTCGAACGGCTCGATATCGGCCAGGATGAGCACCATCGGCGTGTGCATCGCAGCAGCGCGGATGACGTCGATCTTGCCTTGAATATCCAAATGCGCCCGGGCTTCGCGCAGGAATTGCGAGGGACAGAAGAAATTGAACACCTGATCGATGAACATCGTCAGCGAGATCCCACCCACGGCGCGCGCAAAAACGGGCACCGCCACGCCGTCGGGGAGCGTGATAGGTGCTTTCCGGAGTTCTTGGATGACGCCTTTCAGGACGTCCCGCTTCGCGCAGAAGGCATCGCCGCAGACGTAGATGAGCCGCGTCTCTCCTTTGGAGATCAAGCCGTGAATGTCGGGTATGAGCGCGGCCGCGTCCGGAGGATTGTTACGGCCCCAATCGGGGGCCTGCCAGAAGGGGGCGCTGCCGAGAACGTCGTCTATATCCCAATTGAGAATTGTCTGGCGGTGGTCTGCAAAGCCACAAACCAGATCAAGGCACTCATCGAGGCACTTGACCTCGACGTCGAGCGCGGTCAACAGGTCGTTCGGCTGCGCGTCCACGCAATTGAGTTCTGCGAGCGCCATCTTGGCGAGTTGCTGAAGATAGGTCCCCCAAGCCTCGTTGGGCGGTTCGATGGACATTTTCAAAAGGTTTTCGAATGATCTTTCGGTGAAAGGCTTACCGCCTTTCACCTTCATGTGGGCCCACAACCCGGAGAACGTCGTTTTCCAAGCCGTGGACCGGAAGGAGTTTAACGAGCTGCCGAACTGGCGCTGCTTCCCAGCGAGGATGCATGCCAAGAGCACCCGGGCGAGGACATGTTCCTGGGGCTTTGATGGCTGCAGTTTCGACTGATCTTGAAAGGCCCTGATCCTTTCCCCTTTGGTGGCCAAATGTTTCCGAGCGGCCGATTTGAACAGAGAATTCACGATCATGCTTTCGGTAAATATGCCCCGCGATTGCTTCGATCCTAAGTTGAGCGAACCTCAACTATCAACAAGGAATTTGCCTTGATTTCCATCTGCTTAAGACGCGCAAGAGCTGTCATTATGCGCGGCACGCTGATTCTTGCCCTAGATTGCAATGCGAAGGCAGAGCCAAGCAGCTCAATCGCGTGGCGGATACGTTGATGAAAGGTGGGCAATGTAGAGGTCTTCAATCTTTGTGGGTAATCCCCGTTACCCTGTGACCGACAAAAAGGCGAGATTTCGATGCGGCGCGCTAGCAACATGGAATGCGCATGAAGGCACTGCTGAAGAGTACCGGCCCCGATTGATTCGATTGGCAAAAAAGGTGCCCAAAAAGACGCGTATCTTTGCTGATGATGATCCTCTACGGGGGGGCAAGACGCCCCGTTTTCGCCACTGGCCGGCCGATTTCGAGTTACCAGCGCTGTCCCTACTGGCGACCACCGCGGGGGCGTTGAACAATGGGCCATTACATAGCGACCGCCGGTTGTGTGTGGGGGGGGACGACGGTGGAAGAGTTTGAATGGTTAACGGCATTTGAAGTCGCAGCAATGCCGTGGTGATCTAAAGGGCGCGTCACAGATTTCCCCTGCCACTGAGGTTTCGCTTCCACAGAGATCAAGCTATCGAATCAGAGACTCCGCAGGGAGTTCGCGCGATTTGCACTCAATGAACGTGAACAGCGGCGTATACCCTGTCCTGGGAACCCGACCCTCTTTTACGTCTCTCGTTGCGCGCTTTTAACTCTCCAAATCAATAAACCAGTCACGCGTTGCCACGATGTCCCATCCTGTCCGGATGAGGGTATTCAAGTAGTCGGGCAGCGGACGATAATAGTAACGAAACGGCCCGACCTCATTGCCGATCTTGAACTCAAAGCTAGCCTGATGAGAGAGATCTCGCGTTAGCAAAAACGTGCCATCGGGATTCGTTTCGCCAGTTCGATAAAAGTAGGGGTGCATTATGACCACGATCAAGCGAGCATCATCCCGCTTTGCCACGCGATGAAACTCCCTGCAAACGCGCTCTAGGTCGTTGCAATAGAGCAGGAGGAGACTAGCAACAATGATATCAAACGTGTCCGAAGCAAACGATAACGCGTTTACGTCCTCGAAGCGAAAGACGACATCATTCGAAAGGTTCTTCGGCTCTACGACGTCGCACGCGTAAGATTGCTTCGGCCGAATGTGATCGAAAAGCCAGCCTGTGCCAGTGCCGGCATCGAGCATGACAGCTTCGCTGCAGTCACCAATCATCTCGACCAGGTTTGGAATCAGGCCAGTTTCGCGCAGGTACCGTGAATCGAATTGGTCACTTTCAATAAGGTCCCAATATTCTCGCGCATGCAGACTCCACGCCCGTGTGAGTCTCGACAGCCAGTTCCCTCCGCCATCGTCCAAGCGTTCGTTCTTAAGCAAAGAAGGAAAAAACCTGACCACGCTATTCATCACCAACTCTACGTTGCCGCCGCGAGCGTTCTTCCGAGGTCAGCAAGCATTTTCTTTTTCCATCGCTGGGACACTCCGATGAAAGGTATCGAGATTGCCCGCTCCGCCATTGCCAACTCCAGCTCCTCGATGAAAATGCCCTTTGCCTTCACAAGGGCTCTGCCCTTATTCAAGTAGTTCACTGCACAGGCAGGCGAAAACTCCACGCCGATTATAGCAAGAACCTCAAATCCGCGCGACATTATCTGCTTCATGTAGTTCGCCTGACCGACGGCAATCTCTCTCGCGGTTTGGCGCAAGCCTTGACTTTCGTACCAAGCCTTTCCACGCGGCACGCGCCCAAGCCCGCCCGACGGCGTGAGTGTTTCGGGACACGGCATCTGCATAATGTTGATGTCGTGCTGAAGGCAGAATTCGATAACAGGACGTATCGGACCGGGAAATTCCTTCACGATGCCCTCGGCCATCACGCATTGCGCTAGGACGCAATGCGAGACAAACACGCAACGTCGCGAACGAACGTCAGGCCGCATGAAAACTATTCTTGGGGTTGAAGGGCCGATCAGTGATGCCCAGCATCCATGCGTGGTCGGCCCATAAGCGCACGCAAAGTCCGCAGGCCTGGTTGGCGCTCGCCTCTTCAAACTCCGCCGCAGTCATCCATTTACTATCCGTATAGAAATCGAAATTGAGGCTCGGCTGACTCTTGAGCGCGATGCGATATAGATAGAGATGGACGTCTCGGTCGATAGGATTGACGTCTGAGCTCCCACTGGTGAGGAATTCGCTCATCACAAACTGCGCGTTGTGAAGGCGCTGCTCCGATAGCTTCCGCACATAAGTTTCCACTCGATCCAGATTCGTATAGTCGTCGAGATCGCACGGATCGAATTGGATGGAAGGCAGGCTCCAGACCCCGGGGTAGTTGGTCATGCGAGATGATCGCTTCACATAGAAGGTTCTCTCGCCGTCATGAGCGACTGCGATGATCGCAAACAGTTTCGGTAACCCCCTTTTCACGATAGCCCTCCACGGATGCCAGCATGATTTGACCACTTTTGTAGCGACTTCCACAACAAAGCCGCGACAGCATCCACAGAGCCACTTGCATCGATCTTGACTATGGGTTCACCCGAAATCTTCGAAAACCGCAGATAACGCTGGCGGAGGTCTTCCAGCCTGCCCGCATCTGCGCGCGCGCTTTTCCCGTCGCGCTTGCTAACACGCCCGCTGGCGACACGCCCGGAAACGTCCATCAGTAGTACCAGATCGGGACGGGGCGCGAAGGCCTGCTGGGCACGCAGCACCTGCACGGCCTGCTCGTCGTCCCGCCACTGGTAAACTGGCGCGGAGAGGTAGTAACGATGCTGCAGGATCATAAAATCGCGGCGGCGCCGACGCATCAGCTCCAAGAGCGGCAGGATGCGCGACTTGACATGGGCGCGCCGGTCCGAGGTGAAACATTTGACCTGCTCGGGGATGGGAACCGGCACACCACTGGCCATCACCTTGCGCATGGCCGCGCCATACTTACCGTAGGTGGGCTCGCACAATTCCACTGGGGTGATGTTCATCTTCTGAAGTCGCTCGGCCATCATCTTTATCTGTGTAGTCTTTCCCCCTCCGTCAACACCTTCGAAGACGACGTATCGGGGGAGGATGAGCGGCGACAGTCTGCTGGCGCTCACGGCTTCCCGCCTGTCGACAAGCCCAGCACCTGATCGTCCAGTGGATGCATCAACGCATTCCTAGCCCCCGATTTTTCCTTGCGACTATCCCCGGTCGCCAGCTCCTGAAGAGCTTTCTCGAAATCTCGAAAAGGCACGCGAAGCTTCGTATCGGTCGCCCTCGAGGCATCGTTCAGGGCTACAGTGAGATCGTTAAGCGCCTTTATCTTCTCATTGTCCTTCGCTTTTTTCTTCGACCGCTCCGCTGCTTTCAGTACGCCTACCTCCTCTTTAAGCTTGGTGAATATCTCTTTTTTCCAACCCGCTTCGTCCAATACCGATCTCGCCCTGAGAGCTATTACTTTCCATGCTCCGATGTCACCTAGCTTAAGGGTAGTATCCGCGGATGAGGGAATATCTATTTCACACTTCTTAAGCGTCCGCTTCGACAGCGTTTTTTTGGTCGGCGCCAAGAGGAAGTACTTCAGGCAGGATAACGTGGGGTGGGGAACTTCGACGCGCCAGTCGAACCGGCCTGGGCGTTGAATAGCGCGGTCGATCGTTTCTTCCGAATTCGTCGCGACGAAAACCAAGCAATAGCCGTCATCGTGCAGAAGCTGTAGGTGCGGCAACATGGAAGACGTGATGAACGCCGCGATTGTTCGATCATGAAATTCGCGATCGGACCCGCAGGCGGCGCCGCCACCGGACTGCTTCAGTACGCGCAAAATTTCGTTGTCGATGCCAATACGATACTTAACCTCCTCGATGATCTTGTCACTAGCCGTCTTCTGAGAGATGCTACCAAACCTTTCCCGGAAGAACTCCTCGAATTCGTCGAAGAAGACCACGCAATTTCGGAGATAACCCAGATTGCGAAAGACATTCGTTGCCCGCGTCAAGAGGTGATCGAAGCCATCCTCGAAGAACGTGGCCGCAGGCACGCTGACAAAGGGCCATTTGGCGATTTTCGGTATTGCCTTGACGAGTGAGGTCTTTCGCGTTCCCGGCGGGCCAGGTAGCAAGAACAGTCTGGCGTCGTCTGGCAACTTTTGCGATGGCTTGTTTACGCTGCGATCAAGGTGCTCGGTGAGGCCGAAAGCAATTCCGGTCCCTTCACCAATTCGCGCCGGATCGCTCCATTCCATACAGATCTGGTCCGCCAATTTCTCCCTGCTGCAGGGGGCCGTTGGCCATGAAAGCGGCGGCAGATCCGGCCAGCGAGTTCGATCGTCCTTGGATTTCCGTTCGCCGAAACGTTCGGACTGCCACTTCGCGGCGGGCTCTGTGGCATCTTCGTCTATTAGGTAGTCGGCCGCTGAAGTTTCGATGCCGAGCGTCTGGATGACCCGTCGGTTGATGTAGTCGCAGAGTATATTGTGATAATTACCCAGGAAATCACAGACAATCGCCGTGACCCAGCCGGCCGCTGTATCGCGCGTGATTGTGTGATCGTCGAACCAGCCCTCGACCCATGGCTCCGTCCCCGCCTTGGCCTTCTTGGCTTCTGACGGCGCTCTGACGTGAGTCCTCAATACCCAGTTCTTGAAATACTTTTCGAGCATTCCGAGAACGGCGACGCGCGCAACATCGGGGAGTTGAGGCTCGAAATAGAGCCACGACAGGCTTAGGGCGAGTTCATGGCTTGTGATGTGCCACGGCTTGTTACCCTTTCGCATGATGGGATGGGTTGCTGGCCAGGCGCCGTCGATCGCCTGCGCATTGGCGATCGCATCCATACACGCTTTGATTAAGTCTTTGTCGCAGTTTTCGGAGTATTTCGTGTAAATGACGAGCGCGAAGGTGAGACTGGTGCAATCGAATTCATGCCTGCTCTCGCGCGACGCGTAGAAGCATTGCTCCATACAAAACCGCTTGCAGGCATCAGCAATCAATTGCTGCTTTTCGACGCTCAACAGTGCGGCCTGAGTGCCATCGCTCTGGCAGCGCTCCAAAATCGAAAGTGCGCGCAATGCATGAAGTGTTACAAAAAAATGACCACTACTTTCCGTGCCGGGGTCCAGAAGAATTCGGCCACAACCGACCTCAAATTTCTTGTCGTCGACGCTCACGCTGTCGAGCATCTTCACGATCAAGCTGCTTAGAGCGGAAAAATTTCTTGCTCGAGCTTCCCCCGGCGCTGCGTACTTATCCCCGCCGGTTTTCGAAACTTCTTTTGCTACGCCATAAAGCTTTTCTGGGCCGATCGTTTCATCCTCGTACGTTTTAATTCGATGGAAGGCATAGATATAATCGGAGAGGTGCACCACGTCGAAATTGTTCAGCCTGCGCTTCTCGATATTTTCCGACGGAACGCTTTCGCCATCGTCCCAGATAAAGAAATTGTCTTTCAGGCTCTCTTTGTCTATCGCCGCCTCAGCGGCCAACACGTAGTGATGTTGCGCAAGGAATCTCTGCAACGCTTGGCCGACCGTCTTGAATTGGCTGTTCAATTTCGGCGCTTCTATCCGCCATTCACAGCATACCAACGCCTTGTACGCTCGCGCGGTCGTGGTCGTGTTGAAAGGTTCGCTCGAAGAACCCTTATCGTCCGAATCGAGCAGAAACGTCGCATCGTCTTTGAGGAATGTGAGCAGAGAGCTCCTGGCACGCTCCAGCCAGCGCTCGACGGACGTGCGCAGTTCATTCAGCTCTGTCGGAGTTTGAAGCGAAGCCGAAACAGTCGTTGGAGCGGTCAAGCTGGCCTCCTCAATCGAGCCCGCAGTGGTCGAGGACCGCCTGTTCTCGAATCAGTCGTGAGTCTAGCAACGGCCGAAGAAAGGCTCCACGCGACAGGCCGAGGTGCGGCTCATAAGGGCAGCGTCATCTGGTCCGTTCGGGGACGTGCCAGCGATAGCCAGGTCGTCGTAGCCGGCAGCCCCGGCGACCGAGCCGAAGAGGGACGGCTTCGACTCTCCCATGCCAACTTCAAGGCCTGCTCAGGGCAGCGGCCCAATCGGCACCTTTGCATAAGAGTTGCCCCGTCCGGCTTGTCCGAGACCAGCAAATTGAGTTCCGGGTCGCGCATATGGGTCTTCCGGGCGGGCACGCTCACATCCCGGCCTGCCGTGGAGAATTCCACGACAAATATCGATGAGGCCCGACCCTCGCCAACACGGCTCGTCATTTGGATGAACCCAATATCGTTGCGGCGGCGGACGATCGCGTTGGCAACGACCGGCCGCGATACGCGCGCAGATGCAGCCCATCGCCTGAGTTGCGCAGGCACTATGCCAACTCCCGCAGAGATGGGCGCCAACCAACCATCGACCTGCCAGTCGGGCACAAGGAGCATATTCGCAAAGGTATCGCAGAGCTTTTCGTCTGCCCAATAAGCGTCGTGATCGGTTGTCGGGTGAGGCCTTAACCCGCAGCGATCGAACGCCAGCCAATGGCCAATCTCATGCGCGATCGAGAAGCGTTCGCGAGGCGTGAGCTCGCTTTCCTTCTCGGGGTCTAAACGACGGGCGGCGGCGATATTTGCTGTCCGATAGAGCGCAATTGTCGGCCGCTCGCCGTCAAGATCGATATGGGCGTCAAGTTTCTCGCCCTGGGGAAGGCCTTGAATGCATACATCGATATTCAGCGTATGCGCGAGCGATATGATCGGTAAAACCTGTGACCGCCGCCGTGCGCGCATTTCGCGCGCCGCCGCGGTCAAAGTATCCTCCAGAGCCCTATTCCTTTCCGGCGTCATAGAGCATGCCGCTTGGAAACTCGAAACCCCTCGGCATTTTCAAAGGCGTGGCAGAGCCGCTTCGCGCGGCGCGACGCGTCTGACCGCGAACCACATTCAAATAAATTTCCAATTCACGTCGTTGCAAAGCGCGACTTGCGGGTTCGCCATCCATGTCGAAAAGGCACCTCGTTAGAACCTCGATCAAAGCCGCGCGCTGTGCCGCGGTCAACCGCTCATGCTGACTTCGCTCCATGAAGACTTGAAAGCTCCACAAGTGTTTGAACCGCTCTACCTGCGCCATCAGCGTGCCTGACGTCAGGCTCTCCTCTTTCCTCTTTTGCCGATCTTCCTCGTAATCGGAAAAGCGCTCCACGACGCCATTCAAGAGGAGATGAACGTGGGCGACCTTGGCATTCATGGCGCGATCGGGCGGGAAATAAGAGATCAGTGAGCCCTCCGGCAGCCAACAGAGCGACTCGACGCCGCGCAGATAGGCGTGGCGGTTCTTGCCGACCTTGTACAGCGACATGAACTTCTCGTGGTGTCCGTCGTTCATCGCAAACTTTGAGCGCTGCAACTTGTAAACAAGCTTGTAGTTTTGCCGATCCCGCAGGCGCTCGACCAGCTTTTCGGCTGTCGCGAATTGATCGTCATACTCGTCTGCGCTGGTTTCGAGAATGGAGAGCTTATGTTGTTGCCCTTCCTCGCCCAACGCACGCCGCTCCTCGGTCTTGAGAGCAGATATCGCCAGCCTGGATTTGTCGCCTCCTCCTTCAAGCCAGTGCTTGAGCAAATCGGGCACGCCGTCGTCAGAGCCTCCGAGCAAATCGTCCACAGCCTGCTTGGGGAAAGCGTCGTCCGGCAGCTTTGCCCGCGACCAGATATCGCGGATTTCAAGAAGGCACCGGTCTAGAATAGCATTCAATGAGACTTTCGTTCGGTGGAAGATGACGGTTTCCGTGAGCTTGTAGCGAGACTCGAGGAGGTCCAAGACATTGGTGAATGCGTCCAGATAGATTTTGTCTTGCCCGCCGGCATTGATGACAAATTTGGCGTCGCCCGGCGCATCGTTGACTTTATTGCGTACCTCCATGAGCTGGTAGATGCGTTCGTCTAGATGAAACGGCTTTCCGATGTGGAACCAGTCCCGGACGAGATAGTCCAGCAAATCGGCGCAGATCGTGTTTCCGACTATGTCCCGGCATACAGAGATGCTCATGCAGGTTCCGAGCTGCAAGCCGATCTCGTCCGAACTCGCCTTGTCATCCGGTTTGGCCCTCTCTGTCTCACTTGCCTTTCCGTGCGGTTCGACCGCTTCGACTTTGGGTGGCTTGCAAATTATCGCGAGAAATATCTCGAATGCAGACAAGCCAGAGCCCAAACGCTGCGCCAGCGGACTGTAGAGCGCGTTTAGCGTGCGCTTGAACGTCCAGGCGCTGCCGCGTTCGGCCAAGTCGTTTCGCACATCGTCTGCGAAGTATTTCGAGCGGCGCAGCGAATAATGTGGGTAAGAGCGATCGCCGATTTCCAGCAGTCTCGCCGCATCGTCATGCCGCGGCAAATGGCCCAGCTCGTCCTCAAGCGTGTGGCCGAGCGGGAGATGGCCAAGATCGTGAAGCAGCGCCGCGAGCCGGATAAACCGCGCCGTGACCTCGTCGATACTCTGGATCCGCCATACGGTCCGGTCGCTGTCCTCATGCCGGCGCTTGGCGTAGTTTACATTCACACTGTCGATTATCTTTTGCGCGACATGGAGTGCGCCAAGCGAATGTTCGAAGCGCGTGTGGTTGGCACCCGGAAATACGCGATGGGCCAAACCGAGTTGACGCATGCGTGTCAATCGCTGAAAAGCGGGGTGATCAATGATCGCCATTTCTTCTGGATACAAGTACACCGCACCGTGGATTGGTACAAAGACTTCCTGAGTGGGTGGTGGAGAAGAATGGTCGAATTTGGTGGCCACAAGCACAGCCTTACTCTCAGGCATGATCTCACTCTTTGTTCGATTGCGATGTTCAGGAGTTGGAATGTCTCTTCCCATAAACTTCCGAAAGTATACTCACTTTATGGTAGAATCGTAAGTATACAGATAAAACTTGGCGCCTAACGAAGTCTGATCGATTTAGCCACCATTCAAACGAGCAGGGTGATCTGTGGCCCCTCCCCAAAAAAGCAGAGATAGTGGGCTCGCAGGTCATCTGTCAGCCCCCAGCTATCAGCTTCGCTCGGCGTTTTGGGAGCCAGCGCAAGACCGTTAGGTTGCCGCTCCAGCCTACTTTCCGGTTGCGCCACCGGCGCGTTGCAGGTTGGCAGCGACCTTGCGGAAGCGCTCTAGGGCGGTTTCCAGGCTTTCGACGATTTCTGCAGCGATCTCGTCCGGCGGCGGCAGGAGGTCGGGGTCGTCGAGGCTGTCGTCCTTGAGCCAGAAGATGTCGAGGTTGATCTTGTCGCGCTTGACCAGTTCGTCGTAACCAAAACGGCGGAAGCGCCCGCTCTCGGCGCGCTTGGCACGGTTCGGGGCCGCGTAGCAGGACACGAACTCGTCCAGATCGGGGCGCTTCAGCGGGCGTTCCTTGAGCGTGAAGCTCTTGTTGGTGCGGAAGTCGTAGATCCAGAGATCCTTCGTCCACGGTATTTCGGATGCCGGCTTGCGGTCGAAGAACAACACATTGGCCTTCACGCCCTGCTTATAGAAGATGCCGGTCGGGAGGCGGATGAGGGTGTGGAAGTTGTAAGCGTCCAGTAGACGTTTGCGGATTTCGGCGCCGGCGCCCTCGAACAGCACGTTATCGCGCAGCACCACGGCCGCGCGGCCGTTCTCGGCCAGGACCGACATGATGTGCTGCAGGAAATTGAGCTGCTTGTTGCTCGTGGACTTGATGAAGTCGGGGCGGTTGTATTCCTCGCGCTCGTTCTCGATCTCGCCGTCATCGCCGACGATCTTGTAGCCCTGCTTGCGGCCGAAGGGCGGATTGGTCAGCACCATGTCGAAGCGCCTGGGCCCCAGCGTGTTCAGCGCATCGGCGCGCTCGATCGGGCTTTCGGCCATCGCCGCACCGTGCAGATAAAGGTTCATGGCGCACAAGCGGACGACGTCGGCCACGATGTCGACGCCGGAAAGGCCCTCGCGCATCTTCTTCTGCACGCGGCGGTCGGCGGCGGGGGGCAGGTTCTTCATGTGATCCCAGGCCGAGAGCAGGAAGCCGCCAGTGCCACAGGCCGGGTCGTGGATGGTCTGACCGGGCTGCGGGTCCATCACCGTGACGATGGCGTCGATCAGCGGCCGCGGGGTGAAGTACTGGCCGGCGCCGCTTTTCACCTCGGCCGCATTGCGCTCCAGAAGCCCTTCATAGATAGCGCCCTTGGTGTCGACGGTCAGCGCCAGCCACTCCTCGCCCTCGATCAGGGTGACGAGCTTGCGCAGCTTGGACGGGTCCTCGATTTCGTTTTTTGCCTTCAAGAAAATCGTACCGATCAGCCCATCCTGCTTGGACAGCTTGTCCAGCACGCGACCATAGGCGTCGGCGAGGTCCTGGCCCTGCAGATTTTTGATCGCGGCCCAGCGGCAATCCTTGGGCAGCATGGACGGTTCACCGATTTGTTCGGTCCGCTCCTCGTCCATTTTCAGAAACAGCAGGAATGATATCTGCGAGATGTAAGAGCCGTAGTGCACACCTTCGTTCTTGAGCACGGTGGCGTAGTTCCAGACCTTCTGAATGAGCGTGGACTCGTTCATGCCCGGGCTCCAGCGCCCGCGTGGCGCCCTTTGGATTTGACGGCCGGCAGGTTCTCGCCTAACCGCGCCAGCAAACGTTCTGCTGGCTCATCGCGCGGATCCTGTTGGACAAGACGGCCCTCGAACGCCGCTTTGAGGATGGATTGGCGGATGGTTTGGGCGGTCGGCGCCGCCTGAAATTGCGCTTCGACATCGAGTGTCAAAGCAAGCGAGTTGCCGAGTAGGTGCATCAACTCCTGGAGCTCAACCGCGGGCACGAGTGGGATAGGAAGTTGGCTGATCTTCGACATGCTGATCGATGCGAGGTTGGTTGTCTGCTTGCCTTTCTCCACAAAGAATCGCCGCCCCATCTCGTTGGCATAGTGCGAGAGAAAATACGGACTGAGCGAAGGATCGTAGAGGCGAACTCTAAAGACGTGGTTTTGATGAATGCAGCCTTCTATCTGACCTTCCCAAATCCAACCCCGCCCAATCTTGTCGCGATCACCGCCCTCGTTGAGGAGCATATCTCCCTGCTTCAGGGTAAGCGCTTGGGCCACGCGCCTTTCAACAGTGATAGACTTGATTTCGGACAGGTCGAGGTAGCCGCGCTGAACGTTGGTGACGCGCAAATAGGGAACCGTTACGGGATCGACCGGCTTGCGCTTCTTGTCGACGGTCACCCCACCGACGACTTCGCCGATCTCTCCAAGCTGGGACCAAGTCCAACTCTCTGGCAACTGGGGCAAGGCGTCATCGAATGCCTCATCTCTGACGAAGCGCCGGGCACTCCGCTTCGATGATTTGAAGGCAGCCTTTGCTGCTGCGACACGGGCCAAGACATCTGCACCAGATTCATTTGACGAATGGGCGGCGCGGCACTCGCGGGTCAATTCGCCAGTGACGGCTGCTTTGAGGAGGGCGCGGCGCCAGGTATCGAGGTCGTCGCGGACGTGGATTAGCGCCGTCTCGCCGTCCGCAATTTCCGTGAACAGTTCATTGATTCGGGCAACAATGCGTTGCTGCTCGGCGGTGGGCGGCAGTGGCAATTCGAGATCGGCAATCTTTTCAAAATCAATTCTCGGTCTGTCACCGCTCGTGTCTCGGGTCGCGTCGTTCACGAAGCGTCGGGAGTGCATCCAAAGCTGAAGGTAATGCGCCACTACTCCGTCATTTGGTCGCATTACTATGAACTCGCCCGACGCAACACCTTCGAAATCGGCGGCGACGACCTTGTTGAGGTAGGGCCGCAAACGGCCGTAGAGCACGTCGCCCAAATAGAACTTGTTGCCGGCGCTCTTCATGTCCTTGAATGACCCCTTCGTCTCGATTCGAAGGGAATTCGAGGGAACATCGTCCATGCCCACGAATACAAAAGGGCTGTTCTTGTCCGGAAGTGCCTTCTCGCCTCTCGGGAGTACGACGTCTCCCAACCGCGCCCACACCCATCCTTCGGGCAGGTCCCACGGTCCGTCGCGATGGAAGTCGATGGCCACTTTTCCCCCAACGCTGCGGACGGGTCCCGCGGTCTTTGATCTCACGCCACCAGCGCGCCGGTCAGATCGTCCAGCACGTCGTCGAGCCGCGCGCCGAACAGCGCGCGGGCGCGCACGAGGCCGCCCTTGTCGCCGAAGGCGGGCACGTCCTGCAAGTCCTTTGGACCGATCTCGGCGTTGACGGCCAGATGGTCGCGGATGGCGGTGAGCCAGGCGAGCTGCTCGTCCGTATAGGCGCGGCCCGCCTTCTGCTCGCGCCCCAGCCAGAGATTGAACCGTCCGGCGATGCGGGCGGGCAACGGTTCCAGCGTCTCGTCCAGCCCCAGCGCATAGCGCACCAGCATCACGATGTCAGTGAGGATGCGCGTCGCGCTGCCGCGCACGCGCTTATCGTCCAGACGCTTGTAGGCGCGCCAGATGTTGACCGGCTCCAGGAGCCAGGGCGGCCGGCGCATGGCGTCGCGCAGTTCCTCCAGCCCTTCATAGGTGAGTCGGCGCTGGGCATAGGACCGGCCGTAGAAAATCTGCAGCGCTACCAGCGTGTCCTTGTTCGCCTCCAGGAATTCCCGGAAGCGGCCGACGGTCGCCTGCGCCTGGGCCTCGTCGTAGCCCGAAGAAATCACTTCATCCGTCGAGATGGTGTCGATCTTCACATCCGCCGCGGCCTTGGCCTGCTTGAGGGCATTGCGCAGCGTTGGTTGGTGGAAAGGTTCGCACGCGATCTCCTTCAGTGCCGCCAGCGCCACGTCGCGCTCGGCCTCGGTGGCGCAATGCGCGGTGGCCCGCTCCTGCGCGTCGGGATCGATGCCGTCGATCAGCGCATTGGCGAGATCGGACAACGAACGGCCGTTCGCGACCTTGACAAGATCGGCGCGTGTCTCGGGATCGATGCGGTGGTCCAGGGCGGCAAGCCGCGCTGCCAGGGTCGAGAGCGAGTCCTCGCGCCGGTCGCCCATCGCCACCTGATCGATCAGCTTGTCGAAGGCGACGGCGCGGTTGCGGTCCAACGGCGGCGCCACCGTCTTGCGGCTCTCGGTGACACCCACCGCGTCGATCAGAATAAAGCGCGTCTTGGCGTCGGCATCGGGCGTCACCGCGCGCAAATCGGTGGGCTCGATGGTGCGCACGCCGCGGCCCTTCATCTGCTCGAAATAGAGATCGGAGCGCACGTCGCGCAGGAAGATCAGAACCTCGATCGGCTTCACATCGGTGCCCGTGGCGATCATGTCCACCGTGACCGCTATGCGGGGATTGAAATCGTTGCGGAACTCCTTGATGAGCTGCTCGGGATCGGCGCCGTCGATCTTGTAGGTAATCTTCTTGGCGAAGTCGTTGCCCTTGCCGAATGCGTCGCGGGCAATATGCACGACCTCCTCGGCGTGGTGATCGTCCTTGGCGAAGATCAGTGTTTTGGGTACGTGCTCGCGTCCAGGAAAAAGTTCGGTAAAGAGCGTTTCTTGATAGGTTTCGAGAACGGTGCGTATCTGATTGGGCGCGATGACGGAACGGTCAAGGTCGCGCTTGGTGTAGACGAGATCGGCATCCAGCGTCTGGTAGCGCTCAGCGCGGGTCTTCTTGTCGCGCACCGGGATGGTATAACCCTTCTCCACCGTCGACCCGCCTTCGCCGATCCGGGTGCGGATGCGGTAGACCTCGTAGCCGACATTGACGCTGTCGGCGACGGAGCGCTCGTATGGATATTCGGCGACCAAGTTGCGGTTAAAGAAGCCAAGCGTATGCGCCGACGGTGTGGCGGTGAGGCCGACGATCGTCGCGTCGAAATACTCCAAGACCTGCCGCCATGTGCCATAGATCGAGCGGTGGCATTCGTCCGTCACGATCAGGTCGAAGGTTTCAATGGGGATGGACGCGTTGTAGGACACAAGTTTGGGTGCATCGTTATCCTGCTCAAAGGCAGACGTGTCTTCGTCCTCCTCAGCCAGATCCTTGCCGGTCAACACCGAATAGACACGCTGGATCGTCGCGATGACGATGGCGGAATCGCCGTCCAAGCCGGGCGCGCCTAGCTTCTGCACCCCGTAGAGTTCGGGAAAGAGCCGGCCAGTGCCCGGCAGACGGTAGGCCGCGTATTCGCCCGCCGTCTGATTGCCGAGATTGCGGCGATCGACCAGGAACAGGATGCGCCGCATCCCAGCGTGGGCCAGCAGGCGATAGGAGGCGGTGCAGGCCGTGAAGGTCTTGCCTGCGCCCATCGTCATCTGCACCAGCGCGCGGGGATCGTCCCGCGCCAGCGATGCCTCCAGCCCTTCGATGGCCTCGACCTGGCATTGACGCAGACCGTCCGTGACGAGCGGCGGCAGGTGACGTAGCCGAGCCCGGAGTGTCTCAGGCTCGGAAAGCCAGCGCCGCAGCGTCTCCGGGCGATGGAAAGCAAAGACGCGCCGGGATCGCGGCTCGGGATCAGCAAGGTCGCGGAACAGGATTTCACTTTCCGAGGCCACATATTCGAACCGCCGCTGCTTCGGATCGGTTCCGAGAAACGCTGGCGCATCGGCGATGTAGCGCCGTGCCTGGTCCGAGTAGCCGCTGAGCGTGCTCCCGGCCGCCTTCGCCTCGACAACCCCGCAGAAGCGCTTGTCCACGAAAAGCGCATAGTCGGCGGGGCCAGACGCGGTTGAAAACTCGCGAACAGCAACCCCGATACTGGCGGACAGGTCCATATCGCCGCGTGACTGAACGATCCAGCCGCACGCGGCCAACTGGCGGTCGATTGCTGCGCGCGCTCGATCTTCCGGATGGAAAGCGGTCATCCCGCCATAGCCCTCGCGTTAGCCGACCAACTCTAGGTTCGCACCAGCAGACACCGCAAATCGGAGGCTTGAGCAGTCGTGCAAGGGCGCCCGCTGGATGAGTCCGGAGGTGCAAGGTGTGACATGGCTCGGGTAGGAAATTGGGAGCGACCGGAGCGACCAAATACGGAGTTGGCGGTAGCTATGCGGTAGCTAGCAAGGTGATCAGTTTGGCTGACTCTCTATAAGATATTGATATAATTGGCGCTCCCAAGGGGAATCGAACCCCTGTTTCAGCCTTGAGAGGGCCGCGTCCTAACCGCTAGACGATGGGAGCATTGCGGGCCTTATAATAGCGGGCGGGCGCGCGATCAAGAAAGCGCAAAGTTCAAGGAAATCAAGGAGCAAGGCGATGGATGCAGCGGTCAAGGCCGTGTTGGCGGACTACGAGACGCGCATGGCGCGGGAGTGGGAAGTGCAATCGGGCCTCGCGCCGGCCGATTTCGGCAAACGGCGCGACGAGTTCCTGCTACCGGTCGGACCCGAGACCGCACAGCTTCTCGACATCCTGATCCGGACGCAGAAGCCGAAAACGCTCGTGGAGGTCGGCACGTCCTATGGCTATTCCACGGTGTGGCTTGCGAACGCGGCGCGCGCGGTTGGCGCCACGCTGCACACGCTCGAACTCGTGCAGGAAAAATCCGACCACGCGCGCGCCAATATCGAACGCGCGGGCCTGAAGGATCAGGTCGTGTTCCATGTCGGCGAGGCGCGAGAGCTACTCGCCAAACTCGACGGTCCGTTCGATTTCGTGCTGCTCGACCTCTGGAAGGACCTCTATATCCCCTGCTTCGACATCATGCTGCCGAAGCTTTCGTCCGGTGCCTTCATCATTGCCGACAACATGCTCGAGCCGGTCCAGGCGCGTGCCGACGCTGCGGCCTACCGCAAGCATGTCCGCACGGCAGCGGGAATCACCTCCGTGCTTCTCCCGGTCGGCAGTGGGATCGAGGTCACGCGCTTCGACAAAGCCTGAGCGGCACGAAGTCCCGCGCTGCGGCGTCGAACGTCCAGGCGTTCAACTGGCTTTCTCCGGCAATCAGCCAGACGAAGCGGTCATCCATGGCTTCGGCGCGATCGCGTTCCGACGGCGCGCCTGGGCCGCCGGGATGCGAATGATAGCAGCCGATGATCGCACGGTCCGTTCCGCGCAGGCGGCGGAGCAGCGCGAAATGAACCTGCGGATCGATCAGGAAGTTCTGCGCCGGATCGGCGGCGAGGTTCTTCGATCCATGCAACGCCGCCGCGCGCCAGCCTTCCGGCGTTATCGTGCCTTCGATCAGGCCACAGCATTCCATGGGATAGGCTTCGCGTGCTTCGGCGATCAGCTGTTCGTGCAGCGCGTCCGGAAGGACCATGGCCCGCATGTCACCGGCCGGCCTTCACCTGCGA
>Ga0105239_10001253_pt1 | contig 34499 bp, 36 predicted proteins | sample KBSC44metaG_FD_92761 | JGI IMG/M metagenome (GOLD analysis project Ga0105239, IMG submission 92761) | Corn rhizosphere microbial communities from Kellogg Biological Station, Michigan, USA - KBS C4-4 metaG | ecosystem: Host-associated > Plants > Roots > Rhizosphere > Soil | place: Michigan, USA... | reverse complement strand
CGCCGCGACGGCCACGGTCGCGGAGGCACCCACGAGCGCGACCCCGCTGACCACGGCGGCCAGCCGACGGTGACGGCGCCGGAGCTGGGGGGTGGTCGGGCGCAGCCGGAGGCGGGCGTCGGTGTCGGCGCGCTCGGCGGCCGCCGCGGCCAGTACCGACTCGGCCTCGGCCACGAGCTGGTCGCGGAGGGTGGCCACGAACACCGGGTCGGCGACCGGTGCGGGTACGGCGCGGAGTGCACCCGCGACCGTGAGGAGATCGGCGTACTCGGGCAGGCGTGCGCCTCCCGTCGAGCTGCCCTCGACGAGCTCGTGGAACTGCTGAGCGCGTCGCCCCCTGGTCACGATGAACCTCGATGCTGGTCGCGAATGTCGCGGCGAGTGCCCGACACGCCGCTCAACGAGCAGCCTCGGCAGCGGGTTACGGGACCAAAGTCCCTCGTGGCTGTCGCCCGGGCGTTGGACCGCCTAGTCATCGCGCCACCCGGCCGGAAGGAGCTTGGCGAGGTTGCGCACGCCGCGGAGCTGGAGCTGCTTGACCGCCCCCTCGCTCCGGCCCAGCACCTCGGCGGTCTCGGCGATGCTGAGGCCCTGGAGGAAGCGCATGATCAGGCAGTCGCGCTGCTCGTCGGAGAGCTGCCGGAGGCCGTCGAGCAGCAGCTCGTTGGTGAGCCCGGCCATGACCGCGTTCTCGGGGCCCTCGGTGGCGTCGTCGTGGACGCCCATGTCCTCGGTGGTCTGCTCGAGGCGGGTACGCCCCGCCTTGAAGTGATCGGTGCACAGGTTGCGGGCGATGGTCATCAGCCACGCGCCGAAGTCCTTGCCCTGCCACCGGAAACCGCTCATGTTGCGCAGGGCCCGGAGGAAGGTCTCCGACGTGAGGTCCTCGGCGAGCGTCTGCGACCGGGTGCGGTAGTAGACGAACCGGTAGACCGACCCCTGGTAGTGGTCGTACAGCTGCCCGAACGCCTCGCTGTCGCCGCCCCGTGCCAGCTCGACGAGAGCGATCAGCCTGGTGCGCTCGGCCTCGGAGTCCTCCGAGGAGGCGGCCCGGTCGGAGTCGTCGAAGTCGCCACCCGACGGCGGACCGCCGCTGACCTGTGCCTCGCTGAGCAGCATCCAGGACGGGACCCCGGCCGGCTGTGGTCGCAGGCCGAGGACACCGAGCACGGCGGCGCGCAGGTCGTCGAGTCCGCGTGCCGTGTCGTGGGGTGCCCACGTCATGGCTGTGTTCCTCCCGAGCACCAGGGGGTTGGCGCCGTTTCATGGTAGGTGCGACACGCCGTAGGTGTAACCCGCTGTGACAAAAACTGCCAGCCGTCTCGAAGCCCGAGCCGTACCGCAGCCTCGCTACCGGCGTCGCCGTACGGCGGCACCTGCGGCGACCGCTCCGGTCGCGGCTCCCGCGACCGCGGCCGCGACGAGCCCGGCCCGGGCGGCCTTGCGCCCGGTCCGGTAGTCGCGGATCCGCCAGCCCTGACGCTTGGCGTAGGCCCGAAGCCGGGGGTCGGGGTTGACCGCGCAGGGGTCGCCGACCAGCGAGAGCATGGTCAGGTCGTTGTACGAGTCGGAGTACGCCGAGCAGGCGGCGAGGTCGAGCCCCTCCCGCTCCGCCAGGGCCCGCACCGCTTCGCCCTTGGCCGGACCGTGCAACATGTCGCCGACCAGCCGGCCGGTGTACACGCCGTCGACGTGCTCGGCGACGGTGCCCAGCGCCCCGGTCAGGCCGAGCCTGCGGGCGATGATCTGGGCGATCTCGATGGGCGCGGCCGTGACCAGCCAGACGCGCTGACCCTCGTCGAGATGCATCTGCGCGAGCGCCCGGGTGCCCGGCCAGATCCGATGGGCCATGGCCTCGTCGAAGATCTCCTCGCCGAGGTTCTCCAGCTCCCGCACGGTGTGGCCGGAGATGAACGACAGGGCGCTCACCCGGGTCTGTGCGACGTGCTCGGGATCCTCGACGCCGACGACCCGGAAGTAGGCCTGCTTCCAGGCGGCCGAGACGATCTCGCGGGTCGTGAAGAACTTGCGCCGGTGGAGCCCGCGGGCGAGGTGGAAGATGCTCGCGCCCTGCATCAGCGTGTTGTCGACGTCGAAGAACGCGGCTGCCGTCGGGTCGGCCGGGGTGGCCAGTGCGGTCTCCACCTCGGCGGCCGCGGCGGCGGCCTCCCCGGCGAGAGTCGAGCGCTGTTGGAGGTTCAGCGGCTTGCGGCTCTTCTCGGGAGTCACGGGTCGAACACTAGGGGCTGGTCGGGGTGGCTCGCGAGCACGCTCGCTCACGCCCGTCGCTGCGGCTGTCCGGCCGACTCCGCCGGGTCGAATCGTCGTCACCGGGCTGTGCGATCCTTGCCCGCATGTCCACCCACGACGTGTCCTCGCTCGTGGCCGAGGCGGCGCTCGACCGCCCGGAGATGCTGGCCGTGGTGGAGTCGGGTGGGCGCAGCGTCACCTGGGGCGGGCTCGAGGACGAGGTGGCGCGCGTGGCGACCGGTCTCGGCGCCGCCGGGGTGGTGGCCGGCCAACGAGCGATGGTCGCGATGGGCAACCGGATCGAGTTCGTGACGGCGTACCTCGGGGTGCTGCGCGCGCAGGTCGTCGCCGTACCCGTGAACCCGCGAGCCACGTCCGGTGAGCTCGCGCGGATGATCGCCGACTCGGGGTCGCGGCTGGTGCTCGCGGACGCGGAGACGATCGCGACCGTGCGGGACTCCGTCCGTCTGGTGCGGGCCGCGCGCGCCGGCGACACCGACGAGCTGGACCCCGATCTCGTCGACCGGTCGCACGACCCGCGGGTGTACGTCGTGGGTGCCGAGCCCGAGGACGGCGAGCAGACGTACGACGCGCTCCGCGCCGCCGCCCCCCGGCCCGTCCCTCCGCTGCCCGATCCCGAGAAGCTCGCCTGCCTCCTGTACACGAGCGGGACGTCGGGCCGGCCGCGCGCGGCGATGCTCACCCACCGCGCGTTGCTCGCCAACATCGAGCAGGCGGCCGAGGTCGAGCCGCCGATGATCCACGGCGACGACGTGGTGCTCGGCGTGTTGCCGTTGTTCCACGTCTACGGCCTCAACGCCGTGCTCGGCAGCGTGCTGCGCCACCGGGCCAAGCTCGTACTGGTGGAGCGCTTCGATCCCCAGGCGACCCTCGACCTGATCGACGACGAGGCGGTCAGCGTCGTCCCGGTGGCGCCGCCGGTGTTCGCGTACTGGATGCCCCAGGAGCACCTGCGCGAGCGCCTCGGCCCGGTCCGGCTGATGCTGTCCGGCTCGGCTCCGCTCTCGCCGGAGCTGAAGGACCGGTTCACCGAGGCGACCGGCATCCCGATCCACCAGGGATACGGCCTCACGGAGGCGGCGCCGATCGTGACCAGCACGCTGTGCAGCGCCGAGCCCCAGAACGGCTCGGTCGGTGCGGCCCTGCCGGGCATCGAGATCAAGCTCCTCGACGAGGTCGGCCAGTCCCCGGAGGGTGACGACTCGGGAGAGATCTGGATCCGCGGCGCCAACATGTTCAGCGGTTACTGGCCCGATGGTGACGACGGCCCGGCCGCGGACGGCTGGTGGCCGACCGGCGACGTCGGCTTCCTCGACGCCTCGGGCGATCTGTTCCTCGTCGACCGGCTCAAGGAGCTGGTCATCGTCTCCGGCTTCAACGTCTACCCGGTCGAGGTCGAGGACGTCATCCGGGAGGTTCCCGGGGTCGCCGAGGCCGCGGTGATCGGCGTCGACGACCCGGCGACCGGAGAGGCCGTCGTCGCGTACGTCGTACCCGCGGGCGAGGCCGGCGGCGTCGCCGACGCGGTCCGCGACCACTGCGCCGTACGTCTGGCGCGGTTCAAGCAGCCCTCGCGGATCGAGGTCGTCGACGAGCTGCCGCTGACGGTCACCGGCAAGGTGCAGAAGGGCCGGCTGCGCGGCATCGAGCGCCGCCGACGGCTGGGGCTGCTCGAATGACGGCTCGCGTCACCCTCTACACCCGCCCCGGCTGCCACCTCTGCGATGACGCGCGGGTGCTGATCGAGCGGGTCTGCGCCGAGCTGGGGGAGCACTACGACGAGATCTCCATCGCCGGCGACCCCGAGCTCGAGCGTCGTTTCGGCCACGAGGTGCCGGTCACCCTGGTCGACGGTCAGCAGCACGACTACTGGCGCGTCGACCCCGCCCGACTCCGCGCTGCCCTGTCCTGACGCGCTCGGTCGTGCCTCGGCTCGACCCCTCCGCGCCATCGCCGCCGCTCGTTCGTCGCGGCGACCGCCCTGCGGGATTTTGTTCTCGCGTTCACAAACTCCTACAGTGAACGTCGCCGCTCGGGCCGGGCCTGTCCCACCTCAGGGCTCGACCCTGTGTCCGGCGGCTGGAAAGACGACAGTTGTGAGTGCACGGACGTCCCACGACACCGCCCGGGAGATTCCCGAGGCGACCGTGGCCCGACTCCCCGTCTACCTGCGGGCGCTGACCACGCTGTCCGAGGCGGGCACGACCGTCTGCTCGAGCGAGGACCTCGCGGCGGCCGCCGGTGTGAACAGCGCCAAGCTGCGCAAGGACCTCTCCTACCTCGGCAGCTACGGGACCCGAGGTGTGGGGTACGACGTCGACTACCTGCGCTACCAGATCGCGCGCGAGATGGGCGCGACCCGCGACTGGCCCGTGGTGATCGTCGGGATCGGCAACCTCGGCCACGCGCTCGCCAACTACTCCGGGTTCCGCAGCCGCGGCTTCCGCGTCGTCGCCCTGCTCGACGCCGACGGCCAGCGGCACGGTGAGGTCGTCGCGGGGGTCGTCGTACGTCCGTTCCGCGACCTGCGCGCGATCGTGCGCGAGCACGGCGTCGCCATCGGTGTCATCGCGACCCCGGCCGCGTCGGCCCAGGACGTCGCCGACCAGATGGTCGATGCCGGGATCACCAGCATCCTGAACTTCGCCCCGACCGTGCTCAACGTCGGCGACCACGTCGCGGTCAGCAAGGTGGACCTCTCCAAGGAGCTCCAGGTGCTCGCCTACCACGAGCAGCGCAAGGCGACCCAGGAGACGGCATGACGGCCCTGGTCGTGGGCATCTCCCACCGCTCCGCTCCCATCGCTCTCCTCGAGCGCCTCGCGGTCGACCCCGGCGGCGCCGCCAAGCTCGTCGAGGACGTCCTGGCGTACCCGCACGTCTCCGAGGCGACGGTCGTCGCGACCTGCAACCGGCTCGAGATCTACGCCGCGGTCGACCGCTTCCACGGCAGCGTGGAGGACATCTCCCAGCGTCTGCTCGAGCCCGCCGGCGAGAGCGTCGAGACGCTGATCCCGAACCTCTACGTCCACTACGACGACGGCGCGGTCTCGCACCTGTTCCGGGTCGCCGCCGGCCTCGACTCGATGGCGGTCGGCGAGGCTCAGATCCTCGGCCAGACACGCGACGCGCTGCGCCTCGGCCAGGAGCAGGGATCGGTCGGCCCGGTTCTGAACACGCTCTTCCAGCAGGCCCTTCGGGTCGGCAAGCGCGCCCACGCCGAGACCGGCATCGACCGGGCCGCCCCGACCCTGGTGTCCGCCGCCCTCGACCGGGCCGCGGGCGACCTCACCGGCCGGCGCGTGGCCGTCGTCGGGGCCGGCGCCATGGCCGCCCTCAGCGTCGCCACCGTCGTTCGTCGCGGTGCCACCGAGGTGGTCGTCGTCAACCGCACGCCCGAGCGCGCGGAGCGTCTCGCCGCCGAGTACGGCGCGCGCTGGGCGCCGCTGTCGGCCGTCGGCGCCGAGGTCGCCGGGGCCGACGTCGTGGTCGCCTGCGCCGGTGCATCCGGGTTGCTGGTCACCCGCGAGGCGGTCGCCGCCGCGCCCGGCCCCGTCGCGCTGGTCGACCTCGCCCTGCCCCATGACATCGACCCGTCCGTCACGGAGCTGCCCGGCGTCACCCTGGTCACCCTCGCCGACCTCGCGGACGAGCTCCGCGCATCGGAGGCCGGCGCCGAGGTCGAGGCGGTCCGCACGATCGTCGCGGGCGAGGTCGAGGCGTTCCTGTCTGCCCGCCGGCACGCCAGCATGACCCCCACCGTGGTGGCCCTGCGCTCGATGGCCACCAGCGTCGTCGAGTCCGAGATGGAGCGGATCGAGCGGCGGCTGCCCGGTCTCGACGGGGCGACCCGTGCCGAGCTCCGCCAGACCCTGCGCCGCGTCGCCGACAAGCTGGTCCACCAGCCGACGATCCGCGCCAAGGAGCTCGGCGACGGCGGTGCCGTCTCCTACGCCGCCGCCCTGGCCGAGCTGTTCGCGCTCGACCCGGAGGCGGTCGACGCGATGACCCGGCCGGTCGAGCCGAGTCACCCGGGAGACGAGACGTGAGCGAGCCGATCCGCCTGGGCACCCGCGCCTCGGTCCTCGCCACCACCCAGTCCCGCTGGGTGGGTGACCGGCTGAGCGCGGCTCTTGACCGCGAGGTCGTGCTGGTCGAGATCACCACCCAGGGAGACCGCGACGCCCAGCCGCTGGCCCAGCTCGGCGGCACGGGCGTGTTCGTCAGCGCGCTGCGCGAGGCGCTGCTCGACCACCGCATCGACGTCGCCGTGCACTCGCTGAAGGACCTGCCGACCCGGGCCGCCGCGGGCATCACCCTCGCCGCCGTACCGCTGCGCGAGGACCCGCGCGACGTCGTCGTCGCCCGCGACGGGCTGACCCTGGGCGAGCTCCCTGCCGGCAGCCGGATCGGCACGGGCGCGCCACGTCGTGCCGCCCAGCTGCACGCCCTCGGCCTCGGTTTGGAGATCGCGGACATCCGCGGCAATGTGGACACGCGGATCCGCAAGGTCCGTGAGGGTGCGTACGACGCGGTCGTCCTCGCCCGCGCCGGGCTGGCCCGCATCGGTCGTCTCGACGAGGCCACCGAGGTCCTCGATCCGCTCCAGATGCTGCCGGCGCCGGGGCAGGGCGCGCTGGCCGTCGAGACGCGGGAGGGAGACGACCTGACGCACGACGTGGCCGTTCTCGACGACGCCCGATCCCGGGCCGCCGTCACCGCCGAGCGTGCCGTGCTGGCCGCGCTCGAGGGCGGGTGCGCGGCGCCGATCGGGGTCCTCGCGGAGGTCGTGGAGGGCGACGAAGGAGAAGAGCTCTGGGTGCGAGCGGCCGCGCTCTCACCCGACGGGACGCTGGCGGTGCGGATGTCCGCCACCGGCGACCCGGCCGACGCCAGCGGCGTCGGGAACCGCCTCGCCGGGCAGATGCTCGACGAGGGGGCAGGACAGCTGACGGAGACACCGCTCGAGCAGCCGGTGACCGACTGCGAAAGGCAAGAAGCATGACGCGAGCCCAGAGGGCCCAGTCCCAGACCGCCGTGACCCAGTCGCGGGTAGCGCGGGCCACCTCCACCAGGCCCGGATCGGTGGCGTTCGTCGGGAGCGGTCCGGGCGACCCCGGTCTGCTGACCGTGCGGGCCGCCGACCTCATCCGCGAGGCCGAGATCGTGATCACCGAGGGTCCCGAGCATCCGGCGCTCGTCCGCGCGCTGCTCGGTCTGCCCGAGGGCTCCGAGGGCGGGCCCGAGCTCGTCGACGGCGGCTTCGGCGAGGACGGCCAGCCGCTCACCCACGCGGCCCGCGCCAAGGTCGTGGTCCGGGAGGTCAAGCGTGGCGCCCGCGTCGTCCGGATGCTGACCGGCGACCCCTTCGTCTACGCCTCCGGTCCCGAGGAGGCCGCGGCCTGCGCCCGGGCCGGGCTCGACTTCGAGATCGTCCCCGGCGTCTCGTCGGCGGCCGCGGTCCCGGCGTACGCCGGCATCCCGCTGACCACCAAGGACCATCGCGAGGTCACCGTCGTCACCGCCGGGGACAAGGTCGACTGGAGCCGGTACGCCGAGACCAGGACCCTGGTCCTGCTGTCGGCCGTGAACTCGATCTCCGACATCGCCAAGGCGCTCGTCGCCGCCGGTCGTGACCCGGAGACCCCGGTCGCGATGACGCGGACCGGCACCACCACCGACCAGCAGACCGTCATCTCGACCCTCGAGCACATCGCTGCCGACGCGCGAGCGGCGCGGATGGCCCCGCCGGCCGTCACGGTGATCGGCGACGTCGTCGCGATGCGCGAGGCGCTGTCGTGGTTCGAGACCAAGCCCCTGTTCGGCTGGCGGATCCTGGTGCCTCGCACGAAGGAGCAGGCCGGCTCGCTGTCGGCCCGGCTGCGTGGCTTCGGAGGGGTTCCCGAGGAGGTGCCGACGATCTCCGTCGAGCCGCCCCGAAACCCGCTCCAGATGGACAAGGCCGTCCGTGGCCTGGTCGAGGGCCGCTACGAGTGGATCGCCTTCACCAGCGTCAACGCCGTCAGGGCCGTGCGCGAGAAGTTCGAGGAGTACGGCCTCGACGCCCGCGCCTTCTCAGGTCTGAAGATCGCCGCCGTCGGCGACAAGACCGCCGCGGCGATCGCCGACTGGGGTCTGCGCGCCGACCTGGTCCCGAGCGGCGAGCAGTCAGCCGCGGGCCTTCTCGAGGACTGGCCCGAGTACGACGAGCTCCTCGACCCGATCAACCGGGTCTTCCTGCCCCGGGCCGACATCGCCACCGAGAACCTCGTGGCCGGCCTGGTCGACCTCGGCTGGGAGTGCGACGACGTCACGGCGTACCGCACCGTCCGCGCGGCCCCGCCTCCGGCGCCGGTGCGCGACGCGATCAAGAGCGGCAAGTTCGATGCGGTTGTCTTCACGTCGTCCTCGACGGTGCGCAACCTGGTCGGCATCGCCGGCAAGCCGCACCCGTCGACGGTGATCGCCGTGATCGGTCCGGCCACGGCGAAGACCGCGGAGGAGCACGGCCTCCGGGTCGACGTCCTGTCGCCGAAGCCGGACGTCGACGCGCTGGTCGACGCGCTCGCCGACTTCGGCGCCGCCCGGCGCGCGGAGCTGCTCGAGGCCGGCCTGCCGATCACGAAGCCCTCCGAGCGCAAGCCGTCCAGCCGCAAGAGCAAGGTCACGTCGTCGAGGTGACCGCATCGTGAGCACACCATGAGCCCGTCATGAGCGCAGAGTCCGGCAGCCGCGTCCCCCGGCCGGTCACCCGGCCACGTCGCCTCCGCACGACCGAGGGTCTGCGGAGCCTGGTGGCCGAGACGCGGCTCGCGCCCAGGCAGCTGGTGCTGCCGATGTTCGTCCGCGAGGGCGCCACAGAGCAGCGACCGATCGCCTCCATGCCCGGCGTCGTCCAGCACACCCGCGACTCGCTGCTGAAGGCCGCCCACGAGGCGGCCGACCTCGGGCTGGGCGGGGTGATGCTGTTCGGCATCCCGCAGCAGAAGGACGCGCTCGGGTCCGGCGCGACGGACCCCTCGGGGGTCCTCAACCTCGCGATCACCGACGTGGTCGCCGAGGTGGGCGACGCGCTGACCGTGATGAGCGACCTCTGCCTCGACGAGTTCACAGACCACGGACACTGCGGCGTCCTCACCCCCGACGGCCGGGTCGACAACGACCGGACCCTCGAGGTGTACGCCGAGATGGCGCTGGCCCAGGCCGACGCGGGCGTCGACATGGTCGGCCCGAGCGGGATGATGGACGGTCAGGTCGCCGCGATCCGTGATGCCCTCGACCACGCCGGCCACACCGACGTCGCGATCCTGGCCTACTCGGCGAAGTACGCCTCGTCCTTCTACGGTCCGTTCCGGGAGGCCATCGACTCGTCGCTCGAGGGCGACCGGCGTACCTACCAGCAGGACCCCGCCAACGCGCGCGAGGGCGTCCGCGAGGCGCTGCTCGACGTCGCCGAGGGCGCCGACATCGTGATGGTGAAGCCCGCACTGGGCTATCTCGACGTCGTACGCCGCGTGCGCGACGCCGTAGACGTACCCGTGGCGGCGTACAACGTCTCCGGCGAGTACGCCATGGTCGAGGCCGCCGCCGGGAACGGCTGGATCGACCGCGAGCGCGCGATCCTCGAGGTGCTCACGTCGATCCGACGCGCCGGTGCGGACGTGGTGCTGACCTACTGGGCCCTGGAGGCGGCGCGTCTGCTCAGTGCGTGAGGTCGTAGACGCACTGGTCGAACGCGCCCGTGCCCTGCAGCAGACCCTCGGCCAGGCACTGCACGATCGCCTGGGCGGTGGTCAGGAGCGTCGGTGTCGGCAACGGCGGCACGGTGACGGTGGGACCGCCACCGGGGACCGTGATCGGAGGAACGGGAGGGCTGCCCGGCGAGGTCGGGTTGCCGGTCGGGTTGCCGCCGGGCCCGGAGGTCGGCCCGGCCGTCGGCCCGGCGGTCGGACCTGATGACGGCTGGGTCGTCGTGCCCGGTGGCTGCTGCCCGTGCTGGTGCCCGTGCTGGTGCCCGTGCCGGTGGCCGTGCCGGTGCCGCCCGTGGTGGCCGTGGTGCACCGCGTTGCTCACCAGCGGTGGGTTGCTCAGGGAGAATCCGGTGCTCGTCGTGCCGTTCGGCACCGAGCTGTAGTCGCCGGCCAGATAGGCCCGCTCGATCGCCAGCACCAGGTCGACGTATCTCTGGTTGTGGTTGTAGCGATAGACCGCGGGGCGCTGGCCGGCCGTCGTCGCGAGGTCGTCGGGTCCCGAGCAGAGGTAGACGGCCGAGGCGAGCGCGGCGTCGTAGATGTCCTGCGGGTTGCGCTGGCCGTCGTCGTCGGCGTCGACACCGACGATCGCCCAGGTCGAGGGGATGAACTGCATGGGTCCGACCGCCCGGTCGAACCTGGTGTCGCGGTCGTACTGCCCGGCGTCGGTGTCGGCGATCCTGGTGGTGCCGTGCTTGCCGTTCAGCGGCGGGCCGAAGATGCCGGGCTCGTCGACGCCCTGGTCGGTCAGCACGTTCCCGTCGGCGCGGCCGTGGTCGGACTCCACCCGGCCGATGGCCGCCACCAGCTGCCAGGGCAGGTGGCAGGTGCGGTCGGCGGCGTCGATGATCGTGGCCGCGCGCTGGTACGCCGTGAGGGCCACCGCGGGGATGCCGGTGGCCGAGCCGGTCGAGACGACCTCTTGGGCGTGGGCGCGGGTCAGGCTGTGCGACGGGATGAGGCTCGCGGGGGCCCTCACGGCCTGCGCGGGCACGCGGGTGCCGTCGGGCAGGGTCTGCGAGTCGGCGGCGGCCGAGGCGTTGGATCCGCTGGTGGCCAGACCTGCCGTCCACGCCGCCGAGAGCACGGCCAGCGGCAGCAGTGCCGACGCCCGCTGTGCGCGTCCGAACCTGGCCATCGACCCTTCCTCCTCGTGGAGCCGGCCCGGAGGGGGTCCTGTGGAACGACCGACCCACGGAGCGGCGGCTCCGTGGTGCAGGTTTCCCTCCCTGACACCGGTCTAAACGAGCCAGCCCGGCCGATGTTACGCATCGGTACACGTGGGATGGGCCACTTCGGGGAAGCAGGCGGGACCCTCGATTGCCGCCCGGTTGGGCGCCTCGGCCACAATGGCCCGGTGACTCACGACCGGTCGGAGGCTCTGTTCGCGCGCGCGAGCGCGGTCACGCCCGGAGGGGTCAACAGCCCGGTGCGCGCCTTCCGGGCGGTGGGTGGGACGCCGCGCTTCATCCGCTCGGCGTCGGGCGCCCGGCTGACCGACGTCGACGGCCACGAGTACGTCGACCTGGTGGGCTCCTGGGGTCCGATGCTGCTCGGGCACGCCCACCCCGAGGTGATGGCGGCCGTGCAGGACGCGCTCGCCCGCGGCACGTCGTACGGCGCGCCGACGGAGGCCGAGGTCGACCTCGCCGAGGAGATCGTCGCGCGCACGCCGGTCGAGCAGGTCCGCCTCGTCTCCTCCGGCACCGAGGCCACGATGTCGGCGATCCGGCTGGCGCGAGGCTGCACCGGTCGCGATCTCGTCGTGAAGTTCGCCGGCTGCTACCACGGCCACGCCGACGCCCTCCTCGCCGCGGCCGGCTCGGGGCTGACCACGCTCGCCGTGCCCGGCACGCCGGGCGTCCCCGAGACCGCCACGGCGCTGACCCGCGTGCTGCCCTACAACGACCGCGACGCCGTCGCCGCGCTCTTCGCCGAGGAGGGCGACCGCATCGCGTGCCTGATCACCGAGGCGGCGCCCGGCAACATGGGCGTGATCGCGCCCGACCCGGGCTTCAACCAGTTCCTCGCCGACACCTGCGCACGGCACGGCGCGTTGTTCATCAGCGACGAGGTGATGACCGGGTTCCGCGCCGCCCGCCAGGGACAGTGGGGGCTCGACGGCGCACTCGAGGGCTGGAGCCCCGACCTGATGACGTTCGGCAAGGTGATGGGTGGCGGCTTCCCCGCCGCGGCGTTCGGCGGCCGCGCCGACCTGATGGCCGAGCTGTCGCCGCTCGGACCCGTGTACCAGGCCGGCACCCTCTCGGGGAACCCGGTCGCGGCGACGGCCGGACTGACCACGCTGCGCCTCGCGACCGACGACGTCTACGCACATCTCAACGCCACGGCCGACGCGATCAAGGACGCCGCCGACAAGGCGCTGTCCGACGCCGGGGTGCCGCACGCCGTCTCGTCCGCCGGCACGATGTTCTCGGTCTTCTTCGCCGACGGCCCGGTGCGTGACTACGACGACGCGCAGCGCCAGGACACCGCGGCGTACGCCGCGTTCTTCCACGCCATGCTCGACCGCGGGGTCTACCTGCCGCCGTCGGCGTACGAGGGCTGGTTCCTCTCGTCCGCGCACGACGCCGCCGCGCTCGCGACGATCCTGGACGCGCTGCCCCACGCAGCCGCGGCCGCCCGGGAGGCCGCGCGTGGCTGACCCGACCCAGGACCAGACCACGGTGCACCTGATCCGTCACGGCGAGGTCCACAACCCCGAGGGCGTGCTGTACGGCCGCCGCGACGGGTACCACCTGTCCGACCTCGGCCGTGAGATGGCGCAGCGCATCGCCGGCGCGCTCGGCGACCGCGACATCGTGGAGCTGCGTACGTCGCCCCTCGAGCGCGCGCAGGAGACGGCGGCACCGCTGGCCGCGGCCCTGGCCCTCACACCCGTGATCGATCCGCGGGTGATCGAGTCGGGAAACGTCTTCGAGGGCAAGCGCTTCGGCCACGGCGACAACGCCCTGCGCAAGCCGAGCACGTGGATCCACCTGCGGAACCCGTTCCGCCCGTCGTGGGGTGAGCCGTACAAGGAGGTCGTGGCGCGCATGGTCGCGGCGATCCACGACGCCCGTGACGCGGCGCGCGGCCACGAGGCCGCGATCGTGTCCCACCAGCTGCCGATCTGGATCACCCGGCTCTCGCTGGAGCGGCGCTCCTTCCTGCATGACCCGCGCAAGCGGCAGTGCACCCTGTGCTCGGTGACCTCCTTGCAGTTCACCGGCGACGAGCTGGCCACGATCAGCTACTCGGAGCCGGCCGGCGACCTGATCCCGGTCCGCGACAAGAAGGCGCCGTTCTCGGCCGGCAACGCGCCGGAGGCGAGAAAGCCCTAGATGGTGTCCAGGCGCGTGCTCTCGACGGTCGCGGCGGCCGTGTTGCTGCTGATCGCGAGCGGCTGCTCCTCCCTCCACGGTCTCAACGGCACCGACGGCAAGGACTACGTCCAGGGGGACGGCGGCGTGCACGAGGTCGCGCCGGCCGACCGCGGCCGGCCCATCGACTTCACCGGCAAGGACCTCGAGGGCAAGCCGCTGTCGCTGGCGGCGATGCGTGGCAGGCCGACCGTGATCTCGGTCTGGTGGGCCGGCTGCCCGCCGTGCCGCAAGGAGGCGCCGCTGCTGGTCGGTGCGCACGAGCAGCTCGGCGACCGGGCCCACTTCGTCGGAGTCGACGTCCGCGACGGTGGCACCGCCGCCCCGACGACCTTCGAGTCGCAGTTCGGCATCACCTGGCCCTCCTTCTACTCCCCAGGTGGCGAGGCGCTCCTGGCGTTCCCGGGCACGCTGACGCCCAACTCCATCCCGGCCACGGTCGTCCTCGATGCGCAGGGCCGCGTCGCGGCCAGCATCATCGGCGCGGTGCCGTCGCAGCTCACGCTGGTCGAGACGGTGGAGGACGTGATGGCGCATGGGTGACTGGTTCCAGCACCAGGCGCTCTCCGGCTCGCTGGTGCTCGCGATCCCGGTGGCCCTGGTCGCCGGGCTGGTCTCGTTCTTCTCGCCGTGCGTGATCCCGCTGCTGCCGGGCTACCTCTCCTACGCGACCGGCCTGTCCGGTGCCGATCTCGAGCACGCCCGCCGTGGCCGGATGCTGGCCGGTGCCGTCCTGTTCGTGCTCGGCTTCTCGGTGGTGTACGTCGTGATCGGCTTCACCGCGGGCTCCGTCGGCACCTGGCTGGTGCGTTCGCGCACCCAGCTCGAGATGGTCCTCGGCGTCGTCCTGATCCTCCTCGGACTGGCGTTCGCCGGCCTGGTGCCGTTCCTGCAGCGCGACGTGCGCGTCCATTCGGTCCCCGCCGTTGGTCTCGGTGCGGCGCCGCTGCTCGGCTTCCTCTTCGGCCTGGGGTGGACGCCCTGCGTCGGGCCGACCCTGAGCGCGATCATCACCCTCGGGCTCAACGAGGGCACCGCCGACCGCGGTGCCCTGCTGGCGGGTGTCTACTGCCTGGGGCTGGGAGTGCCGTTCATCGTCGCGGCCCTGGCCTATCGCCGCGCCCTGGGCGCCTTCTCGTTCGTCCGCCGCCACCAGCAGTGGGTGACCCGGGTCGGCGGCCTGATGCTGGTCGTGGTCGGGCTCGCGCTGATCACCGGGTACTGGGACCAGGCCGTCAGTTGGCTGCAGATCCACCTCGTGAACGACTCCACGGTGGCCGTGTGAAGCACCCATGAGCGACCTCCGCACCGACCAACCCGAGGAGACGGGGCGCTGGCAGCCCAGCGGCGACCGTGACCACCACCGGCGCGCTGGTGAGCTGACCGCGTGGGAGCTCCTGCGCTGGACGTGGCGTCAGCTGACCTCGATGCGGACCGCGCTGATCCTGCTGCTCCTGCTCGCCCTCGGCGCGATCCCCGGCTCGGTCATCCCGCAGAGCGGTGTCGACGCTCTGAAGACGCAGAACTGGCAGGCGGCGCACCCGCACCTGACGCCGATCTACGAGAGGCTGAGCCTGTTCAGCGTCTACCACTCGCCGTGGTTCGCCGCGATCTACCTGCTGCTGATGGTCTCGCTGGTGGGCTGCATCGTGCCGCGACTGTTCGTCTACTGGCGCGGCTACCGCAAGCAGCCGCCCGTCGCGCCGCGCAACCTGACCCGCCTGCCCGACCACGCGTCGTACACCACCACCGACCAGCCGGCGGTCGTCCTGCAGCGCGCCGCACACCACCTGTCACGCCGCAACCGGGTCGCGACGAGCTCGAGCGACGACGGCTGGGGCTCGCCCGAGGAGGGCGGGTGGGTCTCCGCCGAGCGCGGGCAGCTGCGAGAGGCCGGCAACCTGCTCTTCCACCTGTCGGTGCTCGTCGTGCTGGTGGGGTTCGGGATCGGCAGCCTGTTCGGCTACAAGGGCGGCGTGATCCTCGTCGTCGGCAACGGCTTCTCCAACACCCTCACCCAGTACGACGACTTCGACCCCGGCTCGCTGTTCGACGCCGACAAGATGGAGCCGTTCTGCTTCACGGTGCACGACTTCAAGGTCCAGTGGATCGACAGCGGCCCGCGTCAGGGCCTGGCGCGCGGCTTCCAGGCGCCGTTGACCTACCGCAGGTCCTGCCAGGGTGACCCGTCCTCGTGGTCGGCCGAGCAGAGCTACGACCTGCGGGTCAACCACCCGCTCTCCATCGGCGGCACCCAGATCTTCCTGATCGGCCACGGCTACGCGCCGGTGATCACGGTCCGTGACGGCCAGGGCCACAAGCTCTACGACGGCCCGACGGTCTTCCTCCCCGAGAGCTCCGACTTCGAGTCCTTCGGCGTGGTGAAGGCGGCCGGGCTGAAGGCGGGCCAGGACATCGGGCTCGAAGGGCTGTTCTACCCGACCTTCGCGCTGGTGCACGGCCAGCCCATCAACGTGATGGGCGACGACAAGAATCCCACCCTGTCGATGCTGGCCTACGTCGGCGACCTGGGCCTCAACACCGGCGTGCCGCAGTCGGTGTACGCGATGGACAAGGCGAACATGCGCGAGCTGAAGAGGCCGGACGGGAAGATGTTCCGCGTCGACCTCCAGCCGCACGAGACCGTGCAGCTGCCCGACGGAGCCGGATCGGTGACCTTCCACGGGGTCAAGCACTGGACGCGGCTCCAGATCAGCCGCACCCCCGACGTGTGGATCACGTTGCTCGGCGTGGTGCTGGCCCTCGTCGGCCTGCTGGCCTCCCTGTTCATCCGGCCGCGGCGCGTCTGGGTGCGGGCGCGCCGACGCGACGGGTCGACGCTGGTCGAGGTGGCCGCGCTGGACCGGTCGGGCGGCGGTGACCTGGCCCCCGTACTCTCGTCGGTGGTGGACTCGTTGCAGGGCGAGGAGGGAACACGCGCATGAGCACCGACCTGGGCATCGGCACGGGTACGTGGGAGCACCTCAGCAACCAGGCGATCGCGGCCGCGGGTGTCGTGTACTTCCTGGCTCTGGTGGCGCACCTGGTGGAGTGGAGCGCCCTGCGCACCGTGCCGATCCGGACGACGGCGCGCGCCGCCGTACCCGCTCCGGCCACGGCGGGTGCCCCGCCGGCCGGGGGGGTCGCGCACGGTGCCCCCGCCGGGCCGGACGAGTCGACCCGGTTCCGGATCGAGATGTTCGCCAACCTGGCGCTGATGCTCACGATCATCGCCGCCGCGGCACACCTCGTCGCACTCGTCAGCCGCGCGGAGGCCGCCCAGCGGGTGCCTTGGGGCAACATGTACGAGTTCACGATCTCCGGGTCCTTCGTCGTGGTCGCCGGCTACCTGGTGCTGCGCAAGCGCTTCGGCCTGGCCTGGATGGGCCCGATCGTCACCGGTCTGGTCCTGGTGCTGGTGATGGTCGCGGTGCTGTGGCTCTATGCCCCGGTCGAGCCGCTGACCGAGGCCCTCCGGTCGCCGTGGCTGGTCATCCACGTGATGTCGGCGATGATCGCCACCGGCGCGTTCACCCTCGGGGGCATCACCTCGGCGCTGTACCTGATCCGGGCGCGGGCGGAGAAGCGCGGCCGCGTCGCGGAGAGAGGGTACGTCGCCCGCCTCCCCGCCCTGTCCACCCTCGATCGCGTCTCCTACCGGATCCACGCGTTCGCGTTCCCGGTCTGGACCTTCGCGGTGCTGATCACCGGGCCGATCTGGGCGCACCAGGCCTGGTCGTCGTACTGGAACTGGGATCCCAAGGAGGTGTGCGCCTTCATCACCTGGGTGGTGTACGCCGCCTACCTGCACGCTCGCGCGACCGCGGGCTGGCGCGGGCGGAACGCCGCCATCCTGGCCCTGGTCGGCGTGGCCACCTTGTGGTTCAACTTCATCGGGATCAACTACTTCTCGACGACCAGCCAGCACTCCTACGCCAACGGTGCCCCGGCCAGCAGCCTCGTCGCCCGCTGACGGCCGGGAACGGCCTCAGCTCGGGTCGTCGGGACCCTTGTCGGGCCGAGAGATCTGGGCGAGGAACTCGTCGTCGTCGTCGGGCCCCATCGGCCGGACGTACTCGTCGTCGTCCCGACGCGGTCGCCGCGGGAAGCCCTCGAGCAGGAACCGCGCGGCGTAGTAGGAACCCACCGCGACGACGACCAGCAGCAGCACGAACCTCCACACGGCACCAGAGTAGGTCGACCGTGGTAGCCGCGGGCGCGACTTGCGGATTCTGGTCAACGTCGTGGCGCTGACTAGTCTGTGGGCGTGAAGGAGTTCTGGATCTACACCGGTCTGCGGCTGTTGTTCTTCGCCGCGTCGGTGACCGTGATCGGCGGCATCTGGCTGGCCGTCTCGGACTCCGCCAATGTGATGTGGATCCTGATCCTCTCGCTGGCCGTCAGCGGGCTGGCGTCGTACTTCCTGCTCGGCAACCAGCGCACCGCCCTGGCCCGGCACGTCGACGAACGCGCCCGCAGGGCGACCGAGAAGCTCGAGGAGATGAAGGCCAAGGAGGACGTCGACTGACGGTCCCCGGACCCGGTCGGCTGCGTCCTTACTTGCGACGGTTGATCTGGCGGTTGATGCGCGACTCGGACTGACCGAGGATCTTGGCCAGCAGCGGCACCCGCATCCTCCAGGCCACGAACCCGACCACCACGATCACGAGCAGGATCAACCAGAACATGTGACCAGCGTAGTCGGCACCTGGGCAGGCGCCGCGGAGGTGCGCCCGCCCAGGTGCACCAGGGACGGGTCGTGACCCTGGCAGGATGGCCGCATGGAGCGGGTCCTGGGAGTGGGCGGTTACTTCATCCGGGCGGCCGACCCCACGGTTCTGGGTGCGTGGTACCGCGACTGCCTGGGTCTGGACGCCGACGAGAACGGAGTGTGGCGCCCGGAAGCAGGAGCGACCGTGTTCGCGACGTTCGAGTCCGAGACCGACTACTTCGGGTCCCGCGCCCAGCAGACCATGCTCAACTTCCGGGTTCGCGACCTGGATGCGATGCTCGCGCAGCTGCGGGCCAAGGGAGCCGACGTGGCCGAGGAGACCGAGGACATGGACGGCATCGGTCGCTTCGGCTGGGTCACCGACCCGGAGGGCACCCGGATCGAGCTCTGGCAGCCCAGCTGAACCGCCCGGACCCCGCCCCGCTCGCGCCTGCGGGCTGGTCGGGACTACGGCAGCTCGAGGGTGAGCAGGGTGGCCGGATCCGGAGGAGCCGGTGCGTCGGGGTCTGCGGCGACGGCCCGCTCCAGGCGGCCGAAGCCGGTCTCCAGCTCGTCTGCAGTGAAGTGGGCGAACGTCGACAGCGTGCGGAGGCGGAGCCGTTCGAGCATCTCCGCGCGAGTGCCCGAGGACGGTTCGGTCACTCTGCCGAAGCCGGCCACGCGCCAGCCGGCCGTCGTGAACATCGCGATGACCTCATGAAGCGGCTGGAACATCGCCGCGTCCACCTCGTACCCGCGGGGGAAGTACTCCAGCCACCAGCCCGACGGCGGGATGTGGTCGCTGAAGTTCACGCGGAGCAGGAGTCGCCCGGCCGGCCGGAGCACCCTGGCCAGCTCCCGGACCGCCCGCGGCTTGTCCTGGACGTGGTGCCAGGACAGGAACATCAGCGCGTAGTCGGCGCTGGCGGACGGCACGGGGAGGTCCTCGGCGGAGCCCGCCAGGTACCGCACCCCCGGATGTCGCGGCTGCGCCTCCGCCACCTCTCGCATGCGGACCGACGGCTCGACCCCGGTCACCGGCCCGAACGCCTCCGCCAACGCCGGAGTGAACCTGCCCGTCCCGGAGCCGACGTCCAACCCCGCCAACGGGCGGTGCTCCGGCAGCAGCGCAGCGAAGGCGCCGATCCAGGCCCCCAGCTGCTCCCGGGTGAGGGCGCGACCGCGCGCGTAGTCCCGGTACTGCTCCCGGTCGTAGTCGATCGACCTCATCGCGGCTCCCGCATGTTCGGGACCGACCTACCCGTCAGCCCGATATATCGAATGGGTACATCGCCACGATAGGTAGCGGCAGCCGTCGACACAACCGGGACGGCGGCGAGCGAGCCGGCTCCGCGGTGGGCTCGTGGGCGGGTGCGGGCGCGAGCCCCGCTCTCAGCCGGCGATCGCGAGGCCGATCAGGAGGCCGAGTCCGTAGAGCAGCTCGGCGACGCCGGTCAGCTGGAGCACGGGGATCAGGGCCGGGCCCCCGGCACCGGAGCGGACGATGCGCGCCGCCTGGAGCGACGGGACGGCGTACCCCAGGGCGAGCAGCGCCCACCAGCTGGTGGTCAGGGCGGCGCCGACCAGGCCGACCAGGGCGACCAGCATCAGCAGGACGTAGCACAGTCGCGTGCGCGCGTCACCGAGCCGGACCGCGAGGGTGATCTTGCCGGCGCCGCGATCGGTGGGGATGTCGCGGAGGTTGTTGGCGACCAGGATCGCGCAGGCGATCGCGCCGATGCCGACCGCGGCGTACCAGGCGGCCGCCTGCCACTCCTGCGTCTGGACGTACGTCGTGCCGACCACCGCGACCAGGCCGAAGAACACGAAGACCATGACCTCGCCGAGACCCAGGTAGCCGTAGGGCTTCGAGCCGCCGGTGTAGAACCACGCGGCCAGCACGCACAGCGCGCCGACCACCACCAGCCACCAGGCGGTCGTCGCGGCCAGCACCAGCCCGGCGACCCCGGCCACCCCGAAGGCCAGGAACGCCGCGCGCCGCACGGCGCCGGGTGACGCCGTACCGGAGCCGACGAGGCGCAGCGGACCGACCCGATCGGCATCGGTGCCGCGGATCCCGTCGGAGTAGTCGTTGGCGTAGTTCACGCCGACCTGCAGGGCGAGTGCGACCACGAGCGCGAGGAGCGCCTTCCACCACACGGCCGCGTCGTCGTAGACCGCGATCGCGGTGCCGGCCAGCACGGGCGAGATCGCTGCGGGGAGCGTGCGGGGACGTGCGCCGGCGAGCCAGTGAGCGGCGGAGGGCATGGGCGGATTCAAGCAGTCGGGACGGAGGGGCCAGGCGGCCGGGTGGCCGTCTCCGTCCGGCGGCTACGGTTCGTCGCGTGACCACCCTGCGCCTGACCGGCGTCGTCGACCGCGACATCGACGCCGTCGAGGCGTGGCTCGCCGAGGACGATCCGGGACCGGCGATCGTGGCCACGTCGGGCTCCTCGGGCGTCCCGAAGCAGGTCGTGCTCTCCCGCGCCGCGGTCCTCGCGTCGGCCGCCGCGTCGGCGGCGCGGCTCGGTGGGTCGGGGCCGTGGCTGCTGGCGCTGCCGTCGTCGTACGTCGCGGGCCTGAACGTGATCGTGCGGTCGTTGCTGACCGGCCATCGGCCCGTTCCTCTGGGGGAGCGCTCGCCCCGGGAGGCCTGGGTCGTCGGCGGGTATCTGTCTCTGGTCCCGACGCAGCTCCACCGTTGGCTCGATGACCCGGACGACGCCCACTCGCTCGGGGCCTTCGCCGCCGTGCTGGTCGGCGGCGGGCCGATCGACACCGACCTCAGGGACCGGGCGCGCGGCGCCGGCATCCGGCTGGTCGCGACGTACGGGATGGCCGAGACGTGCGGCGGTTGCGTGTACGACGGACTGCCGATGGAAGGCGTCGGTCTCGCGCTCGCCACCGACGGTCGGGTGAGGCTGTCCGGGCCGACGCTGTTCGAGGGGTATCTCGACGATCCGGTGGCGACCCGCCGGGTGCTGGTCGACGGGTGGTTCCACACGTCGGACGCCGGTCGGCTCGACGCAGAGGGACGTCTCCACGTCCTCGGCCGGGTGGACGACATGGTGGTCAGCGGTGGGGTGAACGTGCCCGCGGCCGCGGTCGCCGCCCGGCTGCGCGAGCACCCCCGGGTGCGGGCCGCCGAGGTGCTCGGGCTGACCGACGCCGAGTGGGGCCACCGCGTCGTCGCGGTCGTCGTGGGTGACCTGGCCCTGGCGGAGGCGCGTGACTGGGTCGGGGAGAGGCACCCGCGGGCCTGGGCTCCGCGCGAGGTGGTCGTCGTACCGGAGCTGCCGATGCTCGCCAACGGCAAGGTCGACCGGCTCGCGGTCCGCCGGCTCGCGGAGGATCGGCGATGAGGGTCTTCTCCATCCCGATGACGACGCGCTTCCGGGGCATCGCGGTGCGGGAGGGCGCCCTGATCGAGGGGGAGGCGGGCTGGGGCGAGTGGAGCCCGTTCACCGAGTACCCCCCGGAGGTCGCCGAGCCGTGGCTGCGGTGTGCGGAAGAGGCCGCCTCCGGTGACTGGCCGGCACCCGTCCGCGACGCGGTCCCGGTCAACGCCACGGTCCCCGTCGTCCCGCCCGCGGCGGCTCACGCGATCGTGGTCAGGTCGGGATGCGCGACCGCGAAGGTGAAGGTGGCAGATCCAGGCAGCGACCTCGCCGACGACCTGGCCCGGGTCGAGGCGGTGCGCGACGCGCTGGGCCCGTCCGGCAAGCTCCGCGTCGACGCCAACGGCGTCTGGGACGTCGCCACCGCGGTGGCCGCCATCACCGCGCTCGACCGGGCCGCGGGCGGCCTCGAGTACGTCGAGCAGCCCTGCGCGTCGGTCGAGGACCTTGCCGCCGTACGCCGTCGGGTCGCCGTCCCGATCGCGGCCGACGAGTCGATCCGTCGTGCGGAGGATCCCTACCGCGTACGCGATCTGCAGGCCGCCGACATCGCCGTGCTCAAGGTCCAGCCGCTCGGCGGCGTGCGTGCCTGCCTGCGGATCGCCGAGGACATCGGGATGCCCGTGGTCGTCTCGTCCGCGCTGGAGACCTCGGTCGGGTTGGCGGCGGGCGTCGCGCTGGCGGCCGCGCTGCCCTCGCTCGAGCACGCCTGCGGGCTGGCCACCCGGGCGTTGCTGATCGCGGACGTCGCGACGCCCGAGCTGGTGCCGGTGAACGGCGCGCTGGCCGTCGGCGTACCCACCGTCGTGCCCTCGCTCCTGGACGCGGTCGCCGCCTCGCCCGACCGGGTGGCGTGGTGGGCGGAGCGGCTCGCCGCCGTGCGAGCGGTGCGACAGGATCGTCGCTCGTGAACGAGTCGACCGGTCTCGCACGCGCGGTGCTCGGCCGCCTGGTCGAGGCCGGGGTGCGCGAGATCGTCCTCGCGCCGGGATCGCGCAACGCACCGCTGGCCTTCGCGGCGTACGACGTGGCCGCGACCGGCGTGGTCCGGCTGCACACCCGCGTCGACGAGAGATCCGCCGGCTTCCTCGCGCTCGGCCTGACCAAGGTCGGCTCGCGCGCCGCCGTGATGTGCACGTCGGGTACGGCCGTCGCCAACCTCCACCCCGCGGTGCTCGAGGCCGCCCATGCCGGCGTCCCCTTGGTGGCCGTCACCGCCGACCGACCGGCGCACCTGCGCGGCACCGGCGCCAACCAGACCACCGACCAGGTCGGGATCTTCGGATCCCTCGTCCCCACCATCGACCTCGTGCAACGCGACGCGGCGGAGCTGGTCCCTCTGGGCCACGGCGACCCGGTGCACCTCAACGTGCAGCTCGACGACCCGCTCGTGCCGCCGGACCGGTGGCACCCCGAGCTCACCCCCGGCTCCGGGCCGGCACGAGCGGTTCCGGGCACCTTGACCGAGATCACCCTCGGGCCGCGGACGGTCGTGGTCGCCGGTGACGACGCCGGACCGCCCGCCCGACAGCTGGCCGAGCGCGCCGGCTGGCCGCTGCTCGCCGAGCCGTCCAGCGGGTCGCGCACCGGCACCCATGCCATGCGCACCTACCGCCTTCTCCTCGACACGGACCTCGGCGCCGAGATCGAGCGGGTCGTCGTCTTCGGGCACCCGACGCTGTCGCGCCCGGTCTCCCGGCTGCTGGCGCGCGACGACGTCGAGGTCTGGAGCGGCCCCCCCGGACGGGGGACCTGGGCGCGCCGACCGTTCACCGTCGACCACGACTTCCACCACCTCTCCGTGCCGGAGGGCACGGACACGACGTGGCTCGACCGGTGGCGGGAGGCCGACGCGCGCGTCGGCCGCGCCCTCGACGCGTTGCTCGCCGCCCAGCCGGCCCTCACGGCGTACGACGTGGCCGGCGCGGTGGCGCGAGCGCTCCCGCGCGAAGGGCTGCTCGTCGTCGGCGCGTCCAACCCGGTCCGCGACCTCGACCTGATGGTCCCGCGCTACCAGGTCGGCGGCCGCCGGAAGGTGATCGCCAACCGCGGTCTCTCCGGCATCGATGGCGTCGTCTCGACGGCGGTCGGTGCCGCCCTCGGCCGTCGCTCCACCCGCAGTCTCGCCCTGGTCGGCGACGTGACGTTCCTCCACGACAGCAACGGACTCGTCCTCGGCCCGGACGAGCCTCGCCCCGACCTCACGATCGTCGTCACCAACGACGACGGCGGCTCGATCTTCGCGACCCTGGAGCAGGGCGCCGAGGAGTACGCCGACCGCTACGACCGCCTCTTCGGCACCCCGCACGGCGTCGACATCGCCAGCCTCTGTGCCGCGACGCGCACCCCGCACCTGAAGGTCACCGGCCGGGTGGAGCTCGAGCACGCCCTGGCGACCCCCAACGGCGGGATCGAGGTGGTCGAGGCCGTCGTACGCCGTGACGACCGGCGCGACCTCGATGCCCGCATCCGTGCCCTCGCCGGCGACGACTAGGGGGTCACGGCTTCGCAACAACCGTTCCACGCCGTCCGGGTGGCCGCCATCATCTCGGCATGGACGCTCGTCTCGGCACGGCTACGGTGCTCGTAGGCGCCGGCCTGCTCGCCGGCTGTTCCGTCAACTCCGACCACGACGCATTCGACGACTCGGCCACCGCGGTCCGGGCCGGCGATCCGGACTACGCGCTGACCCAGCTGCGACACGGCCCCGTCGGCGACTACGGCGTGCTCCCGACCAGCCTCGCGGAGTCGCTGCCGAATCATCGGCTGAGGCTGCGCGGGACCGAGGACGTCGCGTCCTTCTCGGATGCTCTCGTGGTCGGCACGGTCACGCAGGTGACCAAGGGGAACGGCGTCATCTGGCGCGACGAGGACGACTACACGACCGTCGGCTACGACGACCCGTCGGCCGACACCCGGACGGCGGTCGTCACGATGACGATCGACGACGCGACGGGCGACATCGCACCTGGCACGGGCAGCATGAGCTTCCGGGTGCTGTCGCCCTTCCGGGCCGATCCCGACAGGTTCGCCGAAGGACTCGCCGGCCTCGGTCGCATCGCGGTGGTGCTCGATCGCGACCCGAGCAAGGTCGAGAGCACCCCGTGGCGGACGATCATGGACGACCGGCTGATCGGCGTGGTCGCGGCCGACGGATCGCTGACCCTGCCGGCCCTGCCCCGCGGGTCGTCCTTCGCCGGCGACATCCACACGGCGGACCAGCTGCTCGCCGCCGCCCGCGGGCCGGTGACGACGGAGTCCGTCACCGTGCCTTGACCGGGCCGGCGCAACCGTGGTCAAGACGCGGGTCGCCGCGGCGAGGCACCATGTCCGCATGACCGTGGCCGCCGACACCTTCGCCGACTTCGTCGACGGGCTCGCGGCGGCGCTCGACGACCACGAGGTGACCGGCGAGGACTGGGCCGCACGCCACCACTTCTCGCGCTACCACTTCGACCGGATGATCAAGTCCGTCGCCGGCGAACCGCCCCAGGCACTGCGTCGGCGCATCCTGCTCGAGCGCGCGGCGTACCGGATGATCACGACGAGGGCGCCGATCCTCGACATCGCCGTCGAGGCCGGCTACTCCTCGCACGAGGCGTTCACCCGGGCGTTCACCAAGGCGTACGACGTGGCCCCGCGCGAGTGGCGCAAGAAGCCGGGCCACATCCAGATCGGCGAGGCGAACGGCGTGCACTTCATGCCGCCCGCCAGCATCCGGCTGCCCTCCCGCGACGTCGTGCGCGGCCCCGACCTGCTCGAGAAGATGGTCGCGCACCACGTCTGGCTGACGGGCGAGATGATCCGCGTCGCCGGGTACCTCACCGACGACCAGCTGGACGAGACGCTCGTGGTCGAAGACGACGACGACGAGGGGCAGACCATCCGGTCGCTGTTGAGCAGGCTCGTCGGCCAGATGGGCATGTGGAACGCCGCGATGGCGACCCGCGACTACGACTGGAGCGTCGAGGAGCACGAGTCGATCAGCTCGATGCGACGTCGCCTGGGCATCGAGGGCCCGCGCTACCTGGCCCATGTACGCGAGGTCTGCGACCAGGGCCGGATCGACGACACCTTCGTCGACGCGCTCTGCGAGCGCGCGGAGGTGTTCACCTACGGCGGCATGATCGCCCACGTCCTCACCTTCGCGGCGTACCGCCGGACGGTCGTCGTCCTCGCCCTGACCCGGCTGGGCCACGACGAGCTGGGCTGGGGCGACCCGATGAGGTGGGTCGCAGACCGGGCGTGATCCGCGTCGTCGCGGGCGCACGGCAAGAATGTCCGAGTGGAGATCGCCTTCGAGCTCGTCGCGCTGGCGGTCGTCGTGCTGGCCGGCACGGCGCTGGCCGAGCGCGTGCGCTTCCCAGCGCCGCTCGGATTGATCGTCGTCGGGGTCGTCGCGTCGTACGTCCCGGGCGTCCCGACCGTCCACCTGAGTGCGGACGTCGTACTGCTCGGCCTGCTGCCGCCGTTGTTGTACGCCGCGGCCATCCAGACCTCGCTGGTCGACTTCAACGCCAACCGCCGGCCGATCCTGTTGCTCAGCGTCGGCCTGGTCATCTTCACCATGATCGGCGTCGGCGTGCTGGTCCACGCCCTCCTCCCCGGCATCGACTGGTGGGCTGCGATGGCCATCGGCGCCGTCGTCGCGCCTCCCGATGCGGTCGCGGCGACCGCGATCGGACGACGGATCGGGTTGCCTCGCCGGATCGTGACGATCCTCGAGGGGGAGTCGCTCCTCAACGACGCGACCGCACTGGTCGCCCTGCGCACGGCGATCGCGGCCGGTGCCGGCGGTGTCGAGACGTGGCGCGTCGGCACGGACTTCGTGGTCGCCTCGGTCGGCGGCGCAGCGATCGGGTTCGCGGTGTTCCTGGTGATCGCCTTGATGCGCCGCCACGTGACCGACCCGATCCTCGACACCGCGATCTCGTTCGTCGTGCCCTTTGCGACGTACATCGTCTCGGAGGAGCTGCACTCGTCGGGTGTCGTGAGCGTCGTCGTCGCCGGGCTGCTGCTCGGTCACAAGGCGCCGGTCATCCAAACGGCCCAGTCGCGCATCGCCGAGCGGATGAACTGGCGGACGATCGCGTTCTTCCTGGAGAACGCCGTCTTCCTGCTGATCGGTCTCCAGGCGCAGTGGATCCTCCAGGGCGTCCGGGACGGCGGCACCTCCACCGCCCGCGTCGTCCTGGTCTGCGGGCTGACCCTGCTGGCCTGTGTCGTGCTCCGGATCGTCTGGGTGTTCTTCGCGCGCTACCTGCTGGTCCGACCCGGACCCGACCCGACGACCGGTCAGGTGCCGCCGGCGTCGTTCACGTTCCTGCTCGGGTGGGCCGGCATGCGCGGGGTGGTGACGCTGGCCGCGGCGTTCGTGATCCCGGCCGATGCGCCGTACCGCGAGGTGCTGCTGCTGATCGCGTTCACGGTCGTGGCCGGCACGCTGTTCATCCAGGGCCTCTCGCTGCCCTGGCTCGCCCGCCGGCTGCGCGTCCCGGCACCCGATCCGCTCGAGGACGCGCTGGCTCGTGCCACCGTGCTGCAGCAGGCGTCCAAGGCCGGGTTCAAGAAGCTGCACGAGCTGGAGTACGACGACCGCCACGGGGTCTTCGCGCTGCTCAAGCAGCGCATCGAGCAGCGCAACTTCGCGGCCTGGGAACGACTCGGCACCGTCGCCGACCAGGAGGCGCCGAGCGAGCTGTACACGCGGGTCCGACTGGAGATGATCGCCGCCGAACGCCAGCGGGTGCTCGACATCCGCAGGTCCGGGACCGTCGCCAGTGAAGTGGTCAGCGACGTGTTGGCGATGCTCGACGTCGAGGAGTCGATGCTCGACATCAGCCAGGAGAGTCGCGAGGAGATCCGGCTGACCGCGGCACATCGCCGTACCGGAGACTCGTGCGCGGACCTCGATGCCTACCCGGCGATCGAGACGGTCGCGGACCCGGAGTGCGGTGACTGCCTGCGCGAGGGGACGACGTGGGTCGCGCTCCGCCAGTGTCTCGAGTGCGGAAACATCGGCTGCTGCGACTCCTCACCCCGCCGCCACGCCACCGCCCACTTCCATGAGAACCAGCACCCGGTGATCGAGTCCGCGGAGCCCGACGAGGACTGGCGGCGCTGCTACGTCCACCACGCCACCGCCTGACCGTTGACCCGTCCCAAACTGACCGTTGACCCGTCCCAAACTCCCCGTTGACCCGTCCCGAATCCCGGGTTTCGGTACGAGTCGACCTAGGTTCTGGACGGGTCGACCCAGGTTTTGAGACGGGTCAACCCGGGATTTGAGACGGGTCGGCGGTGGTTAGGGTGGCGGGGTGCGGATCACCAAGTTCGGTCATGCCTGTGTGCGGCTCGAGCACGAGGGGAAGGTGGTGGTCGTCGACCCAGGGATGTTCACCGACCCCGAGGCGGTCGACGGAGCGGATGCGGTGGTGATCACCCATGAGCATCCGGACCACTACCTGCCCGACCACCTCGCCGGCACCGACGCACCCGTGTTCACGATCGCGGCGGTGGCCGCGAAGATCCGCGACGACGCCCCGGCAGTCGCCGAGCGGGTCACCGTCGTCGCGCCGGGCGAGTCCTTCGATCCCGGCATCCCGGCGGAGTCGGTCGGCGAGCTGCACGCCGTGATCCACCCGGACCTGCCACGCTTCTTCAACTCGGGCTACCTGTTCGACCTCGGCGGTACGACGGTCTACCACCCGGGCGACTCCCTCACCGTTCCGGAGCAGCGGGTCGACGTACTGTGCGTCCCCGTCTGCGCACCCTGGATGCGTGCGGCCGAGGGTGTGGACTTCGCCCGTGCGGTCGGTGCACCCCGCAATCTCGCGATCCACGACCGGATCTACTCCGAGGCGGGTCTGCGGATCGTCGACGGTCACTACGGCCTGCTGCTGCCGGAGACGTCGACGTACCAGCGCATCGCCGACGGAGCGGACCTCGACTGACGCCGAGTCGGTACGGCGTGCCTAGCGAACCAGCAGGCAGAACGGATGTCCCGACGGGTCGGCGAGCACGTAGAGCGGCTCGTCCTCGTCACCGGTGCGGTCCAGCACGATCCGCGCGCCGAGGGCGATCGCCCGGTCACGGTGGCGAGCGAGCTCGGCCGAGCTGCTCACGCTGAGGTCGAGGTGCATCTGCATCGGTACGTCGTGCTCGGGCCACGTCGTCGGCTCGAGCCGGTCGACCTGCTGGAAAGCGAGCTTCCGCCGACCGTCGGAGTCGACGAGCACCAGCCAGTCCGCATCGTCGAGGGCATCTGCCGGCGGCTCGTCGCCCGGGCGGTACTGCAGCCCGAGCAGCTCGCGGTAGAACTCCGCGAGCCCCCGGCAGTCGGTGGTGTCGATCGCGGTGTGCATCAGCCAGGGGTACTCGTCCATGCCGGGCACGCTAGCCGGGCAGTCCGACGTCAGTCGGCGCCGAGCGAGTCGCGCACCGGCACGAGCTTGGCCTGGGACTCGGCGAGCTCGGCCTCCGGGTCGGAGTCGGCGACGATGCCGCAGCCGGCGAACAGGCGCACCGTGTTGCCGGCGAGCTCGGCCGAGCGCAGGGCGATGCCCCACTCCCCGTCGCCGGTGGTGTCCATCCACCCGACCGGGCCGGCGTACCGGCCCCGGTCCATCCCCTCGATCTCCGCGATCAGGGCGACCGCCTCGGTCGTCGGCGTGCCACCAACGGCCGCCGACGGGTGCAGGGACGCGGCCAGCTGGAGCGACGACACGGTGCTCGCGTCGTGGACGACGCCCGCCACGTCGGACGCCAGGTGCATGACGTTGGGCAGGTGGAGCACGAACGGCGTCTCGGGCACGATCATCGAGGAGCAGTGCGGCTCGAGCGCGTCGGCGACCGACCGGACGGCGTACTCGTGCTCCTCGTGGTCCTTGCTCGACCGGGCGAGGGTGGCGGCCTGGGCGAGGTCACGCTCGTCGTCACCGGTACGTCGGATGGTCCCGGCGAGCACCCGCGAGGTCACCAGCCCGCGCTCGCGGCGCACCAGCATCTCGGGGGTCGCGCCGAAGAGGCCGTCGACGTGGAACGTCCAGCACATCGGGTAGCTGGTCGCGAGGCGGTTGAGCGGCCAGCGGACGTCGATCCTGCCCGCGGCGGTGGCGACGAGGTCGCGAGCGAGCACGACCTTGCCGAGGGCGCCGGCGGTGATCCGGCGCACCGCCTCGGCCACGACCGCCATCCAGTGCTCGCCGTCCATCGCGCCATCGCTGAAGACGACGTCCTCGGGCGCCTCGGCGGCGCCGCCCTGACCGGAGTACGACGCGCCGTCGACGAGGGTGAGCCAGGTGCGGCCGGCTCGACGGCCGACCACCACCCGCGGAACCGTCAGCACGGAGTCGCCCGGGTCGTCGGCGAACGCGAAGGAGCCGAAGCAGACCAGACCCGAGCCGGGTTCGTTGACGTCGTCGCGGATGTCGGCGCGGGCGACCGTCTCGGTCCACCACTTGTCGGCGTCGGAGAAGCGAGTGAGGCCGCCGGGTCGGATCTGCGCAGCGACGCCCCACCCGACCAGGCCTTCGTCGCGGCGCATCCAGGTCACGGCGTCGTCGGCGGGAGGGAGCAGGGTGAGCAGGGGGTGGTCGTCGTCGATCTCGGTCGTCCGGACCGACAGACCGGGTGACGCGGGCAACGCCGCGGGGCTCGTCACAGTGGGGAAGCGTACCGGGCGTCGGACGTCGACGACGCCTCGACGGGTACCGCTGTCGCCAAGGTCACGACCAGTAGACGACGACCTTGTCCCCGACCCGCACCTGGGAGAACAGCCACGCGATCCCGTCGTAGTCGCGGATGTTGACGCAGCCGTGCGACGCGCCGTTGTAGCCGACGGTCGCGAAGTCCGAGGAGTAGTGCACCGCCTGACCTCCCGAGAAGAACATCGCGAACGGCATCGACGAGCCGTACAGCTGCGACACGTGGTCGGCGTCCTTGAGGTAGACGTGGAACAGCCCTTCGCGCGTCGGGGTGTCGTTGAGGGTCGAGCCGAACCGCGCGTCGAGCGTCTGCAGCACGTGGCCGCCGACCACCCAGCGCAGCGTGCGCGAGGTCTTGTCGATGCACAACACCCGACCTGTCAGGCAACGCGGGTCGAGCCGGCCGGGGGAGGGCAGCTGGTTGTGGAGCTCGGCTGTCGTCGGCGTGGTCGTCATCGCGTTCAGTCGGTCCAGGGTGCGCTGGTCGACCGCACCGGTGACGGGGATGGCCCGCTTCGCCTGGAAGCCCTTCACGGCGGTGACGGTCTGCGAGTCGTAGGTCCCGGTGACGTCTCCGAAGTACCACGCGATCTGTCGCAGGCGCGCCTGGATCGCGCGTACGTCGTGACCGCTGTCGCCGGACTCCCAGAGCGGCTTGCCGGCGTGCAGCACGTTGAACATCGCGTCGTGGGTGGGCGTGGCCGTCATCGCCCGCAGCTGCCTCCAGGTCCTCGCGTCGACGACCCCGGTGCGGTGCAGGCCGTGCTTGCCCTGGAAGCCCTTGACCGCGGCCGCCGTGGTCGCGTCGTACACGCCGGTGGTGGTCTCGGGTAGCCACGCGAGCTGGGACAGCCGCTGCTGGAGCTCGCGGACACGGATGCCCTCCGCTCCCGGCGTGAGCACGTTCGCGTGCGCAGGGCGATGGGTCGGTGACGACGTCGGCGTGGTCGGCGTACTCGGCGTACTCGGCGACGTCGGCGAGCTCGTGGGGGAGGAGGGCGTCGACGACGCCGGTGCGCCGGGCAGGTCTCCGGACGACGCCACGGTGCGACGGTGGTGGTCGTTCACGAGCCGGCCCCCGGCGTACGCCGCACCACCGAGCACACCGATGACGAGCACCAGCGTCAGCAGGATCTTGAGGACCTTCATCATTCTCCTCCGGGGAAGTCCACGGCTCGGCGGTCGGGCGAGGCGCGGCGAGGACGCCCCAGTCTCGATCCTGAAGACGCCGAAACCCGGCATTTGGTTGCTGTCGCGACGCGTCGTCGATCGTGCGCTCATCGCACCTGCACAGCGGCTGGACAGCACCGAGCCCTACCCTCGTGCCGTGCCCCGCGCAGACCTGGACAAGCAGCCGAGCGACGTTCGCCGGATGTTCGACGCGGTCGCGGAGCGCTACGACGTCACCAACGACGTGCTCTCGCTCGGGCAGGACCGGCGCTGGCGCGCGGACGTCTTCGGCGCCGTCGCGCCGCGGGCCGGTGAGCTGGTCCTCGACCTCGCAGCCGGCACCGGAACCTCCAGCCAGCCGTTCGCCGACGCCGGCGCGAACGTCGTTCCGTGCGACTTCTCGCTGGGCATGCTCCGGGTGGGCAAGCAGCACCGGCCGCAGCTGCCGTTCACCGCAGGTGACGCCACCCGGCTGCCCTTCGCCGACGGGATCTTCGACGCGGTCACCATCTCGTTCGGGCTCCGGAACATCGTCGACCCGCTGGCCGGGTTGACGGAGATGCGGCGCGTGACGCGCGCGGGTGGTCGGCTGGTCGTCTGCGAGTTCAGCCACCCGACCTGGGCGCCGTTCCGCACCGTGTACGTCGAGTACCTGATGCGCGCCCTCCCACCCATCGCCCGCGCCGTCTCCTCGAGCCCGGACGCCTATGTCTACCTGGCGGAGTCCATCAGGGCGTGGCCCGACCAACCGGCCCTCGCCGCCCTCATCGCCGAGGCGGGCTGGCAGCGTCCGGAGTGGCGAAACCTCTCCGGCGGCATCGTCGCCCTGCACCGCGCCACCGCGTGAGCCGGCGCGACTCGGGCCACTCATTTAGGGCACATCTGGCTTCACTAAATGCCCAGGTGAGAGGCCGTTTGCTGGTCCCGGGACCCGGAGATGCACACCCGATGGTGGCGTCCTAGACTGGCCGACGGCCGGTTCGTGAAGGCGTTCACAAAGCCACAATCTCGTGACGCGGAGCACGGACGGACACCGCGGCAGGGAAGGAAATCTGGATGGAGCTCTACACGCCCGTCCTGGTACTGGCGGCGATCGCGGCGGCTTTCGCGATCTTCTCGGTGGTCATGTCGGCAGGGGTCGGACCCCGACGCTACAACCGGGCGAAGCTCGACTCCTACGAGTGCGGCATCGAACCCACGCCGCAGCCCGTGGGCGGCGGCCGCTTCCCGATCAAGTACTTCATCGTTGCGATGATGTTCATCGTCTTCGACATCGAGATCGTCTTCCTCTATCCCTGGGCCGTGCAGTTCGACGCGCTGAAGGCCTTCGGGCTCGTCGAGATGGTGCTGTTCATCGCCACCGTGTTCGTCGCCTACGCCTATGTGTGGCGGCGCGGCGGCCTGGACTGGGACTGAGGTAGCCACTCCATGGGTCTCGAAGAGAAGCTTCCGAGCGGCGTCCTGCTGACCACCGTCGAGGGCGTCGCGGGCTACATGCGCAAGGCCAGCTTCTGGCCCGCGACGTTCGGCCTGGCCTGCTGCGCCATCGAGATGATGACGACCGGTGGCCCGAAGTACGACCTCGCTCGGTTCGGCATGGAGGTCTTCCGGGCCAGCCCGCGCCAGGCCGACCTGATGATCGTGGCCGGCCGGGTGAGCCAGAAGATGGCTCCGGTCCTGCGCCAGATCTACGACCAGATGCCCGACCCGAAGTGGGTGCTCGCGATGGGTGTGTGCGCCAGCAGCGGTGGCATGTTCAACAACTACGCGGTCGTGCAGGGCGTCGACCACGTCGTTCCCGTCGACATGTACCTGCCGGGCTGCCCGCCCCGCCCGGAGATGCTCATCGACGCGATCCTCAAGCTCCACGACCAGGTGCAGCACAAGCCGCTCGGCCCCAACGCGCGCAAGGCCGTCGTCGACAACGAGACCGCCGCCCTCTCCGCCGCGCCGACGTCCCAGATGAAGGGCCTCATGCGGTGACCGAGGAGCAGAGCAACGTCCCCGCCCAGCCCGGCGGCGTCGAGAGCATGGGCACCCGCCAGGGCATGTTCGGCGTCTCCGGGTCCGGTGACACCAGTGGGTACGGCGGCCTGGTCAAGCAGACCATCTTCCCGGGCCCCAGCCAGCGTCCTTACGGAGGTTGGTACGACGAGGTCGCGGACGCGCTCGAGGCGCGGTTGGGGTCCACCGGTCTGACCGCGGCCGTCGAGAAGGTCGTCATCGACCGCGGCGAGATCACGTTCCACATCCGACGTGACGACCTGCCGTTCGTGGCGCAGATGTTCCGCGACGACGACGCGCTGCGCTTCGAGCTGTGCTCCGGCGTCAGCGGCGTCCACTACCCCGGCGACACCGGGCGCGAGCTCCACGCGGTCTATCACCTGCTGTCGATGACCTACAACCGTCGAGTGCGGCTCGAGGTCAGCGTCCCCGACGCCGACCCCCACGTCCCGAGCATCGTCAGCATCTACCCCACCAACGACTGGCACGAGCGCGAGACCTTCGACATGTTCGGCATCGTGTTCGACGGCCACCCGGCCCTGACGCGGATCCTGATGCCGGACGACTGGCCCGGTCATCCGCAGCGCAAGGACTACCCGCTGGGGGGCATCCCGGTCGAGTACAAGGGCGGCACGATCCCACCTCCCGACGAGCGAAGGAGCTACTCCTGATGGCTCAGGACGTGTACGCCGGCACCGCCGACACCGCCGAGGGCAAGGTCTTCACCGTCACCGGTCAGGACTGGGACTCGATCACGCAGGGCCTCGACGACGTCGAGGAGCGCATCGTCGTCAACATGGGCCCCCAGCACCCGTCGACCCACGGCGTGCTCCGGCTGATCCTCGAGCTCGAGGGGGAGACGGTGACCGAGGCCCGCTGCGGCATCGGCTACCTCCACACCGGCATCGAGAAGAACATGGAGTACCGCTCGTGGACGCAGGGCGTCACGTTCTGCACCCGGATGGACTATCTCTCGCCGTTCTACAACGAGACGACCTATGTGCTCGGCGTCGAGAAGCTCCTCGGCATCGAGGACGACATCCCGGAGAAGGCCCAGGTCATGCGGGTCCTGCTGATGGAGCTCAACCGGATCTCCTCCCACCTGGT
>Ga0105239_10001252_pt1 | contig 34508 bp, 28 predicted proteins | sample KBSC44metaG_FD_92761 | JGI IMG/M metagenome (GOLD analysis project Ga0105239, IMG submission 92761) | Corn rhizosphere microbial communities from Kellogg Biological Station, Michigan, USA - KBS C4-4 metaG | ecosystem: Host-associated > Plants > Roots > Rhizosphere > Soil | place: Michigan, USA... | reverse complement strand
TTGACAATTGCCATACCCGAAACTGCGACAGCGCAGAACAGGAAGGTGGTCATACCGCCTAAGACTGGAGCGGGAATGGCGACAAGGGCTGCGGAGAACTTTGCGAAAAGGCCCATGACGATGAGGAAGACTAGATCGGTATTAGCGAGATTAGTCAACTGAGGCAAATGGAATACTCACAGCAACAGCAGTACCCGGCTTTGCGGTTGGCACATCTTGTCAATGCAATAACGCCATTGTTCTGAGCGAATGTGGACATGGGAGTGATGGTCATCAAAGCAGCCAAACAGCCATTCAATCCATCTGCCAAAACGCCACCTTGGATACGGCTTTCAAACAACCGACCCTCAACCTCAAGTCTTGACACATCGCAAGTAGCCGTGACATCACCAATGGCTTCACAGGCGCAGATGATGAAAACAGTCATCACAGGCAGGACCAGTGGGCCATAAATCGACAGCTTGAAGGTCTTGACCCAGATGAAGGACGCCGCCGGGGCACTGTTAATGCCACTGTCGTCAAAATAGCCAGTAGCGGCCGCAACAATGCATCCAGTCAACAGACCAAGAATAACACTGGTTGATTTCATGATGGGGGATCCGAATCTCTCGCAAAGAATGATGGTGACGAAGACGAGGAATCCAAGGCCAATGAATTCGGCGCTCCCCCAGGGCAGAGCATGAGGAGCCGCAATATTGGGGCAAAGTCGGAAGAAACCATCCTCAGGAAGTTCCGAGCAGAGACCACTGCCGCCTGCCCAGTTCTTGAAACCGGTCTCCACGAGATGGACACCAATTAGAATAACGGTGGGACCTGTGACAATTGGTGGGAAAATTCTCTGGAGTGTCTTTGGTGGCAGGAAGGAGATCAGGATTTCAGTCAAGGCGCAGATAGCACAGGTTCCAATGAGAGCGCCATACGCATCTGGGCAAGGTAGGCGATTGCCCTCGGAATCAAGCTCGCAAAAGCCGTTGTTGTACATCTGTGTAAATGCTCCCGAGGCAACTGGAATAATAGCAAATGATGTGCCCACGACGGAGATCAGGCCGGTTCCAACATAGTATCTTAAGAGCGTTGTTAGTCGCAAGGTGGCGATGCAGATTGAAATAGCTAGTTAACTTACGGGGTCTTGTAGATGTGGAATCTAGTAATCTGGATAGAGGAGAGGATGCCACAAACGATCAAGGAAGTGGAAACGAGGTATTGCTGCCAGTCAGGAGGCAGATTCACTCCTCCCTGTCCAGAGAGGATGATTGGAGGGGTCATGACACCCGCAAGCATGGCCAGTGCATGCTGCAATCCCAGCAACAGAGCCAAAAGGACGGGCATAGAGTCATTCAGGCCGAAAAAGGGACTTGCACGGCGGTCCTTCTTCATGAATGGAATGTTTGGTCGGAACAGGAATCCATAATCGTAGGTGCCAACGAGACCGTTCTTGGTGAAAAATGCTTTTCGGACGCCATTTGCTCGATCGGCGAGCGTCTTTTTAGGCGTTGTGGGAGGGCCGATCCTGTCTGCTTCACTCATAGCTGCGGCGATGACGGGGCTAATTCGATATGTGTGTCTTTCCGAAATTTCAGACGTTGATGCTACCTGAGGCAAATGCTAAGAGGCGATGTGGTGGTGAGGAAGCTGGTATAGAGGAACCTCGTATCGTCTGGCTATTATATAGATGATATTAAACAGCTCTTGAGCATTGCATGGTCAACACCAATACCAGGCGGGCGATGGCACTCTCCGCCCAAAAAAAACAGATTTTGGCTTTTCGCATATCAGCATGAGGGAGATCGGTAACTGAAGGTGGAGACATATCAACTTGGCAACATGCAACACGAGGCCGAGGCTGGCGGACCACGGCGACGAGCAATCAGAAGGTGGCGTGAACCGAAGGGACCAAGTCGAGACCCAACCAGGCCCATGGTAGGGTTCACAAGGGTATCTCGTGGTCGAAGCCACAACTTGGGGCCAAGAAGATAGCCATGAATGCCCATGATGAATAAAGCAAGTAGTAAACCCTTTGTATGAGGCTGTGATTGGCCCGGTGCCGACCGATAAGCGGTATCCACTTGCTGGGCCTCTTATCAGTCCAACCACGAGCTGTCATTACCTTCCCCAGCCATCGAACTCTTCATTCTGGAGTACTGATATCTTCCCTCAAGCATGACCTGCTTGAATTTGTCTGTCGTTTCTTCTGTCTTCTCGGCAAAAATGCATAGTGGGATGGGAGCCGACAGCTAGCATGGATCATCCCTAAAACCATTTTCCTCTAAGGGGACGAACGTCATCATCCAGGGGGGCCCTCTGGAAGCTCTCCCAAACGATAAGCGACTGAGAACCGGCGCCTGAGAGATCGTAGCTATTTGGCTTTCGGCGAAGGCCTTCATAGCTCTCTAGCGTCCGGGAGGGTTTTTGTCCGGAGAGGAGACATGCTCTTCCCATTCGCATGAGTAAGGTGCAGCAGGGAATAGCTTGAATCACCGAATGGCTCAACGAGATTTGGTGGCCTACAGCTGTGACACAGGCTTGCTTCTGTTCACCCCGCAACCGTCATCGCCGTGATCGAAAACATCCGATCTTCCTGCTCGTCTGCAAGATTGCTATTTCGGGAAAGGTGTTTGCAGGTCAAAGAAGACCAGGCCCAAGGTTTTGAATTTTGGGGCATTGGCAGAACGGCTGTTATCAAGGTATCAGCTCAAGTGAGCAGTCCAGATCTCGTTCGATCTCCCAAGAGAAATAGACCTGCCCTTCTTTCCCGAGTTCCAGGATATGTACTGGGCACGGCAGATTGATGTACGTCAAAGCTTCTTGGAAAAGTTAGAGGCTGTTTGAAGAACCGAAGATAAAGCAATCGCATTCCATATGTCCGCACCCCTCACTATCTATCTGAATATGGTATCTGCAAACTCTGCCAAAGTTGTTTCGCAGGCGATTTCAATCTATACTTACATGTTCCCCACCTCAATGGGATTTGTTGGAAAATTCCCCTTCAAAATGACCTCGCTAGTTTGCTCCACTTTCTCAGATTTGGGCCGAAGAAGAATAACACATATACCAAGACCACAAGCCCAATCGATATGAAGCCAAGTGTGGCAAAGGCCCACTTTTCATTCATGTTTTCGAACATAGCAACTCCAGCGTGAGCGCATCCGGCGGCAATAAGAAAGCTCGGGATTAAAAAAGCGGCAATGGCCGATGCTGCAACGTTCGGATATGAGTCCGTGATATAGTTCAACATCGCCAGCCACAACAGAGGGTCACAGAATCCGAGAACTCCGCCAGCGACTACAGGGGACCAGTATGACGTCGACCCTGGTTGTGCGACGTTAGCCAGCTGGCCGATTGTGAAACAGGTAGGTGGAGTCAGGAAAGGATTCAATGCTTACCGTCAGAGGTCCAAGCAAACCAGAAGAGGGATATCGGGAACAACCACACACAAACAAGCGAGGTCAGGAATCTAGCTTCCGGTCGCAGACGCCCATGTTTGAGGCGATCCTTCTTGAACAGGTATGTCTGAACTGGCACAAACAAGAATGTGACCGTGACACCAACGCAGAAGTTCAGGTAGGTGAGCGAGGCTCCAATATAGCTGAGGCCATTATTCACAACGAACACGTCGAACACACCGTCGAGATAGAGGAACAGCAGCCCATAAGCAAAACCATTATAAAGCCCCAGAGAGATGACAATGGGCTCGGTGAACATGATTCGCAGCGCCATGGTGGTGACGAATTTGAGTTCACTCAACACCGAGATTTTACTGGACCCCACTGCGATATCGATGGCATTCTGATCCACGCTGCCTCGTCTTTTGACCGCGTTGCTGATCACTAGCCTTGGTAATGTTTCTGGCATGAAACAAAGAATGAGAGAAAAGGCGCCCCCAATGATGATGTTGATATAGAAAACTGTGCCGACGTCAGTACTGGATCATATTGCTTTCGCCTTCGGGCAGTTCGATCATACTCCATCTCCAGCTAAGGCTCTCATTCTCTGCAATCCACTCTCCGATGGGACTTCCGAGGGACGGGCCGAAATTCGCACTCTTTCACAGCTGTCAGTCCTTCCCCAATCATGGCCAGTTATTCTTCGGAGCGTCCTACCAGTACAAATAGAGCCATTGGTTGTGCTGCATTATCAGCGTCCTGATCGCCAGGTAAGCCGCTTGTCCAAGGAGGAATGGGATATTCTTACCCCAAACAAATCTGCGATTGTCCCTGCGACATTGTTCAGGGCTGACGATCCAGCAACACCGATGAGGAAACAGAATATGATGAGCATCGGTAGGTTGTCCGCTAATGCTGTGCCAATATTTAATACGGCATATAGGAATACTGGGAAAGGGATTAGTGGAATTGCTACCACGCGTCAAGCGACGTCCATACTTGAAACGACATAAACCCATTTTCGACCGCCAAGGTCAGATAGAGGACCTGGATGAGTTTTAGTAATGTTCTCCCAAAAGGACGCATTGTGAGTTAGGCACCAAGGAAGGCTGGGCCAACAGCGGTGCCCATGATGAACAGCGATTGCCCCAGGGTCGCGACTTGATGCGACGACGTCCATTTCTCCATAATAAGGAACTCGACTGACACATAGGTAGTTGATGTCAGGGTGACAAATATTTGGAGAATGCAGTATACGACGACAATGAACCACTTCTTGTACCAGACCCAGTGCATGGGATGTGCATCGTCTGTGGTCTTGATTTTGGCGAGCAGGGCTAGGGCATCTTCGCGCTGCCGTATCCCTTCGACATCAGGATTGACAGGAGCCGTTTCCTTCTTCTCCAGGACATCAGAGGCCTGGTCGGGCACGGAAGATGTAGTCATGCCGTCTCACGAAGGTGCGTGAGGGTTTAGTCCAGGATAAATGAGAAACGGGACGGGGAGTTGGGTTGGAACATACACAGAACATCAGACGAAGGAATTGAAACCACATGAATGATAAAACATAAAGCCGGGCAGAGGCAATTATATGACATGTAGGCCCACATGGCGTGGGTTTCTGTCGAGCTCCTCTGGAAAGGGTCGACCACCAAAGTAATGGGGACCTGAGCGGATGATCATCAGGCTGAGGTCACTAGATACACTTGACACGAGAATCAGAACGAGCAGCCAGCCACATTACCAGCTACCCTGAGGAGGCGTCTGATATCTTCAGGTTGTTATCGCATTCCAAATCTATGGCCAGTGAAGTCGCAAATGCGAGCCATATGTTGTTGATATCGGATCGCGCGGGAGAAATATGTGGCAGGCGAAAACGATGAAATCCGGTAAACGGGATGCTGGATGACGTTACCAGTGGCCTTCGGGACTCCCGGAACCTATCCATGCTCTGCCCACGTTGCGCTTTGGACTTGAAGACAAGCTCACTAGAGACAATGCTTAGTAGCTCTAGCGTCAATCAATTGCCCTGTGAGCAGTTCACCCAGCAACACTTCCGTGACATAGACATATTGGGGCAGCTCTATTGCTTGCGGCCCATTGAATTTGACGAAGGTGGCACCACTTGCGTTTTTCTTATCTCTGGGGTATCTGGCAATCGCGCACGCGATGTTGTTGATCGAGAAGCACCTTGAAGCAACACGAGGACTGTCCCCACGATCGAAAATACCACTAGGCTCTCTGAAGATAGTGCGGTGTTCGAACTGCTCACGTCACACAATCGAGATCGAGGAAGAGGAAGGAGGACCAAACGAAGAAGAATGACAGCTATAAACGCTGCGATTGATAATTCTTGAAAGATGTAACCATCCAACACTACGCCGTTTTGAGAGACTTTACTTCTGCAACAAGCTCAGTCAGAGTCTTGGTCAGGTCTCGTATCTGTCTGGATTGCTGGGCGACCAAGGCTTTAAGATTTTTGATCTCTCTATCCACCGACTCTTGAGATCCACCATTGGAAGTAGTTGTTGGTTCATCAATATCCTCTTCCAAACTTTTCGAAGGTTCGGATAGCTATCATTCGTTAGTTACTTATACATGGATCGTTCAAGCGTGGCTGAAAATTAATTACCTTTGGAGAAACCGATTTGGGCTGAGATTCTTTAGTCGGTGAGGGGATTGGTACATCTTCCTTGGCTTCTGCGGAGGCTGGTTTAGTCGCTGATGTCCTCTCTAGTGGTCTTTGGACCTCTTCGAACGGCGATTCATCACCGCTCTCTTCAGTTGGTTCTGTGTCTTGGAACTTCCCTGCGGCGGCTGCCATACCGACGCCTTGTTCCTTCATGGAAGGCGGTGGTGAACGGACTCTTGGACTTGGGGTGGGTGCTGGTTGGGGGCTTTCCTTCTTTGGCTCCGGTGCTTTGACCAGCTCAGGGGCCTTTTTCACAGGTTGCTGGTCCGCGGGAACCTCTTTTATACCAGTGCCATCATAGATACTCTCCAGCGAGATTTTTGGAGGGAGACCATCGGCTCCATCGAACCATTCCTTTCCACTGACGGCTGGCTTGAGACCGATAGTTGGAGGATAGATATCCTCCTGGAACGATTCAGCTCTTCTTGGCACAATAAATGAAATAGGCTCAATGTAGGTGTCGTTGACTGTCTTATACGCGCGAGCGACCTCATTCTCATGCAAGTTGACTCCCCTTTTTGGTAAGAAAGCGACACCTCGCTGGGCGTCAGCGGACTTGTATTCGGAGAGATCCTCAAATGAGTCGTTCTCATATTCGTAGTATCGAATATTGCCGTCGCCTTTTCCCGCCAAGAACAGGCACTGAGTACCTTCGTCCCAGAAGGGCATGCATACGCCGGATATCGAATCAAGCATTTGGAAGCCTCCAATGGGTTGGGCGGCAGTTCGAATATCCCACAGTGCGAGTTGGCGATCACTCATTCGGGAAAAGCCTGTCGTGGCAATTCTGTCGTGTTCGCCGAGCCATACGGCTCTGCTGGCTTTCGCACCAGCATGTCCAGGACCTTCATGAGCGGGCTTTTCTTGTCTTGGGTCCCAAATTCTCAACTTCTTATCGCGTGAAGTCGTAACTAGAAGTTTGCCGTCTGCACTCCAAGATAGCGATTGAATGACTTCTCCGACCTTAAGGCTGAGTTTGGAAGATCCAGCCTCAATATCCCAGATTTTGACCGTGAAGTCACCGGCAGCCGAGGCGAGGACGTTCTCCGCGGCTGGGTTGAATAAGACCTGTCCCACTTTCCTAACGCAGTGAGTTTCCGGATCTGAGTATAGACTACAGGTTCTTACTTTGGGTGCCCGCTGAGCTTCCCTACTGGTGCAATATCTTGTATCTCATCTGCTGGTATGTCCAAATGGAGAGTAAAATCGTCCGGTACTCTCCACAGGAACACCTGTACCAATAAGCCGGGGCTCCTGGGGGACTGTGATGGATGTTACCTTTCCATCGTCAGAGCCAGATGCAATCAGAGAGTCATTGAAAGGATTCCTTTGCCAGTCAGTTGATTTGCGAAGTCTTGAAACTAGACTCAGCGCACCAATCCGTGTCCAGTACAACCGCAGTATGCCCTCGGAAAAGGGGTATTCGTTCAGGTAGCCGACCCTTTTCCTTTGTGGGAATGACTGCAAAAGCTCCGCCTCCAGTTGCTTCCCAATTGACCGCGATGTATTCTGGGTTGGCCTGCCTCGTTAGACCGAGTTGCTAGGCCTGTGAAGGGGCTGACCTTGATCAAATTGGTGTCCCAGGCATTTCGAGAGACTTTCAGGTTATCATAGCATTGTTCCTACACCTCTTAGCCCACCCTGTTCCCTTGAATTGTGATCAATCGTGATCAATCGTGAGGCTTGGGTACCTTTCGAGTAGGACGGCCAAACACGTGCCGGTATTTGGAAGAGCGTACAAAGCGACCAGCCATGGTTGTGCCCCGCAAACTCGAGGGGAGAGATGGAAGAGATTTGAAGGACTGAACCTGCAGTCTCTGGAGTCAGAAGAATATTAATCAGGCAGATGTAACAAAGCTGAAGCACTCAGGGTGCCATCCAGTCTCTCTCAAGCTGACCGCAGCGCATTCTGCTGAAACCTTGGCATCAATTGGGTCAACAACGGAGGAGCATACTAACTTGTATGGACAACCAATTGATCCACCGTAGATATCAACATCTTGGACAGAAGCCGAATATCCTTTCTTCGCATCGTCGCACTAATTATCCAATATACGTGCCATCTACAGACACTTTCTTGTTGCGTGATGGTTGTAACTTGTATCCGATTCACCAATAGTCCGATCATGGCGCCCAGGGCTCCGCCAATTTGAACCGAAATGATGACGACCAACGGAAGATTAGTTGTGACCTCGTCAACGATGTTAATCACACCTCTGCATTGTCCACCCTGTTCTGGCAGCATTTTAGAGCATGAGGTACCGATGGGACGTGGTAGTTTGTCCTTGGTTATCCGCCCTTGACAGGCACATCATTTTCTGCTGTTTGTTCTGCAAGATATCACTATGACTGTCCTGCTGATCACCAACGGCTGCCTTTGTTGGTGAAAGGACCCAGGTAACGACACAAGATTGGGTATATGACAGACTTCTAACCGTGGAATCTAAGTGGTAGTCAGACATAGATCTTCTGATCACTGATTCTGCGTTCAGGCAGATGCCTGTCATATATTTCACCCATAAGTTGTCACAAAAACGTGGCCGCAATTCTGATTCTCTCAAACAGTTTCAAAATCAGGATTTCAATTGATAATACAATCGCAAGAACTTAGCTAGTTGTCAAAGCCTCCAATGTCAACATATCAAGATCCAGATCTTCCACCGAAATACGAACCGCCTGCCCCGAAAATGACTGAACAATACCGTGCTGGCCAACCAACTTACCCTATGTATGTTGTTGATCCAGAGACACACACGACTGCGCTGCCCGGCCGTCCCTCGAGACCAAACAAACTGGAGGGATTGTACCGGACCGCCTGCTGCGGCTCAGTCGCTGGTATTATACTCTGGATTCTCGCCCTTTTGATGATTGTCTTTGTGCCTGTCGTGGTTCTTCTAAACCGACACAATGTAACTATCTTACTGAAAGCGTATCTCGGTAGATCAGAGCTGACAGCGTCTTAGAGCGAAAGTCCATCAACTTCGCAGACTTTATCTGCGGGCATCATGACCATAGTAACATCAGCGGTGGCCACTCTTCCCGCTAGCATCAATGGCATTTCGACAGTGACCGCGACCCCAACCACGACCCAAGTTACGACAGAGACTACAACTAGTATCTCTACACTGACAAGCTTGGTCACCACCGTATCTGTGTCACTGCTCACATACAGCCCGCCATCTACTGCGACTGTTGTCGTTACGTCCGCAGTGACCACCACGAACACGGCCACATCCTTGTCGACAGTGACCAGCAGTACAACTTTTAGCACCACCCTCAGCTCGACACTCACGTCAATGATGACTTCTACCACAACCAAATCAAGTACGTACAAATCTCTTCTATGACATAATGTTTGTTTCATTTTGAGTTTCATTACACATGCTTTACACTGTCAACATTCACGAATTGCGACTTTGATCAATTGATCACAATCGGATCTAACATCCAGGTGTCGGCCATGGCTTATCGAACGAGTGATTGAAGCGGAAGGTCCTTCTCTGGCTACATTCCGGACGGGTTAAAGCTTCAAAACCTTCATTCCAAAACTACATTCACCAGGTGGTCTCAGCCCAACAGAGGCTGGTGTTCCCTGCAGATAGTGCCCTGACAAGGCCAACGGGCATATTCCATCTCACTGGAATGGCAGCATTTATCGCAGCTCCTACACCCAAGAAAGCGACTCCTACCGAGATCTAAACAGTATGCCATACTGTTACTTTTCTTGTAGGCCGGACACAACGGTCCATCCTATTCTGCAGCACATGTCGGCCAATTGTGGATCATATATATCGCGCCTGCCCCATTTTCCGCCCCATTCCTAGTACGATTTTTCAATGCCACGCCTGTCGGGCTCTATCTGCTAACTCTCCGATTGTACAGATAAAGTTGGTGTGATTCATGTGGCGCTGGCTGAGTAGGGCGCCCTCCACAAGGCAAGTGAGGTCGTAATACCTCAAGATTTGAAGTCATAACTTGTTGGACGATTGATCGCCGCGGCTCCCAACCCCACCCGTGGTTCTGCCAGAAGTGGGATTCGGTCCAATCTGCTCTTTGCGATGCCTGTACTACATGCCATTGTGATTCAGATTTCACCACCTTAGCATGCAAAGCCCCTCGTTATTTCTTGCAAAGTTTCATTTCATTCCCACTGCCTCGTTTGACATGCAGGACCAAGCTAACTCGTTACTTTTTTCCTCTCTTTAGCCCCGTCGCCGATTCTACCATATTACTGTAAGCGCTCTGCCGACCTGGGCTTATCTATGTTTCAGACCTGTCGCAACGCGTGCAGAGAGTACTGCATAACGAGGAGCGGAAACTGTGAAAACCTTTGCTTCTTCGATTGTGGCTGTTCCACATAGTGTCAGCGACACATATCAGGTTGTTGGGCAGATGGGAAATGCCACACTTGGAGAGGGATGAGTTGTGCTGACTCCAATCCCAGATACACGAGATTACTGCAAGCACACCGCCGCCCCAGGCTTAACCATGGGTGAAACCTGCCGCGAAGGCTGTACCGATTACTGCAAAACGAGATCCGAGAGAAACTGTGAAACCATGTGCCGTACCGATTGTGGATGTCGACTGTAATGTCAGCGACACAGACCGGGTCCTCTGAGCACATTGGAAAAGGATACAATGGGGAGAGGGAAGATTTGTGCAGTGGATTCGATGGTTCCAGAGCCGAGAACGCGGGCGCTTCTCAATGATGTTGTCTGAGATCTTCTCATACCTGTCACAGCGCTTTTTGCACATGCACAATTGAATATTTCGTGGTTATGACATGTCTCGGTGCTTTCCTTGAACTAGGGCTTGCGGTTTTTATTGGTCAGTTCCTAGTCAGGCACAGGGCTGGCGAAGGGATAGCCTATGTCGGGGGGCATGTTGCTTTGATATTCGGTGGATGCGACCTTCCCACTTGAGATGCAGGAAGCTCCTGCAATATGATGTACATCTCCATTACCAACGATCCAATGAAATCAAGATTCTTCCCCATCCAGAAGAACAAAAAAACCCCAGCGATACCAATGCTACGAGTGATCGAGAAAACTTCTTTACTTGTATTGGCATTTAATTTTCCCTATCTGACATTAGAACGCCCCAAGCCACCCATGATGGGGAGGGTATAGTCTGTCATCCATCATGGTTCAATATACAGCATCTCCGCCAGGGTCGTTAAAACTGTCATTTCATCTCGTCATGAAAGCTCCATTATCCAGACCATCTCATTGCTTATTGAAAGGGAGAAAAATCCAACGGCCATAGCAGATGCGTATCGCGGCTGCCCCATCTCGCGAAACCTCCGGAAAATATATTGATCGCGGGAATCTGGTGGTCGTTCGAGCACACAATCCAACATGTCGCTAAGCAGCCTCTCGAACGTAGATACTCGGGAAGACACCGAGATCACCAGAGTAAACGCCATACCACCATTCCTCATTGACCTCCTCCGCCTCACGAATCTCCGCATGTTTGGGAAACATCAATTCGCCCTTGCCCTCCTCACCGTCTTCAGGATAGTAGCTCCACAGTGCTCTGCACACCTTGCCGACGCCTCCATCTGGTGGGAATTTTGCATTTTGAGCAACCGGAATCGTTGCGCTGCGCGCCTTTGTAGTGCGGCGGGTTCCTGAGGCATCTTCCCGCCATGACCACTGGCCACGGTTCGCAGCAAGAGTTGAATCATGACCAGTGGGCTGCGAATGAGCCTGTTTCCATGTCGCTATGTCGGTATCGGTCATCTTCGTTCCACCTACAAGGTCACGAACGATTGCTCGTCTGTGTCCGCCATCCTGATCAGGTTCAAACGTGATCGAAATCATGCGATGTCCATCTAGGCATAGATGCCACCCATCTGGGCCATTCTCACGTTTGAGACGGCCAATCTTGATGAAACCAAGATAGCAATTATTGCAGATGTCAAAATCGCCTATTTGGTTCGGATCATCCAAGGAAGGCGTGGAGTGACTTGGACAGTGATGTCGCAGCTCTTCTGGGGCAATCGGGCGGGCACAGACATCACAATTCGTGGTGATGACAAGCGGGACAAAGTCAGCTCTAAATCCCAAGGACGAATCATTTGCAGAGGCTACACTGGAAGGAGCGCTCTGGGCAGGCGACGGGTCACGACCGCCTCGTCGATATGGGCTCAAAGTGACGGATCCAGAATGAGTTATGGCTCCAGATTGTCGAGAGCCCTTGGATCTTGGGTCGTACGATTTATGGGCAACAGGTAGAAGCGGGTGGGTACAACAGTGATTGGTGTTGATACAATCGTTGCAGAAGCCCCATTCGCCATCGTTGCAATAGTCGCAAGACCAAAAGCATGCATTTGAAAACTTACCACATCTGTCACAGAAATTGCCTTCACTTCGTCGCGAGCCAGGGTCAGAGGTGGTGACGACAGTATTTCCCCGCATTCCCTGTCGAGATGCAGATGGGGGTTTCTGATACTGGCGACCGACCAATATATGAGGGAGTTCGATTGCCTGAGAGGTGCGTGGGTGTGAGGAATCGAATTTGAACATTGCTGCATGGCCGAAGCCAAACCAATGGTTGCAGCCCCGGCCAGCCCTGTAGCATTTCAAACAGATGTCAAGTTCGCAAGGTCCACAGTGCTTATGGACTTCATACTGGATATTGGTGCGGGTACAGCGAGCGCAAGATATTGATGGCTCGTCGAACCTTGTCAGCAATGCCAAAGAGCTAGTCGGTTCTGGAGCCGATATTGCTGGATCTGACCTTGGAGGCGGAACTGGGATAGGAGCATTGCTCGGTCCTGATGCAACGACTCGAGCAGATTCTACCCGCGGTGATTGAGCGACAGGGGAATCGACTTGTGGTGGACTCGAGACTTGATTACTGCCAGCTCTCCATACCTCCGAAGCCCGCGGGGAGCGTTGCGGCTCAGTATTTGACCTCTCGGAACTTGAAAGCAGTTGCGGCTGATTTGCAGGATACGAAGCTGACTGGGGCCTCTCTGACAAATCGGTGGCCGATCTATTGGTAGGAACGAGGGGTCCGCTAGAGTTTGATCTTCGTGAGGATGGAGTCGCTCCATTCTCACTTCTTCCACTTTCATTTGAAGCACGGCGACGGTGAGCTGTAGTCTGTGGTAGTGTCAAGGTTTGTTCAGCTGCTTGAGGATATGATGTTGGTGGTCGTTGTTCGGTTCCTCCAACTGTGGAGGTATGGCTTGCCCGCGGGCTGGGCTGTGTCTGGCGGCGTTGAGCGCTTCTTGAGGACTGACGAGAATGTCGATCAGCTTCCTCAATCTGAACCTCTGGTTGCCTAGGTAAAGTTGGAAGACTATCGTGTCTCCTCTCATGTCGGGCTTCATCTGACATTTGACGGCGAAGCCTCTCTGGATGTAGTTGCCTGTACCTTTCGGCGATTCTCTCACTTAATTCGTCTTGTTCAGCCTCTGTCAGTTCGTCCACATTAATACCGTCTAAAAGACCTTCGGCCAAGATATCTTGCATGAGCTGTGCTTCACTCAAACTATCTCCTGTCCCTGTGCCACTTTCCGAGGCGCTCACCAAAGAGCGTAGACTTGCCTGGTGAGCAACTGTTCTTGCTCCTCTTTGACGTGCTTCAACTGCATCTGGGTGCCTGGGGGAGCCAGCGGGAGGAGAGTTGGGGGGTAAATTAGCTGAATTCGATGAGCGCGGGGGTCGGGGACCTGACACGACCACTTCAGTATCAGATAGATGATCCCGGCGCTGTCTCCTCTCTGAGTCCCTCGAAATGTCCGTCCGGTCCCTATGCTCACGACTGCCGCTTCCTCCGCTTGTTGACCTCCGGCCCTGTCCAGCCCCAGGATCGAGATGTTGAGTGGATCGGCTTCTCTCACGGATTGCATCATTAGCAGTCCGCCTTTCTCGTGCTGAGAGTTCGTCCTCCTCGCGACGTCTCCGCTCCCTCCTACGATGGCTCTCAACCTTGGGCATTATTTCGTCACCCTGCTTGTACGCCTGCGCCATTTCGGCCTTCTCTTCAGCAGACCTACCTTTGGTAGGATTTGCGGCCAGGAACATGTCCAGCAAGGTATTTATCATGGCATTGTGCTGTGCATCTTTCACCGGAGCGCGACATGTCGGACAGGTATATGTATTTGAAGTGGACACCGAGTGTGAGTGAGAGGATGTTGCCTTGCGATGTTGATGGGAGAACCATTCTTTTAAGCACGAGCCACAGAAGGAATGCAAACAGTCGAGAAGGGTCAGGGGTTGATAGAGAATCTCCGTACAGATGAAACAGACAAGCTCTTTTTCTAGATTTAGAAGGCCAGTAGAAGACGCTTCGCTGGAGGATGCCATGGTCTAACCAAGCGCATGATCGAGGGCTTCTAGATCAAGGCTGACGGCTCGGCTCAGGCTATATACGTATATGAAGTAGGTTCAGGAGTATACAGTCATGTCTTTCTAGTGAGAGCACACGAGCAGCAAGTGAGAGATGCTGTGGTGAGCACGATTGCAGAAACAAGGTATAAATGTCTCGGCTGAAGACTTGGGACCTTGAGATCTTAGGCATGAAGTGGCGGGCCACTAAAACCGCCAACACCAAACGGCCCAACTGGGTATAGCGGGCCACTAATTATATCAGCTCGTTAAAATGGCGAGCCACGTTTTCACGGAAGCTTTCGACCCCTGTTCGCTATTTTTGCTCTTACTGCCCTCACTCGCATCGTTTTTGGCTTCCTGAGTTCCCGATTTCTGTACCTCGTTAGGCTAACTGCTTCCAGGAATACTATGATGGGTACTCGTACATTCTGCCGTGGTGTTTGACATCTTCGCCTCCGGGGAGCTCACATAATATCACAACTCCAATCCATGTCAGCGAAGCAAACCATACCTGTCGATCGGTTATTCTGTTCCTGAAGTGACTGGTGTCTGTCCAAGGTAATGTGACAGGTTGTCCAACATTATTAAGCTTCGACATATACTCATATGCAATTCTGTCAAACCACCCGCATCATGTTTGACAGGCTCCAGGAGCCTTCAGAAGGCTATTTCTCAGTTGGTCCCAGAGCTTCTCCTATTGTCACATGCAGGGGCTTTGAAACCCTCCTGTTCATTCAAGGCGTATATTGTGGGGAACAACCGAAGCAGCCTGCTCTGGGAGCTAACAGCTTTCATCAATGTGCATTTGCCCTTACCTTGATCCTCTCCGGAACCGCCAACATTCCCTGAAAATTGCTAATATGGGGATAAATCTTGCAAGGGTGGTCCTCTACTATCAAATCCAAAGCAATCTCACCGACTTTCGCGTTCATTGCTGCATTGCGGCACGAACCCGTTGTGGAATTCCTACCAACACGATAAGTTTCGAAAGTGCGAATGACGACCGGTCACATAGCACAGAAATATAGAAGTGGGCTGCCCTAGTTGATGTCCCAGACAGGGGTTTGGATATGATACTCCTGAATCGATATGGCCACCCTAATTCTATGGAATCCAAAGCAATTGTCTTCCAAAGACGGACATGGCATCGTACCTCGATCCTGTGAAGGTCTTTCTTCAGAAAATTGTTGTATGCACGCACAGGTCATATTGATTATCTTGCGGAGTATTTTCATTATGCAGGAGCTGATGCCCTGGGGCCATTATGAGGATTCGCAAGTCAGAAAATAATATTTGCAAAGAGTGCAACAAATGGGTGAGAGATGCGAGCTATGCCTTGACACACTGCCAATCTACTGCTCATTATCTTTTTGAGCGGATCTGAGAGTATGGCGAGCAGTCTCGCGACCTCGGAGGCTCCTTTCATTCATGCAAACTTCTTCCAGTCCACCACGGTGCAACATGCACGGATTCAATATGGTATCATCACTTCTTCTCGGAGGGCTTGTTCAAGAGGCCACTGAATAATCCACCGCCACCTGGAGCCTTCATGTCTTCCCAACTCTGCCTCCGATCGTTGTGTTCGTCGCTGCCACGTCGTGCCATAAGGCCGCTGAACATCCCGCCTGAGGACGCAGATGACTATTAGGGAAGCGATTAGCGGGTGCAAATTCAAGACTACCACAGCCATGGAAAGGCTGTACCAGGAGGTTACATACCCGTCTTCTTCCAGCGATTGCACTGGCAATGGCTGATTGCGGCGAGGCAGCTGTTGCTGGAGCAGCAGTTGCTTTGGTAGCAGATTCGGCAGCCTTGCCACTCGTGCCACTTGAAGCTGACAATCTTCTGGCAGGTTCATGTATCTGTTTTCCAGTGGGAAACATAAATCGACGGTCGCCTTCCCATGATGGGATAACCTTTTCGGTCGAAGCCGGTGGGCTGGTACTGGTGGGGATGACGGTAGGAGGGGTTTCCTTTTCTGTTGGAACGTATCCGCTGCTTCCTTGGTGCACTTCTTTCCCAGTAGGAAACATGAAGCGACGGTCTTGCCAGGACGAAGAAGACATGGTTGTACCCGTCAACTTGAGCAGGACTTATTTGATGATGCGGTAAGGTTTGCTAGAGTGTTCAACGTCACAGATACCTGGGATATTGATGGGGTAAGAGATGAAGAGAGATTAAGTCTCGCTTTGTTGGTCAGCTGCAGTTGATGGTAAGTTGTCCTCGTACGAGTGTCTTCCCTATCTAGGCACCTTGGGTAGTAGGTCATAATTGAGGGGCAGGCAAGGCACGCCCCCTGGAGAGCTTCTGAGCTTTGGATGCTACAACAGTCAATCCGACTCGCCAAAGCATGTGCACAGTCCTCCTTCAGGGGGCTGATCGCATGACAGACACCTTTAGCGGGGACCGCATTGGATGGTTCCCGCCCCCAGACGAACGAACAGCTTGAACGGTCTCGGTATCTCATTCCCCCCAACTCCACAGCTCAGAGACTAGCATTTGCGGGGTGAGCGGCCTGGTCAAAGTCAACGGAGGGCTGGGGTCCAATGAGGAGTGATCTAGGCCAAGGGACTGCCCTAACCCTATTATGGTCAATTTATGACGTAGGGGCAATTAGTTGGGTACTAAGTAAGTAGCATACTCTGCATCCATTACATAGTAGTAGTGCTAGCAGGAGGCCATTACTAAGTCATTCAAACCTCTCTCAAGGATATTCCTATTGAGCATCAACCAGGGAATAAAATACAAGTATACCCCCCTGTAAATAGCTCATATTTGCAATAGGAATTGGGAATCATTTAAATTCGATGTCGACTGCAGAGGATTTTTGAACACAAGGATTCCAGGAGTCCGCAGTTGGCGAAGCTGTTTCGCTAAGCACGCTTAGCGACATCCAAGCGCCTTCCAGAGTGGTGTCGTGGCTGGCTTCGATGTCGAACGGCTGCTGTTGTAGAACAAATTCAATTTTGCGGTCGAATAACGCCAATCCATAATACATATCCACTAAAGGGAGCACCCCAGATAGGAACGAGGTTGCTCGACTCGAGTCTCACCAAAGTTTGATCGTTCATGGTGCTTCCGCGTTTCGAATTGCTCTATACAGACATTTGCTTTCCATTCTCACTGTAATCTCCAGGATATCTTGCCGCTTGACAGCCTTAGTTCTTGGTTATATAAACCCGAAGATAGCGGCAACCAAGCCTAAGATCTCCCTCCATCACGAATAAATCGTGTTTCATTACCGTGATATAGTTCGCCTTTTCCGCTACAATTGTATTAATCATGTCTCCTCCGGTCGCTATCGACTCGTTTCCATCTTCTTACCTATCTTGCCGAGCCATGCAGGCCCCTTTGCCGCAAAGAGCCACCCACACCTGACACTTTCGATGCAAAGAGGCATCTCAATTATGTTCCACCGACCAAAAATCTCCAAATGAGCGATATTGGGCTCGAACGCAGCGCCATCTCTAGTTTCGCCGCAAGTAAATCTTTCCCTCTCCTGTCCCCAGAAGCCATCCTCGAGATGCGCCGCGAACTTTTCTCAAAGCCAGTTCTGGACAATTGCCTACATCATACACGACCAGGTAGTGTACAGCTTCGTCGTATGGCACCACGCTACGCCCCCTTCATTCATTCATTTTGGCACTCCCCAGAAGTCCTCCGCATTATGTCAGAGAATGCTGGAGTTGAGCTTATCCCTGCAATGGATTATGAGGGTGGAAGCAGCCAAAAATACGCCCATTGAACCTCCCATAGCCACAGACGCGGCGATTGCGGAATTTGAAGCTGCAAAGCCCCTGAAGCAGGAAGTCACTGACCAAGCAAAGCCTATTATTGAGTGGCACAAGGATTCACATCCTTTCGTGTGTGTGGTCATGTTGTCTGATGCACAGCATATGGTTGGTGGCGAGACCGAACTGATGGGATCCGACAATAAAACTCTTAAGGTCAAAGCAACCCAAATGGGTTGTGCGGCTATCCTGCAAGGGAGGCACATCACCCATACAGCTGCGCCGGCGGCCAATATACCAGAGCGCACAACAATTGTCACTAGTTTCAGGCCCAGGGATCCGACGCTTTTGGACGAGACGACGAATGCCAACGTGAGAAATAAAGTGTCCTGACTGAATTGTATTATCAATGGACAACATACCGCTTGGAGGTTCTTGCGCTGATGGCATTGATTGCTAAGAGGGAGCTCGAAGATAGGTATGTATAAGAGGAATGTTGAGATGGGTGATCCCGAAGGAAAACCGGGTATGTGTCGAAAGGAGACTGTCAATGTCGAAGAGGTGCAGAAATGGGGAATGGAGCAGATTGAGTATACGTCAGACTTTGCACGATATGAGACCGTTGGAGGAGAGAAACGGTCGGATTCGGTAGCATTCTAATATATTGCCTGAGAGCCATAAGATAGGCCCAGTATTTTAAAAACAAGCAATACATTTTATGATTGATTCAACAAGATCCTCACTCAGTTAGGAGGCCTCTTTAAATTGCCGATTTGCCTTGGCGGATCCGCGAGGCTGGATTTCGTTTGGCACCGATTAGCATGAATAAGGCCCCCATGTGTGGAAAATTACGTAACAGCTGACACCTGGTAGGGAGTCCATTAGGCAGCATCTGGCACGGAGTATCCTTTCCTAGATACCTAGGTACCTAGGTATTCATTTAGGCTCCTTTACGTACCTCCATTTGGGCGATTTCCAACCTCGGATATTATGCATTCACGAAAACGAAGTTCTGAAACCCCGTGTGCGCTAAGAAGAGGTGGAGATGTGAGTTCGACGGCTTCTAGGAACATCCCACTACTCGCCTTTCACTTGACCTTCTCCTTCTCCTTGACTGTCGCTGTTTCACCTCATCTACACTATAATGGCCGCTAGCCACAAATGTGCTGTCCTAGATTCTATTAAATGGAGGACCACGCGAGGATAATACTGGGTCCCACAGTAATACTCCAAAGTCCGCCTCGCGACCCGTTTGGTACGCTACGCGTCATCTATACTGTTGTTGCTGCACAGCCTCACACGTCGACGATCTTAATGGTGTGTTTCCAGTAGACTCAGGGGCATGTACAGGTAGGCTGTGTAAACAATGGGATGGATATACTTGAGATATATGGTTTTTCATTCCTTGCTTGGGGTATGGGGTAATGCAACAGGTATCGGCAACTCTTACACCAGTATGGGCTTCTTCTACTACACATGGGCACTGGTCAGAAAAGCCCTTCTAGTGGTAAGCTGGCGCCATTTTCCAGCAACAATATTCCGGGCATTATTTCTGCCCATTGTCTATGTGAGTAGTTGTGAAAGTTAACCGCGCCTTGACAAAGCCTGCTAATTTCTCCTCAAGATTGCTCTTATTTCCTCAGTTCGAGGATTCTTTCTCCCTCCGTCGCAATATGGATTTGGTGACCCAAGGCCAATTAGAAATATTACAAAAGAGCTTTTTGATGCTGTCCCCGGTCATCGGGATCGAGTTGTTCTAGTCAATAATGGCCACAACAATGGTCTTATCGAAGACGTGATTGATGGCTTGTCCCAGAGCTTTTCACAAGCGGGTGCGGTCGTTCGAATTGTATCACAAGAGGATGACCTTTTTACAGAATGTAAAAGTTCTTTGCGAGGAAGCACAAGGTGCTATGGTGCCGTCAGCTTCCGTTCATCGCCAACAGAGGGTTCGGGTGGACTCTGGGATTATTTGGCCACGGTCGATTTCAGTCTCGGTTTCACTCCAAAGGTTGACCGAAATGATAATGATGCGCAAATATTCTCTCTACCGTTCGTGCATGCCATAGACTCCCAGATTGCGCGGGTCAGCGGCAAACAATTGCCACAAGAAATGTTGGAATATCCATTTACCGACAACACCAATCAAGACAGGGAGGACCAGATACATTCGTTTTTCATGTCAGCTATATGTCGATATCTTGCCCCAGCATTTTTCGTCGCTGTCTGTGGTATTACATACCATCTTCCAGGCTTCATCGCCTGGGAGCGCGAACTTGGCATGTCTCAATTGATTGATGCAATGATGCCAAAGCGATATCAATGGCAACCACCAGCTTCGAGACTCCTTTCAGTCAATGCGGCATTCACCATGATATACCTACCCGGCTTCATCATCATTGGTGTGATTCTATCCACACTGGTGTTCATAAACACCTCACCGGGTATCATTCTTCTTTTTCATATTGCCAGCTGTCTGTCGCTGTCGGGGTACTCTACATTTTGCGGGACTTGGTTTCGCAAAGCACAGCTGTCAGGAATTGTGATAGTCGTCGGCTCACTCTTCCTCGCAGCAGTTACCCAGCTGGTAGTCAATTTCCTCCCCATAATCTTGTTCGTCATGATCATCATCTTTCCGCCCATCAACTACACCGGTTTCATTATCTCTATTGCTACCTGGGAGAGGGACGGGCTCGGGGCAAACCTCTTCGGATCGAAGTTTGGAATATCGTTCCCGGGCTACCTGCACTTTATCGCTAGTTTAGTGCATATTGTCTTATTCCAACTACTTGCCATATTCATGGAAAGCCTCCAGTATAACACAACCTCTTCATCTCGAACGACAACATTACGCCTCGAAGCCCAGCCCTATGCCTTGAGATTAGAGAAAGTTTCTAAAGTGTATAAGGTAGGTTGGTTGTCGGCATTCAATAGAAGCCAAAACACCCAAGTTCATGCTGTCCAAAACGTCAGTGTCAATATTGTCAAGGGACAGATCGTGGCACTTCTTGGTGCCAACGGTAGCGGAAAGAGTACGACTATCTCAGCTATTTCCGGATTGGAGAAAGTTTCCTCAGGTTTGATTGAACTGGACGGCGCGGCCGGGCTAGGGCTCTGTCCACAGAAAAACGTTCTTTGGGACGAACTTACTGTTCGTGAACATGTTGATCTCTTCAGTAGACTGAAAGGGAACACGATAGCAGGAGAGGTTGACGCCTTGGTTCATGACTGCGATCTCGAGCCTCAAATGAATCGACAGTCGAAGACACTTTCTGGTGGTCAAAAGCGGAAACTGCAGCTTGCCATCGCGTTTGCAGGAGGCAGCAAGCTATGTTGCATTGACGAGGCATCTTCTGGCCTCGATCCTGTCTCGCGTAGAAAGATCTGGGACATCATGCTTTCAGAACGTGGGCGTCGTACCCTTTTGTTCACAACACACGCGCTTGATGAAGCCGATGCGCTTTCTGATTACATTGTGATTCTGTCGAAGGGGGCTATCAAATTGCAGGGATCAGCCGTTGCACTTAAGCAGAGGTTTGGTGGCGGCTACCGCGTTCGGTTGCATGAGCAAGATGCTGAAACGTATCTTCGCTCAACCCAGGGCAGCCAACGAGTCGATAAGCATGGCGTTGACAAGGACAACTACCATCTCTCATCACCAGCAGAACTTTCAAACTTCATTCACACCTTGGAAAGGATAGGTGTGACTCGATACGATCTGGCTGGGCCGTCGATCGAAACTGTCTTCCTGAACGAGGCTGAAGAGGGAAGTGACGATCTATATCCAGCCAAACTCGCTCTGATCTCAACTATGCCAAAGTCTGCAATAAAGAACACCATAGAACTACAACCAATCGCTAGGCAAGAAAGCATGATGGAGCCACTCCTCGCTTCGAGATCTCAGAATGTTGGTTTCGCTAAACAAACATGGATTCTGCTGCAAAAGAGGATACTCATTTTACGACGCAGCTATTGGCCCTACCTCTTTGCAATCTTGATCCCCAGCCTGACGGCCGGGCTGACCGTTGATGCCTTTCTCCGAGGATTCTCAGGGATTGATTGTTCAGCAAAATCGTTAGCAAGGACGCCACAGGTCGCCAATCTAACAAGTTTAGCGGCATCCTGGGGTTTAGAAATCCCCCTTGGGCCCGCAGCTCGTTTCTCCGGGGGTGTCCTTGATCCCACATTCGGTTTGTTCGGTTCGCAATTCGTTAATATGACGAATTCTCTCGATGAATTCCAATCTTTTATTCGCGACCACTTCCGCTTCGTTGTGCCGGGAGGTTTGTATGTTGACGACGGCTCTGACAAACTTCCCCTGATGGCTTATAGGATCAATGGTGGTCTTGGGTTTTCGGCTGTGGCGAAAAGCACATTCGACTCCCTGTTGCTGAATACCACGATCCAGGCGTCTTTCTCAACGTTTTCCCTACCTCTGCCACCTAACACTGGAGACACATTACAACTGACGATTTACTTTGGCCTTGCAATGGCTGCCTATCCCGGGATATTCGCCTTGTATCCAAGCTACGAGCGTCTTCGCAACATCAAGGCTCTCAACCTTAGTAATGGAATTCATCCTGGTCCACAGTGGTTGGCGCACCTCGGTTTTGATCTCTTCTTCGTCATCATCGTTAGCGTTGTAACGCTAGTCATCTTCGTTACGGTATGTCCAGCTTGCAGTTGCTCTATACGCGCTCGTTTGAATATACTGACAAGTATAGTAGGCATCTAGTGTGTGGTATGCGCCAGCTCACTTATTTGTCGTCTTTGTTTTCTACGGTATTGCTTCCACCGGTTTATCCTATGCAATATCTCTGCTTGTATCTTCCCAGCTTGGCGCATTTGCCCTTGCTGCGGGCACTCAAGCCATATTGCTATTGGTGTACTTCTTGGGGTCAGTGCTCCTGCCCTATATGCCCAGTTATGTAACTGACTTCCAGAAGTTATTTTGCTCTTGTTGCGTTCAGCTCGGCCGAAGATTTGGGTTCAAATCTCAACACGTTCCAATCCACGCTTGGACTTGTAACCCCTTCCGGAAATTTGCTAAGAGCATTATTGCTTAGCTTGAACCAGTCCCAACTATTATGTCGAAACCAAACTTTTGCAGGAAATCCTGGTGCGATCAATATTTACGGCGGCCCGATACTATACCTAGTATTGCAGGTTTGTGTCCTCTATGGAATCCTTGTTGCTGTTGATTCTGGTTTGACTGCCTCTATTTTCCCTGAGGGTATGCTCAAGAATTCTATCAGGCATGCGAATGAAGACTCAACTGAGGGATGTATTCCTGGTCAAGATGTTGCTGCGGAAGCCAGGCGCACTGAGACCTCAGACGACGGGCTGCGAGTGCTTCATGTTGTGAAATCATTTGGTGGGCGCAAGGTCGTCAACGATCTTACTTTTGGTGTCCAACATGGCGAAGCATTCGCACTACTTGGTCCTAACGGTGCTGGAAAGTCTACTACACTCAGTCTTATCCGTGGAAACCTTGTACCCGACGCGGGTGATGTACTGGTAGAGGGTGTTTCTACTCGCAAGCGCCGCACAGATGCCCAGCGAGCTCTAGGCGTTTGTCCCCAGTTTGACGCCATTGATCGCATGACTGTCGCCGAGCACCTACGGTTCTATGCCCGTGCGGCAGGGATTATCGACGTTGAGGACCGGGTTTCCAACATCATCTCTGCTGTTGGTCTAGATGCGTACCGTAACCGTATGGCAGAGAAGCTGTCAGGAGGAAACAAACGGAAACTGAGCCTCGGGATCGCCGTTGTAGGCAACCCCAAAATCCTGCTCCTGGATGAGCCATCGTCTGGTATGGATGCAATCTCACAGCGGTTGATGTGGCATGCACTTACGCTGGTGAACCGCGGAAGATCTATGGTCATTACAAGCCATTCTATGGAGGAAGTTGCGGCACTCGCAGACAGGGTAGGCATTATGGCAACGCAGATGTTGTTAGTGGGTGGGAAGGAGGAGCTGTTAAGAAGGTACGGCGATAAATATCACGTTCACCTTGCGCTCCGAAAGGGTGCCTCAGACGACCAGAGTGCAGCTCGGGCAAAAGCTTGGGTTGTTGAGAAGATACGAGGCGCCGTCTTCGAAAGGGCCGCTTTACATGGGCAATTGAGATTCTCGATACCTAAGGCCATGTCATCGAATGGACAGGTGTACTCTGAAGACAATCACAGATCTTCGTTGGGTTTGCTCCTGAAAATGTTGGAAAAGTACAAGGCTGAGCTCCATATTGAATACTATTCAATCGGAGAAAACACCCTGGAAGACATGTTCTTAGGGGTCATTTCAAGTGAATCTGGAGTTTTGAAAGAAGCTTGAAGTCATTCTCCTTGGTAGGATTCTCATGACTATAAGGATTAGAGTATAATATCAATCAGGGAGATTGAGTCTTCGGAAACAATTCTAGTGCTGGAGAAAATATATTTTGTAACACTACAAAAGGAGAGGCGAGCTCACTTGGATGCGATCTATAATCATCTACCAATGTGAAAAAAACCCAATAACGCTCGACTTCAAGGTAGTAACATGCCGATCCCAATGCCTGATAAAGATACAGCCACAAGTCTATTCGTTCCCAGGAACAGCTCCATTCAGCTGGAACGCAATGCTGGTGTAACCGCCAAACGCACAAAATGCAAATGTAATGATAAATAACGCAATCACAAACCCCCCAAGACCAACTGAGACCGACTCCCTTCTACTCGGCCTTTTTGGACGTCTTGGTTCTCAATTTCATCATGACATAGACCAGGGTATAGCTGCTGAAGACGAAGATAACCACGATGGCCGCGTCGCGCCAGCCATAGTAGTAGTCCTTGATGTTCAGCGTGTACAGATAGTCCGCACCGACGGAGTATTGGCACACGCGGCACTGACTCGTCGCCTCGGGATTCGTCAAGTTCATCCTGGCGCCCATGCCTTGCATGAAGTCTTGCAGGTACGCGCGGCAAGTCTGGCCGTTGGGAGTGTCGAAGACGGCGAACTCGCTCTCCTTACAGCGGATCGGCTTGTCGAAGAGCGTGAAATTCAGGAGGGAACCCATCAGGTAGTTGAACGGGTCCAGGTAGTACAGCCAGTAGCGCCAGAACGGCTGGATTTGGGAGTATGGCACGAGGACGCCGCAGAACGACGACATCACACCGATGAGCAACGGGTTCACCAGCGACGCGAACACGGCGTTCGGTGCGTATGCGGCAACAAATTGTCCGATGCCCGTGTACAGGAACTCGTACATCAGCATGACGAAGAAGACGCCGCCGGCTTTGGAGGACGAGTTAGGAAGGCCTGACGTGTAGTAGAAGCACACGAAGTAGAGAACGGCGCAGATGACGAGGTATGGCAGCTCAGACACGATCAGGCCTGTGACAAACGGCGCCCAGTGGTACATCTTGGACTTCTTTTCACGGGCTTCGTAGATATCGCGCCGATCGATGAAAAGCGGCTGCAGCTGTGCAATGACTCCAGGAGCGACGAAGACAAAGTTGAACAGTGCGAAGAGCGTGAGCTGGAGGTCACCGACGCTGTCGCCGATCATCCAGAATGAGAATCCGTTGAACAGTGCGGTGCCGATGTGCAGCATGACCTTATTCATGACGTATTCCGTGTTGCGATAGAGAGCGACGTTCATGCGGCGGGTTACCAGTTTGGTCTGTTCGATCATCGGCGCAGCGAATTCGAAGCCGTCGTCAACGGTGCCGACAGGGTTTGCCGCTGCGTGTTCGATGATGCTGTCCAGCTCTTCTACGACCTTGGTGTGTTCAGGAGAATCGAGCCAGACTTTCGACCAGTCTCGGCCTTTGGACAAGCTCCCGGAGACGACGTCGATCATGTGCTCGGCTGGGTTGGCTTCAGGTGGACACGGCGCTCCGTTGCGGTCAAAATATTCCTTGATGGTCGAAGCATTGTCACCGATGTCACCAAAGTAGACCGTTTTGCCGCCACGGGCTAGGAGAAGGAGCGTGTCGAACTGAGCAAAGAGCTGAGCGCTTGGCTGGTGGATCGTGCACAACACGGCCTGGCCTGCGGAGGCGAGCTTCTTGAGAAATCGAAGAGTGTTGAAGGCTGCTTGTCCATCAAGACCGGAGGTTGGCTCATCCAAGAAGATCAAGATACTGGGCTTCGCAACCAGCTCCACTCCAATTGTGACTCGCTTCCTCTGCTCGACCGAAAGTCCCGCTCCCACGCGGCCGATTAGTGAGTTCTCAAGGTCGTGCAACTCCAGCAAATCAATCACCGTATCGACATAACGAAGCTTTTCTTCCCTCGGAGTCTCTCGACTTTGTCGCAGTAGTGCTGAGAATTCTAGTGCTTCACGGACCGTGGCGTAAGGCTCGTGGACATCCAGTTGTTCGCAATAGCCTGCAGATCTTTGGAAGGACACAGGAAGATCTCGTCCATCGACCATGATACTGCCTCGGATCGTGCCCTCAGTTTTTCTCTGTGCAAGGACATCCATTAGTGTAGTCTTTCCTGCGCCAGAGGACCCCATTAGAGCACCCAGTTTTCCAGGCTTGATCCAACCTTGGACATTATCCAAGAGGAGCCTATCTCCGGATGGCGTCTTGACCGTATAGCTGAGATCTTTCCAAGTAAATACGGAGGTGTTCTTGATCAAGGAGTCTTCCAAGTCCTTGTCCTTCTTCTCCATATACGTGGAGCTTGTATTGGAAGAGCTGGTGACGCCCTTTTCCTTGGCTTGTGATTCTTCGTCGTTTGCGAGTAGCCGACTTTGCGTCTTAAGCTCCCTCGGTACCAGTAGCATCCGTCCGCCAGAAGATGGCAGCCAGCGATTAGTGAAGAATATAGTCAGTCCAGCGAAGAGTGCCCACCAAGCCCAAAGGATACCTAAGTTCCTCCACAAATGGGAGTGCGAATAAGAAAGGTAGGAAAGATATTGGTCGCCTGTGACAAATGAAGCTCCAGGAGCGGCCCCACCCACGCCTGTACAAGCAGCGAAGCCATCATCAGTATAGCCAGGTCCGCTTGGAACCAGGTTGTTGGCTGCACAGGGAATGGTAAGACCGTGAAACTCGTTTGCGAGCAAAGACTCGAATGCATAAGCCAATGGATTGATCCAATATATCCACACGAACCAGGGGTGCATATCTGGCTTTCGTATCTCATAGCCCAGGTATGTCAGCAAGGCGGATACCGCAAAGCCTGATACCTTGGAAGCGGCATCAAAGGTCGGGAAAGCAGCGCCAACGAGTCTGAAGAATGCTGTCATAGCGATTGCTGCCGTATAGGTAATGATCCAAAATGTAAAAAAGGCAGCGGCAGTGGTTTTCAAGCCAACCATAAAGTACAGGATGACACCAAAAACAGAGACTTGAAGCACCAAGATCGGCAAATCCGCTGCAATTTGTGCGATGCAGAACGCCGCGGGGTGATAAAACGCGAAGTCTTTGTGCTTGGCCAGTACCGGCCGGCCGGTGAAGGAGTCTGTGGTCTCACTCATTGCGACTAATGAGTTGTAAAGCAATGCGTAAAATAATGCTCCGCCCTTGACAAATAAGCCAGCCGAGGTGTCGGGAGCGTTGTAAAAGAGGGACCCAGCGACGAGGGCTTGGATAAGACCTGATATCTGTTTAATGAAGAATGTCGCTTTGTCTCCCCAGATGATCTGATATTGTCGAATGATACAATTTAGGATCTGGACTGTGATCGGTGTGGTCAACGGTGACTTCTTGGGCAGGCTTTTGTGCTTGTCTTCCTTGATTGCTTCCTTAAATTCGGCCGTATCCTTCTTTGCAGCTTCAGAGGCTGCAAAATCATATGAAGCCTCCATTCGCTTCTTGATAGCAGAGTTGTCATATATCTCCTGAATGGCTGCGGCAGTCCTCGGAAATGAATCGGCGAAATCAGGCTTGATGGCTCTCTCGGTAGGGACGGTAACGCCAGTGAGGAAATCAGCGACATTGGCTGAATCGTCGCAGAGAAATCCTAATTCTTCCATAAATGGGCGAGCAGCCTCTCGCTCTCCAAAAAAGATTTCTCTTCCCTCATCTAGAACCAGCACTTTGTCAAACAAGTCATAAATGCCATTGCCAGCTTGATAAAGTGTTGCAATTGTGGAAAGACCGAGCACATCTGTCATAGCTCTGATGGCACGAGTCCACTCTAGCGCGGTGCTTGCATCCAGACCTCTGGTACTGTTATCCCAGCAATAAACGCTACCTCTTGCTGCGATGGTCTCAATAATGGAGACTCGTTTCCGCTCTCCTCCCGAGACGCCTCGAACGAATTCGTTACCGACTTTGGTATCATCAGTGTGCTCAATGCCCATAGATCGGAGCAGGAACTCCTTGACTGATTTTTGGTAGTCAGTGGGTGACTTCAAGTCGGACGGCCGCCTCGACGGAACTTTCATCCGGGTAGCAAAATCCATCGTCTGTCCAACTGTCAATGTAGGAAAATGAATCTCTTCTTCAGTGTTCATGACAACCTGGCCTCGATATTGTTGAACTTCCTGATGATCCAGGGTGCCCCAGTGGACATCACCAATGACCTCAGAATAGCCGAACCGTCGATTTGCCAGCATGTTGAGGAGTGTTGTACAGCCTGCTCCTGGACGGCCTAGAACAAGAAGCATTTCACCGGGCTTCACGCAGCCGTGCACATCCTGAATGATGGTCTTTCTGGTGTCGGTAGACTTTGACCGTCGACTTTCGGCGATCTTGGTGGGGATGTTGAATTGAGAAAGGACGTTTTCGTGGACGGCGGCATCCTCGCCTTCACCATAAACTGTCAAGTTCGTCCAGGTGACACCAAGCTTCCGGTCCTTCAGATTACTAGCCCGATCCTTTTCATATCTTGTCTGTACTTCGGATTTCATTTCCCAGTCAGGGTAAGCTTGGTCAACTTCGTCCTCATCACCGATGTCATATCGCTCCCTCTCGCGCTGGCTCTCGGAGAAGGTAGATTGGCGTGTCAGCGTCCTCCATAAAGACTCTCGCTCGATCGTAGGCGATCGTGGCGCAGAGGCATCAGAGGCACGTCTCGCCGTCATGTTGGCCAAGCCCACTCCTGTTGAACAATAAAAATGCCCAGAATTAAAGATTATTACTGAGCATGGGAGACCGATGCGTTAGAAATCTATACCGTCCAATAAATCATACAGGAAGGCGAAGGAGGGCTGGCTAGAAAGAGACATTTAGTAATGCCGTGATTGAGATGTCTTCGGATGTTCGAGGATAGATGCCCAGTGGATCATCACTGTGTCTGGGCAAAAGGTAGGTGATAAAGGAACCGAGTTCGTAATGAAGATGTTATAATCAAAGCGTGGATCCACCTTGGCATGACGAGTGGGAACAACAAGCTCGTGCACAAGTTGAGCTTTTCGTTTTGATGCCGAGTGGAGCTCGAAAGAGTGTGATTTCCTCACAATCCACGTTTGGGTCGGGATCCGCTCCAACCGGGAAACCCACAGTTACGCGTGCGAAATGCCTGGAAACTCTGTCCAATGCCAAGACGATAGATAACACAGCCAAACATGGTCAACAGGAGTGCAAGGCTGAGTCTATTTTACATCTTGGGTGGCAGCTGGTGGAGCTGAGAAAAAGTGATGTTGTCATCGATCCGAGGGCGCCATGCGAGGGCCAGCCTTGGTGATTGGCTCCAAATGATCGCTCAATGTTATCCACTCGGTGAAAACACGCAAGATGGTTCCGGGTCGATGTCCCATCAGGCCTTTTTCTCGCCTAGACTCGGAAGCAATTATTATCCGATGCTTGGCGGCCTAATCTCCTCCCGCCTGGCTTTAATTCAACTTATCAGACTCTTCAGAAATGGTATTTGCTGCGTACGAAAGACCACTGGCATAGTCTCTGGCTTCCGCACAAAGACAGCGGTAGTACCATATCCATCTTTGATTTGGCGGCCCCCTTAGCCATTCATGGATTTCAAAGGCATTTTCTCAGCCCTTACTTTGACGTCAATCGTGAGTCAGAGCTTTCCTCGGACCTCGATACAGTGCAGTGACAAAGCATCAGCTTCATTGCTGAGGTGCACAATCTTTCTGAAATCCAGGGATGACACAATTGTGCTTCAGATGTGCGTTGGTGAAAAAGAATGGCACTCGGCACCTGAAATTGAGGTTGTGACGGCCCCGATCCGCTACCAGATCCTGGACGTCCAGATGTCCATCATCAGGTATCTCTCTGGTTGAAAAGATGTTTCACGACATTTCACATCAGACTTCTCTCAAATTCTTATGAAGTGCGGTTAGATGATTGATGGCCAACTGACTGTCACGCACAGCTCAACGCCGCCAAGAGTCGCACACCAGTGAAGGAATCCATTGTCACCCTGCGCACAACAACATTACCCATACTTTGTCAAAAAAGCGGTAAACCCAGTTCCTGGGGCTCGAACATATGACCCCAAAAAAGAAACTCCCCTCCATTGCTGTTTCAAGGAACCACAATAATGGGATGCATATTGAAAATCTGAGAGGCCGGGTTTGCGCAATCGAAGTTGACATAACGCTCCCCTCAAGACGGTCGCAGCCATCCTTTCCTGCTGCACCCCCAGCACCTCCGCCATTGGCACTGAAGGCCCGACAGACGTTAGTTGCGTGGGCAAGGAATTACTCCCTAACTTGGGCAAATTTTGTGTACAATTACATTTATCAGTAAGGAAAAAGAAAGGCCCGAAGAATAGCCATATCACGCTGCCCTTAGGCGAGTCGTCACTTATTGCGACGTGAATTTCCCTACATTAACATAGAAACGAGGTGAGGCGCCTTCTGGATTGCCCCTGCAACGCTTCCATACGCTTGCTGGACCTTGGTCACTAGGAAGAACCGTCTTTTCACTGGAAATTCGCTCATCTCCTAGCCGCATATATTTCAAAGAATTCTACAACGTACCCATCTGTTCACCGTTTCAGATATTGAACAAAGGAGATTACAGCAAGGAAAGTCACAAATCAAGCTTGGGATGGAACTCCAATGCACTATGAGACAAAGAGACAGGCCGAAAAGCCTAAAAGGAGCGCAAAATGAGTCAGCGTAAAGCTGCCCTTGTTGGGTACTTCCATATGCGTGATACGGTCCAAGTCATTTCTTCGCACGGTTCGCTGAATGAAGTATTAAGCTATCTCTTCGTTTGTGGGAGGGCACCTTACACCAGCCCCCAACGGCCACATCGAGTGGTCTTATCCCTACAAGAACCACATTTTTGCTCTGGAATGTTCTTGCTTTCTTTGCCGATTGCCTCTTCAGTCATTATAGGTTGTGGACATGCCCATTTGAGTTGTTTGAGGTATTCTAGTGATGAACGCTGGGCAAAGAGTGTTGTCAGGAGGAAGTACCCCACTCCGCCTAGACATTTGACCCGGCGCAGCTACATACCACCTTTGATTACGCATCACTGCTTGATGGAAATGTGCTACAAGCCGTACAGGCATCTTTGTACTGCGTGCTTGAATTCATATTATTACTGACACGTAAATTCGAGTCCTTTCAACTCATAGCTATTGGTCCGTGATAAATATCATTTGAAGCCATCTCATGACACATTCTTCCAACTACCATTCAACTCTCCATTAGCATGTCAAACATGCGGACTTCCAAAACGGCTACGAAGAGCTTCATCCCAAATTTGGACGTTCACGACTCAAACTGCCTCATTCTTTTGTACTGTCTGCTGATGGTCGCTACCCGGCCTTTCCTCATGGTGATCGCCGGATGAGTGCGCATAGCTGAGACGTTTCTCAGTGTCGACTTCACCATGCTCCTCCTTGACGACGCGATGGTAATCCACATGGGTATTCCAAGGCTTGACGTCACTCATAAACATCTCCTCAACCTCTTCGAGAGTCTTGCCTGCGGTCTCCGGGAAGCAGAAGAAGACATGGATGGTCATGGCCGTGCAGAAGACCCCGAAAAGTACGTAGACCTTCCATTTGATGTTCACGAAAGCCGGAGGCACAAAGTACGACAGAGCAAAGTTGAAAACCCAGTTCGATGCCGTGGTGAGCGCGACTGCTTTCCCTCGTACGCGTAGAGGGTACAGCTCTGGCGGATAAATCTGATAGGTCGGTCAGTAAAGATCAATTGACTGATAAAATGGGTAGGACAGGTGTCTTGTGCTTCTTGTTGGGATACATACCCAACTGACAGGGCCCCAAGACGGAGCGAACGATGCAACGAAGAGATACGTGCAAGCAATGACGGCTCGTGCGGGCGCGCCGCTGATTTGCCAGGATTGCTGTTCAACATGGTCGACACCTCCAGGTGGAGCCGGCTTGCCGTAAGTTGCCATGATCCCAGCGTTGGCATACATCCAGATGGCCATAAACGTAGCGCCAATCAAGAGAGGCCAACGACGACCCCAACGATCTATGAAGACGAGTGCGAAGATGGTCATAAAGACATTGATCACATATTGGATCGACGATGCCACCAGATTGCTGTTCCCCGAAAGTCCTGCCATACCTGTACACAAGAGTTAGATTTTGCTCTCGAAGAGGCAAGAACAACAAACCGAATAAGTAAGTAATGTAGTACATCATGACATTCATCCCTAAAGCGGCAATTAGAAATAATGAGGCGTGGAGCCCTTCGATTTCGGTTTCATACCGGTCAATTGACTCCAAATCTGTGTGAAGACGCCAATATGGGTGCGATTGATCATCTTGGGCTTGAATAATTCGAGGTAAGAGACATCGGCGTTTCGGCGTTCAAATTCGCACATGTCCTTGATCTCCTGCAGTTCACGCATGACAAAAGGCGCACTCCTATCGCCTTTGGCGTGTACAAGGGCCAAGACGCCATGACATTCTTCCCATCGGTCTTTACGGGCGAGCCATCTAAGAAATGTTAGCGAAGAGGGTCTAATGCAATATCGAATGAGCATCGGCATACCTGGGGGATTCGGGGAGGAAGAACAATCCGAAAAACAAGATGACAGCAGGAATCATCTGCAAGCCCCACGGGATGCGGAACGCCGATGGGCCATTTGTGAAGCTGCACCCATAGGAGATATAGAACATGATCAGAATACCCCAGGTGATGGCCCACTGTTGTGCACCAACGACACGGCCTCGCTTGCTAGGCGGCGCCAACTCGGAGACGTACACGGGAACTATGCTTCAGGTTAAACAAGAGGCCTTGGATAGGAGGTAATGGCGTCCTCTTGAACTGACCTTGGGCAGAACAAATGCCGACGCTGAAACCGTTGATAAAGCGACCGACCACGAGCATACCAATGTTCTGTGAGGCACAGATGATGATGGAGCCAACACACCAGATAACTGCACCGATCTGAATTGATCTTTTGCGGCCGAGGATATCAGAGAGCTACGAGGCGGATCAGAAAATACCACACATACAAACATCATACATCCAAGGTTCAACCTACAAAGCCAGAAGTGAGGGCGCCAGCAAAGGACCCGCCGGGCATAGCAGCAGTAATTCCTCCTTGGGTACTGGCCGTGGGTCCGGAGCATTCTGGCGGACCAGAAGGACCCTGATTGAAGTAGCATTTGTACTGCTGCGTTCCAATACTGCAACCCGTCAATCAGGGGTGCTCGGGTAGTTGGGCGTGGCAGTACTCACATAGCAGACATAGACGAGATATCGAAGCCGAACAGACCACCCCCGATAACGGAGATGGCTGTGATAAAATAGATGTTTCCGATCTGATACATATTGGTCGCCTTCACCATGGAGAGAGAAGGAATAGCCAACGTCGGATCTAGGGAACGTCCTGTATTTATGAAGGGCCGGACTCCTTGCAAACTCCAGAGTCTCTGTGCAGCGGTAGGACCAGCATAACTCCAAGTCCCGTGTGGCCTTGTGACTGCTTGTGGCCTATCATCAACCACACAGGTATGGAGATGGAAATGCGACGTCACTTTCCGGGCGGGGAGTGTTGCAGCTCTATTTCATGATCCTGGAGCCCTGCAGTTCTCCCGTGATGGTAGGGATTGTCAAAGCTTCTTTGACCGTAATGTGGAGATGCTATACTAATACTGGAGAAAACGTGTCTCTGTGGGGACATACATGGATGTCCTGGTGTGTCCGATGGGCGAGATGCGTCATAAGGTTGCTGGTGTTCTAAGAAGCTTTCGTATTCGGTGTCGTTTAAGCACCAACGTCAGTCCGAGGCCTAAAGAACCGGGGATGTTGCGTCCACCAATCTTAGCTCGTTTGCCTGGGTTTGGCATCATTGCTTGGGCAAGCCACCAGCAGAATCCCATGTCTTAGCTGTCGATCCCCCCAACGCCACTGATTGCATAATAAGCTGCCGATTGACACCCACGCCTGACTCAATAACGGGTTTCCTACCGCCGATGATGGAAACTGATCCGATGCATATCCGTACCAGTTTCTCTGTAC
>Ga0105239_10001247_pt1 | contig 34571 bp, 25 predicted proteins | sample KBSC44metaG_FD_92761 | JGI IMG/M metagenome (GOLD analysis project Ga0105239, IMG submission 92761) | Corn rhizosphere microbial communities from Kellogg Biological Station, Michigan, USA - KBS C4-4 metaG | ecosystem: Host-associated > Plants > Roots > Rhizosphere > Soil | place: Michigan, USA... | reverse complement strand
TGTGACGGACCCGCCGAGCAGCGACCCGAAGATCGTGATCAGGATGGCCTGTTTGAGAGACAGGCCGAATTCCCAGCCTAGGAATCCCGTTGCGAAGCACGAGGTGTTCATTGTCCCCGACGCCCAGAGGAGTGCCATGGTCAATTCTTCGTGCCACTTCACGGGGTATTTGTCCTGGGGCCGTTTGCGCTCGATCGCTTCAGACTCGATGCCCAGCTTCGCGTCCATGCGTGCTTCGAAGTTTCTGAGGCGTGATAACAGTCCACTGTCTTGTTTGATGGGGGTTGAATTGTAGAGCACGTTGGGGGAGACTTTGCCGCTTGACGAGGAGCCGTCGTTGTTTGATGTGATGGGGATGTTGTGGAGGTCTTGATCTTTTTCGTTGTGGACATGTGGTGATGGGCGATGTTGGTGGTGGCGGGCGTCATGGTCGTCGAAGACGCCTTTCTCTTCATCGTATGCTGTCGCCATGGTTGAGAATGGTAAAGCCTTCGACGAGAACCTGAGGAGCTGAAAGTCCACACCCCTGATGCCCAAAGGACGATGATATTGAGAGGAGTGGAAACAAGGTAGGCAAGAGGAAAAGAGCAAGCGAAAAGCTCTGGGGAAAGCTTTATCTCACGAGACCATTTTGGAGGGGAGAGGTACGATACGAGGTAGCATTCGTTACCCAAGACCCATGCAATGTTCAACTATTTTCCATGAGTGGGGTGGATAAGCGTCATCTATCTGATTCCCCACCTTTTCTCGCGATCCTTTGTGCTTACTTGACTTAAGCCTCGGTAAAGGACACGCAACCCTGCGGCTGTGGTTGAAGCTTAGCGGATGAGCTTGATTGTCGTTCACCCAATGGAGATCTAGGTTTTCGATGGAAGTTCGATGTCTCTCTTCGAAGCCAGGGTAACAGAGGAACGGCCTTCCTTTTCTGCTTTAGTTCGTTGCTGCGTTGCCTTTGCTAGAGCCCAAAAATTGATCTGCTTGAGCAGCAACGTTTGAGGTGAGTTGAAGAAGAGTGGAGGTTCATGTAAAGCGGCACAGGACCTGATCATTTGAAGCAAGCATCACCTAGCTTCCTCCAGCTTGGCTTAAAGCAGCAACCGCCTTGCCTCCTCTCAAGAAATCATGCCATCAAAAGTCAAGCTTGCTCAAACAATCAATCAATTGTATTTGTATCAGCGTGACTGACATCTTCATCGAATTTAATATCGGCTCAGGATGAGACCTACCCTTGCCCGACTCAGCGCAGGCACGCGCCTGACATTATTCACCCGCGCAAACTGTGGACTCTGTGACACTGCGAAGCTACGCATTCAGGAGTTCCAGAAAAATAGATCTACTCTCGACTATTCAGAGATTGATATCTCAAGCCCCGGGCACCAAAAGTGGCGCGATGTCTACGATTTCGATGTCCCTGTTCTCCACATCGACAAAGGTCTGCAACAGGATGGGACTACTACCCTGGACGCTGCTAAGAAATTGATGCATCGGTTCACGTTGGAGGAGATCGAGGCGGCTGTTGCTCAAGTCGAGAAAAATGCAGCTTAATTATTCTTCTGGGCGTATCGATCTCTTTCATATATTGCATCTATTCCTTGGTTTGTCCTGTAACAATATTGGCGGCTCCATATGCAGCGCCTTTCACGGCCTGTGCAGCAGCATGACCAAACGAACCCTTGGCCTTGGATAATGACTCGGCGAAATATACAGGGATGGCGGTCATGTCGTTCACCACGGAAATCTATACCATCTGGTCAGCGAATACTCATACCAATCCGAACAAGTCACCACGACTCACCATTTGGAAACCTTGATCGGCGTATCTTCTTGCAAACTCCCCGTTGGGACAGTATATTCCCGACTTCTTGCCTGCATCCTGGGCGGCCTTCAAGATTCTGGCGATTGCGGTCTGCAGCTCAGGGGAGAATTCGCCTGTCACTGGATGACCGATGTTGTTGCCCAGGTCCCAAGGTCCAATGAAGAGCACATCAATGCCAGGCACCTTGGCGATTTCTTCGACCTGTTGTGCACCAGAACGAGTCAGCATTTTCCCCTTCTCCTCACCATCAAGATATTCAAGAGTTCCCAACCACTTACCACATCCAATGCCTCCTTCGTCTCGATTTGCACGATTGTCAGAAGATGGTCATTGGCATTCTTCATATAATCAAAACCCGAGAGATCGCCCTTGACATCAAAGGCTCCCATTGAGAACGGACTGCCAAAGCCTCTCTTTCCAGTTGGAGGGAACTTCGCGCTCTGGACCAATTTCTGCGCATCCTCGACGCTGTATAACAGTGGCACGATAATTCCATGTGCACCGGCGTCAAGCGCCCGTTTTACCATCCAACCCTCGTTTGCGGGGATTCGAACGATTGGAGACACACCGACGGAGGCGATGGCATGTACGGATTCATGCATTTCGTTGTCTGATCCGCCAATTTTATCATCAGCCTGCGTTCCTTCTCGTGACATGGGATCTCCTGTCGAAGTTTAACTGACCTGCGATGTTTCCATGCTCAGTATCTATGCATATCCAATCATATCCGGATCTAGCAATTGCTCTCGAAAGGTGCGTTCCCGGAAGCATCTGCCACGCGCCAAAGGAGGTGCCCGCTCCGGTATTCAGGGCTTTCAAGAGGGTGTTGGAATTCTTTAGAACGCTCGCCATGATTGCCGCTGGTTGATTCTTCGTGGAGGGAGGGTTCTATATCTGGGACTGAGGTCTAATTGCCCTGCGATGGGGATTTTTCGGTCGTCGTATTAACTGGGGATCGATGGTTTCAAGCCGGTCTGGCTTTGGTGTGGGCAGCAACCTGTGCGCGCTCAATATCAAGTCCAGGAGTCTGTCTTTTAGTGGAGTGATAAGTGAATGCACTGAGTATAACGCGGATCACGTCGACCCAGAAACTACAATTCCTGTAGAAGAAAGAGAACTAGAAGGACAAAGGAAGTCGAATTGAATAGAAGTTGGAGTATCAATTGGAGCATCGACTCGAAAGGCGCGTGGCAGTTCATTTAATTATTAGTTCAAGTTTCGAGGGCACCGAAATATAGCACCAAACACCGATCTCGGCCGTTCCAGCAACCCATCAGCACCGGTCCATGCCCGTGCTGCTTTGTGCCAGCGCTCCTCATGACGAAACAACTCTCAATACTCCGTCGTTCTCCAGTCAACAATGCCAGTGGATGATCGTGATTTTTCCTCTTACCCAAACAACGCGCGGGGTAATTATGAGCGAATACCCGTTGAATTCAATACCCGAGGCGCCCCTCGCCTATCCCCCCTGCCGAGTTGGAGATGGACATAACCCTAAGTTGAGTAGACAGCCAATGTACGGAGTAGAGCCATGCATTTTCGCTCTCGATTGTTCCGACGGCCGAGATGTGCCGCCGGCTGGTGAGGTGCGCTGGATGGCAATCCTTCCCGGATGGAATCTTGAGTGGTAGTTTGGACTTTTGAAACTTTTTGTCCGGGTGGAACTTTGGTGGGTTGTCGTGGTGGGAGAGGGTTTATTTTTCAGTAAGGGTTGGGGGATATGCGGGAAGTTTCAAACCGAGGACGTTCAGTATATTTATTTGATAGTGACGGATCGCCTGTGCTGCTCGGGAGAATATAATTGTACCCTAGTTAGAGAGATCTCAACTAAGGGTATTGTATTGTATACATGCTCCTTTCTAGAATGTATGAATTTATGAATCTTGCATTCACCGACAAAAAAGTAAGGTAATGGAAGCTGACTGTATAGTTAAGATATGCACGAACCAAACGCCTCGTTAAATGCGTGGGTATAACCTGACCCCTATGCAAGATTATAGTCTTGCTCAGCCTAATGCCTCATTCCACAGTTGCAATCCATCGCTTCTTCCCGTTTCCTGTGTTTGAAATCGCCGTGATAATCATCTAGATGCACAAGGTCACCGTTCTCGTTGTTCGCCAGCCCAGGCGGACCCATCCATTCACCCCATTCCTCGGTCTCGCCGTCGACAGAGCTAGTCTTCGTTTTCTTTTCTCGGAGTTCTTTGCTGATTGGTTCCAGGTCTAGGTCGAGGTAGCCGGCGATGAACTGTCCCACTTCGATGTTTTCGTGGTTTCCTACCAGTCCTGGTGCATCATCCGGGTTGGAGGCGTAGATGTTAACGTCCACCGCACTGTGCCCGTGTGTAGACCAGCCAATTTGAGCCCGGCGTGAGATCATATCTGCGAAGAGGTAGCTTGGTGGCCAGACTGGTTGGGCGTCAATAACTGCATCGAGCTCTTCTTGCGTATAATCCTCAATGCCCAGCCCAGCACTGACGAGCTCCGCAACCTTTTCTGACTTGTCTTCCCGAGAAATTCCCTCAGATGAGCCTTCGAGGTATTCTCGCCATTCGCGAGCCAGGTGCTCACCTGAATGAGAGGCATTGGCTAGAACTCCTGGGAACCATCTGTAGATGGGATAACTCTGATGCAATTGTCGAGCCGTTGCAAGACCGCCGGTCTCATGGTCTGAAGTTGAGACGAGCACGCCTGGAGTGTCGTCCTCCTCGAGGAAGTCTAGCACATGCGCAAAAGTTTTGTCGTGGGCAAGTACTTCGTGGACTTGAGCTGCTGGATCATTCCCATGACCAGCATGGTCGATGCGAGAGCCCTCAATCATGATGAAGAAACCTTTGTCGGAATCCTTGGTCGCAGCCTTCAATGCACTCAAAGCAAGGCGAGCCATTTCAAGCTCACTGGGGTAGACATCCGAAACGTGAACTCGATCAATCTCGTATGGGATGTCTGTTGATGCCAGAAGTGCTAGCAAAGGCAGCTGAACGTCACCACTGGACGTTAGCTTGTCAAAGTCTTGTCTATTGTCGATATAGTTGAAGCCATATTTATCCTTAGCCATTGCAACGATATCCTTTGAATCAGCTCGACACGACCCCTCCGTCGTGTTGGGGAGAAAATGGCATCTTCCTCCACCAATGAGCAAATCAACAACGCGTCCCAGAGGATAATGGCCGATCATCTGCTCAGCAATTAGATCCTCATATTCTCTGCGATTAGCATGCGCCGCGAAACATGCTGGAGTTGCATCGGTGATTCTTGTTGTTACCACCAGTCCCGTCATATACCCAGCTCTTTTCGCAGCTTCGAGAACTGTACCACACGGAGTGTGATCAGGTAGTACCGAGATGGCACCATTGTAACTCTTGAAGGCGCAGGAGAAGGCAGTCGCACCCGCGGCCGAGTCAGTGATCAGACTGCTGGAACTGCGAGTCCTTGACGTGCCAATATGGTGTTTGTCCAGGACCAAGACATCATCGATGGGAAGTCCACTGGTGTATTGTCTCCAACTTCTGGTCAAGGACAGCGATGTCGGTCCCATACCATCTGATACCATGAAGATCATGTTCCGTTTCCCTGTTGGCCTCCCGCCTTGTTTCGGGTCCGAGCGTGGTATGGACGTCTCGTGTTGGTATATGACAGCAAGTATAACAACGGCCACAGTTGCGAGAAGAGCCCATACGAAGAGACCGATTTCCTTCCATTTCTGGGCTTTGTTGGAGGTTCGATTGACAGGTTGGCCGCTTAGGAGTGCATCTTCTTCTTCGATGCCTTGTGTGGAGGACTCAGGAGAGGCTGGGCGCGCGAGAAGGGGTTCCTCTCCTCGAGCCATGTCGGGCAAAAAACTATTAGGCCGCTTCTTCGTTTCTATTTAGGGGGCGAAGGAAGGCAATGACAATGATGAATCCATTGACCTCAAGAGGCCGAATTGGTTGAAGGAGGCTTGGGGAATCACATGGCAGGGAGGCACTTTCCTATTGACTCGGATAAGTTCATCCGAACCTGCTAGCTTCACCACGTGATATCCCGCTTTAAGTCACGTGAATATATATTTCCCACTTGGTAAATCTCGACTCCAAAGGTTCTTTGCAGGCAAACGTGCGCTCCAACGCAGGACAATCACAATTCATTTTCCAAGAGACTAGGTTCCGTTGGGTGGTTGACTGGATTCAAAGGTGGATTGAGAATAACTAGTTCTTCAGTTTATGCTGAAGAAAAGTAATTTCTCGCAAATGGTAAGACACTTCGATACCCACCATAACTAAAAGCATCAATTCATCCTCTCCATCACAATAGCCACTCATATCTCCATAACGACGCCATGGCTTCGATTCCCCCTCCACCGCCCCCAGGCTGGGGCGCTGGCCATCCGCCTCCACCTGGTATGGCTCCTCCACCACCAGGCTATCGCCCGCCTGTCGATCCTCAGGTCGCAAAGTTCGCCCAAAAGAAGAAAGAGTGGCTGCGAACTCAGCGAAATCGATATGGCGAAAAGCGAAAAGGCGGCTTCGTCGAAACTCAAAAGGCAGACATGCCCCCCGAACATCTGCGGAAGATCGTCAAAGACATTGGCGACGTAAGTCAGAAGAAATTCAGCAGCGATAAACGGAGTTACTTGGGCGCGTTGAAATACATGCCCCATGCAGTTCTCAAACTCCTCGAAAATATGCCAATGCCATGGGAAAGTGCGAGAGAGGTAAAGGTTCTCTATCACGTCAACGGTTGCCTGACTTTGGTCAATGAGACACCTCGAGTCATTGAACCAATATTTCATGCGCAATGGGCAACAATGTGGGTCACCATGAGACGGGAGAAGAGTGATCGCAGACATTTCAAACGCATGCGATTCCCTCCATTCGATGATGAAGAGCCTCCTTTATCTTGGTCGGAGAATATCGAAGATGTGGAACCACTCGAACCAATTCAGATGGAGTTGGATGAAGAGGAAGACGGACCTGTTTATGAATGGTTCTACGAGCATCGTCCATTATTGGACACTCCTCATATCAATGGCCCAAGTTACAGAACCTGGAACTTGACTCTTCCCCAGATGGCAACACTTTACCGACTGGCTGGGCAATTATTGAGTGATGTTGTCGACAAGAACTACTTCCACATGTTCGACAAACAGAGCTTTTTCACCGCAAAAGCTTTGAATGTCGCCATCCCCGGTGGGCCCCGCTTTGAACCCCTCTATAAGGATATCGATCCTAACGATGAGGATTTTGGCGAATTCAATGCCATTGACCGAATCATCTTCCGAGCACCCATTAGAACGGAATACAGGGTTGCCTTCCCATATCTGTACAATTCCCTACCAAGAAGTGTCAAACTCTCCTGGTATTCTCATCCACAGGTGGTGTATGTGCGTTCAGAGGAATCCCTACCCGCTTTCAACTTCGATCCTGTTATCAATCCAATTTCTTCAAGGTCTGTTGCGCCAAAGAACATCACGGTCAGTCACGAAGACGAAATCTTTGGTGTGGATAATGATGAAGGCGACGAGTTTGAGCTTCCCGGCAATGTCGAACCATTCCTCGCTGACGAAGAGTTGTACACAAGTGAAACAGCATCTGCAATCAAGCTATGGTGGGCACCATTCCCCTTCGACAGAAGATCTGGTAAAATGGTCCGAGCTCAAGATGTGCCTTTAGTGAAGCAGTGGTATCTCGAACATTGCCCAAGTGGTCAACCAGTCAAGGTTCGAGTATCATACCAGAAAATGCTGAAGAGTTTCGTCCTCAACGAGCTACACAAGAAGAAACCCAAAGCACAAAGCAAACAAGATCTTCTCAAAACCTTGAAGTCGACCAAATTTTTCCAGCAAACCACCATTGATTGGGTCGAGGCAGGTCTACAAGTTTGCCGACAAGGCTTCAACATGCTCAATCTCCTTATCCATCGCAAAAACTTGACATACTTGCATTTGGACTACAACTTCAATCTCAAACCTGTGAAGACCTTAACAACAAAAGAACGGAAGAAGTCAAGATTTGGCAATGCTTTTCATTTAATGCGTGAAATTCTCAGACTCACCAAGCTTATTGTTGATGCCCAAGTGCAGTACAGACTTGGAAACATCGACGCATTCCAACTTGCAGATGGTATTCTATATGCCTTCAACCATGTTGGTCAACTGACCGGAATGTATCGATATAAATACAAGCTCATGCATCAGATTCGATCTTGCAAAGATCTCAAGCATCTCATTTACTATCGTTTTAATTCCGGTTCCGTCGGGAAAGGTCCTGGCTGTGGATTTTGGGCTCCTGCCTGGCGGGTTTGGTTGTTCTTCATGAGAGGTATCATTCCTCTCCTCGAAAGATGGCTTGGTAACCTTCTATCAAGACAATTCGAAGGACGACACAGCAAGGGCGTTGCGAAGACCGTGACTAAACAGAGAGTCGAGTCGCATTTCGATCTCGAGCTACGAGCTTCCGTCATGGCCGACTTAATGGACATGATGCCTGAAGGCATTAGACAGAACAAGGTCAACACTGTTCTTCAACATTTATCAGAAGCTTGGAGATGTTGGAAGAGTAACATTCCCTGGAAAGTTCCTGGCCTGCCTGCACCAATTGAGAACATCATTCTCAGATACGTCAAAAGCAAGGCGGACTGGTGGATATCGGTGGCTCATTACAATCGAGAACGAATCAGAAGAGGTGCCACCGTTGACAAGACTGTGGCGAAGAAAAACCTCGGGCGTTTGACAAGATTGTGGTTGAAATCAGAGCAAGAGAGACAACATAACTACATGAAGGACGGCCCCTATGTCTCATCTGAAGAGGCTGTTGCCATTTATACGACAACAGTTCATTGGCTCGAGTCTCGAAAGTTCTCGCCGATCCCTTTCCCAAGTGTCTCCTACAAGCATGACACCAAAATTCTTATTCTGGCTCTTGAAAGACTACGAGAAGCGTACTCCGTCAAAGGCCGATTAAACCAGAGCCAGCGTGAAGAACTAGCATTGATCGAGCAGGCATATGATTCGCCTGGCACCGCATTGGCACGAATCAAGCGCTTCCTTCTGACCCAGCGAGCTTTCAAGGAAGTTGGTATCGACATGAACGACAACTATAGTTCTATCAATCCTGTTTATGATATCGAACCAATTGAGAAGATCACAGATGCGTACCTCGATCAATATCTCTGGTATCAAGCCGATACGCGGCATCTTTTCCCGTCCTGGGTCAAGCCTTCTGACTCCGAAGTTCCACCCCTTTTGGTCTACAAATGGGCTCAAGGAATCAACAATCTCACTAACGTCTGGGAAACTGCAGATGGCGAGTGTAATGTCATGATCGAAACGCAACTATCCAAGGTGTATGAGAAGATTGATTTGACACTCCTCAACCGGCTCCTTCGATTGATCATGGATCACAATTTGGCTGATTATATTACATCAAAAAACAATGTTCAGCTGAACTACAAGGATATGAATCATACGAACAGCTATGGTATGATCCGTGGTCTGCAATTTTCAGGCTTTGTGTTCCAATATTATGGCTTGGTTATTGACCTCCTCCTCCTTGGGCTACAGCGAGCTAGCGAGCTTGCAGGACCCCCCCAAAGTCCAAACGATTTCTTGCAATTCCGAGACCGTGAGACGGAGACAAGACATCCAATCCGACTATACACCAGATACATCGACAAGATCTGGGTATTCTTCAGATTTACGGCAGATGAGTCGAAGGATTTAATTCAACGATTCTTGACCGAACAGCCAGACCCTAATTTTGAAAATGTCATTGGCTACCGAAACAAAAAATGTTGGCCTCGAGATTCTCGAATGAGGTTGATGAGACACGATGTTAATCTTGGTCGAGCTGTCTTCTGGGACATGAAGAATCGACTACCCCGTTCCATTACTACGATCGAATGGGATGACACCTTCGCAAGTGTCTATTCTCGCGACAACCCCAACTTGTTATTTTCCATGTGTGGTTTTGAAGTTCGCATTTTGCCAAAGACTAGGAACCAGAACGATGAATTTCCAATCAAGGACAGTGTCTGGGCCCTTGCCAACAATGAGACCAAAGAACGTACTGCATTCGCATTCCTTCAGGTCACTGAAGAGGATATCCAAAAATTCAACAATCGCATCAGACAAATTCTCATGTCTTCCGGCTCCACCACATTCACTAAGATTGCCAATAAATGGAACACAACACTGATCGCCCTTTTCACGTACTATCGTGAAGCTGCTGTTTCAACAGTCAATTTACTTGATACAATTGTCAAATGTGAGACAAAGATTCAAACTCGAGTTAAGATCGGGCTAAACTCGAAAATGCCTTCTCGTTTCCCACCAGCGGTCTTCTACACACCTAAAGAACTTGGTGGCCTGGGTATGATTTCAGGTTCTCATATTCTGATCCCGACAAGCGACAAACGATGGTCGAAGCAGACAGATACCGGCGTTACACATTACCGCTCAGGAATGACACATGATGAAGAGACCCTGATTCCCAACATTTTCCGCTATATTATACCTTGGGAGGCCGAATTCATCGATTCTCAGCGAGTGTGGACGGAATACTCGCAGAAGCGGTTGGAGGCCAATCAGCAGAACCGCAGACTGACCCTCGAGGATCTTGAAGACAGTTGGGATCGTGGTCTACCTCGAATCAACACATTGTTCCAAAAAGATCGGAGCACGCTCAGCTTTGATAAGGGCTTCAGAGCTCGAACAGAATTCAAGCAGTACCAGCTCATGAAGAGCAACCCTTTCTGGTGGACCAGTCAACGCCATGACGGTAAACTGTGGAATTTGAACGCCTACCGAACTGATGTTATTCAAGCGCTCGGTGGTGTTGAGACCATTCTTGAACACACCTTGTTCAAGGCAACAGCTTTCCCATCTTGGGAAGGCTTGTTCTGGGAGAGGGCTTGTCTCGCCAATGGAACCATGCTGTTGCGTTACGATGGTTCCAAAGTTGCAGTTGAAGATGTAAAGGATGGAGATCTACTTCTGGGCCCTGATGGTGGTTCTCGTCGTGCATTCAATATTGTGAATGGTTCTGATCGTCTATATCGAATCAAGATCGGTTCTCACAAGGAGGACCTCGTTGTGACGCCAAACCACATACTCGTTCTGCACCGGGAGAAGACAAATAAAACCCAGGACAATGGAAATCTCGTCAAGCAGCGACCAGATTTCATTTCTGCCCTGAAAAGTGCAATCGGTTGGATGCTTAATGCTGATCAAGGTAGAAATGGTGCAGATCGTGTCCGGGACAGACTCAATGGTACCACTGGCATCACTACTCGCGGGGAGTCCTTTATCGTCCAAACCACCTCTCGTGGCTCCACCACCAGTGAAGCTCACATGACCTTTGCGTGGGGAAATCCTGGGCGAATGGACCTGAATGGTGATGGCAAACATCCACCAATCTTCTTTTCTACGAAAGAAGAGGCATTCGCTACTGCTCTTGTTAAAAGCCGAGAGATTTATGACCTGGGCGATGTGACATTATCAACCCTTCGCGCGCGATTCCTTGCTCTGTCTGCAGATGGAAAGGCTGGGGAGGTGCGGTTGGATGCCGGTCTGCCTAATATGTTCTTCTGTTGGAACAAAGATCGCTCAGATCTGAGGATTCGAGCATACTGTTCACGCAATTATGTGAAGTACGCGCGCAGCTTTCCCTTTTCTTCGCTTCCAGGCGACTCTGGAGACTACAAGTATGACGCTGAGGCTGAGAGATTTGACACGGTTGAAATGACAGCTAGCGACTTTGCCTCCCTTCCGCTAATGGAGAGAGCCAAATATAGGTTGTTTCGGAGCCCTGGCTTCGATCTGCCTGAACGATCTGTCCCTCTCAACCCATACTTCCTCGGCCTTTGGTTGGGAGATCGTATCCGTCAGGTCCCCGCCATCTCCTCCAATCATGAAGAGGCTACAAGAGAATTTCTTGCCTCCTACGCCGTGGAACTAGATCTCCATATGGTTTCACATGGCGGATTAGCCTGCTCAAATGAAGATAAAACTGTACGTCCTGCCAGGCAAAACATCATAAACCGCAGGATTGCTGCTGGATGGACGGTGCAGCCAAATCATCTCCTTGGTGAACCTGGCATCTCGAGGTCTCCTCACCTGGATGGCATCGACTTGATTGAAAGCCACGTGGATGAGAAGTCTGCGAGCAACGAAACAGAGCCTGGTTTTGAATCTGCTCAAGTACTTTCTGAGGATGCTCTTTCCACACTGAGGTCGGACCCAGAACTGATGAAATTTATTGGTCCTTCCCAATTGTCAGATGAAGAGAGAGATGTTGACGACGTTGTCCTCGACATGATTGAGCTCGTCAGCGAGTATAAGGAGGGCCAACATGTGACTCGTTTGCAGGCTGGTTATCGCCAATATGGCGACTTGCAACTGGAGGAGGAAGAACTACTTGTCGATAAAATCGTCAACCCCTCTCATAAATCCGGTGGAGCCCACACTCTAGTCAGGACTTTGCATGGCCTAGGTCTAATAGACAGTGAAGGATCGAAGGACCCGGAGATTGATCGAAAGCACATCCCAGAAATCTTCATGAAAAATACACGAGCGATTCGCCTGGCAGTCCTCGCAGGACTTCTCGACTCTGATGGTTGGTATGTTTCTTCTGAGAACATATTCTGCTTCCAACAAGGCCCGCTCCAGCATCCTCGCCTTTTCTGGGACACTGTTGCTTTGGCACGTTCCCTGGGATTCAGTGTTTCCACTAAGCAAGTCATGAAACAGACATCTCACCATATTGAGGAGCAACCACAACTACTCGCTCAAATATCTGGTAATCTGTCTGAAATTCCCTGTCTCCTTGCGCGCAAGCAACCCGTTCACCACGACACTCCACATACGCACAGTTTTAGGATCAAGGACATTTCTCTGGAGGCTGAAGCTACGAAATGGGCCGGTTTCCGGGTGGATAAGGATCAACTGTACTTGCGACACGATTATTTTGTGCTCCACAACAGCGGATTCGAAGAATCAATGAAGTTCAAGAAGCTCACCAATGCTCAACGCTCTGGTCTCAATCAGATTCCTAATCGTCGATTTACACTTTGGTGGAGTCCCACAATTAATAGGGCGAATGTGTACGTTGGTTTCCAGGTTCAGCTCGATCTGACGGGAATCTTCTTGCACGGCAAAATTCCAACACTCAAGATCTCTCTGATTCAGATTTTCCGAGCTCATCTGTGGCAAAAGATCCATGAGTCCGTCGTCATGGATCTTTGTCAAGTCTTTGATCAAGAGCTTGAACAGCTTGGCATTGAGACTGTACAGAAAGAGACAATTCATCCTAGAAAATCGTACAAGATGAATAGCTCATGCGCAGACATCCTTTTGTTCGCTAGTCACAAATGGAATGTCACTCGGCCATCACTCCTTTTCGACACCAAGGACCAAATCGAAGCAACCACTACAAACAAGTTCTGGATCGATGTTCAGTTACGGTATGGAGATTATGATTCTCATGACATTGAACGCTATGTCAGAGCTAAATACCTCGACTACACAACGGATAGCATGAGTATCTACCCCTCGGCGACTGGCCTCATGATCGGTATCGATCTCGCATACAACTTGTACTCCGCATACGGTCAGTATTTCCCCGGTCTCAAGGCTCTGGTGCAACAAGCTATGGCCAAGATCATGAAGGCCAACCCTGCCCTCTATGTGCTCCGGGAACGTATCAGAAAGGGCTTGCAGCTGTATGCTTCCGAAAGCACCCAAGAGTTCTTGAACTCTCAGAATTATTCCGAGCTATTCAGCAATGTAACTCAACTGTTCATTGATGATACGAATGTTTACCGAGTTACGATCCACAAAACATTCGAAGGCAACTTGACAACCAAACCCATCAATGGTGCAATTTTCATCTTCAACCCGAAGAGTGGTCAACTCTTCCTCAAGATTATTCATACCAGTGTTTGGGCTGGCCAGAAGCGTCTTGGTCAATTGGCGAAATGGAAGACAGCAGAAGAAGTTGCTGCTCTCATAAGATCTTTACCTGTTGAAGAGCAACCGAAACAACTGATCGTCACTCGGAAGGGCTTACTGGACCCCTTGGAAGTCCATCTTTTGGATTTCCCCAACATTTCCATCAGAGCTTCAGAACTTCAACTACCTTTCCAAGCCGCAATGAAGGTCGAGAAGCTTGCAGACATGATTCTCCAAGCAAAGGAACCTCAGATGGTTTTGTTCAACCTGTATGACGAATGGCTGAAGACTATCTCATCTTACACGGCATTTTCTCGATTGGTTCTGATTTTGCGCGCTCTTCATGTCAATACCGACAAGACAAAATTGCTTCTTCGACCAGATAAGACAGTCATCACACAAGCTCATCATATTTGGCCCAGTCTGTCCGACGAGGACTGGATAAAGGTCGAGGTTCAGCTACGGGATCTAATTCTGAACGACTATGGAAAGAAGAACAATGTCAATGTCCAGTCCCTAACCAATAGCGAAATACGAGACATTATTCTGGGTATGGAGATTTCTGCACCTTCTATGCAACGACAGCAAGCCGCAGAAATTGAGAAGCAACAGGAAGAACAGCAACAGCTCACCGCAGTGACGACCAAGACTCAGAACGTGAGAGGAGAGGAAATCATAGTCACAACTACTTCTCAATACGAGCAACAGTCATTTGCATCCAAGACGGAATGGAGAACTCGGGCTATCGCGACTTCGAATCTCAGAACACGAGCAAACAACATCTACATCTCGAGCGATGATATTCAAGAGGCCGAAGATTCTTACACATACATCCTACCGAAGAATATCTTGAAGCGATTCATCACCATTGCTGATCTTCGTGTACAAACCGCGGGCTATCTCTATGGATCATCGCCTCCAGACAACGACCAAGTCAAGGAAATCCGAACGATAGTCATGGTCCCGCAAGTCGGTAGCACACGCGAAGTTCAACTCCCTCATCAGCTGCCGCAACATGAATACCTCAAGTCCATGGAGCCACTGGGTATTATTCACACTGCTTCCGGTAACGAAACATCATACATGCCTGCGTCAGATGTAACGATGCATTCACGATTGATGGCTCAACATCCATCTTGGGACAAGAAGACCATTACCTTGACAGTCTCCTTTACACCAGGCTCAGTCTCCTTATCATCCTGGTCGCTCACTCCCGAAGGCTACACCTGGGGCGCATCGAACAAAGATACACAATCCGACAACCCCTCCGGCTTCTCGACCTCATTCGGCGTCAAGAGCCAACTCCTCCTCTCCGATAAGATCCGTGGCTTCTTCCTGGTCCCCGAGACTGACACCTGGAACTACAGCTTCATGGGCGCCAGCTTCTCCTCGGTCGAGAAGAGACCCATCTATGTCAAGATCGACACGCCTCGCCGTTTCTATGATGATCTACATCGTCCCGTGCATTTCAACAGCTTCAACGAGTTGGAGGATATTTGGGCGGATCGCGAGGATGCTTTTGCTTAATTGCCATGAATGGATGGAAAGAAATGTGTGTAGGGAGCAAATTATGGCTAATGTGTGTAGCATTATGGAAAACTGAAAGAGCAGCAGCTCGGGCCCTTCGGAGGAAGCGGAAAACAGCGCAAATGGAAATTATAAAAGTGTAACGCGCAACGTTTGTAATAGCAATCGAATCAAATCATCATGCATGCAATGAGCTCTCTGCCGCCGCTGAAACCTGGCTAGAAGTATAATATAACTGGATCTTCCAGGAAGATGATTATAATCGTTAGTTAATGCTAAGGGTTGTCTTTCTTGATTTCTATTTTTGGGGATCAGGATACGTGCAAGCTAGCAATTTTGCTGTAACGTTCTCAACCCTCCCTCAAGTCAATCCTTCCTTTTGATTGCAATTCCATGGGGCTTGAAACCAAGGGGACTCGCTCACCGGCATCAGGTGACCTCCTTGCGATGGAAGTTGATTCCATGGGACTCTGTGTCAAAGGGAGCAGGGGATCGAGCTGTCATATCGCCAAAAATTCAATTCATCTATGCAATTGGGGTATCAAAGGTCGTAACATCGTAAATCACACATAGTGTGTCTCCTATACAAGCGACTTCTCCAGCACCGGTATCAGGTTCGCCTGTTCCAGATCACAGCTCGTCGTCTTCATCCTCACTCGCAGTTTCTATACAATTGTGATCAATCACCTCCATCTTCATTCCTCGCTCATTCTTAACTTGCGGCTTGGTCTCATGCTCCACGCGAGTCTCTTCCTTCACCTCTGGTTTGACTTCTGGCTTGATCTCGACGTCTTCCTCCTTCGCCAGGCCATCTAATAAATCCCTTCGATAGTGATAGAATCGGTCAAGGCATTCTCTTCTCTGAGCCTGTGTCCAATTCTCCACACGTAGTGCAAAGCTCACCACATCATTCCCGTAGCCCGCCCACCGAGCCATACTGCAGAACTGGCGTTTCATCACTGATTGTGGTGGGCGGTAGATGTATCGGATTTCACTATTTGGGGTAACAACACCACCTGGATAGTTCTCTGGCTTGTAGACAAAGCTCCTCGACTGAGATTGCGATTCATCTTGGAAAACTTTGGCCATTTGTTCTTGTGTTCCCCATCTCTGATTCGTCTCTGCAGCTTCTGCAGCCCGCTTTGACAGAAGGGCTTCAACTTTGGAAGAGCCGATCACTTCACTATTTTCGTGCGTGTAAGAGACACCCACAGAAGAGAGGATCGCTCGGACAGGGTCGTGTTTGCGCCCAGTAGTCTCGTCAGACTCAAATGGGGTTTTGGACCTCAATCGTCGTCTAACAGATTCGCCTGTGATCTCTGCCTCGAGCTCAGCCATAGCAGCACGCTCAGCATCCTCCTCTCGTTTGATGCGATCTTCAAAAGCGGCTTCCTCGTCCACATTACCGTCATCTTGAGAGTCTGAGTCTGCTTCGAGGAGATCTGTGGTAGCAACGCGGACATTGGCCTTGGATTCCGCAACATTTGTCTTATTTACAATATCACGAAGGACAGTGTGTTCGTTTTGATACGCAAAAAGATTTTTGAGGCCAAATATTTCGCCTTTTTGGTCTTTGCGGTCTTGTACACCTTGAAAATATCTTCGCTCGGTGGTCGCGTTGTATCCTATATTAGCTTGTTGTTGCTTGTAGATTTGACGCGCATATATGATTTCTTCAAGAGTTCCCTGGCTTATGAGGCGGAAGACCTCCACATCTCTCTTCTGGCCAATTCTGTACGCACGATCCTGGGCTTGTAAATCGTAGCTTGGGTTCCAATTGGGGTCTACTACAACCACTTTATTGGCAGCGGTAATGTTGAGTCCGACACCTCCGGCTTTCGTACTGATTAAGAAGACAAATTGTGCAGGATCAGTGTTGAACTCATTAACGGCTGCGTAGCGGTCCTCATACGTCATGTCGCCGTCAAGATATGTGACGTTGTACTTTGTGCTAATGAACAGATTCTGAAGCATTTTCAGGAGGCGAACACTGTGAGAGAATACCAAGACTTTGTTATCACCCTGGTCATGCCAGAATTTCAACAGCTTCTTTAGTATTTTCCACTTTCCACAGTACTCAGGATTAGCAGTGTGTAGTATGCTGTCTCGAGTTCGAAAAATATCGCTCCACTCATTTGGCATGGCAATTTGAAGCGTATCTAGGTCTTTGGCTTGCTTTTCTTGAGCAGCATTGCTGCTGGGAATCAAGAGACCTATATGGTTTGATAGATGATGCAGGTTATGGATGGCTGGGAAGACGTAGTCTTGCCATCGCGTTCCATCGTCTAGAGTTGCATGACAACACCAACCAGCCTTTTTCTTACTTCCGCATTCACAAATATTACCACTATTCTTGATGTGTTCAACAATGTCACTATCAAGGTAGTTCTGGTATGCTTGAGCCTGTGTGCTGGTCAAAGGGCAAAAGACAACACGATCAGATTTTTTGGGTAATTGATCCTTGATGATTGCCTTGGTTCGTCGTAGGAAGAATTGCGGAAGTAGATTGTCTCTAAGCATGGTTGCAGTTGTACGAGCTCTGGCTAGTTGATAATTAGTTGCATTGTGACTTTGACCTAGCTTCAACGGCTCACACACTTGAGCCTTCCAGGTTGAGATTGGACCTAGTTTTCCAGGATTGGTCCAGTTGAGCAACGTCCAGAACTCCTCATACTTGTTTTGAATTGCAGTACCAGTGAGACCGATACGACAAAGAGCATTGACGGCATTGATTGATTTGGCAGTATCAGACTTCATCTCTTTGAAATTGTGACATTCGTCAGCGACTACACAGTCCCACTGAATCATATTGACCTCCTCTTTGTTGGTCGAATAGGTCCGATACGTGGTGATCATGACCTCAAGCATGCCAGCTTGAGCTATCTCCAAGACCTCGTGCCTCTTTGAGCCATGGTAGAGGTCAGTGTGCCACCAACCCCAGCGTTGAAATTCATCTCTCCAATTCTGCATCAAAGTCCCTGGACAAATGATGAGTGTTCTCGGGTACCACTTGCGGGCCTTTCGCATTTTTCTCATCCTCTTCTGGTCACGCTCATCTCCTGTCTTTCCGTAAGCGGCAGTAAGAAATGATACGACTTGAACTGTTTTCCCTAAGCCCATGTCGTCACCAAGAATGCCTCCCTTTTGGTAGACAAAAAGCTCGTGCAAAAAGGCGACGCCGGCAACTTGATAGTCTCGGAGAAACTGAGCGATAGACGCAGGTATTAGACCAAGAGAGTATGGGAGTTCGATGTCCTTGTAGGGATTGGATGCGGTATGTGGAGGAAAATCCGGCCGCTCTCTGAGATGCTGCAGTCTTTCATCATCGGAGAAATCGACATCTTCATATGAAGGGGGGAGATGCAGGCCGCCAGCCTTGAGCTTTTCAGAGCGTTCATCGAACCTTGCTCTTCGTGATCGAACATAATCCGGCATTGTCCATTCCATCAAATCTTCGTCAGGATTGGACTCATCACCATACCCTCTGACTCTGGGCTGTTTCCGCTTGGGAGCTCGTCTTCCAACTCCAGTGGTTGCATCGGTGGTCTTTGGGCGAGGGAGAGGGTTGACCTCGTTTTCAATTTTCCTGGCGCGCCTTGCGGATTTCAAAGCATTCTTTTTTGCTGCTGACGTTTTCTGTTTTTGTTTTTCTCGCAGTTCCATTTCATCATCGCTGAAGCCGGATGTGTCCCAGGCGACTCTTTCCGCAGGTCCAGTCGCATCGAATGGGCTGCGTCTTCGCTTCCTGGTAGTTGGGACATCGGAAAGGGCCGAATCTGTGGCGGATGAGGATCGGTATCGCTGTGAAGTGTTTTCTGTTGCTTGTCGCTGGATATGATTGACTTTGGAGCGAGACTCGATCTTGATGCGGGCCTGATCAAGGTCTTCGTCTTCGGAGCTGTCAGTAAAAGCCATTGCGGCTGAGTAGGGGAAGGAGTTTTGGGTGCATGAAGATGGTGGAGGCACTCGTACGAATGGAAAGGAAATCGTGGGGGGGGGGTTGAGTGTAGAAGTGGGAGCAGCTAGGCAGTTCAGTTTTCTACGCGAAATGACGCAGTCGCGTCTCCGCATCCAAAACCACTCTACGCGAAAATTCCACCAGAACACGGGACCAGGACTTTGTACTTCAATTTTATTCCACCAAATCTACAATGTCCAGGTCCGGCTAGTACAACACCTAACTGCTCAAGCAGTGCCTTCGAAATGCCTATCGATACTATTTCAACTTACTCACAGACCCTTCTCCGCCAGGATGGTCGACGGTGGAACGAACTGCGCAGGATCACTGCCTCGATATCCACCCAACCTGCAAGCGATGGCAGTAGTTTACTTACTATGGGGAACACTATGGTAGTCTGTACAGTTACTGGGCCAAGAGAAGGGTATGGTCTTATCTACAACACAATTGAGAACTTGGATCTTAACGCTAAATTGTGATATAGTCGAGGGCGAGATAATGCAAATGCCACGGTCGAAACCGAAATCAATCTGGCGCCGTTTGCACAAATGGATCGGAGAAGACGAAATAGAAATGACAAGCGCACTCAGGAACTTCAGACTACAATTTCCCAGGCTTTCCAGAGCCACCTATTCAATCACCTTTACCCCCGTTCTACCATTTCCATATCTCTCCATGTGCTAAGTCTGGATGGTGCTCTCCTGGTGGCATGTCTGAACGCCGCGAGCCTGGCTTTGGTTGATGCGGGTATTCCCATGCCTTCTATCCTGGCTGCTATTTCCAGTGGAAGCATAACTCCTGCGGACGATTCATCGGCAAGACCCGAACCTATTCTAGATCTCAATCTTGCCGAAGAGCAAGAATTGCCCTTCCTATCATTGGCAACGGTTGCCGGCCGACAAGGAGAGGAAGACAAGGTCTCAGTCCTAGTAATGGAGTCAAGAATATCTATCGGTGGGTCAAATAACAAAATGGAGAGCATGTTGGCAACTGGAGTCGATGGATGCGCTCAGGTCAGGAAGAAAATGGAGGATGTGATTAGGAAGCACGGGGCCAAGATTATGCAATCGCGGAGGTGATGGTTTTCGATTGATCAACTTGCTGATCCATGACCTTTACGATCCAACAATATCGCTGGAGTCTCCAGATCTTCCATGCCAAGGTACTTTCTGTAAAGAGATTCCTCTCCACTCCCACGATTTACAATCAAAATCATGCCGCGGAAATGCTCCATTGAGCGGAAAATCTCATCGACACAGCTCATCATCCATTTCCCCAAACCGCACGAGCGATATGGCGGAAGAAGATAAACATCTGTCAAGTATGCCACGGTCACAAAATCGCTGATCCAACGTGATATGCCGATAAGTTTGCGACTCGATTCGTGGGTTTCGTACATTGCGAAGCAGAGAGATTGGTGGATGAGACTTTGCAGTTCGGCTTCCGGCAAGGGCTTTGCCCAAGGCATGTCGGAGAAGAGGTCATTCAGATCGGAAAGTGGGATTTGAGTTGGGTCAGTGGATAACAGGAATCCCTTTTCGTGTGTCCAGGATCGGTGTAATAGTGAGGGATTCATCCTGATGGAAGTCTTGGATGACTGCAAGAGTGGAATCATGGGCCAACAAGATGCTCTGGTGATGGCCGAGAAAGATAAATAGAACCAGACAGAGGTGATGAATACCCTGGGAAGCGAGGGCCCACAGAGAGTGACTCACAGCTCCGGCACGCCTTTGCAGATAGCTACAATCATCGGAAGGGACTTGCCTGGGGACACCTGCCAGAATGGCACGAATTCTGCAAACTAAACACCTTGGAAGGTTGAATATTGCTCTTCGTCGTGAAATGGAAGAACCTCATGATTCATCATGTTGTAGCCTTGCACCCCAGGTAATAATGTTTCGCCTGATAAAACGAGGTGCGAATACGGTGAATCTCTTTGCTATAAAATACGATGAAGTCATGTTCGTGTTTTCATGTTTTCCTGATGAAGCTGTCTCTCGTGCCTCCTGCCAACTGCTTTGTGAATATCTAGGCTGCTCCATCAATGGGCAAACTGCGTCATTCATTTTGAAACATATACTGAGCTTCCGCTAAATTACAACAGTGTGAAGGATCGAGAGCTCACTGACTTCCTGCCAACCACCCAAGCAGATTGTATTTGTACAAGAATTCTTGCTCAGAGCACTGCCAGCATGCGGCCACCATCAATAGGCCTCCTTCGTGCGTTGCGGGTAGCATGCGAGCCCTCATGCCATAAAAATGGGTGCGTTGCGAATGCTGCACATAAAACGACAGTCCTGCGCCCATGTCGGAACTTGAGCACCTCAGCACGACTCTTCGCTGCCACTCCGAGACCTCAATCACAATCTCCACCCTCTTCTGCTCGCTCAGATCCGCATCGGATCAATCCACGGGCTCCCAAAACACGCGACCGTGGCCCCGTCTCCGAGGAAGAAACGCAGACAGATTTCTCCAAGATGGACATTCTTGCCAATGCCGGTGTGGTAACACCAGCAAATAGCATTGACGCATGTACAGGCGATGGGTTTCATCTCAACAACGGCCAGCAAACTGCCGGCGGTTTGGGACTGCTCTTGCTTGATGGCGAGGCATTCGTGTGGACTCCTTGGGATGACAGCGCGGGAAAGAATGCAGTGGGTTTTGGCAAGTTCCTCGACAAGAAAGGAATCCTCAATCTTCCGCCATCTTCACTAGGAGTGTTGGAACTCGTCTACCCGAAGCCAGATCTCCTGCTCATAGGCACAGGGCGCAAATTGTGGATGTTAAGCAAAGAAACAAGGAAATATCTGTCTGAGACGCTGGGGATCAGAGTGGATGTCATGGATACGGGTAACGCAGCGGCAGCATACAATCTACTGGCGACTGAAAGAGGAGTCACTCAAGTCGCCGCATTGATGATCCCCGATGGATTTCGAGGTTTATAATATAAGAGTGTGGGCTGCGTCAGGTCTATGGCATGAGAATTCACCAATCTACCCAGCGGACTGGTTTCAGCGGCTGGATCATCAAAATATCCTTCATACAGTGCACGCATACATGTCAAGTCTCGTGGTGCAAGATTGGACGTGGTGCTGAGCAGCCGGCTCGAAGGATCCTGCAAGGAAATGTACTCGTAACATTAAATGATATCACTCCTCCACCACAAACAAGAATGTTTAGCCATATAGAAGCATTCTCTGCCCGGACCATTCAAGTCTCAAGAAGTTCGTACAGTTCAATCTTCATCTGCACGGAGTACGGAGGACTTCCTTGATCCTCGTATGTACTCCGTAGTATTAAACAGTCTACTCCGTCCACCCACGCTAGTTTGGATTCTTTCATATGGCTGCTTGGCAGTGGCACAGCAGAGACAAAACAGACTGAGCCCTGTAACACCAGCCCCGCGGCTTTTTAAGCAAGATGTTGGGGGCGAGAAAGTCTTTCTACGTTTTACCCTTTTGTCAGCATTGAGGAGGATGTCCCACTCTTGCACAGCTGAAGGCACTCGTATATTGTGTGACGTTCCCACCGTCACGCAACCTATCCATGAGGAGCTTTACAACCATATAATGGCATTAAATTGCAGATAGTGGAGGTTCCCAAGTTTCAGGAGATCCGTCAAGCACCTTCAAACCAATCCCGCAATACTTCTCATTATGGATGACCGAGGTTCCAAACTCAATCCCGCTGCTTCTGCGGGAGATGTCTACACCAAACTCGCGCCAGGAGAGATTAGAATTTTACTTCTCGGGCCAGGCAAGAAAGGCAGCCCTATCGAATGTGAGATGAAAGTGGTCCCAAGCCCTACTGCCTCTCAGTATGAAGCATTGAGCTATGTTTGGGGCGATACCAATCAATCTCGCTCCATTCGCTGCAATGACTTCGAATTCCAGGTCACCGAATCACTCTACACTGCACTTGATCATTTGAGATATGATGCAGATTGCTGGAGGAGACTATGGGTCGATCAGCTCTCTATCAACCAGATGAGGAAGGATGAATTGATGAGCCAAGTTGGACAGATGGATTCCATTTACTCTTCAGCTGCCAGGGTCATTGTCTGGCTTGGCCCCTGCAACAACAAGATGGCATCAGCATGGGAGTTACTGGAAGAGACCGCATTGAGTTCCAGCCTCGCGAGGTCCGATTTCCTTGGCTCATCGTCTGGACGGTCCCTGCCCAAGCTAGCAACACCTCGACGAGTCCCCAGCCGTTCTTGTATTTCCAAATATTCTAAGCGAGCGTCTAGTTCTCGCGAAAGTCTTGCATCTTCAACTTCAAGCCTCAATAGTATCAACACACCGACCCGGCCGAAGAACAAACGCCAGAACAGCCCCCCTTCACTCAAATATGCCCTTTCAATTTTCCAACATCCTTGGTTTGGCCGGAAATGGACCTTCCAAGAGATCGTGCTCGCCAACGCGGCCGTTATCTGTTGCGGGAGTCTCGAAATGGCATGGGCCGATCTCACATCCTGGTATTTTCACTATGCCTCCAAACTTCGCAGTTCAAGTCTCTTGTATGATTCTGATGGATCTTTCGGGAACATCATGAACATTAGGAGTGAAGTCAATAAGGGTCAACTCAAGTTAAGCAATCTGCTGATGCTGACTAGGCCTAGACTCAGCACGAAGGCCGAGGATGCAATATATGCTATCTTGGGTTTACTACCAGAATTGACAGCGCATCTTAAATCCACGTCCACTGGCGTAGGATCACCGGATAAGCCATTATCTCGGGAGAGAGCCCTGTTTGAACTCTACCTGAGCGCGTTCAGATACTGCCTGGAGACGGAAAACGACCTGGCCGTTTTAAGTGCCGCTGGCATTTATAAGGGAAATTCAAGAGCTGATGGATGGCCTTCATGGTTGCCAGACTGGAGACAACAACTGCCCTTACGGCCATTGGTGTTGACGGAGCCAACTGTGCTTGGCCCGGAACCCGCCTTTGATGATGAAACTTTTGGCTGTTCACCCGCGTCTCCAATGTCAGATATTGTCGAAGACCCAGTGTACAAGTTGAACCTGATTCCATCTTCAGACTCGGTTTCAGGCTGCACTATGATTGTCCAAGGCTTACGTCTCGGATGTGTAGCCACACGCCCCGGTTCGTGGCCTAGCAACTTCCTTGTCGCAGACCCAATCGCCCAGGAGAAACTCACCCCTAGGAAGTCGATTTCCGGAACACAGTTCTCACAGTCAGTTGCGTCTCTGACGTCAAACAGTCCTAAGTTAGTGCAGATATTGCACCGATCCAAGAGTCAAGGCTCTTCAGAGAATCTCAGTCAGACCAGTATAGATTCTGAGACACAATGCGAGTCTATTCGGACCTCTGCCTCTGTGGAGGCCGGCGACTGGCTATGTGCTTTCCGAGGGGGCCGACTCTTATATGCCCTGCGCCCCCTATATGAAGATGATACAAGTGGCTATAACAGCAACATTCAAGGGGAAACTCGGTTCGCTGCAGACCAAAGCGATCACACGGGGTCCCAAGGGATGGACCAGACGAGGTATCTGTCACAAACACCACTAAAATATCGATTTGTTGGTGAATGTGCTGTTCATGGGCTGTACCCAAGTGACATATTCGAAGCCTCCAATGCGAATGGAGAATCGCTTTCGCAATTTGAACTTGTTTGAATATTGAGAATTACCTGCGCGCTGTCCCGTCAAATGGGAGAGGCCTCGAATTTATCCTGTCAAAAATGTACAGGGAGGATTTCCAGCTACGTGAAGTTATACTTTTGGACAATCAGAGTTTTACAAGCTATTCCAATCACAGGAGATCTATTATGACTTGGAGATACCGATATCCTCGCCCAGATCTCCAATGCTGCACGGCGATCCATCTCAAACACTAGCCTCGTTGGTTGAGGTCACGTGCGAGGCCGCATCAATTCCGGCCAGGCGAATCACAATCGAGCTCAACATTTAACTTCCTCGCATTCCTCAAAACGATGCGTATCAAATTCCGGCCTCGACGCAATCAATTACTTAAAAATAAGATCTTTCAAGAGGGGCACTGGTGGGCTTCTCCTACACTTTCCCATCAACTGCCAGATTTTTCCTTCTCGTTTGCGCCCTTCAACTTGATAGCGGATGCAGCCATTCTTGATACTCGTCCGCCATCGCCGCCATCGCCGCCACTGCTCCACCACCAAATCCATAACATCCCAGGACCATGGCGATAACAGTACCAGAATGTACCTCGGGCTTGCTATTTCGTTTTGTGCAATATAAAAGATATACAAGACGATTTCTATTGAGAATCATCGACGATGAAGATCGTGCCAAGACAAGGCTGGCATTCCACGATAGATTGTGTTACCCAACATAAAGTTGAGACGATGACATAGAAGATCCTCCTTTGAAGCCTGGTGCATTCCAAGTTGTGGCACCAGTCCCAGATTGGTCCAAATGTGTCGAAAAATGAACGCTCTTCTCCTATCAACTGTGCCAACTTACATGATTATTGGCCGGTTTTAATTCCGGCCACGATCATATATACGGCTCGGCCCCCCCTGAGCTTAGAACGAGATCTCCTGTTCTCAGAACAGGGTCTCACAAAACAGCACCTCAAATCTTATACTTTTCAAGCGTCGGGTTACCTGATCTGGTGGTCTTTGCCCTTCTTGCTTTGTCCAAGCCCCAACTAGTTTCCTCATATCAGCACATTTAGTATAGAATTCTTCCTCTTGCTTACTCCTACAACCTTTTCCATCATGACATACCTCGAGGACTCTCCTCCGCTGCCACCTCTCTCTGCCCTATTCCCATATCTCAACTCCGATGCAACAACATTACCAGCATCGACTGACCCTTTCACGATCACCACCAAGACTGGATTTCTACCATGTCGGCCACCTCTTATCCGCCTCCCAGAGGCATTCGATCAAATGACTGCCATCGTTGAAGACATGCCGATCGTTAAGCTCGACGGCTCACCTGGTCTTCTTGCCACATATAGGCTTGGACCACTGATTGACTCTGGGAAGCTGCCCGACCTGACTTCGGAAATGGACAAGCTCCGCGTTACCCCAGGTGGTGACTATGACCTCGAAGCAATCACTGCCTTATTTCGTGACTACAGTTTCTTGGCGAGTGCATACCTTTTGGAGCCTTGCTGGGAGACATGGTCGAAAGACAGCACCGCTGGAATGTATGGACTAGGAAGACCGGTTCTGCCTCGCTGCATTGCTTCACCCTTAGTGAAAGCTGCTGATATGTAAGTCCTCTCACAGCTATTTCTCATACCCTGCAACTGATTCGTCCGAAGCCTTGACATCCCACCGTTCATGTCCTATGCAGCATCATATGCTCTGTACAACTACAGCATGGTATCACCAGAGGTTGGACCAAGTGTCTACGACAACATCCGTCTCGTCCGTGCCTTCGAGCTTGGCCTAGATCCTAAAAGCTCGGAAGCAGGCTTCATCCTCACTCATATCCATATGGTGCAAGCCACCGGCCCACTGATCGAGGGCGCCACGTCTCTCCTAGCGACCATTGAGAACAAACCCGACGACGTCCCAGCTGCGGCAGCAGCATTCCAGACTATGCTCGACGCAATGGTCACCATCGAAGCCCATATGGAACAAATGTGGAGCCACTCCCTGCCCAAGGACTATATCTCCTATCGGACCTTCATCTTCGGCATCACCAACCAATCCATGTTTCCCAATGGCGTCATCTACGAGGGCACACGGTACGGGGGCTCAAAACCTCTCTACTTCCGCGGCGAATCCGGTGCAAATGACAGCATCATTCCGCTGCTCGACCATATCATGGAAATCCCCATGCCCAACAACCCCCTGACAGAAATCCTGCGTGATTTCCGCTCCTACCGCCCGAAGCCTCACCGCGACTTCCTCGCGTGGGTTATGAGCAAATCCGCTGAGCTTGGCGTGCGGAAGTACTGCTCTCGAGCAACCCAGAGCGAGTCTGCCTCGGAGCCCAAGGACTTCATCCTCCCAACACTCTACCTGAAGCTGCTAGAACACGTCCGCAGCTTCCGCTGGCGTCACTGGCTCTTCGCCCGTGAGTATATCATCAAGCGCTCGTCACATCCCACTGCAACTGGCGGTAGTCCTATTGTTACTTGGTTGCCGAACCAGTTGTTTGCTGTCATGGAACTCATGCAATCTGTGTATGCTGCCAGTGGATTGAAAGAGGCTGTCGAATCTAACGCGGAGAGTCAAGGTGAAGTCAAGGTGGTTAAGGATATCATGGAGAACGTGGCTATCCAGAACGAGAAGCTGGATAAGGAAGTCAAGAAGTATTGTTCTGAAAGGGGGGTGTGAACGCCATTAATTCCTGCCATCACACTTAGAGCAGCCATAGTCTTGAAACCATTTATTGTGTTTGGGACCTATTGATGAAATATGCGCCATTTCACGGTCCTAAGTTGAGAAGAATGACAGATGATAGCGGTGAAACTTATCCTTGAGCACTGTTGGACCCCTCCTTCTCTCACGCTGAAGCTTGAACAATGATCTGTCATTCGCAGATTCACTTGTCTAGGATACATATGTCACGACAGCAAACTCTTTTTTTCGGCAATCCTTCTCCATAGAGCCATATTTATCAATCCCGTAAATAGCGACAGTCGCTGCCTCAGGCCTGACCGCCCTATCGTGAAGTAGTAATGCCGTACCTTCTCTGGACAATAGTAAACATTGTCACGGTCCTATCGGCGCTAGTATTACTTTGAGAATAGCGTGCTTGCTGTGAATTTCGTGGATCAGTAGGTCCTGGATATAAATTCGCTGTCGTGGGAGCTGAAAATCAAACTCTTACCTTTCTTCCTCACCAACTTACTCAGATCGATTGGCACAAACCGAAATCGTGCGCCCCAACGGGCTTTATCCTTGCCCTTGGGGCATACAACCCCTCTCATCTTCCTTCAAGGCTTCAAAGCCATCCTCATCTTCCAAAACAGATAGGAACTGCAAGACACAACCGAACAGCTCTCGTCCAACGTGAAATCGAGAAACAAACAGCTCCGAGTTGGCATCGTCGAGCTCCCTACTTTCTGAAACACTAGTATGATCCTCTTCATCAAGGTCATCTGAGTGTAGCCATGATAGCTGACATGTGAAAAGCCCGATCGACTGATCGCCTCCTCATCGGCGACAGCATCAACCTGAGCTACCAGTCAACCCTCTCGGGGGTCGCTCTTTCACCTATATATAAATCAATACGACCATCACTAGGTGGGAACCAGGTATGTCGTTGTTAATGGTAGCAAACAATTGAGATATACTAACCTATCCCATCCAGCAGCAAGATCAGGAAGACGAAGTTCGGGCTTCAAGGCAACCTCGCCAGACCCTGAAGGGTTTTCCTCATCATGCGGATGTCCAATAAGAGATGCTTTAGCCCTTCGTCGCGTAAGCAAACCCAAAGCCACTCCCAAACCCAGCCTGCTCCCTCGGTGAAAGTTGAATTGAATTACCTTGTGCTAACGCCTGTCTCTATAACAGCTTGTCCAGCCACCGTACGGCGGTGCGGTCGCTGCGAAGTTCAAGGCATCCTTTTCTGAGGGCGAGTTTGAAGATGACTGATAGGTCCGGGTTCAGGTACTAGTGGAGAGGAGTCCTGGGGATTGCACCCCGGATTTTGCTTCAAGGGACCCTGAACTCTAGTCCTATCCGCCGTCTTCGAACCCGTCCCTCAACTATCGGCGAGCGGCGGCTTCAACTAGAATGTGGACTCATGGCACCCACCCAAAGAATGGAGCATCCTCGCAACACTGGAGTCAGTGGATTAAGCCTGTGGCTGGATTTCAACAACGGGCATCTGCCCCATACCTCGACTTCCTCTTCGGCCCAGAGGACATCCGCCTACATCAATCAAAGGCCGCAACATCAAAGATACCCCCGAATTCAGGGCGCAGCGACTGGACGAAATGTCAAAAGCGCCATGTACGGGCCCGAGCCGAGTGCGACCTCAGGGTGAAGCGTCCGTTGACGAATCGAGCGGGCAATATGCGCGCCAGGCCGGATGAGCGATATTCCAGCCAGTCAGTTAGCTATTAGAAAACAGATAAAAATTTCAAAAACATTCAAAAACAGAAATATCCTGGCTCCGTGCTGTCTTCGCTCTGGTCGCACGACCAGTGCTCCGTAGGTCGCATCTGTAGCTCTGAGGTAGAACATATTGATGCAAGTGGCGCTCAGCAAAGCAATCTTGCCTACGTTGAGTAAGTAATACATAGGCCTAGCCGGGTGCTTTGCTTCGTCATCAGATACGACTACTGCCCAGACACCTGGGCCCTCCGATCAATCTTCCAACCAGTATGCAGACTAGAAGTAGAGACTCAGGATTGCAGCCAATAGACACCGTTAAATCCATCGACTTTGCACGGTCTGTGCTCATAATAGTCGGAGAGTGTGCTAATGTGCTGATGCCCTCATGCGACGCCCTCGGCTCTCCTGCCCGTTCAGCCTCGAGCAGCCAAGACGTTCATCGATCTCTGTAGGTAGATCATGACCGATCTGGCATTCTGTCGTGAATCTAGGTCACCATGAGTATCGTTACTGCGGAGTAGTCATTTGCGATGCCTGTAGACAAGCTACGCACCCCGTGACCTCGCGTCGCCTTCCTTGCTCATCGGAGTATATAAGGAGGTAACTTCTCCCACAAACCTGGTGTTTTATTCCTTGTCCCGAAAACACCCAAATGATCTCGTCAACCTACCTTGTCAACAACCATCCATTATCTTTCTTTCTATATCCAATTGCCATTATTGACAACAACGGCGAGTATGTGCGTGCCTCGCGCCGATGTTGACATTGATATTGATGTCCGCGTCGGTGCGGGAGTCCATCGCGACATGCAGGGTGCATCTCAAGGTATGTGTCGATCTTGGCTCTGCGTGATGGAGTCAATGACAACTTACTCTGCATGATAAAGCCACGCACATAGATCCTTGACAGCAGATCGGCCCATAGCTGCTCATAGTCTGGCACAATCTGCATCTCATCGTTCATGTTCCTTGTCGTTGTTGACAATCATGGTGAGTCTCGATCTTGACTTTGACTGACTTACCTTGACCTGACTAACAATTTACCAGGCTGTACACACAGGCTCTGATCAAAGATCGGTCAATGCCAGTTCAATCTCCCAAGCTTGACACAACTGTGCAATACCTATTACAGACTCCGACCACCATATCACCCGTGACAGCACATCATCCCCTGCCTTGCCACAGGTATGACTATTCTTCTCACCTCATCAATAACCGTAAGTAACCAAAACTGTTCTGATGTTGTCCAAGTCGCTTACTGACCAAGTTGGCGACGACAGTTCCTTCGACTAGAAACCCAAATCGGGCCTGTGCGCCTCGTCAAACGCGTTGAATGGACTTCACGTCATCTACCTTGATCATCTCTCTGCCATGATCATACACTGAGACGAGCAGGTTAGGCCCAAGCTTAAACCAGCACCCTTTGTTTAGATCAGCAAGACTCCTCCCATGAACACTCACTTCCCTCACATGCCCGAATTGTCGATCTCCAAGACCCGGACCCAGACCCGGACCCTTGGTCGGCTCGGCCCGTCACCATGAACACTTGGTGACTCAGGGACCTTTAGCAAAACATCAGCTTTGGTCCTCATGCTATCATGGCTTGGCTGCATTATCTGCCGACAAGGTTCGTACATCATGCCCATCATGCTTGCCATGGCACATTCGAGCTAACTGTCGAGTAGATCCTTCTTGGAAGTCATCTATGGAGCTTGAGTTCTGAGAATGCTCTCATCATTATCGATCTTTGCTGTGGCTTTCTCGCCTGCACCACTTTGCAAAAGAATTTTTCGTGCCAGAGTCACTGCTCCTTGAACCGCCTTTCTCTGAGCATAGTTCTTTGAATCTCCAAACAAATTGAAGACTAGAAGAGCACGTAGTCTCCTAGAGCAATTTCCACGCAGCTTTGGGATGGATCTGCTTGTTGACGATCCTGTCATCGCTTCGCCCTGTGAAACCATCTATCACAAGAAATTTGCCTCTTCGACTTCCTTCCTGCTCTTTGGTTCACCAGGCGCAAGATCGGCACTGCTTGAGCCTGCTTTCTTTGGGAAGGGGTCGTCCAAGTGGCCATGAATCGATATCGATGGTATGCCGCAAGTCTCGTGGTTGAGTCAATGGACTGGCTCCTGGATCAGCGAATTGCAAACTTCCAATTGAACTTCATGTGAGCCTCTTGACTTCTGGCTCAGAGATGTGTTCGCTTCCACAAACAATCAAAGTACAGTGGTGCGCAGCTGTAACGCACATACCGACATCAGGGAGCCGAAAATCTCGAATCTGAAGTGGTACATCAACACGGGAGGGCCATAAGACAATGGTGCGAAATATTTCCTCCTCGATTTGTCCAGGTCATCACAACAGAAGATCCATACCACCATGGGGTCTCCCTCAATCTCATCCCCCATCGTGGAGCGGGGTGTGTACGTTAGCCACAATCACACAGTTGACAATTTTTAACCTTCGCGGATTAGTTAGAAGCATCTGCTCCTTTCCCTTCCCGCTCATGCCCGATTTATAGGGTCTGTGTTTGGGTCAAACCCAGTGACGCCTGGGATATATATAAATCAAATCCAAGCTGAATTCCGTGGTGGTCTATCGCCTTTGGTAGGTAGACACCACCCAGCTCTAGAGTGGGACACCATGGTCTGGGTCGGGGTGGTCTGTCGCCTTTTGGTAGACAGACACCGTCGAGGAGACCATGGTGTCCTAGACAACGGCGGAAGCTTTGAGGAGGTGGGGGCTATGGTGGTGGTCTGCCGCCTTTTGGTAGGTTGACATCGCCGGGGGTGGGAGAGTGGGACACCATGGTCCATGTCGGGGTGGTCTGTCGCCTTATGGTAGGCAGACACCGTCGAGGAGACCATGGTGTCTCAGGTGGAGAATCAGCTGAGATGTTTATTATTTCTTCTCTTGTTGAGCTTTCAAAATGCATGGTCCAAATCATTAACAAGACTCGCGACGGAGCGTAGGCCTTAGAGCGGGCCAAGATCGAAGCTGCCAAGGGCAGAGGAAGCCACCCCTCGACCACTCAAGACCACCGTTATCTGACACCCATCAGATATTTGGAGACATCACTAGCCAGAATATCTGAATAATGGTCCAAGGAGATATGAAAAGCAGGAGCATCTCCGCCGGGTTGACAGATACAAGTGGGGCTGTAGAGCATGAGAGGTTGGGTTGAGGCTCGTGTGGCGATTGGACATTGCTGCGAAGGCGGAAGTTACAGGGATCAAGATCCAAGGAAATATTGATAGGTTCATCACAATACTATAGTTCGTGATGTGCCCTTGAATCTTTCAAAATGAAGATCAACCGTAAAGGTCGTTGATGTTTGACAATTCGCTTGAGCGAAGAAGAAAAAGAAATAAAACAAAATTGATTTCGAAATTTTAGGGTCGGTAATCGCGGTTTGGTTTTGCGTCATGACGAGGGGGGGCGTGGGGCGAGGGGCGAGGGGCGAGGGATATCGTCGAGGTGAAGGAATTTGCCAGATACCTGCGGGTGGTTGTGCATGAGTGAACGATCGGAGTGTATGCCCTGCGCTTTAACCACGTGCAGCGATCAATCGATCGATCGTCCCTTTTGTCCCTCTCATATCGAGAGAACCTCCATTGATGATAGCAATCGACTACCAGCAGCGCCAAAGAACGTACCTGAAAAGCCATACGGTACCGTTTCGATTCACCTTCACCTGCCAGACTCACTTTCACTCCACGTTCCATGCAGAGTATTTCACCGGTGGCGTTCGCATCCTGGTATTTCCTAGTGCTGAAGTCGAGGCAATTGGTGGTCTCAAACACCTGCGGTGTGATGCCGACGTTGCCATATACAGTGGTTCCAGACTGTGGCAGGAGCCTCCTCACTTTCAATCCGTGAGTGAGTGAGGGATAACGTTGGAAAGAAGAAACGAGACGGGGTGACGGAAAACGAGAGAGGGAAGAGAGTTTAAGGGTTCGTCTTGGGGCTGTCATTAGTGGTGTGTATACTATGATGAACTGCATCGAGACGTCATCGTAAATGCGAGTGATCATCAACTGTGACAACGCCTGCCAGGGTTGAGGGCAACTGACATCATGGTCGAACAAAGAACACTGTAATTAGCAGATCTGTCGAGCTACAATGAGAATGATCAGATATTGGCTGAGCCTCTGAATAAGGAACTAACTTGGTTCTGCGTCCGTGCACATGTTTGAGTATTGTTGGAGGGTTGTGCTAGCTAGGAGATTGTGTGGGTAGTCATTGGGAATGTGTTGATTTGACAACGACATTTAATGTCCAGAACCATGTTTGTTAGGGCTTCGCTATTGTGGCGGTGTAGGGATGGAATTTGCAACGAACGCCAATGGACCCAATGCGTTGGGGTATGTTGGGCATGTGAAAGAAAACAATCGGCACTGTTATACTTTCTTCGCCTTTGCAGAGTTGCTTCCCTTGATCGCAGACTTTAGGATCAACCATATCCACCACAACGTATTACTGGCTTTTCCAGTATCATAATCTTGTCCACGGTCACCGACGTCGGCCATCGCACATACTACATCTGCCAGTTCTGTCTGGACTTTATAGTGTAGGTATGCTGCGGCGAGGTCAAGACCATTTGTGATACCACCTGTATGGCGAAGGAGGAAATATTAGCAAGATGTGGATCAGAGTACAAAGGTTAGGAAGAGTGAGGGTAGGCATTAGGGGTAAATTGGATTGAATAAGGGAATCAAAGTAGGATCGTACCTGCAGACCATAGTCTTCCATCAGTCTCATACCTCCGTTCCACGTATTTGGCGTGAGGAAATTTCTTCTTCAGGTCAGGAAGGAGTCCTCGTGGTCCTGAAACTCGTTTCCCATTCAGAATTCCGGCATATCCAGCCGCAAAGCTTCCAGTGCAAATGACCAAAATATCCGTCTTGCCCGCCTTTTCATGTGCACGGATGAAATCCAAGTAGGGATCATCAGGAATCAGGCCTGGATCAGGGCCAGGGATTAAGAGGGTATCCAATTCACCTGGTTGAACTTTTGGAGAGGACAAAGACGCTGTGACACTGATGAATGCATTTGCCGTGAGCTCAGCTGTAGTGCCTGGGCCGGAAGCAGAGATGTAATGGATAGAGACAGGAATGGCAAGATCGAGAAGAGATTTTGGAAGGGATGTCACTTGAAGGTATTCTGGAGCACACATGCCAAATAGATCAATGGGTGAGGTATCGAGAAGTTGAACGGGAGGGATTAGTAGTACTCCCACTCGCAATGAAGTCGCTTTGGCTCTTGATGAGGCTGCCATGGTGTTTAGTGGAAATGACAAATATATTGTGCTTTCTGAT
>Ga0105239_10001246_pt1 | contig 34627 bp, 31 predicted proteins | sample KBSC44metaG_FD_92761 | JGI IMG/M metagenome (GOLD analysis project Ga0105239, IMG submission 92761) | Corn rhizosphere microbial communities from Kellogg Biological Station, Michigan, USA - KBS C4-4 metaG | ecosystem: Host-associated > Plants > Roots > Rhizosphere > Soil | place: Michigan, USA... | reverse complement strand
CCGTGGAAATGGCGACCCTGCGCTGGGTCGATTGGTTCAACAACCGCCGGCTCTTCGGCCCCATCGGCTACATCCCGCCCGCCGAAGCCGAAGCCAATTACTATGCCGCCCTTGAGATCCTCGTTATGGTCGCATGACTCAAACCAAACAGCCTCCAGAAAACCCGGGGCGCTTCAGGCTGTCACACGGTGCTTGTCTGTCCCTGTGTGAGGCCCACGTGACGGCGAACTCTCACGTGGTGGCGGTCGCTTTCGGCCGGCCGCGACGCTTGAGTTGAGGCGCTTCTGCCGCGGACTTCGCCGACGCGGATTTCGCAGTCGATTTGGTGGCTTGCAAAGCGGGCAGCGCTTTTGTTGAAGCGCGGGCTTTCGGTGCTGCCTTCACCGACTTGAGCCGGGGTTCTGCGGGTTTGCGTCCCAAGCCGATCTTTTTCGCCATTTCATGACGTTGAGCGGCGTAGCTGGGAGAAACCATCGGATAGTCATGAGGTAGGCCCCACTTCGCCCGATACTCCTGCGGGGACATATTGTAATTTGTGCGCAGGTAGCGCTTCAGCATTTCAGTTTCTTCCCATCTTCTAGGCAAATAAGATAATCTGGCTTGATTGATGAACGCACCGATACCGCCGGCTTCAATTCTGCCTCAAATGCCTGAGGTTCTTTGCCAAGACCGGCGAGCGCGGCATGGACTCCATTTATCAGGGATGGGACGTCCACCGGCGAGACGATGTTGTTGCTCACATGTGCGGAAACGATGTCAGCCGGCAGGCTGATCAGGTCGGTATTGTAGATCAACTGATCCTCCTGTATTGAATGGGCGATACCATAACCGATTATTTTGATATGACAATTGTGGGAAGAGGGCTGGCTTTGTAGAGAATGCTGCCCGCCCACGACGATGTCTCGTTCACGATCTACCTCGAAGAACCCGAGGACATCTTGATAGGCGATCGAGAGACGGTCCGACTTGCGCATATGCGGCGGAAATCACCGATGGCATGATGATCCGTTGGCGTAATGTCTGCGCGATAACGGGCGGCACAGGATCGAGGTCGAATCGAGCCGTAGGTTCTGCGTTTGCTGCAATGTTGGGCACTGTGCGGCGGGGTTTGGGATGGCAAATCTTTTGCAGTCCGTCCCCCTCATCGTGGATGATCGTAGAAAAGCGCGCGTAAATCGTCTTCCAGAAGATGTGACGCGGGGTGATGATGCCGCATCGAAGGTGAATCGGTGCGGAACATGCTAACGGCTAAGCATAGATGTCTGATGACTGGTGTTGGGGTCGCACTGTGCTTGATCGACATGTCGGTTGTCACCCAGTGGTTGGGCAGGAAGCTTGGCTATCAATCGCACCTGGGGCCGGCCGCCGTTCAATTTGGGACGGCGCGAATATATCCGCCTTGGGAGTCTCTTGTCTGGTGGCTGCGTTACCGTTCCTATGCGCCTGGTCTATTCCATGTCGTGTGCTGGGCGGCGCCGGTGGCGTGTGCCCCTCTTCTGATTATCATCCCGGCCTGGAGCCGGCGCGACGACGAGGCGTCGCCCGCGACGACCTATGGCTCATCGCGTTGGGCGGGACGTCGTGACATCCGGTCGGCCGGCCTGTTTGCCCGTTCGGGCGTCATGCTGGGGCGCTGGCGAGGGCGGTATCTGCGTCACGCGGGGCCCGATCACGTGCTCGTATTCGCACCCACCCGCAGCGGAAAGGGCGTCGGTCTGGTTGTGCCCACGCTGCTCAGCTGGACCGGCTCCGCCGTCATCCACGACATCAAGGGCGAGAACTGGACGCTGACAGCTGGTTGGCGGTCGCATTTTTCCCATTGTCTGCGGTTCGACCCGACCGACGGACGATCGTCGCATTATAATCCGCTGTTGGAAGTGCGTCGTGGTCCGCGCGAGGTCGCCGACGCACAGAATATCGCAGACATATTGGTGGATCCGGAAGGCGTGCTCGAGCGTCGAAACCACTGGGAACAAGCGAGCCATGCTTTGCTTGTCGGCGCAATCCTGCACGTCCTCTATCGGGTCGAAGACAAGACGCTCGCGAGCGTTGCGCGGCTGTTGAGCGATCCCGACCAGCCGATCGTGACCGCGCTGCAAACGATGCTGACGGCCAACCATTTGGGCACCGCCCAGGCAGCGCAGACCCATCCGGTCGTCGCGGCGGCCGCGCGCGATCTGCTCAACAAGTCGGAAGCCGAGCGCTCGGGTGTCGTCTCGACGGCGATCGGCTTCCTGAGCCTCTATCGTGATCCTGTGATTGCCGCCGTCACCGCAGACAGTGATTGGCGGATCACCGACCTGCTCGACGCCGCGGCACCGGTCTCGCTCTATCTCGTGGTCCCACCTTCCGATCTGTCGCGGACACGCCCGCTGGCGCGCCTGATCCTCAACCAAATCGGCCGTCGCCTGACCGAGCAACTGCCTGCTCAACCTGTCCGTCGCCGCCAATTGCTGTTGATGCTGGACGAATTCCCGGCGCTTGGACGCCTCGATTTTTTCGAGTCCACCCTGGCGTTCCTCGCGGGCTATGGAGTGCGGGCCTTCCTCATGGCGCAATCGCTCCACCAACTCGCTAAAGCTTATGGCGAGAACAGCAGTATCGCGGACAACTGTCGAGTCCGTATCACTTTTTCGACCAACGACGAGCGGACCGCCAAGCGTATCTCGGATGCTCTGGGCACGTCGACCGAGCGGCGTCGGATGCGCAGCTACGGCGGCAGTCGGCTCGCGGCGTGGCTTCCTCATGTCACCGAAGCTCGACAGGAGATGGGCCGCGCGCTGCTGACGCCGGGTGAAATCATGCAGCTGCCGGGCGACGAAGCCTTGCTGATCGTATCGGGATGCCCTCCAATTCGGGGTCGGAAGCTTCGCTATCACGAGGACCGGCATTTGGCCGCTCGCGTGCTCGCGCCGCCGCCGACGGCGACCGGCCCGGTCTGGCGTGACCGTCCGGCGCGGTGTGTTGATGATTGGTCGAATGCTCGGCCGGCCTCGACGAACCTGACTGATGAAACTCCCGATGCGGGTGCGTCCCCGCACGGCCTTGGCCTGGAGGAAGTGGACATCGCAACCCTTCCGGGTGCGGGGTTCAATGACGCGTCATCCGGTATGGCCGCTGTCTTGAACCACCGCTTTGGGGCGCATGATAATGCGCGCTGACCCTCAAGTTGCTCAGCGCGGTCAGGTCATGCTGATGAGTGCGTTTGGACCGGCTGTCGTCCGGAACCTGCGCGACGACGATGTTGTCGAGATCATGATCAATCCCGACGGGCGTCTGTGGATCGAACGGTCGCGCGACGGTCGAAGCGAAAGCGGCATCCGCTTCGCGTCGCCCCAGGTCGAGCGGATTATCCGGCTGGTGGCCAGCCACGCCGGCAAGAATGTCGATGCCGATGGCCCGATCATCTCGGCCGACCTCATCGTCGACGGTGAGGGCCGGATCCGGTTCGAGGGTTTGCTGCCACCGCTGGTGGAAGGACCCTGCTTTGCTATCCGCAAGCATCTTCGCATGGCGCTTTCGATCGATTCCTATGTGCAGACCGGAATCCTTGGTTCTGCTCAGATCGCGTTCCTGCGTTCAGCGGTTCGCGATCGCCTCAACATACTCATCGCCGGCGGCACGGGCACCGGCAAGACCACGTTCGCCAATGCGTTGCTCGGCGAAATCGCCGGGCAGGGTGATCGCCTCGTCCTGATCGAGGATACGCGCGAACTCCAATGCACGGCCGAGGATTGGGTCGCTCTCAGGACGCGCGACGGCGCGATCACCATGCAGGATCTTGTCCGATCGAGCCTTCGATTGCGCCCTGATCGGATCATCGTCGGCGAGGTCCGGGGCGGTGAGGCCCTGGATCTGCTCAAGGCTTGGAATACCGGACACCCTGGCGGGATCGCCACCATCCACGCCAATGATGTACCTGGCGCGCTGATCCGTCTTGAACGGCTTGCGCTCGAAGCCACCCATCACATTGCGCGCGACCTGATCGCCGAGGCGGTTGATCTTGTCGTCCTGCTGTCCGGGCGCGGGGCCGAACGTAGGGTGTCCGACATCGGTCGGGTGGTCGGTGTCGATCGCGACGGTCGATTCCATGTCGACGCGATTTTCCCCTCATGATCCGGAGATCATCATGCTGAAGAAGCCTGAGCGCTGGTCGGCGTTCCGACCACTTGTCCTCTTGCTCGCCTGTGCACCGACTCCGGGGTTGTGCGCCGGGACAGGCATGCCGTGGGAGCAGCCTCTTCAGCAGATCCTGGACTCGGTGCAAGGGCCGGTCGCCAAGATTGTCGCGGTGATCATCATTATTACGACCGGGCTGACGCTCGCATTCGGCGAGGCGGCGGGCGGTTTCCGTCGGCTGATCCAGATCGTCTTCGGGCTGTCGATCGCGTTCGCCGCATCGAGCTTCTTCCTCAGCTTCTTCAGCTTCGGTGGGGGAGCGCTGATCGGATGAGCGCGCCTGACACGCCTGAAGGGTTCACCGTGCCGCTCCATCGCGCGCTCGTCGAACCGGTGCTGCTGGCCGGGGTGCCTCGTGGCTTGGCGATCATGATCGCAACCGTTGCCGCAGCACTGGGTCTTGGCATGCAGATGTGGATTGCTGGCCTGGTGACCTGGCTGGTCGGTCATAGCGTTGCCGCCGTGGCGACGCGGCGGGATAGCCAGATCGTCGCGGTCGTGATCCGCCATGCACGGCAATCTGGATTTTGGGCATGCTGAACCTTCGCGAATATCGCGCCGTGGCCGATCGTCTCGCCGATCATCTGCCCTGGGCGGCGCTGGTCGCGCACGGGATCGTGTTGAACAAGGACGGCAGTTTTCAGCGCACGATCCGGTTCCGAGGACCCGACCTGGAGAGCGCTACGCAGGCAGAGTTGCTGGCCGTCTCTGCGCGGCTCAACAACATCCTCAAACGCTTTGGCTCCGGCTGGGCGCTGTTCTTCGATGCCGAACGACGCGAGGCCGCCGCATATCCCGACAGCCCATTTCCCGACGCTTGCTCTCGCTTGGTGGACCTGGAGCGTAGTCAAGGATTCACGCAAGCCGGACGGCATTTCGAAAGCAGCTATCATCTGACTTTGCTCTGGCTTCCGCCGGCGGACCAGACCGATCGCGCAAGGCGCTGGCTGCTGGCAGGATCCGCGCATGCGGACGGACGCGACTGGCGCGAGGCGCTGACCCAGTTCCAGGCGGAGAGCGACCGGGTGGTCGACCTGATGGGCGAGATTATGCCACTCGCCTTCGCTCTCGATGACGAAGCAACGCTGAGCTTCCTCCACCGGGCAGTCTCCCGTCGTGCGCAGCGGGTCGTGATGCCAGCCATCCCGGTCTACCTCGATGCCTTGCTCGCCGATCAGCCGCTGCAGGGCGGTCTCGAGCCGCGTTTGGGTGACTCTGTTTTGCGGACCCTCACATTCACCGGGTTTCCGGGCATGACGAGGCCGGCGTTGCTCGATGCCCTTAACAACGAAGCATTCTCTTATCGCTGGACGACGCGCTTCATTGCTTTGGACAAGGCTGATGCCACCCGCGCACTCACACGCTTGCGCCGGCAGTGGTTCAACAAGCGCAAGTCGGTCGCGGTGCTGCTGCGAGAGGTTCTCTACAACCAGCAGGCCGCATTGCTTGATAGCGATGCCGACAACAAGGTGATCGATGCCGACATCGCGCTGCAGGCGCTAGGCCAAGACCATGTGTCCTATGGATATCTGACCAGCACGATCACGATGATCGAAGACGAACCGGCGCGGCTTGCTGACCAAGTCCGCGCCGCGCAGCGCGTCATCCATAATCTGGGCTTTGTCACGATCGATGAACGCTTCAACGCCGTCGAGGCGTGGCTGTCGAGCCTGCCAGGCCATGTCTATGCTAATGTCCGCCAACCTCTCGTCAGCAGCGTGAATTTGGCCCACCTCATGCCGATGTCGGCGATCTGGGCAGGCCCGGAGCACGATGCGCATCTCGGTGGCCCCGCTTTGTTTCAGGCACGCGCTGGCGGCGCCACACCGTTTCGATTCTCGCTCCACGTCGGAGACGTCGGCCATATGATGGTTGTAGGACCGACGGGCGCGGGCAAGTCGGTGCTGTTGGGTTTTCTGGCTCTGCAATTTCGGCGCTACCCGCAAGCGCGCATCATCCTGTTCGACAAGGGGCTGTCGGCCCGCGCGGTGACGCTGGCGCTCGGCGGCGAGCATCGCGCGCTCGGCTCGGGCGACGGCGCCTTCCAGCCGCTCTGCCATATCGATCGGCTGCCGGAACGACGCTGGGCCCTCGATTGGGTCGGCTCGCTCCTCCAGCAACAAGGCGTCGAGGTTGATGCGGTGGTTCGCGACGCGGTGTGGACCGCCCTTGAGAGTCTGGCGAGTGCTCCTGCCGAGCAGCGGACGCTGACCGGTCTTTCGCTGCTGATGCCTACCCAGCCACTGCGATTGGCGCTCGCGCCGTATCGCCAGGATGGTGCCTACGGTCATTTGCTCGATGCGGCGTCCGAAGAGCGCAGCGATGCCGATGTCCTTTGTTTCGAAACCGAGGAGCTGATGCGCCAACCGGTGCTCGCGACACCGGTGTTGACCTATCTCTTTCACCGCCTCGAAGCCGGTTTCGATGGCCGGCCAACATTGCTGATCCTGGATGAAGCCTGGCTTTTCCTCGACGATCCCCTGTTTGCCGCGCGTATCCGCGAATGGCTCAAGGTGCTTCGCAAGAAGAATGTCGCGGTGGTTTTCGCGACCCAGTCGCTCACCGATATCATCGAGAGCACGATCGCGCCGGCCATTATCGAAAGCTGCCCGCAGAGGATCCTTCTGCCCAATGACCGGGCGATCGAGCCGCAAGCGCGCTCGGCTTATGATCGCTTCGGACTGAACCACCGCCAGATCGAACTGATCGCTCGAGCGACGCCCAAGCGTCATTATTATCTGCAATCGGCGCGCGGCAACCGGCTGTTCGAACTCGATCTTGGACCGATTGCTCTCGCTTTGTGCGGGGCGTCGAGCCCTGCCGCCCAAGCAAGAATCGACAGGCTTCTCGTGCAAGACGGCACCAGCCGCTTCCTGACGCGCTTGCTCGCGTCCGAAGGGCTCGGCTGGGCCGCAGATATCGTCGAAACCCGGGAATTTCAGGAACAGGGTGAAAAGCAATGAGATGGTGCCCCCGTATCGGCCTTATCCTCGCCGTCTCCGCGCTCGCCTCGGCAACACCAGCCGATGCGATCATCGTCTATGATCCGACCAACTATATCCAAAACGCGCTCCAGGCCGCGCGCACTCTCCAGCAGATCAACCAGCAGATCCAGTCGCTGCAGAACCAGGCGACGATGATCGGCACCATGCTGCGCAATCTCGATCATCTCGATACGTCCTCGTTGTCCGCGATGACGTCGCAGCTGACGAATCTGCAGCGTCTGATTGCCCAAGGGCAGGGGCTAAGCGCCACGGCGGGGGCGATCGACCAGCGGATTACAGCGCTGTTTCCCAAGACCAGCCCGACCACCGTCACGTCGGGCGTGGCCCGAGCCCAGCAAAGTGTCGAGACCCAGATGGCGAGCTTTCAGGATTCTCTCAGGACCCAGGCTCATATCCTCTCGGAAATTGCCAACGATCAAACGACCTTGACGACGCTCACCGGTGCCAGTGAGCGCGCCAGTGGTGGTCTCGCCGCCGCCCAGGCAACCAACCAATTGCTGGCCCTCACGGCCAAGCAACAAGCGCAGCTGCAGACGATGCTCGCCGTGCACTTCCAGGCCGACGCCCTGTCCGATGCCGATCATCTCCAACAGCGCAGTGATGCCCAGGCTGAGATGCGCCGCTTCCTGGGAAGCGGGCAAGCCTACACGCCCCGATGAGGCCGCGCACATGTCGAACCTCAACGTCATCGACCAATTCCTGAGCGTCTTCATCCGCTATATCGATGGCGGCTTCGGCCTGGTCGCGGGCGATGTCCATCATCTCGCCAGCATCCTCATCGCGCTAGACGTGACGTTGGCGGGCTTGTTCTGGGCGCTTGGCGGCGAAGACGATATGATTGCCCGTCTCGTACGCAAGACTTTGTTCGTCGGCACCTTCGCGTTCATCATCAACCAGTTCTCGACCCTATCGGTGATCATCTTTCAATCTTTTGCCAAGCTGGGTCTGACCGCAGGCGGGAGCACGCTCTCGGCGGACGACCTGCTGAAGCCAGGTCATCTTGCCGGCATTGGTTTCCAGGCGGCGTGGCCCCTACTCGATCAGGCATCGAAGATGATGGGGTTCACGAGCATCTTCGACAATTTCGTCGAGATCGCCGTGCTGGTGATCGCCTGGCTTGGCGTTGTGTGCGCCTTCTTCATCCTGGCGGTGCAACTGTTCATGACAATCCTCGAATTCAAGCTGGCGAGTCTGGGCGGTTTCGTCCTGGTCCCTTTCGCGCTGTGGAATCGGACCGGCTTCCTCGCCGAACGTGTCCTCGGGCACGTGGTCGCGAGCGGCATCAAGGTGATGATGCTGGGGGTGATCGTGGGAATCGGCACGGGATTCTTCAGCCAGTTCGTTGACGCCCTGCGTGGGCAGGAGCCGGATATCTCCCAGGCAGCTACTCTGGTCCTCGCCAGCCTGAGCTTTCTCGGGCTGGGCATATTCGGACCCAGCGTGGCATCGGGTCTGGTAAGTGGAGGTCCGCAGCTTGGCGCTGGTGCCGCGATCGGCACGGCTGCGCTCGCTGGCGCCGGCTTAGGCGCAGCCGCGTTGGGCGCGCGCGCAGTGGCATCTGGCGGTTTGGCAGCAATCCGCGCCGCAAGTGCGATGCCGCTGAGCCCTGCCATGGCGTCGGCGGGGGTGACTCCACCTACGGGAGGTGCGGGACAAAGTGGAGGCGGCGAGAATGCTGGAGCGGCCAACGCGGCAGCCGCCGCGTCGGCATCCTCCCCACCTACCACGTCGACGACCTCCTCCACGCAGGGCGCGGCTGGTCCACCCGACTGGGCGCAGCGCTTGCAGCGCCAGCAGGCTGCTCGCCACCGGCAGCAGATGATGGTCCAGACATTGCGGGAAGGCGAGAGCCGCGGCGGCGGCTCCAACCCGGATCTGGGAGAAGGATCATGATCTTTCGCCGCGCGGTGCAGCGCTACGGGAATTCTGGCGTGCCTGACACGCCGTTTGCGCGGGCCGGTCAGGTCTGGGACGATCGTATCGGTTCGGCGAGGGTGCAGGCCTATCATTGGCGGCTGATGGCTTTGGGTGAGCTTTTGCTCTGCTCGGGAATGAGTGCCGCCTTATTCTGGCAATCGCGACAGAGCCACGTCGTTCCCTATGTCGTTGAGGTTGATCATCTGGGCGAGGCGCGCAGCGTCGCGCCCGTGGCCCGTGAGTGGACGCCGAACGAAGCGCAGGTCGCATGGCAGCTGGGACGGTTTGTTCGCGATGTACGTTCGGTGTCGCTTGATCCGGTCGTAACGCGGCAGAACTGGCTCGATGCCTACGCGATGACCACCGAGCAGGCGGCACATAGCTTATCCGACCAGGCACGGTCGTCGAACCCCTTCGCCGATGCCGGTTCGCGTGCAGTGTCTGTCGAAATCACCAGCGTCGTGCGCATGTCCGAGCGATCCTTCGAGGTCAAATGGTTGGAGACCCGGTTCGATCGGGGGGCCTTAACCGAACGATCGCACTGGACGGGCGTCATCACGATCAAGCTGGTTGCGCCACGCTCGGCCGATGTCCTGCGTCGGAACCCGCTAGGGATCTACGTCGACGGGGTCGACTGGAGCCGGGAGTGGTCAGCGGATGAGAAGCCGAAAGGCGCCATGGGTACCACTCCGGCGCTTGTGATCAATCAGGAGGATGCACCATGAAATCCGCAGTGCGACGCGCGGCTGTGGCTTTGGCCTTGGTCGTACCGGAGACGGTGCAGGGCAGGGCACCTCGGCTTGCGACAGACAAGGTAGCCGCGGTCAATCGCGCGGCGACGATCGGACCGCGACAGGGCGCTTTTATCAACGCGACCGAAGTTTATCCCTGGAGCGAGGGTTCGATCTTTCGACTCTACACCTGCCCCGGCCGGGTGAGCGATATCGCGCTCGAGCCTGGCGAGACCTTGATATCGGTGGCTGCCGGCGACACTGTACGCTGGATCGTTGGCGACACTTCCAGTGGGAGCGAGAACAGCCAGCGCGAACATATCCTGGTGAAGCCGACCGCGGCAGGGCTGTCGACCAACCTGCTCATTCTCACCTCCCGTCGGAGCTATCACGTCGATCTTGTGAGTACGGCCAGCAGCGCGATGGCGGCGGTGAGTTGGTCATATCCGAAGGACAGCCTGATCAGTCTTGCGTCGCCTGCTGCACCAGTGCCGCCGGCTAAGGAAGACAAAGCGGACAGCGCCCTCGATCCATCAGCGCTGAACTTCGGCTATGCCGTCAGTGGTGATGCCATGCCATGGCGGCCGATCCGCGCCTTCGATGATGGTCGGCACGTATATATAGAATTTTCGCCAGAAATTTCTGCGCGCGAAGCCCCGCCCTTGTTTGTGACCGACGGCAAAGTGCCTGAACTCGTCAATTATCGGATGCGAGGGCATTATTACGTCGTCGACCGACTCTTTGAGCGCGCCGAACTCAGATTGGGTGACAAACCCCAGCATGTCGTCGCGATCAGCCGGAACGCTCGAGGTAGTACGTCATGACTGATGACATCGTCACTCCGCCTAAGGAGGATCCTGGGCGCTTTGAGTTACGCGCCACCGCGCCACGCCCAGTCCGCATCCGACGCGGCGCCTTGATCGTTCTGTCTGCGTGTTTCCTCGCGCTGGTGTCCGGGGCGGTGATGATGGCGTTGCGCACACCGGCCCCTATTGCGCGCGTCGGTGACGACGACGGGCGACCAGCCGACCCGAATGTGGCCAATGAGGCGCTGTCGTCGGCACCGCCGAGCTACGCAAAGGTTCCGATTTTGGGGCCTCCGCTCACAGGCATCGATATGGTGACTGGGAAACAGGGTCAGTCGGGTGGCGCGCCGGGAGCCACATCCTTGGGCGACACATCAGCTGAAGGAGCGGGAGGGCGCTCGACGCCATCCGATCCGAAGATCGCCGACGTGCAGCGATCGGCGATTCTTGTCCCGCTGGGATCGCGGACAATGCCAGCTCCGACGGGGGGCAGCGGCCTCGCTCCGACGGCAGCCCGGTCTTCCGCTCCTAGCGCATTCCCATCAACACCAGATGCTCCAAGCGGCGTGGCATCGCCCGGTGATCCGAACCAACAGGATCATAAACTGGCGTTTGTCCACGCCAGTGCCACAACGGATGGAGTCAATCCCCATGTCCTGATACCTGCGGCGTCGCCGTGGATCGTCAGCGCGGGCAGCATCATCGCAGCAAGCCTGATAACCGGGCTGAACTCGGACCTCCCTGGCGAGGTCTCCGCACAGGTCACAGACAATGTCTTCGACAGCCCGACAGGCCAAACTGTGCTCATACCGCAGGGGGCACGGCTTGTCGGGGTGAACGACAATGTCGTGAGCTTCGGGCAAAAGCGTGCTCTCGTCGTCTGGCAGAGGCTGATCCTGCCGGATGGATCGTCGATTCAGCTCGAAAGTTGGCCCGCTGCCGACAAATCGGGTTTCACGGGTCTTACCGATAAGATCGACAGCCATAGCTGGCAATTGATCAAGGGGGTGGCGCTCTCAACGCTGCTCGGGGTTGGTAGTGAACTGAGCTACGGCAGTTCCGACAGTGATCTGGCCCGGGCGCTTCGCCAGTCGGTCGAATCCGGGACGAATCGCGCCGGCGAGCAACTCGTCGGCAAATCACTCGATATTCAGCCCACGATCCGTGTGCGGCCCGGTTGGCCGGTGCGCGTGGTCGTGCATCAAGACCTGTTGCTCAAGCCTTGGTTGTCGCAGCCGGGACGGATACCGTGAAGCCGAAAGAGACTGGCGTGCCCCTCTACCGGAGGCGACAATGAACGAAGAACGCTTCTCCGTCTGGCTCTCGATGACTGCGCGTGATCGTCCAATCCGCAGTCGTCTTCTGCCCGAGCTCGGTCGCGCCGGCTTCTGGCGCAAGACGGCGTCGCGTTCTCTCTTCTCCGGCGTGCGGATCGGGCGGGGCGCGGGTGTGGCAAGGGTGCTTGCCGCTTCGAAAGCGGGATTAGCGCACGGCCGGCGGGTGGCAACCGATACACGCGTTATCCGGTTGGATCGTGGCGGCCCAAGCAGCGCCGTGCGCGATCACCTACGCTATCTTGTACGTACACGTGAAAGCGAAGGACGGCGACCGGAGCTGTATGGGCAAGAGATGAAACCGCCTGATGCCGCGGCGTTCGTGCGATCCTGTCGGGACGACCGGCATCAATTCCGCACGGTCATAGGGGCACAGGACGCCTGCGAGTATGAGGATCTACGTCCTCTGGTAAGGCGTCTGATGACCCAGGCCGCACGTGACCTGCGCACGCCACTCGACTGGGTCGCTGTCGATCACTACGACACCGCCCATCCGCACAGCCATATTGTTATCCGTGGTGTTGATGCTGGAGGTGACGACCTTGTCATCGCCCGGGAATATATTCAGCACGGTTTTCAGGAGCGAGCTGCCGCCTTGGTGACACTCGACCTCGGGCCAGATTTGGAAGCGGAACAGGGACGGAAATTCGGACGTGCGGCAGAGATTGCCCTCGAACGGCCAACCGAAATTGACCGCGATTTACTGGCCCTGATGGACGGGCAGGGCAGGGTATCATCCGATGATGAAAACCGCTGGCGTCGGGCAGAAAAGGCAGGCCGCCTTCGCGTTCTGGAAACTCTCGGGCTCGCCCATGGTGATGGGCACGGTCTTTGGTATCTTCAACCGGATCTGATCGAACGGTTGGGAGAGATCGACTGGCGCAATCGAGTGGCGAGGGGGTCGACCCGGTCCTTGCCGGGATTGGGCGACGACGACGAGAGCGCTTTACAGAGTCAAGGTTTGCAAAGCGTGGGCCACGTACGAGTGGCGGACGAGCGCTTCGCTGCGCCTTTGCTCGAATACCCTGATGACTATTTCGCCACTCTCAGTCAGCATGCTGGCCGAGGATCGGATCAAGCTCTCACCGATCGTAAACCGCATGCTTCGCGGCAGATGGGCTTGTCCCAGGATGCTGCCATTTCCTCCAGCCCATTGCAGCGGAGTCTCACGGCGGAAACGGATTTCGAACGGGCGCTTTCGCCGGAACGCCTGCTTCGTGGATGGGACTGATCTCGTGCCACGAGCAGATTTGTGGAATCTCAACTGGAGCCTTTAGGGGGGCGTTTTGTCGTTTTCCGGATGTTAGTCAACATCGGCCGGGAAATGCAAAGTACGCCACGCCAAACATGGTCATGTATCTCATGGTAAATAACTGAGTGATGACTTTATAGATCGATCTGGAATCTTCAAAGGTGATAGACATGATCGCACGTGAACGGAAGATTGGTCATAATTTTAAGCTGCCAGAGAGTTTATCACAACGATTGCACGCACTAACTAGGGAGCCGGGGTCGTCGCAAACCCAGATTGTCATTGATGCTCTGGTCGCATTTCTCGACCGAGGGGCTGGGTCCGAAATTGATGAGCGCTACGCGATCAGGCTCGATCGCCTTAATCGCCAACTTAACCGAATCGAGCGCCGTGTTGACTTCCTTAGCGAGGCGCTCGGCCTGTTCATTCAACACCAACTCACTGCCGCAGCGCACGAGCCACCCTTCGAAGCGGCCACCGCTCATCTCGGTAGGCGGCGCTATGAGGCTTTTCTGCAACTAGTATGGAAACGGATGAGTAAACCCGCAGAAGAAGGGGTATCTGCTCCCAGAGCCGAGGGGGTCTCGGTTGGTCCCACGCCGCAAGCTGCAGATAGGGCCAACTAGAACTGGCGCTCATTGGCACCTCGTCAAATTCTCGCGAGGTGCATGCAAACTCCATCCGATCGACGGGCGGCAACCCAGGCATACATTGAACGGTGCGTGCTATGTGGCTTTCCCGACGCCGGTATAATGCAGGCCGGCGTCGATCACGTCCTGCGGCGGGTAGATGTTACGCAGATCGACAAGGATCGGCTGCTTGAGCAAGGTGGCGATGCGCTTGAGGTCGAGGGCGCGGAAGGCGTCCCACTCGGTGACGATCACCAGCGCGTCGGCCGCATCCGCTACCTGATAGGCGCCGTCCATGAACTCGACGCCGGCCAGCACTTTCTGGGCCTGCTCGTGGCCCTCGGGATCGAAAGCGCGGATGGTGGCGCCGGCATCCTGCAGGGTCTGGATTACGGCGATGGCGGGCGAATCGCGCATGTCGTCGGTGTTGGGCTTGAATGTGAGGCCCAGCACACCGATGGTCTTGCCCCGCACCTCACCGCCCATCGCTTTGATGACCTTGCGGCCCATCGCGCGCTTGCGGGCGTCGTTGGCGCTTATCGTTGCCTCGACGATGCGCAGCGGGCTCTCGAAATCGTCCGCCGTCTTGAGCAGGGCGAGCGTGTCCTTGGGGAAGCAGGAGCCGCCATAACCGGGGCCGGCGTGGAGGAATTTGCGGCCAATGCGGTTGTCGAGCCCGATGCCGCGCGACACCTCCTGCACATCCGCACCCACCGCCTCGCAGAGATCGGCGATCTCGTTGATGAAAGTGATCTTGGTCGCGAGGAAGGCATTGGCTGCGTATTTGATCAGTTCGGCGGTGCGGCGGCCGGTAAACATTACCGGGGCCGACTGGTTGAGCGAGAGCGGGCGGTAGATGGCTGTGAGTACCGCGCGGGCGTGCTCGTCATCAGTTCCGCATACGACGCGATCGGGGTGCTTGAAATCGTCGATCGCGGCGCCCTCGCGCAGGAATTCAGGGTTTGAGGCGACGGTGATGCCCTTGCCCGGCGCGGCATCTGCGACGATACGCTCGACCTCGTCGCCGGTGCCGACCGGCACAGTTGACTTAGTGATTAGCACCGCTGGTCCGTCCAGCGCCTCGGCCACTTCCTTCACGGCGGCGAAGACGTAGCTCAGGTCGGCATGGCCGTCGCCGCGCCGCGATGGCGTGCCTACGGCGATGAATACGGCCTCCGCGCCCTTCACACCGGATGCGAGATCCGTGGTGAAGGATAGACGGCCCGCCTTGACGTTGGTCTCGACCAGCGCGTCAAGCCCCGGTTCGAAGATCGGCATCACGTTGCGCTCGATCGCTTCGATTTTGCCAGCATCCTTGTCAACGCAGACAACATCGTGCCCGAAGTCGGAGAAACATGCCCCTGAAACCAAGCCCACATACCCCGTGCCAATCATCGTGATGCGCATAACGGCTTTCCCTGGATCAAGGTGTTGGGCTCTTAGCCCATGTGTGCGGGTGCAGCAAAGCGGCTGCGCAGCGAGTCAGAACTTCGCTGTTAACGGAACATCCGCAGCGGCTGACGTCGTCGGGGCGGTCGCGCCAAGGGCATCCAGCCGGTCGATCAGATCGCCGAGGATTGCATCACGCGACCAGCGTTTCTCAGCGCGGCGCCGCGCGGCTTCGCCAAACGCTTCGGCGCTGGTCGGATCGTCGGCGAGAGCCGAGATCGCCCCGGCGAAGCGCTTATCATCGCCCGGCGGTATGACAATGCCGCACCCTTCGACCTCGTCGGCCAAGCCGGTGCCAGCTTCGGCGGTGGCGACCACCGGGCGGCCGGAGGCCAGCATGTTTGTGAGCTTGGAGGGCAGCACCAGGTCGGCCGCGCCGGCGAGTTGAGGCAACAGGTGGATCGAGGCCAGTCCGACCAACTCGCCCAGTCGTTCCATCGGCTGTAATGGCGCGAACCGAACGTTGGGCAGGCCCTCGGCCATCTCGATCAGCCGCTGCCGCTGTGGCCCTTCGCCGCAAATGACGAACAGTATGTCGGCGCGATGCCGCAGGCGGCGCGCGGCTTTGATGATGATGTCGATACCCTGTTTGTTGGCGATATTGCCTGAATAGAGTGCGATCACCGGCTGCGTGATGCCCCATTCGGCGCGATAAGGGGAAGGGGCGTCAAGCACCCGGATCTTCGAAAGGTCGGACCAGTTGCGGAACTGGACGATTCGGTCGGAGCGTACTCCGAGCGTGGCCAACTTGGCGCACATTTGGGGCGAGATGCTGCTCACCCGATCGAACGCCTTCAACGCCCAACCTTGGAAGCGACGCGCAGCGTGGGCGAGTGGGCTGCTTTCCCCCATGAGGCCGATGGCGAAGGCAGCTTCCACCTCGAAATCTTGTACGTGCAGCCAAGATCGCGCGCCTCCCATTCGCGCGGCTAGCAGAGCGACAGGCGCGCTCATGAGCGACGGAGCGATCGTCATCACTACCTCCGGCCGGAAGCGGATCGCGGTGACGAGCGCTTGAGGCAGGGCAGAGAGTGCGAAACTGATATGATGCAGGATCCGGCGGCCACCGCTGGGCGTGGCGGGAACGTAATGGGGGCAGCGGGTGACAACGACGCCCCGCTCGATCGATCGCTGGTAGCCGAAGCGACGGAACCCTTCGGGCACCTTCCACTGCGGATAATAAGGCGTGCCGGCGATCACGCGGACGTCGTGGCCGGCTTCCGCCAGGGCTTGGGCAAGCCCGGTCGTGTAGGGGCCGATTCCTACCGGCTCGGGCGCATAATTGATGCCCATTAACAGTATCCGCACGTACCGCTCCTTCCCCGGCGCCCTTGAAGCGCCTTTTGCACTGCGGCATTCGGATTAAGCAAGCCTCGTCACATCATAACCACAAAGCGATGAGTTTTTCAAAAGGCAATCCCAAGGGAGTACCGTCTGAATCGATGGGATGAGTGATTGTCGCGATGAGGTTTCCCGTTTCCGCATCGGCAGGTTTCACCCGGGAAACGCCACAGTTCGCCAATCGGAACGGCCACGCAGCGTTCGTTCGTGCCTGATCGTCTCGGCCTTCGAGGCTGCGGCGGGCAGTCCGCTCGCCGGGGTGCGCCTGCTCCGCCCGACTCAACCTGTCCTAATCGGCAATTTCGTCAGTGAGGAGAGGCAGAAGGCGGCGAAGCTGGCCACGGCAGCGCCATCAAAGGCAGCCTTCGTTTGGTAGGGAAGTCCCAACAGTGGACTCATCCGTTTAGTCTTGCATCCCTCGGCTGAGCGTAGGTAATTCGGCCGCCTTGGGCCGTCAACAGTTATCGATTGTAGCAAATGCACGATGTGTACGACCGGCCTGACGATGCAGGTTATCGCTTCATCAGAGACTTCGTTGCGAAGGCACGTGGCAGCTATGCCGTAGACAGGATACGTCCAATCTGCATTGCGCTGCAGCAAGAAGGCTTGCTGCTGCGGCCGAAATCGCTAGGGTCTCCGCCGAGCAAACGAGGATGGGGCGCCCGGCATTGGTTGGCCTTGTGCTTGAATTTTTGGGGATGCGGATGCGAACCGCCTCTAAGTGCGCAGATGGCGTGGTAGCCGAGCTGCGCCGCCATCAGGCAGGTGCATTATGAGCATCGGCGGAGGCGTTCGCGCCCGGTTGGCCCGTGTTTTTTCGGCGCAGCTTTATAATCAGATCGCCACGATGGGCGTGCAGTTGGCGCTGGTACCCCTGCTGCTCCATACTTGGGGGGCTGGACGTTATGGCACGTGGCTGTTGCTCTCGGCGATTCCGACCTATTTGACGCTGAGCGACTTTGGCTTCACCTTCATCGCGAAGAACGAGATGGTGATGCAGGTCGCGGCAGGGCGCAGGAATGAGGCCCGGCGCACATTTCAAAGCATTTTTGTGCTGCTCGCCGTCGCTACACCAGTGTTGCTAGCCTTGGCGATCGCGCTAGTATGGCTATGCGACGTCTCGCGAGTGCTGTCGCTAGGCAGCTTTCCGGTGACCGAGGCGCGCATCGTGTTGATGCTACTCCTCGGCAATATCATACTTTATCAGTTCCAGTTGCTCGTCTCGGCAGGGATACGGTGCGAGAATCGCGCCGCGTCGGAATCGAGCTGGGCGGCCTCAGCGCGGGTCGGCGAAGGTTTTGCGATCGCACTGGTAGCGCTTTCCGGTGGATCGCTGGTGGCGGTGGCCCTCGCCACCGTCGCGAATCGCTTCCTGTTCAGCATCGCGAGCTACGCCTGGATGAGGCGCCGCACCCCGTGGCTGGCGCTCGGCACCCGCGCGGCGGACCGCGCCGAAATTCGCCGGCTGCTGCACCCGGCACTGGGCTATATGCTGATGCCGTTCAGCCAAGCGCTGTTGATCCAGGGGCCGGTGCTGGTGCTAGGTGCGCTTGCCGGACCCGTGCAGGTGGTGGTGTTCTCCACCTCGCGGACGCTGGCGCGAGTCGGCACGGCGGCGACCAACATGGTCAACAACACCGTCGTGACGGAATATTCGGCGCGGGCGGGTCTCGGTGACGGGGTGGGATTCGCGCGGCTGTTCCGCCTGCACCTCGGCATCAGCGCGGTCGCGATCGCAATTTATAGCGGCGCTATCCTCCTGCTCGACACGCCGCTGATGCACATCTTCACTCACGGCAAGGTCGCGATCGTCGAGCCTTTCTTCGCGATCATGGTCGGTGCCGTGGCGGCCGAGATGCTGTGGACCGCGATGTTCACGCCGATCTCCGCGATCAACCGGCACGTTGCCGTCACCCACTGGTTGCTTGGCGCTAGCGTGGTCGGGCTCGGCCTGTGCTGGCTGCTTGCGCATCACACCGGCTTGGCGGGGGCGGCGACCGCGCTCATGGCCGTGCATTGCGCGATGATCGCGATCTGCATGGTCGTCGGCCGGGCCGGACGGATTGGCGGCGGCGGAGTCATGACCGTTCCGGCAGTGCCGGTCATGGATGTTGGGGCGGCTGGAGAGGGGGAGTTTTATGTGGTCTGATCTGGCGGACGAGCGCGGCTGGGCCCGTGCATGGCTGTTGGGTGCAGCGCTGCCGCTGTGGTGGGCACAGGGTGCCGACCACGAGCATGGCGGCTGGTTCGACAAGCTCGATCAGCAGGCAGTGCCTTCGGACCTGCCCAAGCGGCTGCGCGTGCAGGCGCGGCAGGTCTTCGTTTATGCCGAGGCCGGGCGACTCGGCTGGGATGGGCCATGGCAGGAGGCCGTTGGGCACGGCATCGACTTCATGCTTGCTGCCTTCAAGCGCAAGGACGGGCTGTTCCGCGCCACGGTGACGCGCGAGGGAGCGCCTCTGGTTGAGGCGCCCGATCTTTACGACCAGGCCTTTGTCTTGTTCGCGCTAGCGGCGGGCTATGCGTTGGTAGGGAGGCCGCCGGCCCTGCTCGCCGAGGCCGAGGCGCTGCTCGACCGGCTTGAGACGCTGCTGCCGCATCCCGAGCGCGGCTTCGAGGAGGCGAATCCGCGTAGGCTGCCGTTGCGCTCTAACCCGCACATGCACATGCTGGAGGCGCTGCTGGCCTGGGTCGAGGCCGGCGGTGGCGCGCGCTTCGCCGACCAGGCGCGCACGATCGTGGCGCTGGCGCGAGAAAGGCTTATCGATCCGGCGACTGGCGCAATCGGTGAGTATTATGACGGCGATTGGAATTTCGCGGCGGTCGACGGCCATCTTCGGGAGCCGGGCCATCAATATGAGTGGGCCTATCTGTTAAACCTCGCAGGCCGTGTGCTGGGCGGCGATCATGCCGAGGCTGTGGATCGCTTGCACCGCTTCGGAACCCGCCACGGCCTCGCGGATGGCCGGGCGATCTTTTCAGTCGACGCGGATGGCGCCGTGGTGGACGGCTCCTCGCGGCTCTGGGCGCAGACCGAGCGACTGCGCACGATGCTCGTGCTCGCGCCGGCGATGGCGCCGGCGCAGCGGGACGCGGCGATCGCGGCGGCGGCCGAAAGTGTCGCTACGCTGCGGCGCTTCCTCGACGTGCCCGTCCCAGGCCTGTGGATCGATCGTGTCGACGTTTCCGGCACTTTCGTTGTCGAACCGGTGCCAGCTTCTTCGTTTTATCATATCGTGACGGGTATGGTGCCGCTAATTGAGGGGGTGGACCGCACGCTCGCAGTTCTGCCCCCCGTTGCCTTGGCCCGGAGCGCATAAATGAACGACCTCCCTGATTTTGACGCGATCCGCGTGTTGTGCGTCGGCGACGTGATGCTCGATCGCTTCGTACAGGGCAGCGTCGACCGTATCTCGCCCGAAAGCCCGGTTCCGATTATCCAGATGGGCGAGACCGACAGCGTGCCGGGCGGCGCTGCCAATGTTGGCCGCAACATTTCCGCGCTCGGCGGACGTTGCACGTTAATCGGTGCGGTCGGCGAGGATGCCGTCGGGAGAGAACTCACGGCGCTGCTCACGTTGTGCGGACGGATCGGGCCGGCGCTGGTCGTCGATCCGTGCCGGCCGACAATCGAAAAGGTTCGCTTCGTCGCCCACGGCCAGCATCTGCTCCGTGCCGATCGCGAGATGCCCGGCGATGTCTCCCCCGAATGTGGGCGCGACATCGTTGTGCGCGTCGCCGATCGGATCCACGAGCATGACGTTCTCGTACTCTCCGACTATGCGAAGGGTGTTCTGACCGACGCGGTGATCGCCGGCACCATCGCCATTGCCAACGAAGCCGGCGTGCCGGTGGTAGTCGATCCCAAGTCAGCTCGACTCGGTCGCTATGCCGGTGCCGCCGTGGTGACCCCCAATGCCAAGGAGGCGGCCGCCGCCACTGGCATAGACGTTCGTACCGACGAAGGCGCGGCGGAAGCCGGTGCCAAGGCGATTGCCGAGGCCGGAATAGAGGCGATTTTGCTCACCCGGTCTGAGCACGGGATGACCCTGGTCACCAAGGACGGCCAAGTCGAGCACGTGCCGGCCAGCGCTCGCGAAGTGTTCGACGTGGTCGGTGCCGGCGACACCGTGGTGGCGACGCTGGCTCTGTGCCTCGGCGCGAAGTTGGGGCTGGGGGATGCCGCGCGCATCGCCAATGCGGCCGCAGGGGTGGTGGTTGGCAAGCGCGGCACCGCTACGCTCACCCGCTCCGAGTTGATCGATGAACTCTCCCGTCTCAGCCGCATCGGAATGTCGCCCAGTCAGATGAAGGTAATGTCGGCCGATCACGCGGTCACTCTGCGTGAGCAGTGGGAGCGGGACGGACTGAGCGTCGGCTTCACCAATGGCTGCTTCGACATCCTGCATGTTGGCCATGTCGGCATCCTCGAATTCGCTCGAAGCCAGTGCGACCGGCTCATCGTCGGTGTGAACGCAGATTCGTCGGTTTCACGGCTCAAAGGGCCGTCCCGCCCGATCAACCGTGAGGAGGATCGTGCGCAGATTCTCGGCGCCTTCGGTTTCGTCGATGCGGTGGTGGTATTCTGCGAGGACACGCCTTACGGCCTCATCGAACGCCTCCAGCCCGATGTGCTGGTGAAGGGGGCCGACTATACGATCGAACAGGTAGTGGGACATGACATCGTGCAGAGGCGGGGCGGCAAGGTGGTGACTTTCGATCTGGTGCCGGGGCGGAGCACCTCGAATATCATCGCCAAGGCTGGCAAGCCCGCAGAGGTTGCCGCGTGATCGTTGTTACCGGTGCGGCGGGCTTCATCGGCTCCAATATCGTTGCGGATCTAGAGGCGCGGGGCCAAGGGCCGGTAGCCGTGGTCGACTGGTTCGGCGAAGACGAGCGCTGGCGTAACCTTGCCAAGCGCCGGATCGACGCCTTCATCCGCCCCGAGGAGATCGACGCCTGGCTTGCCATCCATGCAAGGGAGGTGAAGGCGATCATCCACATGGGCGCGATCTCGGCGACCACTGAGCGCGACGTGGATAAGCTGGTCTCCAACAACATCAATTACACCGTCAGGTTGTGGGACTGGTGCGTCGAGCATCAGGTGCCCTTCGTCTACGCCTCTTCGGCTGCCACGTATGGCGGGATCGAAACGGGGTTCACCGACGACCAATGTTTGCAGGCGATGGACGCGCTTCTGCCGCTCAATGCTTATGGCTGGAGCAAAAAGGCGACCGACATCATCTTCGCGCGCCGTATCGCTGATGGGAAGCCAACCCCGCCGCAATGGGCGGGGCTTAAATTCTTCAATGTCTACGGACCCAATGAATATCACAAAGGCGACATGATGTCGGTCGCCTGCAAGCTTTACGATCAGGTGATCCGAGGCGAGCAAGTAAAGCTGTTCAAATCGTATCGCGATGGCGTTGCCGATGGCGACCAGCGGCGCGACTTCGTTTACGTGAAGGACTGCGTCGCTTCGATTCTGTGGCTGCTCGAAAATCCTTCGCACAGCGGGATCTTCAACATCGGATCGGGCGAAGCGCGTTCGTTTCTCGATATAGCGAAAGCTCTTGGGCGAGTAGTCAACCGCCCCGTCGAAGTCGAGTTCATCGAGATGCCGGAGGCGATTCGCGATCGCTACCAATATTTCACCCAGGCAGAGATGGGGAAGCTGCGTGGCGCCGGAATGACCGCTCCCTTCGCGACACTCGAGGAAGGGGTGGCAGACTATGTCACCAGCCATCTCGCCCGCGAAGATCGGTATCGCTGACATGGCCGACACCAAGCCCATCTTAATCTACCGGCTGGGTAGTCTCGGCGACACGATCGTCGCCTTGCCCTGCTTCCACGCGATCGAGCGTGCCTTCCCAGGGCGACGCAGACTGGTGCTGACCAACGTGCCGGTCTCCACCAAGGCGGCACCGCTGGCCATCATCTTGGAGCCGGGGGGCCTGATCGACGGAGTGATCGACTATCCGGTCGGATTACGGTCGTTTGGGCCGCTGTGGCGGCTACGCAAGGCTATCCGGGCGACGGGTGCCGACACTCTGGTCTACATGGCTGCCGCGCGCGGATTGAAGAATGTGAAGCGCGACATGCTTTTTTTCCACCTGTGCGGGCTGAAGACGATCCTCTGCGCGCCGAGCACCGCTGACCTGCACGACAATCGCGAGCTGCCCGGCGGTGCACAGGAGCCGGAGGCTGAACGCCTGGCCCGGACCTTCGCACCGCTAGGCAGCCTGGATCTCTCTGATCGAGCCAATTGGAATCTGCGGCTGACGGCGGCGGAGACAGCGGCGGCCGATGCGGCGCTGGCACCACTGGACAGCCTGCCTTTCCTTGCGATCAACATCGGCGGCAAGGTGCTACCCAAGGATTGGGGTGACGACAACTGGACGGCGTTGCTCGCCGCGCTAGCGCCGTCTAAGGGACATATGGGCATGGCGGCCGTCGGCGCGACCGAGGATTCGGAGCGCTCCGTAGCCGTGCTGAAAACCTGGCCGGGGCCGACCGCCAACCTCTGCGGCAAACTCAGGCCTCGCGAGTCGGCGGCGGTGCTGGGCCGTGCGGAAGCCTTCATCGGGCACGACAGCGGCCCGCTGCACCTCGCGGCGGCAAGCGGCACGAGTACGGTCGGATTATTTGGCGACTATAACCGGCCGCGCAAATGGCACCCTTATGGTAGTGGCCACCGTCCGCTCCACGACATGCGCGGTGTGCGCGCCATCACAGTCGAGCAGGTGCGCGACGCGGTGCTGGGCCTGACCGGCGCCGTGGCGTGAGCGGCGGCCGTCCGGCCATCCTGCTGGATCGTGACGGCACCATCATCGTCGAGCGCGATTATCTAAGTGACCCTGCCAAGGTTGAACTGGAAGCGGGCGCCATCGAGGGACTTCAACTCCTGTCACAAGCGGGCTGGCCACTGGTGGTGCTGACCAACCAGTCCGGCATCGCGCGCGGATATTTCGACCGTGATGCGGCTGACGCCGTGAATGCGCGGGTCGCCGCGTTGCTCGCCGAACGCGGCGTGGCGATCGAAGGCTGGTATCTCTGCCCGCACGGGCCCGGGGAAGGTTGCGATTGCCGCAAGCCCATGCCGGGTATGGCGCTCCAGGCGGCGGCGGAGCTTGATCTCAATCTCGGGCGGAGTTGGATGATCGGTGACAAGAAATCGGATGTTCTGCTCGCCGATGCGGTCAGCGCAACAGGCCTGCTCGTGCTGACAGGCCATGCTGAGGCTGATGCGATCTGGGCGAGGTCATCTGGCCGGATTGTAGCGATGGACCTGCGCGAGGCTGCAGAGAGGATTTTTCTGGCGTGTGCCGGGCGCCAGACGGCCTAAGGGAGCAAGAATGCGTTTTCTTATCTCACGATTGCGCCGTGTCACGGCGACTGGGATGTATGACCCCCGCATCGATGGCTTGCGCTTCCTGGCGATCCTGCCGGTGCTGATCTTTCACGCGTCGCTGCGCGGCGACCGCATTCTCGCGGCCGGGAACGCAGTCATGCCGCATGACGCGGCGCTGATGACAGCCGTGCCACCGGGCGAGGTGGGAGTGTTGTTGTTCTTCTTCCTGAGCGGCTTCATCATCGCCTTCCCGTTTCTCCGCGCTAGCGCGACGGCACGGGCGATGCCGGCTTATGGGTCTTTCTATCTGCGCCGGCTGTTGCGCCTGGCACCAGCCTATGTACTGGTGCTCACCGTTTGTTATTTGGCACTTGCCATCACAGGCTATGCGCCCAAAGATGCGCCGAAGTTTAATGCGTCAGACACACCACTTTACCAGAGCTATCTAGCTAGCCTCATCTACAGCCACAACCTGATCTTCGGCGGGTCGTCGCGGATATTACCACCGCTGTGGACGCTTGAGATCGAAATCCAATTCTATCTGTTTGCGCCTCTGATTCTGACTGCCTATTCCATGGCGGAAGTCCGAATGCGGCGAATCGCGATGCTGATCGCGATCATAGTTGGTCTCTCTGTTGGCCATTGGCCATGGCTCAACGAGACACTGGGTCTACGACATACCTATTCGATCCTTGGCTATAGCCATTTCTTCTTAACTGGCATTCTGGTGAGCGATCTCGTCTTTGGGCGCGCCCTCGCGCACCGCGCTGTTGGTGACCTGCTATTTCTCGGCGGCTATGCTGTCCTGCTGTCGGCTGGCACGTGGAAGGTTCCGGTACCGACGATTGATTCCACTTTACGCGACGTCGTGCTGCTTACATCGATCGTGGCGATCTATTTTGGCGGCATGACAGGGCGCCTTGCGACGCGCTTCCTCGCCTGGACGCCGATTTCGATCATTGGCGGTGCATGCTATTCGATATATCTGACCCACCTGCCGGTCATCCAGGCCGGTTCGGAGGTGGCGAAGCGGCTCTATCACCCGCACGGGGTGCTCGGCGCCTGGGCGCTTGTATCGCCGACCGTGCCATTCGCGATCGCCACCGGCCTATTCTTCTACGCATTAGTTGAGCAGCCGACGATGAAGCCGGACTGGCCGGCTCGTCTGGTTCGCCGCTTCGTACCCGTCCGCCGGCTGGCGGACGGGGATCATAGCTCAAGCTCGGATGCCGAAAGCCCGCTCGGCTGACGTCATCAATTATCTGCGTTGGCTTGGAACTTTTGAGGCGTGGAACTGGAATCGCTCAGTAATCGACGAATGTTGATATGCGTTCCACGATCGGCGCCGTTGACCATGCGGAGCGAAGCGCGCGGCGCGGTCCCAATATTAGCTTCGCCGATATCTAGCATTCCGCCTTGGGCAACTATGGTGTCGAGGCCCTGGCCTGGCGGTCCGCCGTTCGGACCCCTGCTGAAAGTGGCGGCCATGTGGAGGCCCGCGTTCGACACTGGATTAACCCGGAACGTATCGATAACGACCCTGCCGGCATTTCTGTTCAGGAAGAGCGCGCGCTGGAGCGGAGCATCGATCAGCGCACGTTGGATGTGGATCGATGCACCGGCCTCGCACGCGACGTCAGCGTCGTTTGGTATCAGGCCGTTATTCCGCCCGATATAGGTTCCGATACTGATATTCTCCGCATATTTCAGGAAGATGCCGGCGCCAGTGGCGTTCTGGACTGTGACGGTTTCGAAGGCGATGTCGCTGGCGACCGAGCCGGCGTCGTCGCCTTGGATCTTCAATCCGGAATTCTGCGTGCCGAAGCGCCCGCGGATTCCGCCAATGCCGTCAAAGAGGACGGAGCCGCATTGCAGACTATGACAATTCGGTGCGAACTTAATCCCGCCACCGCAATTGGTCGCGGACAGGCTCTTGATCGTGCTGTTGCGCGCCCCGATCAAGAAAGGATTGCCAGGCTGATGGACCGTGCCGAGCGAACGAATGTTCGTTCCAGCCAGGATTCCGATCCTGCAATCGCTCAACTGCCAAGCAACATTGCCGCCGAGCGTTATTCCGTTTCCCACCGCCGAATCGACGGAAATGCGATCGATAGAGCACTCTTTGAGCGCGGCGAAACAGATAGCGTTCTCGCTCGATCTGACGATCTTTATGTCGGCGAAGCTCGCGCCCGCGCAACTGACGAAGATCGCTGTCATGCCCTGCGCCGCGCCCGCATCGATCACCAAGCCCGCGATGGAGATTTTGTCGGACCCGGACCCGTCGGACGTGCCGTTGCAGATTGCGATCGTTTGCCCAGTGGGGGCGATCGTTGCACCGCGAAAATCAATCGCTGCACCGTTCGGAACCTCGACGGCGAAGGCTGCCTGGTACGTGTTGCCACCGGGTGAGAGAAAGGCCTTCCTGCCACTGGCGGATACCTTATAGATCGCTCCGGGCCTGCCAAGCACTAGCCGACCCGATACCGCGCTGGCCCGGCAGGCCCGGTTGATCGCGGCCGTATCGTCCGATCTGCCGTCGCCGACCGCCCCAAACCCCTCCAGTGTGTCAGGGCTCGCAACGGGGGCGGCCTTTGCGGTCCAGACTGGTATGCTGACACCACCGGTTACAGCCGCAATCAATGAGCGTCGCGAAATCATAAATCCTCCGTCATCGAACATCGTCGAGCGGGCTGGACTACCTTTCGACCAAACCATTCCGCAGGCTTGGGGTTGCATTCCTGCGCGGTCGTCGCGCAAATGCTCCAGAATCTCCTCGGCGGGTCGATGAAAGCGTCAGCATGAACATGAGATAGCTCAGCCAGATCAGGAGGAGCAGCGCGAAAGAAGAAAGAACCAGATATTCGCGACAGAAATAGGCAAATCCGTTTCTCTGGAACCACAAGGCGTAATAAGAGCCCATGATAGCATAAGCGCCCCAGAAGCCGGTTCCCATATTTTTGAGCGACTGGATATGCAAGAACCGGAAGATCGCGGTCATCGCGATCGCGACTATCAGGACCATGATCGGCCCTCCCGCTGTATATGCCTCACCCCAGAAGTCGAAGCCCCAGCCCATGCCCTTTTTGGCCGTTCGGGCGTTCCATATATAGGCGAAGCGGACGTTGATAGGTTCATAAGTCGAATGGATCAGGAACTGGGGTACCATCATTTGCCACACGTCCAGATAATCCCCGAAGTGTGGCAGCGGAGCGATGGCGCCCTCGACCGAAGCACTGCCCGACCCGGTGAGACTTATGGTTTCGCCAGCCAGATATTCATCGCTCTCGTCCAGGAATTTGGAGATGCTCTGCTGGTCGAACGCCTGTGTGATCTTGATGTTCTCGACACGTAGGAATCCCAGGTAGCAGAATGCGCACCAAGTGAACGCCATTCCCCCGACCGCGACAAGGATCGCGGGTAAGCGACGGGCCCTAATGCGCGTCACGCCGATAAACAAAAGCGGGATGATGAAGTATTTCCGCTGGCCATGTACGACGAGGAGAAACAAGAATGACATGAGCGGCATAATCATCGCCAGCGAAAAGACGCGCTTGTTTCTAGATAGAGCCAATGCAAGAGACGATAGCGCCAACGGAACAGACAGCAGCAGTAGACCATATCCCGATTGCGACGTCTGCCGTAACATGAAGGTTTCGCTATAATCCACATCGCCGCCGAGAACGAAGCCGAAGCGGTAAAGATAGATTATTGATAGCATGATGCTGACGATCGCGCCGGCAGATGCGGCGAAGTTGATTCCAGCAACTCTGAATCCAGATCGCGCTTCCATGTTGGGCACCGCCACCGGGATGAACCGGAATGATATCCAGACTGCCAGGAAATAGGCCGTGATGGCGATATTGTGGAGGTTGAAGCCGCCTTCCACACCATAAGCCAAGGTCAGCGGCTGGGAGCTTGCGCTGCCGAAATGGGGGGTCAAGGAATACAGGACCATCACGATGCCTTCAGCGAGCACTAGGTCGTTCAGGCGGGTTCTGATCCGTAGATAGGTGACGCAGAAGCCGAGCAGGATGAGGGGCGGAATGATGCTCAGGCTGGGAAATCCCATGCCAATCAACGTCGCCACCAGGGAGGCTGGAAACAAGGTCAGCGCCAGAGACCGTATCATGGTATCAGACGTGCGAGGCTGCTCGAAATAAGTGGCAAGCGCTATCCGCTGCGCCGCGATGAGCTTGGTCTGCAAGATCAATCCTTTAGCGGTCGACGGTGCGTTAGCCATTTTTGGCATAGCGTTTGACCCTTGGTCCCGCAATGCCAATGCTCGTGCGTAGTCAAATCTGCTGTATCCGGGCGGAGAAATCCTGATATCACCCGCACACGGACCGTAGGTTGCAGAGGCAAGACGGGGAACGCATGAAGATTTTGCGCATCATTTCCAGTGCCGATCCCGTGCATGGCGGCCCCGTCGAGGGGGTTTTCCGGGTAGGGGCCGAGTTGGAGCGACTCGGTCATGTCCAAGAGTTGATGACTCTCGATGCGCCCGACGCGCCGTTCATTGCGACCGTCCAGGCTCGGGTGATCGCGATGGGGGCGTCGGACTCTGCTCTAGGCGGTCGTACCGCGGAAATGAAGCAGCCTCCGTTGTGGCAGCGTTTCGGCTACACGCCTCATGCGATTCCCTGGATCCGGGCGCATCGCGGCGACTACGATGCTGTCATCGTGTCTGGATTGTGGAATTATGCCACGGTTGCGGCGCGCTGGGGGCTAGTTGGTAGCGAGACGCCCTATGTTGTATTCACGCATGGCATGCTCGATCCCTGGTTCAAGGAGAGTTATCCGCTGAAGGCGGCGGCCAAGCAGGCCGTCTGGCTCGTGAACGAAGGACCGTTGCTCAACAATGCTCACCGGGTTTTATTCACAAGCGAAGAGGAAAAACTCCGCTCCCGCGGCGCTTTTAAGCCGTATCGCGTGCGCGAGGAAGTGGTGGCATACGGCACCGCCGACGTTGCCGTTGGGAATGAAGCGGACGAGGTTGCGGTCTTCCGAGCCACGCTTCCGTCGTTGGGCGATCGGCCATTTCTGCTGTATTTGAGCCGGATCCACGAGAAGAAGGGATGCGACCTGCTGGTCGAAGCCTTCGCCGACGTCGTCGCCCGCGAATCCGGTTTGGACCTTGTTATCGCCGGACCCGACCAGACTGGGCTGAAGGCGACGTTGCAGGCGCTGGCCGCGTCGCGCGGCATCGCCAATCGCATCCACTGGCCTGGAATGCTCAAGGGCACAGCGAAATGGGGAGCCTTCCGCGCCGCTGAAGCCTTCATCTTGCCCTCCCACCAGGAGAATTTTGGCATCGTGGTCGCCGAGGCAATGGCTTGCGGCCGGCCGGTCCTAGTCTCCGACAAGGTGAACATCTGGCGCGAAGTGGAAGCGGACGGAGCCGGCTTCGTGGAGCCGGACACATTGGCGGGAACGCGCGACCTGTTCGCCCGCTTCCTTTCGCTTGACGAAAACGAGCGGGCGGTGATGGGTGCGGCCGCACGCGCTTGCTTCCTGCGCTGCTTCGAAATCCGCAACGCCGCCCGGAATCTCGAGGCCGTACTCGAACAGGCGGTCGCCGGTGGCCGGCAGGCCGCTTGATTGGCAATTCGCTGGCGCGCGAAAGCTTGTTGCGGTGCGGCACAAGAGGCCTTATCCGGTTGCTTGGGCTGGGCCGATTTGCCGGGGTCGGGGATGGACATGACGAATGGCGCCGGGCTTGCCGCAGAGGAGGGCTTGCTCCTCGACAGCGTTCCGGCGTCGCTGTGCGACGTTACGGTTGTAATTCTTACATACAACGAGGCGATGCATGTCGCGCGCTCGATCGCCAGCGTGAAACCCTTTGCGCGGGATATACTGGTAGTCGACAGCTTTTCGATCGACGATACCGTGGCACTTGCGGAGGCCGCGGGTGCCCGCGTTCTTAAGAACAAGTTTGTCAATTATTCGAAGCAGTTTCAATGGGGCCTTGACCATGGTGGTATCGAGACCGAATGGGTGCTTCGCCTCGACGCCGACGAGATCATCGAGCCAGATCTCGCGGCGACCATTCAACGGTGCCTGCACGACCTGCCTACTGACATCGCGGGCGTGAATTTTAAGCGCAAGCATATCTTCCTCGGCCGCTGGGTGAAGCATGGCGGTCGCTATCCGCTGGTGCTGCTGCGGCTGTGGCGGACGAAACAGGGCCGAATCGAAGATCGCTGGATGGACGAGCATATCGTTGTATGGGGTGGTCGAACGATCGATTTCGAAGGTGGCTTCGCGGACCACAATCTCAATGATCTCACGTTCTTCACCGACAAGCACAACAAGTATGCCACTCGCGAGGCGATCGACGTGCTTTCCCAGAAATATGAACTGCTGCGGCAAGATCGGGCTCTCAACTCGCAATCGGCTTCGCGTCAAGCGCATCTGAAGCGTTGGTTCAAGGAAAAGATCTACAACCGCTTGCCGCTGTGGGTTGGACCGACAGGCTATTTCTTTTACCGAGTTTTTGTGCAGCGCGGTATCCTGGATGGGCAGACTGGCATGATCTATCATGTTCTGCAGGGCTTCTGGTATCGTTATCTAGTGAACGCTAAGATCCGAGAATATGAACTGGCAATGGCGGATTGCCGAACGGCCGAAGAGCGGCTCGCGCGTCTGACGCATTTGACCGGACATGATCTGGTATCCTCGCTAAACGGGGTGGACTGAGTGGCCATTCTCGATGCCCGGGAGAATAGCCCCTTTCATGGTGCGCCGACATTCTCGCTCGCCAACCGTGCGTTGCGTGGGGTGTGGGCGGTGACGTGGCTGCTGTTGGCCTCATGGACGCCGCCGCCGTTGCATCGCTGGCGCCGTTTCCTCTTGGTGCTGTTCGGCGCCAAGGTCGCTAAGAGCGCTCATATCTATGGTAGCGCCCGCATCTGGCTGCCGTCCAACGTCTCAATCGGCGCCGCGACCGCAATTGGGCCGCGCGCCATCCTCTATTCGATGGCCCCGATTTCGGTTGGAGACTTCGTGCAGATATCGCAGGGCGCGCATCTGTGCGCGGGCACCCATGATGTCGGAGACATCAATTTTCAACTGATCGCGCGCCCTATTCATGTCGCGGACCGAGCATGGATCGCTGCGGAGGCGTTCGTCGGGGCGGGCGTGACGGTGGGCGAGGGGGCGGTGCTGGGCGCCCGCGGTTGCACGATGCGCGATCTTGAATCTTGGACGATCTACGCAGGCAATCCGGCGCGGCTCGTGAAGGCGCGCGTCCTCCACAATGCCGGCGAAGGTGAAGCGGCTCAGGGGGCCGCGCGCGCGCAGGCCTAGCAGCACACCAGCCGATCGAAGGGGGCATCTTATGCACGTCGAAAATTACGGATGGGAGGCGGAAACGCCGGAATCCTCCAACTACATCAATCCAGCGATCTTGGCCGTTGCGCGTAAGGTCGGCGCCAAGACGGTGCTCGACGCAGGGTGTGGTAATGGCGAGCTGTGTGGCCTGCTGGCCAAGAATGGACTCGACGCAATGGGTGTGGATGCGGATAGCCTTGGTGTCGCCATCGCCAACCAGCGCTTCCCGGGTATTCGCTTCGAAACTGGGCTGTTCGGCAACCCGCCGCCGCGCACCGGGTTCGACCTAGTGGTCAGCACGGAGGTCGTCGAGCATCTCTATTCGCCGCATGAACTGCCGCGTTTTGCGTTCGACGCTCTGAGACCGGGGGGAACCTTTGCGATCAGCACCCCTTATCACGGCTATCTCAAGAACATGATGCTGTCGGTGACCGATCATTGGGATGCGCATCACACTGCCGGCTGGCACGGGGGCCATATCAAGTTCTGGAGCCGCAAGACGCTGTCTACTTTGCTTAACAAGGCTGGTTTCGAGGTGATCGACTTCGTTGGCGTTGGCCGGTTGCCCTATTTGTGGAAGAGCATGATTCTTGTAGCGCGCAAGCCGGACGGTTGAGGACAAAGCTCGTCGGTGCAGCGCGGCTTTTCCGCCGCGGCCCACACAGCTCCACAACTCCCGCCGCCGCCGGTAGATCAATGAAACATCCATGTCCGCTGCGCGGGCGACATCCGCTATGCTGGCGCCGGGTGCGACCGCCGCTTCCGCCAGCGCGAGCTTACCGTCGCCACTCCATCGCCGACGCCGCTGCGCAGCGGAAAATACGGTTACCTGAGCCTCACTAACCTCGTAGCCACCGTGCAAACTGCAAACCCCAGTGCTTGCACTGTGGCTAACTTCTCAGGCTATGACGCTCGCGGACATATGCATCTCCCAGGATGCGTACGGCTGAGGTGCTGAGATCGCCGCCGATAATGGTCGATGGGGAGATCAGAGAAGCAACCGACGTCGATCAGGCTGATTGGCGGTGATTACGCGGGCTCGTGGGCGGCGTGTTGGTCCAGGAACCAGCGATAGGTACCGGCCAGGCCCTTGGGCAGGTCGATCTGTGGCGCCCAGCCCATGGCCCTCAGCTTGTCACCGGACATAAGCTTGCGCTGCGTGCCGTCGGGTTTAGTGAGATCGTGGATAATCTCACCGGTGAAACCCACTACCGAACATACGAGTTGCGTCAGTTCGAGGATGGTTACGTCGCTGCCCGAGCCGACGTTAACGTGCTCATCACCCGAATAGCTCTTCATTAAAAACACACAGGCATCGGCGAGGTCGTCGACATGAAGGAATTCGCGGCGTGGCGTGCCCGTACCCCACATGATGATCGAGCTTGCGCCTGCGCGCTTCGCTTCGTGTGCTTTGCGTATCAGGGCGGGCATCACGTGGCTGGAACTCAGATCGAAATTGTCACCCGGGCCGTAGAGGTTCGTTGGCATAGCCGAGATGAAGTCGCGGCCATGCTGGCGGCGATAGGCCTGGCATAGCTTAATTCCGGCGATCTTGGCGATCGCATACCATTCGTTTGTCGGCTCGAGCGGTCCGGAGAGCAGGGCATTCTCGATAATCGGCTGTGGCGCCAACTTGGGATAGATGCACGACGAGCCGAGGAACAGAAGCTTTTCCACGTCGCTGCGGTGCGCAGCCTCTATGATATTCGCCTCGATAATTAGGTTATCATAAAGAAAATCAGCCGGGAAACTGTCATTGGCGAGAATGCCACCGACCTTGGCTGCCGCCAGGAACACGGCGTTCGGCCTGTGTTCGGCGAACCAGTCATGGACGGCAGCTTGATCCCTTAGGTCCAGCGCGTCCCGGCCGGCAGCGAGGATATTACACCTCTCCGACGCGAGCCGTCGGACGATTGCCGAACCGACCATCCCGCGATGGCCGGCGACGAAAACCGTTTTGCCCGCGAGGTCGAAGGGACGACCGATCATTTATGCGTCCTTAGCGATCGGAGCGTTCTGCATGATATCGAGATCCGCCATCACCATCTCGCGGGCGAGCTCGCGCACAGATGTGTCATGGCTCCAGCCGAGCTTCTGCTTGGCCTTGGTGGGATCGCCGATCAGCAGGTCGACCTCGGTCGGGCGGAAATAGCGCGGATCGACCTCAACCAAGCAACTGCCTGTCCTGCCGCAATAACCTTTCTCCGCGTCCCCTTCGCCTTCCCAGCGCAGCGCGATGCCAACATCTTCGAACGCCCATTCGACAAAGGTCCGGACCGGGGTCGTCTCGCCGGTGGCAAGCACATAATCGTCAGCCTTGTCCTGTTGCAGCATCAGCCACATACCGCGGACATATTCGCGGGCATGGCCCCAGTCGCGCTTTGCGTCGAGATTGCCGAGATACAATTTATCCTGCCGGCCGAGCTTGATGGCGGCGGCGGCGCGGGTGATCTTGCGGGTGACGAAAGTCTCGCCACGCAGCGGGCTCTCATGGTTAAATAGGATGCCGTTTGAGGCGTGCATACCATAGGCCTCGCGATAGTTTACCACAATCCAATAGCCATAAAGCTTGGCGACGCCGTAGGGCGATCGTGGATAAAAGGGCGTGGTCTCGCGCTGCGGCACCTCTTGGACGAGGCCGTACAGCTCCGAAGTGGAAGCCTGGTAGAAGCGCGTGGTCTTTTCCATGCCGAGGATGCGGATCGCCTCGAGCAGGCGCAGCGTGCCGATGGCATCGGCATTCGCAGTGTATTCGGGCGTTTCGAAGCTCACCGCGACATGACTTTGGGCGGCGAGATTGTAGATCTCCGTGGGCTGCGTCTGCTGAACCAGACGGATCAGGTTTGTCGAGTCCGTCAGGTCGCCATAATGAAGATGGAAACGCGCGCCGTCGGTGTGCGGATCCTGATAGATATCCTCGATGCGACCCGTGTTGAACGAGGAAGAGCGCCGCTTCACGCCATGGACCTCATAGCCCTTGGAAAGCAGGAGCTCGGAAAGATAGGCGCCGTCCTGTCCCGTGACTCCCGTGATCAGCGCAATCTTCCGATCTGACGTGTTCATAATATCTCCAGGCGAGAGGTCTGGTCGGTGTCGAACCAGCGTAGCTGATGCGCAGTGTTCCACCCCCTTGCGGGCGGTGTCGCTCTGCGCGAAGCCTCAACAGCCTCCTTATGATGAGGCCGCGTTTCTCATGCGTTGCGGTTCCAGGGCCATTTGCGTTTGGTTTGGTTTTCGGTGGCGCCGTAGGAGTAAGCGTAGGTGTAATTGTAGCCGTAGCCGTAGCCGTAGCCGATTTTGCGGG
>Ga0105239_10001244_pt1 | contig 34662 bp, 30 predicted proteins | sample KBSC44metaG_FD_92761 | JGI IMG/M metagenome (GOLD analysis project Ga0105239, IMG submission 92761) | Corn rhizosphere microbial communities from Kellogg Biological Station, Michigan, USA - KBS C4-4 metaG | ecosystem: Host-associated > Plants > Roots > Rhizosphere > Soil | place: Michigan, USA... | reverse complement strand
CGCCGTCGACATCGCGGATCAGGTCGAGCGCCATCCACTCTACAAAGAAATGGGTCTTGGCGCGCACGTTGCGCTGGTACAGCGTATGCAACAGCGCATGGCCGGTACGGTCGGCCGCGGCGCAGGCGCGCTGCACCGGCTTTTCGCCGTAGTTGGCGGTGTGGCCGCCGAACGGACGCTGGTAGATCGTGCCGTCCGGATTGCGGTCGAACGGCATGCCGAAGTGTTCGAGCTCGTAGACGACCTTCGACGCCTCGCGGCACATGAACTCGATCGCGTCCTGGTCGCCCAGCCAGTCCGACCCCTTGATCGTGTCGTAGAAGTGATAGTGCCAGTTGTCTTCGCTCATGTTGCCGAGCGAAGCGCCGATGCCGCCCTGCGCCGCGACGGTGTGCGAGCGGGTCGGGAAGACTTTCGACAGGACTGCGACATTCAGTCCGGCCAATGCCAATTGCAGAGAAGCGCGCATGCCGGAACCACCGGCACCGACGATCACGACATCGAAGCGGCGACGCGGCAGATTCGACTGCGGTGACGACAAACCCACGGGACCGGCAACCATCACAACCTCCAGAGAACTTGAATGGCCCAGCCGGCGCAGCCGACCAGCCAGACGATCGTGAACACCTGCAGCACGAGCTTGATGCCGACCGGCTTGACGTAATCCATCCATACGTCGCGCATGCCGACCCACACGTGGTACAGCAAGGCGACGATGACGACGAAGGTCAGCACCTTCATCCATTGATGCGCGAAGATGCCCGACCACTTGTCGTAGTTCATCTCGCCGGGCATCAGCACCTGCACGATCAGCACGATCGTGAAGAGCGCCATCAGCGAGGCGGTGACGCGCTGGCTGAGCCAGTCGCGCAGGCCGTAGTGCGCACCGACGACGATGCGCTTGGAGCCGAAGTTGTCAGATGCCATGATCAGTGCCCGCCCGGCCGCCCGAAGGGCACTGAGCGCCCACTCGGGGGGCAGCAAACGAAGTGAGCTTGGGGGTTGGTCATACCGACTCCTCAGAAGAACAGCTTGTAGCCGAGCGCCAGCGTCAGCACCGTGCTGATCACCAGCGTTGCGACGGCGGAGCTGTGGCCGAACGATTTGGTAACCGCGTGTGTCATGTCCATCCACAAGTGGCGCAGACCGGCGGTGAAGTGGAACAGATAGCCCCAGATCAGCGCCAGCACGACCAGCTTGAGGAACCAGGCAGGAATGAAACCGACGCCGGCCGCGAAGGCCGTGGTGAACATGCCGTAGGAGATTTCGGAAGTGACGCTGTTGTCGAACAGCCAGATCAGGAAGGGAAGCAGCAGGAACATCAGCACACCGCTGACGCGATGCAGGATCGAGACGATGCCGGCGGGTGGAAGCCGGTAGGCAACGATCTGGCTGACGTGGATGTTGCGGAACTCCGGGCGTTTTTGCTTGATGGCTTCAGTCATACCCATCTGGCCTCTTCAGTGCGATCGCGTGGTTGTTGTAACGGTCCCAAAAGGAGGATGAAACCGTGGTGAAACCGCAAGAGTTTATTGCAATGCAGCAGCAATTGCGGGAAAGCCCGAACTTGCACCCGACGCGGTCAACTGAGTGCATTTCGGTAGTGGTGATTGGCGGTGTGGTACAGGCCGCGGCGCAGTTCCACCGGCCGGTCTGCATAGGTGAACGAGATGCGCTCGACGCTGAGCAAGGGCGTCGCTTCCGGCACCCCGAGCCAGCGTGCCGAGCTCGCATCCGCGGCCACGGCGCGGATGCGCTCTTCGGCGCGGATCATGCGCACGCCGAACTCGCTTTCGAACAGCCCGTACATCGGGCCGCGGTAGTCGCTGAGGCGCTCGGCGGTGAGGCCCTTGAAGAGCGTCCCGGGCAGCCAGATGTCGTCGAGCACGATCGGCTGGTCGCCGCGCAGCAGCAGGCGGCGCACCTGCACCGCAGGCTCGCCGGCCTTGATCTCGAGCCAGCGCGCGATCTCGGCGCTGGCGCGCAGGCGGCGGCAATCGATGAAGCGGCGCTGCAGCCGCACCTCGCCGCCGCCCTCGTCGGGCGCCAGCCGCAGGAAGCGGTACTGGATGTGCTGCTCGGCGTGCGTCGCGACGTAGGTGCCCTTGCCCTGGCGCCGCACCAGCAGGTTGTCGGTCGCGAGTTCGTCGATCGCCTTGCGCACCGTGCCCTGGCTGACCTTGTAGCGCACCGCCAGCTCCATCTCGCTCGGGATGGCCTCGCCGGGGCGCCATTCGCCCCCTTGCAGGCTGCGCGTGATCAAGGCCTTGATCTGGCGATACAGCGGGCTGAACGCCGGGCCGCCCGCATCGCCGGCAGGCGGCTCGACAGGAGGCGTCAGGGTCACGGAAGGCGGCGGCATAGTCCGCGATTGTGCCGCACGCGGCCCGGTTGGTGTCCAGACTCACATCGAAGATGTCTTATATAAGATATCGAAACAATGACGCGGCACGGCATCGTGCTGGCATCTCGGCCGGATGCTCCTACACTTGGGGTTTTGGCCTGTGGCATCGGCACGAACCCGCGGCCTTTTGTCGCTGGCGCCGCTCGCGCCGATCTGCCTTTCTTCCCCGCCCTCTCATCACTTCGGAGCTTCCACCATGAGCAAGAAACCCGTCCGCGTGGCCGTCACCGGTGCCGCTGGCCAGATCGGCTATGCCCTGCTGTTTCGCATCGCCTCCGGCGAGATGCTGGGCAAGGATCAGCCGGTGATCCTGCAGCTGCTCGAGATCCCGGACGAGAAGGCGCAGAACGCGCTGAAGGGCGTGATCATGGAGCTCGACGACTGCGCCTTCCCGCTGCTCGCCGGCGTGATCCCGAGCGGCGATCCGGAGGTCGCCTTCAAGGATGCGGACTACGCACTGCTCGTCGGCGCCCGCCCGCGCGGCCCCGGCATGGAGCGCAAGGATCTGCTGAGCGCGAATGCGCAGATCTTCACCGCGCAAGGCAAGGCGCTGAACAAGGTCGCCTCGCGCAACGTCAAGGTGCTGGTCGTCGGCAACCCGGCCAACACCAATGCCTACATCGCGATGAAGTCCGCGCCCGATCTGCCGGCGAAGAACTTCACCGCGATGCTGCGCCTCGATCACAACCGCGCGCTGAGCCAGGTCGCCGCGAAGATCGGCAAGCCGGTCGAAGCGATCGAGAAGCTCACCGTCTGGGGCAACCACTCGCCGACGATGTATGCCGACTACCGCTTCGCGACGGTCGACGGCCAATCGGTCAAGGCGCTGGTCAACGACGACGCCTGGAACAAGGACACCTTCCTGCCCACCGTCGGCAAGCGCGGCGCGGCGATCATCGCGGCGCGCGGCCTGTCTTCCGCGGCCTCGGCCGCGAACGCGGCGATCGACCACATGCGCGACTGGGCCCTCGGCAGCAACGGCAAGTGGGTCACGATGGGCATCGCCAGCACCGGCGCCTACGGCATCCCGAAGGACGTGATCTTCGGCTACCCGGTGACCACCGAAAACGGCGAGTACAAGCTGGTCGAAGGCCTGGAGATCGATGCCTTCAGCCAGGAGCGCATCAACGTCACCTTGAACGAACTGCTGGAAGAGCAGGAAGGCGTCAAGCACCTGCTGTGATCGCCGGCTGACCGCAGCACCAAGCCGGCTCGCGATGGCCGGCTTTTTTCCTTCCTCGGAGGAGTCGATCATGGCCGACTGGAACCCGGAGCTGTACAAGCGTTTCGAAGATGAACGGACGCGGCCGGCACGCGAGCTCTTGGCGCGTGTCGAGCTGCAGCGGCCGGCGCGCATCGTCGACCTCGGCTGCGGCCCGGGCAACTCGACCGAGTTGCTGCTGCAGCGCTTCCCCGAAGCCGACGTGCTGGGCATCGACAACTCACCCGCGATGATCGCGAGCGCGAGCGAGCGGCTGCCGGGCTGTCGCTTCGAGCTGGGCGACATCGACACCTGGCAGCCCGCGACGCCGCCCGACCTGATCTATGCCAATGCCGCGCTGCAGTGGGCCGGCGATCACCCGCACCTGTTGCCGCGGCTTTTCGCCGCGCTGGCGCCGGGCGGCGTGCTGGCGGTGCAGATGCCCGACAACCGCGAAGAACCAACGCATCGGCTGATGCGCGACGTGGCCGCCGACGGGCCCTGGCGCGAGACCATCGGCGATGCCGCCGCGGTACGCACGAAGATCCTGCCGCTGGTCGACTACTACGACCTGCTGGCCGCCGAGGCCGACGAAGTCGACGCCTGGCGCACGGTCTATCACCACCGCATGAGCGACGCCGCGGCGATCGTCGAATGGGTGCGCGCCACCGGCCTGAAACCCTTCGTCGACCCGCTGTCGCCGGAGCGGCGCAGCGCCTTCCTGGCCGAGTACGAAAGCCGCATCGCCGCGGCCTATCCGCCGCGCAGCGATGGCCGCCTGCTGCTGGCTTTTCCGCGCCTCTTCTTCGTGGCGCGGCGAAAGCCTTGAACCCGACATACAGCCGAGGCAGCCATGAGCGAATCCACCTGCGTCCACCCGCGCGAAGCCCTGTTCGGCGCCGATGACGCGACCCCTGACCTGCCCGTCTGCGACCACTACGCCGGCGTCGAGGTCCGCATGAAAAAGAGCCTCGAGCTGCAGGCCGAGATGGGCCCGGTGTTCGACGTCACGCTCGATTGCGAAGACGGCGCCCCGGTCGGCGGCGAGATCGAACATGCGCACCTCGTCGCCGAGCTGGCGGCCTCGGCGCTGAACCGATACGGCCGCGTCGGCGCACGGCTGCCGGCACTCGACCACGAACGGTTCGAAGAGGTGCTGGACATCCTCGTCGCCGACGCCGGCGAACGCCTCGCCTACCTGATGGTGCCCAAGCCGCGCGACGCGGCCGAGCTCGGCCGCGCGGTCGACGCGATCGATGCGGCGATGAGCCGCCACGTGCCGCAACGGCTGATCCCGGTGCACACCTTGATCGAGACGCACGGCGCGCTGCGCGATGCGATGGCGATCGCGGCGAACCCGCGCATCGAGTCGCTCTCGTTCGGGCTGATGGACTTCGTCTCGGCGCACCGCGGCGCGATCCCGGCCTCGGCGATGTCCGCGGCCGGCCAGTTCGAACACCCGCTGGTGCTGCGCGCCAAGCTCGAGATTGCCGCGGCCTGCCATGCCCACGCCAAGGTTCCGTCACATTGCGTCGTCACCGAATTCAAGGATCTCGACGCGCTGCGCGCCGCGGCCCGCCGCGCGGCAGATGCCTTCGGCTACACCCGCATGTGGAGCATCCATCCGGCACAGATCCGCGCGATCGTCGAAGCCTTCGCGCCGCCCGCCGCCGAGATCGACCTGGCGGGCGAGATCCTGCTGCTCGCGCAGGCGGCCGGCTGGGCGCCGATCCGGCACCGCGATACCTTGCACGACCGCGCCAGCTACCGCTATTTCTGGCACGTGCTGGCCCGCGCCCACCGCACCGGGCAGGCGATCGACGAGAGCCTGCGAAGCCGCTTCTTTTCCACGCCGCCGGAGGCCTGAAACCGTCACCCGCGACGGCGTGCTGCCTCGATAATCCGCGGTTCCTTTCCCGACCCCGAGACCTGATGAAACTCCCGTCCTCCCTGCTTCGCCCCGCCCTGCTCAGCCTGCTGGTCGCCAGCCTCGCGACCTTGCCGGCGATCTCCGCCGCCCAGGATCCGGCCGCGCCGTCGGCGAAGAAGAAGCCCGCCGCCAAGGCCCCGCCGAAGCGCGCCAAGGCCGCGCCCCCGGCACCGGTCGAATACGTGCCCGAAACCGCCTCCGCCGAGCAGATCGATGCCGCCAAGCGCGTCTATTACGGCCCCTACGGCTGCGAATTCAAGCAGACGATCGAGATCACCGAGAACGCCAAGTACCCGGCCTATGTCGACGTGCAGTTCGGCAAGCTCAAGTACACGATGAAGCCGGTGCTGTCGTCGACCGGCGCGCTGCGCCTCGAAGACATCAAGGGCGAGACGCTGATGGTGCAGATCGCGATGAAGTCGATGATGCTGAACGTGCAGAGCGGACACCGCATGGTCGACGACTGCATCAATCCGCAGCAGCGTGCGGCGATCGATGCCGCCGCCGCCGCCAGGATCGCCGCGCAGCAGCAGGCCACCGGCGACGCCGTGGCTGCGGAAGCCAATGCCGAAGCCGCCGCATCGGCCGCGGCAGCGAAGAAGTAGTCAACGCCCCGTCAGTCTCCTTGAGTATGTGTCGATCGGTATGTATAATTCTCGCATACCGACCTCAGGAGCTCTGCGATGGAAGCGATCGTTGCCGAACGTGGGCAGATCACGCTGCCCAAAGCGGTGCGCGATGCACTGGGCTTGACCAAGGGCAGCGTGCTGCAGGTCGAACTCGACGGCGGCCGCATCATCCTGCGCAAGGACGTGAGCGCCGCGTTGCGCAAGGCGCGCGGCGCCTTCAAGCTGGTCGACGGGCTGACCCGCACCGATGACGCGATGCGCGCCATCCGCGGCCGCGCCCCGGGCGAGACCAGCGAAGACTGAAGCGGCGGGCCGTCATGATCGCGCTCGATTCCTCGGTGCTGATCGACGTGCTGATCGCCGATCCGGATTACGCCGACGCCTCTGAAACCGCGATCGCCGACGCGCTCGCCGCGAGCGACGTGGTGGTCTGCGATGCCGTCGTCGCCGAGGTGCAGGCGATGCTCGACACCTCGGTCAACCTGATGGACACGCTGGAGACGCTGGGCATCCGCTACCAGCCCGGCACCGAGCAGGCGGCGATGCGCGCCGGCCACATGAACAAGCGATTTCGCGCCCGCGGCGGGCGGCGCGAGCGCGTCGTCGCCGATTTCCTCATCGGGGCACACGCCATGCTTCAGTGCACCGCGCTGATCACTCGCGACGCCGCCTTTTTCCACGACTACTTCAAGGGACTGAAGATCATCGATCCGTCGGCGAGCTGATGCCCGAACGCCCTGCCCCTCACTTCCCGGAGAACACCACCATGCTGCAAGCCTATCGCCAACACGTTGCCGAGCGCGCCGCGCTCGGCATCCCGCCGCTGCCGCTGTCGGCCCAGCAGACGGCCGAGCTGATCGAGCTGCTGAAGGCACCGCCGGCGGGCGAGGAGGCGACCCTGGTCGAGCTGATCACGCACCGCGTGCCGGCCGGCGTGGACGACGCGGCAAGGGTCAAGGCGAGCTACCTCGCCGCGGTCGCGCACGGCACCGAGAAATCTCCGCTGATCTCGCGCGTGCGCGCCACCGAGCTGCTCGGCACGATGCTCGGCGGCTACAACATCAGCCCGCTGATCGACCTGCTGGACGATGCCGATGTCGCCGCCGCCGCGGCCCAGGCGCTGAAGACCACGCTGCTGATGTTCGACCAGTTCCACGACGTGAAGGACAAGGCCGACAAGGGCAACGCCAACGCCAAGTCGGTGCTGCAGAGCTGGGCGGACGCCGAGTGGTTCACCTCGCGCCCCGAGGTGCCCGAGAGCATCACCGTCAGCATCCTGAAGGTCATCGGCGAAACCAACACCGACGACCTCTCGCCCGCGCCGGACGCCTGGAGCCGTCCCGACATCCCGCTGCACGCCCTCGCGATGCTGAAGAACACGCGCCCCGGCATCACGCCGGAAGAAGACGGCAAGCGCGGCCCGGTCAAGTTCATCGAGGAGCTGCGCGCCAAGGGGCACCTCGTGGCGTACGTCGGCGACGTGGTCGGCACCGGCTCGAGCCGCAAGTCGGCCACCAACTCGGTGCTGTGGTTCACCGGCGAGGACATCCCCTACGTGCCGAACAAGCGCTTCGGCGGCGTCTGCCTCGGCAGCAAGATCGCGCCGATCTTCTACAACACGATGGAAGACGCCGGCGCGCTGCCGATCGAGCTCGACGTGAGCCAGATGGGCATGGGCGACGTGGTCGAGCTGCGCCCCTACGAAGGCAAGGCGCTGAAGGACGGCAAGCTCATCGCCGAGTTCAAGGTGAAGAGCGAGGTGCTGTTCGACGAGGTGCGTGCCGGCGGCCGCATCCCGCTGATCATCGGCCGGGGCCTGACCGCGAAGGCGCGCGAGGCGCTCGGCCTGCCGGTCTCGACCCTCTTCCGCCTGCCGCAGAACCCGGCCGATACGGGCAAGGGCTATTCGCTCGCGCAGAAGATGGTCGGCAAGGCCTGCGGCCTGCCCGAGGTGAATGGGCAGCAACGAGGCGTGCGCCCGGGCACCTACTGCGAACCACGCATGACCTCGGTCGGCAGCCAGGACACCACCGGGCCGATGACGCGCGACGAGCTGAAGGACCTGGCCTGCCTCGGCTTTTCCGCCGACCTGGTGATGCAGAGCTTCTGCCACACCGCGGCCTACCCGAAGCCGGTCGACGTGAAGATGCATCACGAGCTGCCCGACTTCATCGCACACCGCGGCGGCATCTCGCTGCGCCCGGGCGACGGCGTGATCCACAGCTGGCTGAACAGGCTGCTGCTGCCCGATACCGTCGGCACCGGCGGCGACAGCCACACGCGCTTCCCGATAGGGATCAGCTTCCCGGCCGGCTCGGGCCTGGTCGCCTTCGCTGCTGCCACCGGCGTGATGCCGCTGGACATGCCGGAGAGCGTGCTGGTGCGCTTCAAGGGCGAGAAGATGATGCCCGGCGTGACCCTGCGCGACCTGGTCAACGCGATCCCGCTGTACGCGATCAAGGCCGGGCTGCTGACCGTCGAGAAGAAGGGCAAGAAGAACATCTTCTCGGGCCGCATCCTCGAGATCGAAGGCCTGCCTAACCTGAAGGTCGAACAGGCCTTCGAGCTGAGCGACGCCTCGGCCGAGCGCAGCGCCGCGGGCTGCACGGTGCACCTGAACAAGGAGCCGATCATCGAATACGTCAACAGCAACATCACGCTGATGAAGTGGATGATCGCGGAAGGCTATGCCGATGCGCGCACCTTGCAGCGCCGCATCGCCGCGCAGGAAGCCTGGCTGGCCAAGCCCGAGCTGCTGAAGGGCGATGCCGATGCCGAATACGCCGCGGTGATCGAGATCGACCTGGCCGATATCCACGAGCCGATCGTCGCCTGCCCGAACGACCCGGACGACGTGAAGACGCTGTCCGAGGTGTCGGGCTCGGTGATCGACGAGGTCTTCATCGGCAGCTGCATGACCAACATCGGCCACTTCCGCGCCGCGAGCAAGCTGCTCGAAGGCAGGCGCGACATCCCGGTCAAGCTGTGGGTCGCGCCGCCGACGAAGATGGATGCCAAGCAGCTGACCGAGGAAGGCCATTACGGCGTGCTCGGCACCGCCGGCGCGCGCATGGAGATGCCGGGCTGCAGCCTGTGCATGGGCAACCAGGCGCAGGTCAAGGAAGGCGCGACGGTGTTCTCGACCAGCACGCGCAACTTCCCGAACCGCCTGGGCAAGAACTCGAACGTCTACCTCGGCTCGGCCGAGCTGGCGGCGATCTGCTCCAGGCTCGGCAAGATCCCGACGAAGGAGGAGTACATGGCCGGCATGGGCGTGATCGACAAGTCGTCGGACACGATCTACCAGTACCTGAACTTCGACAGGCTCAAGGACTTCAGCGACAAGGCGGAGAGCGTGACGGCCTGATCTCGACCGGTTCGCTGATCGCGATCCAAGGCCCGCCTCGTGCGGGCCTTTTTTCATGCGGCGTACAATTCATACTTACGGATTCATACCTCGGAGGTACGTCATGGATGTCCTGGAAGTCACCGTGGCGGAGCGTGGCCAGATCGTCATCCCGAAACAAGCGCGCGACGCGATGGGCATCAAGCCTGGAACGCGGCTGGAAATGCGCCTGGTCGATGGCACGCTGGTCATCGCCAAGCAGGTGCGGCTGAACCTGGACAAGTGGATCGGCAGCGCACAGGACGACGGCCTGACGACCGAGGAGGCGCTGCAGGAACTGCGGGGCCGGCCAGTGCCATGGACTGGCTCCGCCGAAGACAAGCAACTGCTCGCCTCGCCGCACGCCGAGGCAGTGGCGGTCCTTGCGAAACGCCAGACCGCGCCGCGCGCAAACCGGAAGAAGACTGCACGATGATCGTTGCCGTCGATTCGAGCGTGCTGTTCGACATCGTCAAGGGCGCACCGGGTGCCAAGGCGGCTCAGTCCGCGCTCGAGAATGTGCTGGCCCAGGGCAGCCTGTGCGCCTGCGAAGTGGTGCTGGCAGAGCTCGGCCGCTATTTCGCCCGGGCCTCGGACGTGGCTGGATTTCTCGCCGACTGCCACATCGACTACGCCGCGATGACGCAGGAGGCCGCACTGAAGGCCGCGGCGATCATGCGCCAGTACAGCAGCAACAAGGGGCCGCGACTTCGCGTGACAGCCGACTTCCTGATCGGCGCGCATGCCCGCAGCCAGTGCGACGGGCTGCTGACTGCCGATGCGGGCTTCTATCGCGACTATTTCAAGGGCCTGAAGGTGATCGAGCCGTAACCCGCGCTCAATCCCGCTCCGGCGCAATCTCGGTCGCGTAGTCGACCAGCGCGCCGAGGATCTCCTGCCCGCGCTCGTCCTCCACCGATTCGCTCAGCGCGTCGACCCGCTCGAAGAAGGCCTCGAGCGTCTGGCTGCCGCCCGCGCCTTCATGCAGACGGTGCACGCGGTGCTGCTCCCACTGCAGCTGCTCGGCTTCGGTCAGGCCCGACGGGAAGTTGCGCGCGCGGTAGCGGAAGAACAGCTCGTCGAGCCGCGTATCGCTGAATCCCGGGCGCTTCGCCGCAAGCTGCGCCGGGCTCAGCGTCAGCAGGCGCTGCAGCGTGCGCCGGTCCTCGTTGCCGACGAAGCCGCCGTACAGGTCCTCGTCGACGTCTGCCGCGCCCTCGCGCGCCGGCCGCTCGAACACCGCCGCCCACAGTCCGGCGAGGCTCGCACCGCGCGCCGCCAGCAGATCCGCATGGCGCAGGCCCTGGTCGACGTCGATCTGCCATCTGGCCGCGGCCTCCGCGCTCAAGGTCTTCAGCGACGCAATCACGATCGGCGACTTGTTGATGTGGATGGTCTTGATCGGTAGCCGGGCGACACCCTCGGGCAGCTCCTCGGGCTTCGTGAACATGCGCAGCCGCAGGGCTTCGGCATCGAGCGTGAACAGCTCGGCCGGGTCCTGCGCCAGGTCCCAGACGATGACCTCGTTCTTGTTCACCGGATGCTGCGCCAGCGGCCAGACCAGCGCGATGCCGCCGCGCTCGACGCCGTACATGCCCGAGACGTGCAGGAACGGGCGCTGACTTCCCATCTCCTTCAGCACATCCTGCTTCTTGCGCAGGCGCAGGCAGAACTCCCACAGCCGCGGCTGGCGCGTCTTCACCAGCCTGGCCATCGCGATCGTCGCGCGCACGTCCGACAAGGCGTCGTGCGCGGCCTCGTGCAGCAGCCCGTTCGCGGCGCTCAGGTGCTCCAGCTTGAACGAGGGCCGGCCGTCCTCGTGCTTCGGCCAGACGATGCCCTCCGGCCGCAGCGCCCAGGTGCAGCGGACCACGTCCAGCAGGTCCCAGCGGCCGCAGTCGTCCTGCCACTCGCGGGCGTACGGATCGATCAGGTTGCGCCAGAAGAGGAAGCGCGTCACCTCGTCGTCGAAGCGGATCGAGTTGTAGCCCACGCCCACCGTGCCCGGCCGCGCGAGCTGCTGGTGGATCGCGCCGGCAAACGCATGCTCGGCGATGCCGCGCTCGAGGCACAGCTGCGGCGTGATGCCGGTGAGCAGGCAGGCCTCGGGCTCGGGCAGGTAGTCAGGCGCCGGCTGGCAGTACAGCATCAGCGGCGCATCGATCTCGTTCAGCTCGGCATCGGTGCGAATGCCGGCGAACTGCGATGGCCGATCGCGGCGCGGCACGCGGCCGAAGGTCTCGTAGTCGTGCCAGAAGAAGCTGAAGTCGGTCATGCGGCGCAGGCGCTCGGCCAGAGGTATAAAAGCCGCCCGATTTGACCATCGACGGCCGCGCGGTCATCCGTCACGCCGCGGTTGCAGATGCCGCCCACTCGCGCACAATCATCGCCTTCATTCTGGAGCACCCATGGCCACCTCGAAAAAGACCGTCGCGACCCCGAAGCACGCCTTCCCGAAGACGCTGAAGACCTTCAAGACAGCTTCCGGCAAGGAGGGCTCGTTCTACTCGCTGCCCCAGCTCGCCAAGCAGTTCCCGAACGTCAGCCGGCTGCCGATCTCGATCCGCATCGTGCTGGAATCGGTGCTGCGCAACTGCGACGGCCAGAAAGTCACCGCCGAGCACGTCGAGCAGCTCGCGAACTGGAAGCCCACCGCCGAGCGTACCGAGGAGATCCCCTTCGTCGTGGCCCGCGTGGTGCTGCAGGATTTCACCGGCGTGCCGCTGCTCGCCGACCTGGCCGCGATGCGCAACGTCGCCGAGAGCATGGGCAAGAACCCGAAGTCGATCGAGCCGCTGGTGCCAGTCGATCTGGTCGTCGACCACTCGATCATGATCGATTACTTCGGCCAGAAGAACGCGCTCGACCTGAACATGAAGCTGGAGTTCAGCCGCAACCAGGAGCGCTACCAGTTCATGAAATGGGGCATGGACGCCTTCGACACCTTCGGCGTCGTGCCCCCGGGCTTCGGCATCGTGCACCAGGTGAACCTCGAATACCTGGCGCGCGGGGTGCACAAGACCAAGGGTGGCGTCTACTACCCGGACAGCCTGGTCGGCACCGACAGCCACACCACGATGATCAACGGCATCGGCGTCGTCGCCTGGGGCGTCGGCGGCATCGAGGCCGAGGCCGGCATGCTCGGCCAGCCGGTCTACTTCCTGACGCCGGACGTGGTCGGCTTCGAGCTGACCGGCGCGCTGCGCGAAGGCGTCACCGCGACCGACCTGGTACTCACCGTCACCGAGATCCTGCGCAAGCAGAAGGTGGTCGGCAAGTTCGTCGAGTTCTTCGGCGAGGGCACGCGCACGCTCTCGCTGCCCGACCGCGCGACCATCGGCAACATGGCGCCCGAATACGGCGCGACGATGGGCTTCTTCCCGGTCGACGAAAAGACGATCGACTACTTCGTCGGCACCGGCCGCACCAAGGCCGAGATCGAGGCCTTCGAAGCCTACTTCCGTGCGCAGAAGATGTTCGGCGTGCCGCTCGCCGGCGAGATCGACTACTCCAGCGTGGTCAAGCTCGACCTGTCGACCGTGACGCCCAGCCTCGCCGGCCCGAAGCGCCCGCAGGACCGCATCGAACTCGGCAACGTGAAGACGCAGTTCGGCTCGCTGTTCAGCAAGCCGCCGGCCGAGAACGGCTTCAACCAGCCGGCCGAGAAGCTCGACCAGGTCTTCACCACCAGCGACGGCCTCGCGATCCGCAACGGCGACGTGCTGATCGCGGCGATCACCTCCTGCACCAACACCTCCAACCCGAGCGTGCTGCTGGCCGCGGGCCTGCTGGCGAAGAAGGCGGTCGAAGCCGGGTTGAAGGTCAAGAAACATGTCAAGACTTCGCTCGCGCCGGGCTCGCGCATCGTCACCGAATACCTCGACAAGGCCGGGCTGCTGCCCTACCTCGACAAACTGGGCTTCACGCTCGCCGCCTACGGCTGCACCACCTGCATCGGCAACGCCGGGGATCTGACGCCCGAGCTGAACGAGGTCATCCTGAAGAACGACCTGGTGTGTGCCGCGGTGCTCTCGGGCAACCGCAACTTCGAGGCGCGCATCCACCCGAACCTGAAGGCGAACTTCCTGGCCTCGCCGCCGCTGGTCGTGGCCTATGCGATCGCCGGCAACGTCGGCGTCGACCTGATGACCCAGCCGGTCGGCAAGGGCAAGGGCGGCAAGGAGATCTTCCTGGGCGACATCTGGCCGAGCAGCGACGAGATCTACAAGCTGATGAAGTACGCGATGAACGGCAAGGCGTTCAAGCAGAACTACGACAAGGTCAAGACCGAGCCGGGCAAGCTGTGGGAGAAGATCAAGGGCGTGAAGGGCAACGTCTATTCCTGGCCGCAGAGCACCTACATCGCCGAGCCGCCGTTCTTCAAGGGCTTCACGATGGTGCCGGCCGCCGCCGCTTCGGGCGTGGGCGGCGCCAGGGTGATGGGCCTCTTCGGCGACTCGATCACCACCGACCACATCTCCCCCGCCGGCTCCTTCAAGGACACCTCGCCGGCCGGCAAGTACCTGCTGGAACACGGCGTGCAGAAGGCCGACTTCAACAGCTACGGCTCGCGCCGCGGCAACCACGACGTGATGATGCGCGGCACCTTCGCCAACGTGCGCATCAAGAACCTGATGCTGCCGCCCAAGGAGGACGGCTCGCGCGAGGAAGGCGGCTACACGCTCTACCAGCTCGACGGCGATGAGAAGGGCCAGAAGATGGCGATCTACGACGCGGCGATGAAGTACATCGCGGCCGGCGTGCCGACCGTGATCTTCGCCGGCGAGGAATACGGGACGGGCTCGTCGCGCGACTGGGCGGCCAAGGGCACGCAGCTGCTCGGCATCAAGGCGGTGGTCGCGAAGAGCTTCGAGCGCATCCATCGCAGCAACCTGATCGGCATGGGCGTGCTGCCGCTGCAGTTCAAGCCCGGCACGAGCTGGGAGACGCTGGGGCTGAAGGGCGACGAGACGGTGGACGTGAAGCTCGGCGCCGAGGTGAAACCGCTGACCGATGCGTCGCTGACGATCACCGGCGCCGACGGATCGGTCAAGGAGGTGCCGGTGACCCTGCGCATCGATACCGCGATCGAGGTGGACTACTACCACCATGGCGGGATCCTGCCGTTCGTGCTGAGGCAGCTGCTGGCGGCCTGAGGGCTGACCGATGAGTCCCGGGACCGTATTCATCTCATACAGTTCCCGGGACCGGAAGGAAGCCTTCGAGCTGAAGCAACTGCTCGAAGGCCATGGCATCAAGGTCTGGCTGGACTTCTTCGACATCCAGACCACGGCCGAACTCCGCGGTCAGTTGGCCGCTCGAGTCCGGCAGGCCGGACTGTTCTGCCTTCTGCTGTCGCCGAGCGCCGTGGAGTCGCGTTGGGTGACCGAGGAAATCGCCACGGCGTTGGCAGCGGCCGACGAAGGGCTGCGCATTCTGCCGATCATTCTTCGACCCTGCCGCATTCCGGTGCAGCTGGAAAACATCGTCGGCTTCGACGCGTCCGAAGGCCTGGAGCATGAAGCGGTGCGGCTTCGGTTGCTGCGTGCCGTCAGCGGCGAAGCCGCGGTGGAACAGGCTGTCCTGCTCGATGCCGCCACCCGGCTGCTGCTGGCCAACAAGGCGCTGGTGCTGCGAGCCGAGGCCGAGCTGCCCGCGGTGGCCGAGCAGATCGCGCTCGTCGCCGGCCAGCCGATCCGCAGCATTGCCCTGGAGATACGTCCGGAGACTCTCCCCGAAGACCCGAACGTCATTCTCGAATTGCAGCTGCAGCTGGATACCCTGTTCCACGGCGTGATGTCGTTCTACATCGCACGTTACCGGGAAGGCCGGACCTGGCCGGCGGAGTTCCACTTCCAGGAGCCTCCCTTCACCGCGTTCTTTCTCGATGAACGGCCGCGGCTCGACGTTCAGTTCAAGTGGTTCGATCGGGTGATTCCGCTGGGTGTCCAGATCGACGGGACCGATCTGAAAAGCCTTCCGGCGACCTTCCGTCTCGAATTCGACGGAATGCAATTCAAGCCCGTGGGCGAGATGAATCTGCCGCAGACCTTCGAGATACCCAGCCTCGACACGCTGGCGCACGAGAACAGTGCGTTCAGGCTGATCGCGCACGACACCGGCACGAAGCAAGCGCACGAAATCTCGTTCGAGACGGACATCGACATCTCTCTGATGGCCAATCCAGGCAAGGACGAGGTGTGCCTCTACGCCAGCCGCAGCACGCCGGAACAGCGAGCCGTGCTGCGCGGCGAATATCTCGGCCAGGTCGCCCACGCGATTCGCAGAACGGTCTTGCTGCAGCGCTACAGGGGCGGCCGATCCGGCGGGGATCGGCGGCCGGAGATCGTGGCAGCCCTGGACAAACGAGAATTCGAGTCGGAAGAGCAGCGCCGCCTCGCCGCGCGATTCCGCTACAGCGAGGCCGTACTGGCCCGGTTCAGAACCCTTCACCGGGACGCCTACCGGAAGTTCCAGGAGGCCGCGGAGCTGCTGCAGCCGCTGGTGTTCGAGAAGCCCGCCAGTCTCGAGGACGCCACGTTGATCTACCTGGCATGCCGCGCCCTGGTGGAGATCTGGTTGCGGCAGGAGAGCTACAAGGAAGCCGGGCAGCTGGCGGAGACGCTCGCCAGAGTCGCCGGGACCATCAAGGAATCCGACGCGGACAACCCGGACTTTCAGCGCATGTGGTCGCAGGCCATGTTCGTCAACGCCGACCTGCATGCCAGGCTCGGCGACAAGCCCAGCGCGGCCTCGGAGCTGCACGAAAGCCTCGAAACGTTGCGCAGGCTCCATGACCAGCTTCCGAGCGCGGACCGGCGCGCCGAGTATCTGCAGGCGTTGACACATTCGATCCGGAGCGCGGGCGAGTGGGCCATCGAAGACGCTGTGCCGATCGTGCGATGGAAGGCCGAGCTGGCCACCATGGTCGGCGACGTTGCGGCCGAGAGACTCGTTCGCCCTCGATCACCGGACGAACTCCCGCGCTGGCTCGAAGAGAGCGATCCCGCGGGATGGCCGACGGCGCCTCTCGAAAGCGCCACCCTGCGCTACTCGCTGAGACTGCCGGCACACTGGCATGCAGAGGCCGAGGTGCGCGGCACATCGCGGGAGGTGGAGCATCTCTATCACGGCAAATCCGATTCGGAATGGCTGTACGTCAGCTTCATGGACAAGGCCGAAGACACGTCCGACATGACCCTGTGGGTCGAGACCTTCATCAGGATCTGCGGGTTCCCGGTGCTGACCAAGATCAGCCCGCCGCCGAAGCTCGGCCGATGGACGTATCTTGGAAAATTGGCGGGCTTGAAGAAGAAGCTGGACGTGGACGAAGCGCATGCCTACACAGGGCTCGCAGAGTACTCGGAAGGCGAGCTGCGGCTGCTGGGGCGCATGTACATCGTGATGGCGCGGCGCAAGCGCTTCGCCTGGAAGCTGGCGCTCTCGTTCAGCACCGCGTGTTTCGATGGCGTGCCGGAAGACATGGTCTCCTCTCAAGACCACGTCCGGGCGGGTGCCGTCCTCGGCACGCTGCGGCTCGGCTGATCGGCATCGGCATCGGCATCGGCAAGGCATAGTACGGCTCTCCACCCCACTCGCCGCCGCCGCACCATGTTCCCTTCGGACGTCCTTCTGGCCTATGTCGCGGCCTGCCTGCTGGTCGTGATCGCGCCCGGCCCCGACAACATCCTGGCGATCAGCCGCGGCCTCAGCCAGGGGCGAGCGGCCGCGGCCTTGTCTTCGATCGGCGCCGGCCTGGGCATCATGGTGCACACGCTCGCCGCGACGCTCGGCCTCTCGCTGGTGATCCAGGCGTCACCGGTCGCGTTCTGGGCGGTCAAGGCGGTCGGCGCGCTGTACCTGCTCTGGCTCGGCTGGAAGGCGCTGGCGTCGCGGGACCTGATCTCGTTCGCGCCGGGCGCGCGCCAGTCGCTGGGCAAGGTCTTTCTCACCGGCCTGCTCTCCAACGTGCTGAATCCGAAGCCGGGCCTCTTCGTGCTGGCCTTCCTGCCGCAGTTCGTCAACGCGAGCCGCGGCCCGGTGGCGATGCAGATGCTGGTCTACGGCGCGATCTTCGCGGTGCTGACGGCGGTGATCTTCACCGTGCTGGGCAGCTTCGCATCGAAGCTCTCCGCCTGGCTGAAACGGCATCCGCGCTTCGGCACCGGCTTGGACGTCGGCGCGGGCTTGACGTTCATCGTGTCGGGGCTGTCGATCCTGACGCTGCAGCGGCGCGCCTGAAGGCTGGATCACCGCGTCCGCCCCCGGCAAGCTCTTCAAGACACGCTGGCCGCGGCCGGGGCTATCGGGCCCCCGCGGGCTTGGGCACACTGGCTGCCCATGGAACCGTTCAGGAACCTGCTCAACGCCGCGTTGATCGAGGCCGCGGCCCGGCACCTGCGCCGCGTCTGGCCCGGCTTCGACGCCGCGTCGTTCGAACGCCTCGCGCTCGACGGGCTGGGCAGCCTCGAGATGAAAGCCCGCGCGATGCAGATCGCCGCGGCGCTCGAAGCCACCCTGCCCGAGGACTTCGGCCGCGCCGCCGAGGTGCTCGAAGCCAGCCTCGGCCCGCCCGGGCTCGGTGACGACCTGGCGGCCCTGAGGACCAGCGAGGCCGGGCTCGCCGGCTGGATCGTCTGGCCGATGAGCAGCTACGTCGCGCGGCGCGGCCAGGGCGAGCCCGAGCGCGCCCTTGCCGCGCTGCACGCGATGACGCAGCGCTTCAGCGCCGAATGGGCGATCCGCCCCTTCATCGAACGGCATCCCGAACTCGCCTTCGCGACGCTGCGCCGCTGGACGACCGACCCGAGCGCCCACGTGCGCCGCCTCGTCAGCGAAGGCAGCCGCCCGCGCCTGCCGTGGGGCCTGCAGCTGAAGGCCTTGATCGCGGACCCTTCACCCACGCTGCCGCTGCTCGAGGCGCTGCAGGACGACCGCAGCGCCTACGTGCGGCGCAGCGTCGCGAACCATTTGAACGACATCGCCAAAGACCACCCTGCCCTCGTCGCCGGCTGGCTCGAGCGCCATCTGCCCGAGGCGCCGGCGACGCGCCAGGCCTTGCTGCGCCATGCCAGCCGCAGCCTGGTGAAAGGCGGCGATGCCCGCGTGCTGAAGGCCTGGGGGCTCGGCGCGCCGCTGCGCGGCACGCTCGACTTCAGCCTCGCGCCGAAGCGCATCACGCTCGGCGAATCACTGCGCCTGACGCTCTCGCTGAGCTCGAGCGCGCGCCGCGCCCAGCCGCTGGTAGTCGACTATGCGGTGCACCATGTCAAGGCCAACGGCAGCACCTCGCCGAAGGTCTTCAAGGGCTGGACGATGGAGCTGCTGCCGGGCGAACAACGCGAACTCGTCAAGCAGCACCCGATCCGGCCGATCACCACGCGCCGCTACTTCAGCGGCGCTCACCGCGTCGATGTCCTGGTCAACGGCACGTTGATGGCCTCGGCGCCGTTCACGCTGCGCGTGCCCTGAGCCGCCCACGCACCGGTGCCGAGCGTCCAGCCGAAGAACTCCAGGACGTCCTGGCGCCGGCTCAGCGTATCGGCCACGCCGAGCGCGATCAGCTCGCGGGTATAGGGCTTTTCGAACAGCAGATAGCTCGCGAGCGCGGCGCCGCGTGCATCCGAGCCCTGGCCGCTGACGCCGAAGCCGCGCAGAAGCGCGCGGATCGGCGTCGGCAGGCTGGCCAGATGCTTGGCGGCCAGATCGTCGATGCGCTGGCTCGGCGCGATCACCAGCACCTCGATCGGACGCAGGCCGGCCTGGGCGCGCTTGTCGGCATCGAGCAGCGAGAGCGTGTGGTTGATGCGCTGCAGGCGTTCGATGTCGGCGGCGAGCGCGTCGAGAAAGATGTTCGACAGCGCATGGCCGGCGATCTGCGCGAGGCTCGGGTATTCACTGCTCGCCTCGCGCTGGTCGTTGGGCTCGTGCAGGCGTCCCGCGCCGATCACCAGGATGCGCTCGGCGCCCAGGTGCACCGCCGGCGAGATCGGCGCGGATTGGCGCATCGAGCCGTCGCCGAAGTAGTCGCGCTGGCCATTGAGCTCCAGCGGCGCGGCCGGGAACACGAAGGGGATCGCCGAGGACGCGAGCAGGTGCGGGATGCCGAGCGGCATGTGCATCGCGACGCGCTGGGTGCGTGTCCACGGCACGAAGGGGTGACGCGATTGATAGAAGGTGTAGTGCAGACCCGAGCCGTAGCTCGAGGCGGTGACTGCCAGCGCTTCGAGATGCCCGTCGTTCATCACGCGGGTCAGGCGCTCGAACGGGATCAGGCGCTGCAGCAACTCGACCAGCGGCGAGTTGTCGAGCAGCGAGCGTGGCTTGGCGCGGCGCCACTGTGCGATCGCCCAGCCCAGCGACATCATCGTCAGCCAGCGCGCGCCGGTGCGGATCACGCCGATCGAATCGGAGCGGTAGACCTGCTCGGTATGGAAGTTCTCCCAGACCTCGACCAGGCCGCGCACCGCGGTGTCGAAATGGTCGGCCCGGCAGGCCAGCGCGGCAGCATTGATCGCGCCGGCCGAGGTGCCGGCAATCACCGGAAAAGGATTGATGCCGCGTGCCGCACCGCACTCGCGGCGGATGCGCGCGATGGCTTTCAGCACGCCCACCTGGTAGGCCGCACGAGCCCCGCCGCCGGTCAGGACCAGGCCGGTGACCGCGTGCCCGTGCATTGGGTTCATCGCCTCAGTTTAGGCGGGCCGCCGGGCGCCGAACGTGGCGAAATGCCAGGCGAAAACGCGGCCTTCTTCGCCTGCCGCTGCGCGCTCAGTTCCTGTCGTGTTTGTCGTGTTTGCCGTGCTTGTCGTGTTTATCCCAATCGCCGCCGTGCCCTCGACGGTCGTCGTCGCGACCGTGCCGGTGCCCGGGCGGGCCGTCGGGATGATGCCCCGGCGGGCCGGCGTAGCCCGGCGGCGGGCGATGGTAGTGCTCGCGCACCCATTCGTCGCGCACGAAGTAGACCGGCTGGCCGCAGGCGTTGTAGCGCCCGCAGTAGCGGCCCCAGTTCGCCTGGTAGCCCGGCGGCACGTAGAGGTAGATCGGCCGCTGGTAGACGGCCACCGGCGTCGGCGCGATGATCACCGGCTGCGGGTAGTAGATCGCCGCGGGCGGCGGCGGTGCGTTGCCGATGTCGATCCGGCCATACACCCCCGGCTGGTTGATGCCGATGGAAACGCCGACGCTGGTCTCGGCCAACACCGGTGCCGCGATGCAGGTCGCGAGGCCGAGTGCAATCAGTGATTTCATGAACGTCCTTCAATGAGAGGTCTGCCCCTGCATAACGGCAGATGACACGCCCGGGACGACGGTGGCACGCGTTCTTTACCAGCGTTTACGTGCAGGTGTCACGCTGCGCCGGGTTGTGTGCGCCTGCGCCGTCAGGCGCACCGCGGCGACAGCAGGCTTGTGAAAGCCGACGCTCAGCCTTCGTAGACCACGCTCGCGTTGCCGTGCGTCGCGAGCCGCCAGCGCGCGAGCGCGGCATCGCTGGGATAAAAACGTGCGTCATCGCCGAGATCCAGCTCGCCCTGGGCCTGCTCGCGCCTCAGCAGCAGGTGGATGCTCAGCCCCTGCACGGTGTCGCCGTGTTCGGTGCTCGAGATGCGCGGCGGGAAGTCGCGCAGCAGCTCGGCCACGGGCGGCGTGATGCCGTTGACCGCGACACGCAGGTAGCGCCCGAAGCGGCAGCGCGCGGTCGCCAGGTCCCAGACCTGCTGGACGTTCAACCGCAGGCCGCCGCTGAAACGGTCGGGCTGGACCTTGCCCTGCACGATGATCAGCTCGTCGTCCTTCAGCAGATCCTTGTTCGCGTCCAGCGTCTCCTCGTTGGCGACCGCCTCGATCGGCTCGCTCTTGTCGTCGACCTTGAAGATCGCGACGCGGCCGCGCTGGCCGTTGACGATGCGCAGGTCGCTGACGATGCCGCACACCAGCTGCGGCTCGCGGCTGTCGCCCAGGTCGGCGATGCTGCGCTTGATGAACTGGCGCACCTCGCTCTCGACCTGGTCGAACAGATGGCCGGAGAGATAGAAGCCGATCGCGCCCTTCTCGGCCGTCAATCGCTCCTTCACGTCCCACATCGGCGCGTCGACCAGCGGCGGCTCGTGCGTCGACGCGGCATGCGAATCGTCGAAGTCGAACAGGCCGCCCTGGTCGGCATGCGCGGCCTGCGATTCGGCGAATTCGAAGGCAAGGCCGATGCTCGCGACCAGCGAGGCGCGGTGCGGCTGCAGCTGGTCGAAGGCGCCGGCCTTGATCAGCGCCTCGACGGTGCGCTTGTTGATGCGGCCGCGATCGACGCGGGCGCAGAAGTTGAACAGCGAGGTGAACGGCCCGCCTGCGCTGCGCTCGGCGACGATCGCCTCGACCGCGCTCTGGCCGGTGCCCTTCACCGCGCCGAGCGCATAGCGGATGCGCTTGTTCTCGATCGGCTCGAAGCGATAGGTGCCGGTGTTGACGTTCGGCGGATCGAACACGATGCCGAACTTCTTCGCGTCCTCGAGCAACACCTTCAGCTTGTCGGTGTTGTCCATTTCGATCGTCATGTTGGCCGCGAAGAACTCGGCCGTGTAGTGCACCTTGATCCAGCCGGTGTGGTAGGCGAGCAGCGAGTACGCGGCGGCATGGCTCTTGTTGAAGCCGTAGCCCGCGAACTTCTCCATCAGGTCGAAGATCTCGTCGGCCTTCTCGGCCGGGATGTCCTTCTTCGCCGCACCGGCGCGGAAGATCTCGCGGTGCTCGGCCATCTCCTCGGCCTTCTTCTTGCCCATCGCGCGGCGCAGCAGGTCGGCGCCGCCGAGCGAGTAGCCGCCCAGCACCTGCGCGGTCTGCATCACCTGCTCCTGGTAGACCATGATGCCGTAGGTCTCGGCCAGCACCGGCTCGACCAGGGGGTGCGGATACTCGACCACCTCCTTGCCGTGCTTGCGCGCGACGAAGCTCGGGATCAGGTCCATCGGGCCTGGGCGATACAGCGCATTCAGCGCGATCAGGTCTTCGAGCCGGCTCGGCTTCGCGTCGCGCAGCATGCCCTGCATGCCGCGGGATTCGAACTGGAACACCGCTTCGGTCAGGCCATCGGAAAAGAGGCGATAGACCCTGGGGTCGTCGAGCGGCAGATCCTCGTAGTTGAAGTTCTTGCGTTCGGGATGGCGCGCGACGATGAAGTCCTTCGCCAGCTCGAGGATGGTCAAGGTCGCGAGGCCCAGGAAGTCGAACTTGACCAGGCCGATCGCTTCGACGTCGTCCTTGTCGAACTGGCTCACCGCGCTGTCGCTGCCGGGCTGCTGGTAGAGCGGGCAGAAGTCGGTGATCTTGCCCGGCGCGATCAGCACGCCGCCGGCATGCATGCCGATGTTGCGCGTCACGCCTTCGAGGCGCATCGCGAGCTTCAGCAGCTCGCCGACCTCTTCCTCGGCCGCCTCGCGCTGCTCCAGCTCGGGCGCCTCCTTGCGCGCGTAGATGATGCCCGGGTCGGGCGTCTCGGGCACCAGCGCGAGGGTCACGGTCTTGCCCGGCGGCGCCGGGATCAGCTTGGCGATCGAATCGACATGGCCGTAGCCCATGCCGAGCACGCGGCCCACGTCGCGCAGCGCGGCCTTCGCCGCCATCGTGCCGAAGGTAGCGATCTGGCTCACCGCGTCGCGGCCGTACTTGTCCTTCACGTAGTCGATCACGCGCTCGCGGTTGCCCTGGCAGAAGTCGATGTCGAAGTCGGGCATCGACACGCGCTCCGGGTTCAGGAAACGCTCGAACAGCAGCTTGTATTCGAGCGGGTCGAGGTCGGTGATCTTCAGCGCGTAGGCGACGAGCGAGCCGGCGCCCGAGCCGCGGCCCGGGCCGACTGGGCAGCCGTTGTCCTTGGCCCAGGTGATGAAGTCCGAGACGATCAGGAAGTAGCCCGGGAAGCCCATCTTCAGGATCGTGTTGATCTCGAAATCGAGCCGCTCCTGGTAGCGCGCACGCTGCGCCTCGCGCTTCGCCGGATCGGGGAAGATCTTCGCGAGCCGCAGCTCCAGCCCCTCCTGCGACGCGATGCGGAAGTACTCGGCGATCGGCATGCGCGTGCCGTCCGCTTGCAGCGGCGTCGGGAAATCGGGCAGCTGCGGCTTGCCGAGCACCAGGCGCAGGTTGCAGCGCCTGGCGATCTCCAGCGTGTTGGCGAGCGCCGACGGCAGGTCGGCGAACAAGGCCTGCATCTGCGCCTGCGTCTTGAAGTACTGCTCGCGCGTGAAGCGCTTGATGCGGCGTGGGTTGCCGAGGGTTTCGCCTTCGGCCACGCAGACCCGCGCCTCGTGCGCCTCGAAGTCTTCCGGCGTCGCGAACTGCACCGGATGGGTCGCGACCACCGGCAGCTTCAGCGCGGCGGCGAGCGGCACGGCGAGGCGCACATGGGCTTCGTTGGTCGGCAGGCCGGCGCGCTGCAGCTCGATGTAGAAGCGCTGCGGGAACAGCGCCGAGAGCCGGCTCGCCAGGGTCTCGGCGCGGCGCCCGTCGCCCGCCAGCAAGGCCTGGCCGATGCCGCCGAGATCGGCGCCGGACAGGCAGATCAGCCCGCCCGCCAGCTCCTCCAGCCAGGCCCACTGCACCCAGGCCTGGGTGCGCTGGGTGTTGCGCGTCCAGGCGCGTGCGATCAGCTCGCTGATGTGCAGGTAGCCGGCGTCGCTCTGGATCAAAAGCAGCAGGCGTGTCGGCTGCTTCTCGCCGTCCTGCGGCTCCATCCAGACATCGACGCCGAGGATAGGCTTGATGCCCTTGCCACGGGCGGCCTTGTAGAACTTGACCGCGCCGAACAGGTTGTTCAGATCGGTGATCGCGCAGGCGGCCTGGCCGTCGGCACGGGCCGCGGCGATCGCGTCGCCGACTCTCAGGGTACCGTCGACGACGGAGAACTCGGTATGGGTGCGCAGGTGAACGAAGGGCATGGCGCTATTTTGGCGCTCCTTAGAATCGCCGCCATGCCGAAGCTGCTGAACATCGCCGCCTACCGCTTCGTCGACCTGCCCGATGCGGCAGCGCTGCGGCCCGCGATCATCGAACGCACACGCGGCCTCAAAGGCACGGTGCTGCTGGCCGAAGAAGGCATCAACCTCGTTCTCGCCGGTGAATCCCAGGCCTTGCGCAGCTTCGTCGACTGGCTGCGCGGCGACGCGCGTTTCGCGCCGATCGAGACCAAGGAAAGCCGGAGCGACGCGATGCCTTTCCGCTACATGCGCGTCAAGCTGAAGCGCGAGATCATCCGCATGAACCATCCGGCAATCCAGCCCGGAGCGGGCCGCGCCCCGGCAATCGATGCGGCGACGCTCGCACGCTGGCTGTCGCAGGGGTGCGACGACGGCGGCCGGCCGGTGGTGACGCTGGACACGCGCAATGCCTTCGAGGTCGACCACGGCGCCTTCGAGCAGGCGGTCGACTGGCGCCTTGAACGTTTCAGCGATTTCCCGCGCGCACTCGCCCAGCATCGCGCGGCGCTCGCCGGCAAGACCGTCGTGACCTACTGCACCGGCGGCATTCGCTGCGAGAAAGCGGCGCTGCTGATGCGTGCCGAAGGCATCGAGCATGTGCACCAGCTCGACGGCGGCGTGCTGAAATATTTCGAGACGACTGAGACGGCGCCGCACTGGCGCGGCGGCTGCTTCGTGTTCGATGATCGGATCAGTCTCGCGCCCGACCTGGCTCCGCTGGCGTAGGCCTTCCCTGTCAGAAAGAGAAGCCTTGCGGCGACTGCTGGTATCGCGGGCGCCTTGTTAGATTTCAGCGCGAGTCAAAGACACTCGCAGCCCGCAGCAAGAGCTTGTCTCCACGGCCCCGCATGAAAGGCCAGCGCATGACCTCCCCCGCCTCTCCTCCCCGCCACGCCGCCATCGCCCACTCGCTCGAGGCGCTCGAATACCAGCGTGTGCGCAATGCCAGCCTGGCGCTGATCAAACCGCTCACGCCCGAGGATTGCCAGGTGCAATCGATGCCCGATGCGAGCCCGAGCAAATGGCATCTGGCGCACGTCACCTGGTTCTTCGAGACCTTCATCCTCGAGCGTCACGAGCCCGGCTTCCGGCCGTTCGACGAGCGTTTCCGGGTGCTGTTCAACAGCTACTACCAGGGCGTCGGCGAGCAGTTCCCGCGTGCGCAGCGCGGCCTGCTGACCCATCCCGGGCTGGACGACGTGATCGCCTACCGCGCACAGGTGGACGAACGCATGCGCCGCCTGCTCGACACGCCCCCGCCCGAGGCGCGCGGCGAGATTCTCGAGTTGCTGACGCTCGGCCTGAACCACGAGCAGCAGCACCAGGAACTGCTGCTGACCGACATCAAGCACCTGCTGTCCTTCAACCCGGTGCGCGGCGGCTATGCGAAACGCTGGCCGATGACCGCGGTGCAGGCCCAGGGCCTGCGCTGGTTCGGCTACCGCGAAGGCCTGTACGAGATGGGCCACGATCCGCAGCAGGACGGTGCCTTCTGCTTCGACAACGAGACGCCGCGCCACCGGGTCTGGCTCGATGCCTACGAGCTGGCATCGCGCCCGGTGACGCACGGCGAATACCTCGCCTTCATCGAGGACGGCGGCTACGAGCGGCCGGAGTTCTGGCTCTCGATGGGCTGGGACTGGGTGCGCAGCGGCCAGCGCCGCGCGCCGCTCTACTGGCGCCGCGACGGGGCCGATTGGCGCACCCACACCTTGCAAGGCCTGGTGCCGATCGACCCCCACACCCCGGTCTGCCACCTCAGCTATTTCGAGGCCGATGCCTATGCCCATTGGGCCGGTGCGCGGCTGCCGACCGAAGCCGAGTGGGAGCGCGCGGCGCGCGAGTCGGGTGCCGCGCAGCAGCGCGCGAACCTGGCCGACCGCGGCGCATTCCATCCGATGCCGCCGTCGAGCGCGGTACCGGACGGGCCCGGGCAGATGTTCGGCGACGTCTGGGAATGGACGTCGTCGAGCTATGCGCCCTTCCCCGGCTACCGGCCGCTGCCGGGTGCGGTCGGCGAATACAACGGCAAGTTCATGTGCAACCAGTACGTGCTGCGCGGCGGCTCGTGCGTGACGCCGGCGGGCCATGTGCGCGCGAGCTATCGCAATTTCTTCCCGCCCGAGGCGCAGTGGCAGTTCAGCGGCTTGCGCCTCGCGCGCGATGCCGGTCGCTGAACCTATTCGTCGAGCAAGGCCGCGAGCACGTCCGAGCCGAACTCGCGGCGGAACAGCACCGCGACCACGCCCGCGGTCGCGAGCATGAAGACCAGCGGCGAGAACAGCCATCCGATCGCTGCGAAGGCCATGTAGTAGGCGCGCAGGCCGGCGTTGAAGGCATCGGCCGCCAGCGCCATCACCCGGCCGGCGCGCTCGGCGAAACGCTGGCGTTCGGCCTCGCCGCGTTCGACGAACTGCTTGGCTTCCGGCGCTGCAGCGACGAGCAGGGCGCCGAAGCCGTACTGCCGCACGCACCAGGTGAAGCGGAAGAAGGCGTAGATGAAGATCGACAGCAGCAGCACGATCTTCAGGTCGAAGATCAACACCGAGGTGCGCGCCGCGAACGGCAGCTCGTGCACCAGTTCGGTCGCCCGTTCGGTGGCGCCGAGCACCGCAAGCAGGCCGCCGACGATCAGGATCGTCGTGGAGGCGAAGAAGCCCGGGCTGCTGGAAAGGTTCTGCACCACCACGCCGTCGAAGACACGCACTTCGCGGTACGTCGTCTGCAGCATCCATTGGCGGCGCACCCGGTTCGTCGCGGCCAGCACCGACGGCTTGGATGCGGCGCGGCGTTTCGCGAAGATCGCGTAGCCAATCCAGGCCGCGAAGAAAAAGAGCAGTGCCGCCCAGTCGATCCACGGCAGCAGGCTCATCACCTTGAATGAAGTCTCCATCGCGCCGACTGTAGCGGCGCCGCGCACCGCCGATTGCGCTAGCCGGCGCCGGGCCGCCCCAAGCGGGCGGCTCCCCCTCGGGGGGCGACGCCGGCGGAGGCGTCTTGGGGGCCCCTTAGCCCTCCCTTAGCCCGCGCTTAGTGCAGCCGCGGTGCGGATCACCGCCGCGACCACGCGCTCGACACCCTGCCGCTGCTTCGGGTCCTTCAGCCGGCCTTGATCATCGAAAGCCTCGAAAGCCCTGGGCACCGACTGCGTCGCCGGCACGATCATCATGCCCAGGTTCATCTGCAACAGCGGCCGCAGCGCGATCAGCCCGCGGATGCCGCCGTAAGCGCCGGGCGAGGCGCTGAGCAGGCCGACGATGGTGCCGTGCATGGCACCCAGGCCATCGGGCAGGCCGTCGCCCGCGGCCGGGCGCGAGGCCCAGTCGAGCGCGTTCAGCAGCAGCGGCGTGACGAAGCCGTTGTACTCCGGCGCCGAGATGATCAGCGCCTCGTGCGCCGCGAACAATCGCCGCAGTTCGAGCGCGCCGGCGGGCTGGCCCTTGGCCTCGATGTCGCCGTCGTAGATCGGCAGCGCAAGTTCGCGCAGGTCCACCTCGGTCACCTGGGCGCCCTGCGCTCGGGCGCTCTGCGCCGCGATCGCGGCGAGCTTGCGGTTGTAAGAAGCGCTGCGCGAGCTGCCGGACATCACCAGCACGTTGACGGTCATCGGGGTCTCCGTTCTCTCATGGGCAAACCTACGGCCGTCCGAAGTTTGCCCAACCCCCTCGGGGGGCGGACGACGCATGTGGTCGGCCTGGGCGCGCTCTCACGCCAGATCGAAGACCAGCACTTCCGCCTGCCGGCCGGCGCCGAGCGTCAGGCGGCTGGCTTTTTCGAGCTTCATCGCGTCGCCGGCCGCGAGGCGCTCGCCGTTGACCTCGAGGGTGCCGCGCACCAGGTGCACGTAGGCATGCCTTTCCGGATCGAGGCCGAGGCTCGCGCTTTCGTCGCCATCGAACAGGCCGGCATACAGCGCCGCATCGGCATGCAGGCGGACCGAGCCGTCGCGCCCGTCCGGGCTCGCGACCAGGCGCAGCCGGCCGCGCTTCTCTTCGTCCGGGAAGGCCTTCTGCTCGTAGCCGGGTGCGATGCCGCGCTGGTTCGGCTCGATCCAGATCTGCAGGAAGTGCGTGGTCTGGTCCTGCGCATGATTGAACTCGCTGTGCCGCACGCCGCTGCCGGCGCTCATGCGCTGCACTTCGCCGGGCCGGATCGCGGTGCCGTTGCCGATGCTGTCCTGGTGCGCGATCGCGCCCTCGAGCACGTAGCTGATGATCTCCATGTCGCGGTGCCCATGCATGCCGAAGCCGGTGCCGGGGGCGATGCGGTCTTCATTGATCACGCGCAGGTTCGACCAGCCGCTGTTGGCCGGGTCGTAGTAGTCCGCGAACGAGAAGCTGTGGAAGCTTTTCAGCCAGCCGTGGTCGGCATAACCGCGGTCGCTGGATCGGCGGATGGTTTGCATGGCGTCCTCCTGGAATGGCGACCACTGTAGGAGCGCGCGGCGCCACCCGGCCGCAACGGGGCTTGATGGCATCATTCAAAGCTCTTGAAGCAGGCCCAGGGCACGCATGACCGACCGCCGCAACGTCCTCACCCCGGAAGCGCTCGCGATGATGGACACCATCTCGCGCACCGGCAGCTTCGCGGCCGCCGCGCGCGAACTCGGCAAGGTGCCCTCGGCGCTGACCTACAACGTGCGCCAGCTCGAGGACGCGCTCGACGTGCTGCTCTTCGACCGGCGCTCGCGCCAGGCCCAGTTCACGCCCGCCGGCCTGGAGCTGCTGCACGAGGGCCGGCGCCTGCTGCAGGAGACCGAGGCGGTCGCGAACCGGGTGCGCCGCGTCGCGAGCGGCTGGGAGACGGAACTGTCGATCTCGGTCGACGACATCCTGTCGCAGGCGACGATGTTCGAGCTGGTCGAGGCCTTCTACGGCATCTGCCTGGAAGCCGGCGATCGCCGGAACGCCGGCCCGGGCACGCGGCTGCGGCTGCGCAGCGGCGTGATGGCCGGCACCTGGGAAGCGCTGGTCTCGGGCCAGGTCGACATGGCGATCGGCGTGGCGGGCGAGTATGCCAACCCGGGCGGCATCGAGCTGCGCACCTTGGGCACCTTGAGCTTCGTCTTCGCGGTCGCCCCGCACCATCCGCTGGCGCAGTCCGAGGCGCCGCTGCACGACGCCGAGCTGGTGCATCACCGCGCGGTGGCGGTGGCCGACACCGCGCTGCGCCTCGCGCCGATGACACGCAACCTGCTGCCGGGCCAGGACGTGCTGACCGTGCCGACGATGCGCGCCAAGCTCGAGGCCCAGCTGCGCGGCCTCGGCTGCGGCTACCTGCCCGAGCCGCTGGCGCGTCCGCACATCGATGCCGGCCGGCTGGTGGTCAGGCGCACGTCGCTGGATCGCGACCCGGCGCCAATGCACTACGCCTGGCGCGAAGAGCGCGGCGCCGCCGGCCTCGGCCGCGCGCTGCAGTGGTGGATCGAGCGGCTGGAAAGCCCGGCCACGCGGCGCGCGCTGCTGGAGCGCCACGCCGGGCCGTTGACCGACTGACGCCATTGCGCGCGGACTACCTCGGCCGCTTCGCGCCCTCGCCTACCGGTCCGCTGCACGCCGGCTCGCTGGTCGCAGCGCTCGCCAGCTGGCTCGATGCACGCGCGCACGGCGGGCGCTGGCTGGTGCGCATCGAGGACGTCGACAAGCCGCGCTGCGTGGCCGGTGCCGAGTCGGTGATCCTCGACCAGCTCGCCGGCTGCGGCCTGCTGCCGGATGCACCGCCACTGCGCCAATCCGAACGTTCGGCGTTCTATGCCGCGGCATTGCATCGCCTCGAGGCCAGCGGCCGGAGCTACGCCTGCGGCTGCACGCGGCGCGAGATCGACGAGGCTTTGGGCCATCACGAGCGCCATGGCGAACGGGTCTATCCCGGCACCTGCCGCAACGGGCTGCACGGCAAGCCGGCACGTGCGATCCGCGTGCGAACCTTGCACGAGGACGGCAGCGACATCCCGATTGGCTGGCACGACCGGCGGCTCGGGCCGCAATCGCAGAACCTCACACGACAGGTCGGCGATTTCGTGCTGCACCGGGCCGACGGCCTCTGGGCCTACCAGCTCGCGGTGGTGGTCGACGATGCCTTGCAGCGCGTGACCCATGTCGTGCGCGGCGAGGACCTGGCCGACAACACGCCGCGGCAAATGCATCTGCAGCAGCTGCTCGGGTATCCGACGCCGCGCTACCTGCACACCCCGCTGCTGTTCGATCGCGACGGCGAGAAGCTGTCGAAAGGCCATGGCGCGGTAGCAATCGAACCTGGCGTCGCCGCGGTCGGCGCCGCATTGCGCGTGCTCGGCATCGAGCCCGCCGGCGGCCCGCTGGGCCCGGTGCTGGCCGCGGCGGTCGAGCACTGGCGGCTGCGGTGGCAAGATACCGGCCCCTGATCCAACAACGTCCCTGCGACAAACAAGGAGCCCTCCATGCAGACCACCCCCACCGGCTTGCAGTACGAAGACACCGTGGCCGGCAGCGGCGCCGAAGCAAAAGCCGGCCAGACGGTCAGCGTGCACTACACCGGCTGGCTCTACGAAGACGGCCGGGCCGGCCGCAAGTTCGATTCGAGCAAGGACCGCAATGACCCCTTCGAATTCAGTCTCGGCGCCGGCATGGTGATCCGCGGCTGGGACGAGGGCGTGCAAGGCATGAAGGTCGGCGGCACGCGCCAGCTCGTGATCCCGCCGCAGCTCGGCTACGGCGCGCGCGGCGCGGGCGGCGTGATCCCGCCGAATGCGACCTTGCTGTTCGAGGTGGAGCTGCTCGGCGTCTGAGGGTCCGTTCGGGGACAGGTTGTGCATTTGGCCGTCGGATGCGGGATGCGATGCAAGGCGCAAAGCACAGCGATGCCCACTGGCATCGCGAGCATTTGCAACGCCGCAGCGCGCCCGCAGTCGGCGAGCCAAATGTGCAAGTTATTCCCGAACGGACCCTAAGCTTCCTTCGACGCAAAGCAAAAGGCCCGGGGCGTCACCGCCCCGGGCCTTTTTCTTGTCGCTCAGCGATCAGCGGCCGAAACCACCCTGGCGCGGACGCTGCGGCTTGCCGCCGAACCCGCCCTTGCCGGCCGGTGCGCCGCCCGCATGCTTGCGCGGCCCGAAGCCTTCGCCGCGATGCTCGATCGGAGCCCGATCGCCACGCGGCACGAAGGCATCGCCGCCACGGTGCGCGAAGGGCTCGCCGCCACGCGGGGCGAACGGCTTGTCGCCGCGCGGCGCAAAAGGCTTCGCGAAAGGCTTGCCGCCACGCTTGTCGCCGAACTTCGCACCGCCCGGCTTGCCGTCGCGCGAGAACTCGGGGCGCGCGGCATAGATGCGCGGCGCCGGCGTCTTCGGCTCCAGGCCGACGATGTTTGCCACCGGGATGTCCTGCGTCGTGAACTGCTGGATGCGGCGGATCATGCCCGCATCCATGCGCTCGGCCAAGGTCACCGCCAGGCCGTTGCGGCCCGCGCGGCCGGTGCGGCCGATGCGGTGCACGTAGTCCTCGGCCTTCATCGGCAGGCCGTAGTTGATCACGTGGCTGATCGTCGGCACGTCGATGCCGCGGGCGGCGACGTCGGTCGCGACCAGCACGCGCAGGTCACCGTTGCGCAGCCCGGTCAGCACGCGGTTGCGGCGGCCTTGCGGCATCGCGCCGTGCAGCGACGCGACCTTGTGGCCCATGTCGGCCAGGCGGTCGGCGAGCCAGTCGGCATCGCGCTGCGTGCTGGTGAAGACCACCGCCTGGTCCATCTCGCGCTCGGTCAGGATGTGATCCAGCAGCGCGTCCTTGTGCAGCTTGTTGTCGGCCCAGTGCAGACGCTGCTCGATGTTCTCGTGCGTGTCGGTGTGCGAAGAGATCTCGATGCGCTGCGCGTCGCGCAGCAGCTGCTGCGCGAGGCGGCCGACGTGGCCGAGGAAGGTCGCGCTGTACATCAGGGTCTGGCGCGCGGCCGGGGTGTGCTCCGTGATCGTGCGGATGTCGTCGATGAAGCCCATGTCGAGCATGCGGTCGGCTTCGTCGAGCACCAGGATCTCGACGTTGTCGAGCACCGCCTTGCCGGTCTGCAGGTGATCCAGCAAACGGCCCGGGGTCGCGATCAGGATGTCCAGCGGGCCGCGCAGCTGCTTCAGCTGCAGCGGATAGGGCACGCCGCCGACGACGGTCGCGACACGCAGGCCTTGCACGTGGCGGCCATAGGTCGATGCGGCCTTGGCGACCTGCATCGCCAGTTCGCGCGTCGGCGTCAGCACCAGCACGCGCGGGCCGTAGACGGTGTTGCGGTCGCGGCGTTGCGTCGGATCGGCCGCGGCGGCGGCGCGCGCGGCCATGATGCGCTGCAGCGCCGGCAGGATGAAGGAAGCGGTCTTGCCGCTGCCGGTGGACGAAGAGACCATCAGGTCCTTGCCGGCCATCGCCGGCGGGATCGCCAGCGCCTGCACTTCGGTCGCGTTTTCGTAGCCGGCGTCGGTCAACGCGCGGGACAAGGCCTCATGCAGGCCCAGAGTCGCAAATTGGGAATCGAAACTCATTTTTCTCTTTCGCATACGGCGGCCACGCGCAGCCATGTTGCGGCACGCACGCAGCCACCCGCGGGCCCCGGCGCTCGTCGCCGAAGGGTCCGCATGGGACAAAAGTCGCTGGAAGAAACCGGTGAGTTCCGAACGGAGCCGGGACCCCAAGAACGCAGCCGGGAACGGTATAGCGACGGCATCGCCGCCGACCGTGAGCAGCATCGCCAGGGCGTGCCGCTCGTTACCCGAAGGAACCGGTGCTCAGTGCCTGAACCCCCGCACCATTTGTGCGGTCAGCTATTCAGGCAAGGCCCCGTAGGGGTCAGAGGGGATGAACGAACTGCTGGACTTGCATTCAGCAGAGCCCGCGATTATAGCCAGATTCGGGTTTTCACCAAATGATTCAGGCCAAGAGATGCTGGCGGTAGTACAGCAGCTCGTCGATCGACTCGTGGATGTCGGCCAGCGCGGTGTGCGCCTGCGCCTTCTTGAAGCCGCCGAGGATCTCCGGCTTCCAGCGCTTCGCCAGCTCCTTCAAGGTGCTGACGTCGAGGTTGCGGTAGTGGAAGAAGGACTCGAGAAGCGGCATGTCCTTCGCGAGGAAGCGCCGGTCCTGGCAGATGCTGTTGCCGCACATCGGCGAAGCGCTCTTGCCGACGTACTGCTTCAGGAACTCGATCACCTTGGCCTGGGCTTCGGCTTCGTCGACGGTCGAGGCCTTGACCCGCTCGATCAGCCCGCTGCGGCCGTGCGTGCCCTTGTTCCAGGCGTCCATCGCGTCGAGCGTGGCATCGCTCTGGTGCACTGCGAACACCGGGCCCTCGACCCGCGTCGTCAGCTGCGCATCGGTGACGACGACCGCGATCTCGATGATGCGGTCGCGGTCGGGGTAGAGCCCGGTCATCTCGAGATCGATCCAGATCAGGTTCTGGTCGTTCGAGGGCAAGGTCGTGGCGGTCATGGCGGGGCTTCTTCCGGAGGGCGAATGAAGCGTCATTTTGGCAGGCCTACACTTGGCGGCATGTCCTCCTTCGCGCTCACTCTGCTCTTCGCCGCGGCGCTGGTCGCTTCGCTGGCCGTCAAGTTCTGGCTCGCGACGCGGCAGATGCGTCACGTCGCGGCGCATCGGCCGGCGGTGCCGGCGCCGTTCATCCAGACCATCACGCTGGCCGCACATCAGCGCGCCGCGGATTACACCTTGGCAAAGGGGCAGTTCGGCCTGCTGACCATGGCCTTCGGCGCCGTGGTGCTGCTCGGCTGGACCCTGCCCGGCGGCCTCGCGGCCTTGAACGACCTGCTGCTCGAGACGGTGCAGCCGCGTTTCGGCGGCCTGGTCTACGAGCTCGCGCTGCTCGCCGCCTTCGCGCTCATCGGCGGCCTGCTCGACCTGCCCTTCGAGGCCTGGAGCACCTTCCGCGTCGAGCAGCGCTTCGGCTTCAACCGCATCACGCCGAAGATGTTCATCGGCGACCTGCTGAAGGGCGCGCTGGTCGGTGCCGTGATCGGCTTGCCGATCGCCGCGCTGATCCTGTGGATCATGGGCGCAGCCGGCCGACTGTGGTGGCTGTGGGCCTGGGGCGCGTGGGTCGGCTTCAACCTGCTGATCCTTGTGCTCTACCCGACCGTGATCGCGCCGATCTTCAACAAGTTCGAGCCGCT